>Ga0209253_10003975_pt1 | contig 12927 bp, 9 predicted proteins | sample FrelakmetBRP12BR_FD_187145 | JGI IMG/M metagenome (GOLD analysis project Ga0209253, IMG submission 187145) | Freshwater lake sediment microbial communities from the University of Notre Dame, USA, for methane emissions studies - BRP12 BR (SPAdes)... | ecosystem: Environmental > Aquatic >...
CACCCCGCCACAGCGGCACTGGGTGCGATGTTTGGAACTATTACTGTGGAGCGTGCATGATGGAATTGCTGCAACCTCTGCTCGATGCCGGCCAGCAGTTGCTCGGCCCGGCGTGGCTGCCGGTCTGGACACTGGTCAAGATCATGCTCATCATCGCGCCGGTCATGGGCGGGGTCGCCTATCTGACGCTGGCCGAGCGCAAGGTCATCGGCTACATGCAGATCCGCATCGGCCCGAATCGTGTCGGATATTTTGGTCTGCTGCAGCCGATCGCCGACGGCGTGAAATTGCTGCTCAAGGAAATAATCATTCCGACCGGCTCCAGCAAGTTCCTGTTCGTGCTCGCGCCCATCATGGCTTTGGCTCCTTCGCTGGCTGCCTGGGCGGTGGTGCCGTTCAGCGACGGAGTGGTGCTGGCCGATCTCAACGCAGGGCTGTTGTACATCCTGGCGATGACTTCGCTCGGCGTGTACGGTGTCATCATCGCCGGTTGGGCCTCCAATTCCAAATACGCATTCCTCGGTGCTGTCCGTTCCGCCGCGCAGATCGTATCCTATGAGATTGCGATGGGTTTTGCTCTGGTATGCGTGCTGATGGTGGCGCAAAGCATGAATCTGGGCGACATCGTGCGCGGTCAGCAAGGCGGTCTCGGCATGCTGAACTGGTATGTGTTGCCGCTGTTCCCGATGTTCATGGTGTATCTGATCTCCGGTGTGGCGGAAACCAACCGCGCACCGTTCGACATGGCCGAGGGCGAGTCGGAGATCGTCGCGGGATTCCATGTGGAATATTCCGGCATGGCTTTCGCACTGTTCTTCCTGGCCGAATATGCCAACATGATCCTGATCGCTTTCCTAACCTCGGTCATGTTCCTGGGCGGCTGGTTGTCGCCGTTGCCGTTCCTGCCTGACAGCTTTATCTGGTTGCTGGCCAAAGTCTCGTTCATATTGTTCATGTTCCTGTGGTTCCGGGCGACCTTCCCGCGCTATCGTTACGACCAGTTGATGCGTCTGGGCTGGAAAGTGTTCATACCGCTCACCATCATATGGGTGGTGGTGATCGCGATATGGATGCAGACCCCGCTCTGGTTCTGGTAAGCGGAGGAGACGAATATGGAAACGATCAAGAATTTCTTCAAGACCTTTCTGCTGTTCGAGCTGGTCAAGGGCATGGCGCTGACCGGGCGGTATTTCTTCGCGCGCAAGATAACCGTCCAGTTTCCGGAAGAAAAGACCCCGCAGAGCTTCCGCTTCCGCGGCCTGCACGCGCAGCGGCGTTATGCCAATGGTGAGGAGCGCTGCATCGGCTGCAAACTTTGCGAAGCGGTATGCCCGGCACTTGCGATCAAGATCGAGGTGGCCGAACGTGAGGACGGCACGCGCCGCACCACACGCTATGACATTGACCTGACCAAATGCATCTTCTGCGGTTTTTGCGAGGAATCCTGCCCGGTTGACGCGATCGTCGAGACCCGCGTGTTCGAATATCACGGTGAAAAACGCGGCGACCTGTATTACACCAAACCGATGCTGCTGGCGGTGGGTGATAAATATGAAGAGCAGATCGCCAAGGACCGCGCGGCGGATGCGAAGTATCGTTAGGCAAGGCAAACTTCCTTCCACCCCTCTCCCCCCTTGTAAGGGGAAAAGTGAGGGCTCCTCCTCTGACAAGGGGAGGCTGGGAGGGGTTGCGATGAGCAGGAATAAAGGACAAGTTTATGAATTTTGAAACCATCGTGTTTTATCTGTTCGCGGCATTGATCGTGTTCGCGGCGTTGCGCGTGATCACTGCGCGCAATCCGGTGCATGCGGTGTTGTTCCTGGTGATGGCATTTATCAGCAGCGCCGGTATCTGGCTGTTGCTTGAAGCGGAATTCCTCGCCATCACGCTGGTGCTGGTGTATGTCGGTGCGGTGATGGTGTTGTTCCTGTTCGTGGTGATGATGCTGGATATCAATCTGGTGCGCCTGCGCGAGGGTTTGTGGCGCTGGCTTCCATTTGGCGCTGCACTGGCAGGACTGATGGCGTTCGAGATGATCTGGGTGCTGGGTTCTCAGGAGTCTTCCAAAGGCATGGTCGCCATCAAGCATCCGGCTGACTTCAGCAATACCAAGGAGTTGGGCCGGCTGATCTACACCGACTATGTCTATCCGTTCGAGATCGCCGCGGTGATTCTGCTGGTGGCGATGGTGGCAGCAATTGCATTGACGTTGCGTCGCCGCAAGGATGCAAAATCGCAGATTGTGTCCGAGCAGGTCGCAGCCAAGAAGGCAGATCGCTTGCGCATCGTGACCATGCAGAGCGAAAACAAGGAATGAGTAGGCCGGGGTAGCCAGGCATAGCTGGTGCGTTGGGCTGAAGCCCGACTTACATAGGTAAACCAAGGGGATTTAAGCGTGTTAACACTGTCGCATTATCTGGTTCTGAGCGCCGTGCTGTTCGCCATCAGCGTGGTCGGCATCTTTTTGAATCGCAAGAATCTGATCGTGCTGCTGATGGCGATCGAAATGATGCTGCTGGCAGTGAACACCAACTTTGTGGCGTTCTCCCACTTTCTGAACGACTCTGCCGGGCAAGTCTTCGTGTTCTTCATCCTGACAGTGGCTGCCGCCGAAGCCGCTATCGGGCTGGCGATACTGGTGGTGCTGTTCCGCAATCTGAACACTATCAATGTCGATGATCTCGACAGCCTGAAAGGTTGATGAAGATGCTAAGCCTCTATCTGCTTGTTCCTCTGGCTCCGCTGCTCGGAGCGATTGCAGCCGGTTTGTTTGGTAACTGGCTGGGACGCACTTGGTCGCACCGCATCACGATTGCACTGGTGGCGGTTTCATTTTTTGCGTCCTTGGCGATATTCAGCGATGTGCTGGCAGGCAATATGTTCAACGGCCCGGTTTATACCTGGCTGACCTCGGGTGATACCAGTTTCCAGGTGGGCTTTTTGATTGACCGCCTCACCGTCACGATGATGCTGGTGGTGACCTTCGTGTCGTTGATGGTGCATATCTACACCATCGGCTATATGGAAGAAGATCCCGGCTATCAGCGTTTCTTCAGCTACATTTCGCTATTCACCTTCTCGATGCTGATGCTGGTGATGGCCAACAACTTCATGCAGTTGTTCTTCGGTTGGGAGGCGGTTGGGCTGGTTTCTTACCTGTTGATCGGATTCTGGTATGACCGGCCGACCGCGATTTACGCCAACCTCAAGGCGTTCCTGGTCAATCGCGTCGGTGACTTCGGCTTCCTGCTCGGGATCGGTCTGGTGCTTATGGTGTTCGGTACGCTCGATTACGCTGCGGTATTTGCCAATGCCGCAAGCTATGCCAACGACATTGCGCCGATACCGGGCATGTCGGTCGGCTTGCTGACGGCTATCTGCATTCTGCTGTTCATCGGCGCGATGGGCAAGTCGGCACAGTTCCCGCTGCATGTCTGGCTGCCCGATTCGATGGAAGGCCCGACCCCGATCTCCGCGCTGATCCATGCCGCGACCATGGTCACGGCTGGTATCTTCATGGTGGCGCGCATGTCGCCGCTGTTCGAATTATCCGACACGGCCTTGTCCTTCGTCATGGTGATAGGCGCGATCACCGCACTGTTCATGGGTTTCCTCGGCATGATCCAGAACGACATCAAGCGTGTGGTGGCGTATTCCACGTTGTCTCAACTGGGCTACATGACCGTGGCACTGGGCGCATCCGCCTACTCGGTGGCGATTTTCCATTTGATGACCCATGCATTCTTCAAGGCGTTGCTGTTCCTCGGCGCCGGCAGTGTGATCATGGCCATGCACCACGACCAGGACATCCGCAACATGGGTGGGTTGCGAAGATACATGCCTATCACCTGGATCACTTCTCTGATCGGTTCGTTGGCGCTGATCGGCACGCCTTTCTTTTCCGGGTTCTACTCCAAGGAAAGTATCATCGAAGCGGTGCATATGTCTGATCTTCCGGGCGCCGGCTTTGCGTATTTTGCGGTGACAGCGGGTGTGTTCGTCACGGCGTTCTATTCGTTCCGCATGTATTTCCTGGTGTTCCATGGCGAGGAGCGTTTCGGCAAGCCGCATCACAGCCATCACGATCATGGGCATGAGGATGCGAAATCATCGGGTGACGACCATCACCACGGCCTTGCACCCGGGCAGAAACCGCACGAATCGCCCTGGGTGGTGACGTTGCCGTTGATCCTGTTGGCGATCCCATCGGTGGTAATTGGCTATATCTTGTTCGATCCGATGCTGCATGGCGGGTATTTCCGCGATGCGATTGTTGTCGTTCAGAGTCACTTGCTTGAGGCGGTAATGCACCACGAGGTGATCGAGAATCCTTTCACGATGGCCATCCACGCTTTTAGCACTCTGCCGTTGTGGCTGGCGGTTGCCGGTGTGGCGACCTCGGCGTTCTTTTACCTGAAGCGCCCCGATATTCCGGCCGCGATCCAAAAGCGCTTCCAATTCATCTACACCCTGCTGGACAACAAATATTACTTCGACCGTTTCAACGACTGGTTCTTTGCCGGCGGCGCGCGTGGCGCGAGCCGCTTTCTGTGGAAGTTCGGCGACGTGAAACTGATCGACGGCGTGATGGTGAACGGCACGGCGAAGCTGGTCGGGATGCTTTCCGGAGTGATTCGGCACCTGCAGTCCGGTTATATCTATCACTATGCGTTTTCGATGATCATCGGCGTGTTCGTGCTGTTGACGGTGCGGAACTGGTTATAAAGACTAACCCCTCCCGGCCTCCCCTTGTCAGGGGAGGAGCAAGCCTTCCCCATGACAAGGGGGACAGTTTGCGAGGGGGCGGAGGGGGTTGATACTAAATGAAGGAACAACAGCATGATTTTTGGGTTACCCGCAATTAGCATAGCGATCTGGTTGCCGATCATTTTCGGCATACTGGTGTTGGCCACCGGCGACGACAGGAATGCCCCACTGGCGCGCATCCTGGCCTTGGTGGGCTCGCTGCTCGGCTTTCTGGTGACGATTCCACTGTACACCGGCTTTGTCCGTGATACCTCGCGCATGCAATTCGTCGAGATGCACGACTGGATTTCCCGCTTCAACATCCACTACCACCTTGGCGTGGACGGCATCTCGGTGCTGTTCATACTGCTCACGGCCTTCTTTACGCCCATCGTGGTGCTGGCCGGCTGGAAGGTGATCGAAAAGCGCGTCGCACAATACATGGCATCCTTTTTGATCATGTCCGGAATCATGATCGGTGTATTCGCTGCGCTGGATGCAGTGCTGTTCTATGTGTTCTGGGAAGCCATGCTGATTCCGATGTTCCTGATCATCGGTGTATGGGGAGGCCAGAATCGCGTGTACGCAGCGGTCAAGTTCTTCCTCTATACCTTGCTCGGTTCCTTGCTGATGCTGGTTGCGTTGATCTATCTTTATAACCAGTCCGGCGGTAGTTTCGCGATACTCGATTTCCACCAGGTCGCGCTGCCGATGACCGCGCAGATCCTGATCTTCATCGCCTTCTTCTTCGCTTTTGCGGTGAAAGTACCGATGTTCCCGGTGCATACCTGGCTGCCGGATGCGCACGTCGAGGCGCCCACCGGCGGATCGGTGATACTGGCAGCGATCATGCTGAAGGTGGGCGCTTACGGCTTCATCCGTTTTTCGATGCCCATCGTGCCGGATGCCAGCCATCAACTGGCCGGAGTGATGATCGCACTGTCGTTGATTGCGGTGGTTTATATCGGCCTGGTCGCTTTGACCCAGACCGACATGAAGAAGCTTGTGGCGTATTCCTCGATCTCGCACATGGGCTTCGTCACGCTCGGCCTGTTCATCTTCAATGCCTATGGCATGGAAGGCGCGCTGCTGCAGATGATCTCGCACGGCTTCGTGTCCGGGGCGCTGTTCCTGTGCATAGGCGTGCTGTATGACCGGATGCACTCGCGCAACATCGCCGATTACGGCGGTGTGGTCAACAGCATGCCGGTGTTCGCCGCGTTCTTCATGCTGTTTGCGATGGCCAACAGCGGCTTGCCCGGAACCAGCGGCTTCGTCGGTGAATTCATGGTGATCCTGGGCGCGGTCAAGGCCAATTTCTGGTATGCCTTCGCAGCGGCATCCACGCTGATCTTTGGCGCAGCCTACACGCTGTGGATGTACAAGCGCGTGATTTTCGGCGCGGTGGCCAACACGCATGTTGCCGAGCTCACCGACCTGGCGCTGCGCGAAAAAGTGATCTTCGCGATACTGGCTGTCACTGTGCTGGGGATGGGGTTGTACCCGCTGCCGTTCAGCGAAATCATGCATGTGTCGGTGAATGATCTGCTGGTACATGTGGCCCGTTCCAAACTGCCGTGACCGGCAGGCCGAAGGCGGTTCCCGTACAAAATTTTCGCTGCAAACATTGAGATGAGTAATGAATTATGGATCTGATGACTAAATTGATGCCGGCCGGCGCGGAGATCTTTCTGCTGATCATGGCGTGCGTGATTCTGATTGCGGACCTGCTGATCAGGCAGCAGGGCAGAATGGTCACCTACGTGCTGGTGCTGCTCACCCTGATGGGCTGCGCGCTGATCACCGTCGGTACGCATGCTCACGGCGTGACATACGCATTCAACAACATGTTCGTGGATGATCTGATGGCTGATTTGCTGAAGCTGCTGACCTATCTGGCAATAGGCATGATGCTGGTGTATTCGCGCCAGTATCTCACCGTGCGCGGGCTGTTCAGCGGAGAATTCATGGTGCTGGCGCTGTTTGCCCTGCTCGGCATGATGGTGATGATCTCGGCCAACCATTTTCTCACGCTGTATCTGGGTCTCGAACTGCTCTCGTTGAGTTTGTATGCGATGGTGGCCCTGCAACGCGATTCCGCCGTCGCCACCGAAGCGGCGATGAAATATTTCATCCTAGGCGCGCTGGCTTCAGGTTTGTTGCTGTACGGCATGTCCATGTTGTATGGTGCGACCGGATCATTGGAGCTCGGTGCGATATCAAACGCGATCCAGTCCGGCAGCGCGAATCAGACCCTTCTGGTGTTCGGCTTGGTGTTCGTGGTTTCCGGTCTTGCATTCAAGCTTGGCGTCGTGCCTTTCCACATGTGGGTGCCGGACGTGTATCACGGCGCACCGACGGCGATGACCATGCTGATCGGCTCGGCGCCCAAGCTCGCCGCATTCGCCTTCGCTTCGCGTATTCTGGTCGAGGGCCTGCAACCGCTGGTGCAACACTGGTCAGGCATGCTGGTCATACTTGCGATCGCCTCGATGGCCATCGGTAACATTACGGCGATCGCACAGACCAATCTCAAGCGCATGTTCGCCTATTCCACCATCGCCCACATGGGTTTCATGCTGCTCGGCCTGCTGAGCGGCGGTATCGAGGGCTATGGCTCGGCGATGTTCTATGCCGTTGTCTACGTGCTGATGTCATTGGGCGCATTCGGCATGATCATGCTGTTGTCGCGCGAGGGCTTCGAGGCTGACACCCTCAACGATTTCAAGGGGCTCAGCCAGCGCAGCCCGTGGCTCGCCTTTCTGATGCTGCTGCTGATGTTCTCGATGGCCGGCGTGCCGCCGACCGTCGGCTTTTACGCCAAGTTCTCGGTGTTGAATGCAGTGGTGCAAGCCGGGCACACCTGGCTGGCAGTCGCCGCAGTGCTGTTCTCGCTGATCGGCGCGTTCTACTATTTGCGTATCGTCAAGTTGATGTATTTCGACCCGCCGGAAAGCCGCGCGCCTATCATTTTCGGGCAGGATACCGTGTTGTTGATCAGCGTGAACGGTTTGGGCGTGTTGTTGCTTGGCCTGCTACCCGGCGCACTGATGTCGGTTTGCGCCGTGTCGGTCCAGCAATCTTTGCTGCTGCATTGACCCCAGGATACTGAAAAACTCCCGCCGCGTGCGGGAGTTTTTTTCGCATGCCGGCCATGCTCCAAAAGCTGGAATACTTTACGATTGAATCTGGGCGATGAACGGGTACAATGAACAGCGTGAGTATTAAGACAGGTACGCAATATGGCTAGGAAGCCCGCTGGGTGGGTGCTGGTTTTGTCAGGACTGATTCTTTGTCTGTTGGTGCTTATTTTCTGGTATGAGGATCCCGATCGCAGTCCGCTGAATGTCAGCTCCGCGCTGGCTGCCGAACCGGCTGGCCGCCAGGAGCCGATCACCCCGATACCGCTTGATTTGAAGCTGGATGCGCGCAAAGTCGCGCTGGGCAAACGCATGTTCCACGATCCGCAGCTTTCCCATGGTAGTAAGCTCTCCTGCGCCCATTGCCATAACCTCGCGAAAGGCGGGATGGATGGCTTGCCGCGTTCCGTCGGTGCTACCGGGAAAGAGTTCAATGTCAATACGCCGACCGTATTCAATAGCGGGCTCAATTTCCGGCAATTCTGGGATGGACGTGTCGCAACGCTGGAAGATCATATCGACTTCCACAGCAAAAATCCCTGCGATATGGGTTCGACCTGGGACGAGGTGATCGTCACATTGAACAGCGATGCGTCTTATCGCCGTGACTTCGAGGCTATCTACCTTGAAGCTCCAAACAAGACGGCAGTCAAGGATGCGGTCGCCACCTTTGAGCGTTCCCTGACTACTCCGAACGGCAAATTCGACCGTTATTTGCGCGGTGACAAACAGGCTTTGAGCGGTAACGAGCTGGCCGGTTATGAACTGTTCAAAAGTCTGGGCTGCATCAGTTGCCACCAGGGCCAGAATGTGGGTGGCAACATGTATGAGAAGCTCGGCATAATCGACGATTATTTTGCACATCGCGGCAATGTGCAGGAAGCTGATTTCGGCCGTTACAACTTCTCCGGGATTGAAGAGCAACGCTATGAATTCCGTGTGCCGTCCTTGCGCAATGTGGCTTTGACCGCGCCTTATTTTCACGATGCTTCAGCGGCAACCCTGGAACAGGCGGTTGCCATCATGGCCAAATATCAATTGGGCGTGGATCTGAGCCGGGACGAGATCGGCAGGATCGTGATGTTCCTCAATACACTGACTGGCATATATCAAGGTGATGCAGGCAGATGAGCGGATTGCTTGAAAACCGGATCGTCAATAAATATCTCAGAAAGCTCGTTTTTCCTGGCGTGGCGGTGTGCTTGCTGTTCCTGTTCATCAGGGCGCAGCCCGTCGATCCGGATACGCACAATGAATTGGCGCGAGATCTTCGTGAGCTTCAAAAGAGCGATATCGAGCTGGGTGAGGCGGTATTGCAGCACCATTACAAAATGCTGCACAACTATGACAGAGTGGTTGCCGTCATGCAGCGCATCCAGTCGCTCAGTGCTGCATTGGCGCAACATTACCAGAACGGTTCATTGCCTGACACCCCGGAGATAAGGAACGAATTGAGCGCACTGCAGCAACAGATTGAGCGGAAGGCGTACGCGCTGGATGAATTCAAATCCGGCAATGCGTTGATCAAAAATTCACTCATTTATTTGCCGCGCACGGTCAATGATGCGGTGATGCAGTTACCCTCTGGTGACAAGGCTGGACATGAGCAATTCGAATTGCTGCTTCGCTATGCACTGTTGATGGTGGTCAATCAGGATGATACTACCCAGAATATCCTGAAGGAGGCGATAGACATGATAGACAGGGCCATTCCGGGCTTGACTGTTGCCGCCAGAGAACCGGCGAAACTTGCCTTGAAGCACACCAGAATCATTGTTGAGAATGAAGGGAACATGCAGGGTTTGCTCGGGCAGCTCAGTTCCCTTCGGACCAGCCACGTTGGCTCCGGATTGGAGCGGCTTTACCTGGATCATTATAACGAACGGCAACACAGCGCCACCCGGTACCGGGCGCTGCTATTCCTGGCAGCGATACTGATGCTGGTATATGCCATCTATGCCTACTATCGGATGAAGGGGAAGGAGCAGCAACTGCGCATCGCAGCTACCGCATTCGAGACGCAGGAAGGCATCCTGATTACCGGCCTGGATCATCGCATCATCCGGGTCAACTCTGCCTTTACTCGTTTGTCCGGCTACAGCGCCGAGGAAGCGGTCGGACGGACTCCGGAGATGCTCAAGTCCGGGCTGCATGACGAGAATTTCTACCCAGGAATGTGGGAAGCCATAGCCAGTGAAAAGTACTGGCAGGGGGAAGTCAGCAGCCGGCGCAAGAATGGAGAGGTCTACCTGGCATGGCTTACCACCACCGCCGTTGTTTCAGATGATGGTAACCGTGTGACGCATTATGTTTCAGTGTTTTCGGACATCACGATGCGCAAGCAGGCGGAAGATCAGATACACCAACTTGCTTTCTATGATCCGCTCACCAAATTGCCCAACCGGCGATTGCTGGTGGATCGTCTGCGCCATGCCATGACTGCCGGCACCCGAAAACTTGATCACGGCGCGATTCTGTTCATTGATCTGGATAACTTCAAGATACTCAACGACACCAAGGGTCACGATGTCGGCGATCTGCTCTTGATCGATACCGCCAGACGTTTGCAGGAATGCGTGCGTGGAGGCGATACCGTAGCGCGTTTGGGCGGCGACGAGTTTATTGTGATGCTGGATGAGTTGGGAGGCGAAAGGGATCATGCTGCCGCTCAGGCGAGGGCGGTGGGGGAAAAGATCCGCAGCTCCCTGGGTCAGCCTTACCTGTTGGGGGAGATCGAACACCACAGCTCATGCAGTATCGGCATCAGTTTGTTTCGCGATCACGAAATCACAGTGGATGACCTGCTCAAACGGTCCGATACCGCGATGTACGAGGCCAAGGCAGCGGGCCGTAACGCGCTGCGGTTCTTCGATCCATCGATGCAGGCCGCGCTCGAAAATCGCTCCATGCTTGAGGCCGATCTGCGCCAGGCACTTTCACGGCAGCAATTCATTCTGTACTTTCAGATACAGCTGAATTCCAGCGCCCAGCCCATCGGTGCCGAAGTGCTGTTGCGCTGGCTGCATTCGGAGCGGGGGCTGGTAGCGCCGGGTGAATTCATCAACCTGGCGGAGGATACCGGGTTGATCCTGCCCCTCGGCCTGTGGGTGTTGCAAACGGCCTGTGCACAGATCAAGGCTTGGGAGACAAATCCGCTGATGCGTGAACTGCAACTCTCGATCAACGTGAGTGCGCGCCAGTTCTACCAACCGAACTTCGTCTCGCAAGTGCGTGACGTGCTGATGATGACCGGTGCTGCCCCGAACCGGCTCAAGATCGAGTTGACCGAGAGCGTGGTGCTGGACAACATCAATGACACCATTTCCAAAATGCACGATCTGAAACAACTGGGAGTGCGATTCTCCATGGACGATTTTGGCACCGGCTACTCGTCACTATCTTACCTGACCCAACTCCCGCTTAACCAACTCAAGATCGACCGGTCTTTCGTGCGCAACATCGGCACAAAATCGACTGATGCGGTGATAGTGCAGACTATCATCGGCATGGGCATTAGTCTGGGAATGGAAGTGATCGCGGAAGGTGTGGAGACGGAAGAGCAACTTGACTTCCTGAAGCATGCTGGTTGCATGGCTTATCAGGGTTATCTGTTCAGCAAGCCGCTGCCGTTGCAAGAGTTCGAGAATATGCTGCTGGTTGGCGGTTTCGCGCGGGACCAGGCCGAGGCGTAGGTGCGCGCAGCACCGTTATGATTTTGATGGCAGGGGGTTTTGCGGTATCATCGTGCCCCATATGACCAAGTACATCTTCATAACTGGCGGCGTGGTTTCTTCCCTGGGGAAAGGCATCGCGGCCGCTTCTCTGGCAGCTATCCTCGAATCGCGCGGGCTCAAGGTGACGATGCTCAAGCTCGACCCGTACATCAACGTCGACCCCGGTACCATGAGCCCGTTCCAGCATGGCGAAGTGTTTGTCACCGAGGACGGCGCCGAAACCGATCTGGATCTGGGGCATTACGAGCGTTTTATTTCCGCCAGGATGCGCAAGGCCAACAATTTCACCACCGGCCAGATCTACGACAGTGTGATCCGCAAGGAACGGCGCGGCGAGTATCTGGGCAAGACGGTGCAGGTGATTCCGCATATCACCAACGAGATTCAGGCATTCATCGAGCGCGGTGCAGCCGCTTCGCATGATGGCAAGGCCGATGTCGCGATCGTCGAGATCGGCGGAACGGTCGGTGACATCGAATCGCTGCCTTTCCTTGAGGCCGCGCGCCAGATGGGATTGCGCATGGGGCGCAATCAGGTGGCATATGTGCATCTGACCCTGGTTCCCTATATCGCCACCGCGGGCGAGCTGAAAACCAAGCCGACCCAGCACAGCGTGCAGAAATTGCGCGAGATCGGTATTTTCCCCACCGCCTTGCTGTGCCGCGCGGATCGGCCCATCCCCGACGATGAGCGTGCCAAGATATCGCTGTTCGCCAATGTGCGCGAAGAAGCGGTGATCTCGATGTGGGACGTGGATACTATCTACAAGATTCCGCAGATGCTCAATCAGCAAGGCCTGGATCGTATCGTCTGCGAAGATCTGGCGTTGCAACTGCCGCCCGCCGACCTGTCGGTGTGGGCGAAGCTGGTGGCTGCGCTGGAAAATCCGCAGCATCACATCACCATCGGGATGGTCGGCAAGTACGTCGACCTGACCGAATCGTACAAGTCGTTGATCGAAGCATTGCGTCATGCAGGTATCCATACCCAGACCAAAGTGAACATCGAATACATCGATTCGGAAGCGCTGGAAACCGCCGGCATTCCGAGCCTGGCGAATTATGACGCGATCCTGGTTCCGGGCGGTTTTGGCAAGCGCGGCACAGAAGGCAAGATCGCCGCGATCCGTTATGCACGCGAGAACAAAGTCCCGTATCTCGGCATCTGCCTGGGCATGCAGCTCGCGGTGATCGAATATGCGCGCCATATCGCCGGGATGAGCGACGCGAACAGCACCGAATTCGACGTGCAAACCGAGCATCCGGTCGTGGCCCTGATCACCGAATGGCGCGATCGTGATGGCAGGG
>Ga0209253_10003976_pt1 | contig 12927 bp, 6 predicted proteins | sample FrelakmetBRP12BR_FD_187145 | JGI IMG/M metagenome (GOLD analysis project Ga0209253, IMG submission 187145) | Freshwater lake sediment microbial communities from the University of Notre Dame, USA, for methane emissions studies - BRP12 BR (SPAdes)... | ecosystem: Environmental > Aquatic >...
TGCCGAAAAAGAGCCTGCCCTTGCCGTCTTTCAACACGAAAGTGGTGCAGGGCTCGAGGCTTCCGGGCAGGATCCAGGCGAACAGGGCCAGGCAAAGCGCAAATCGGGTCGCGTGCTTCATGAATCCTCCCTTTCCCGTCCGGTGGGACGATCCGCTATTCATCATGGCCCCTCGTTGACAGATAAAACCATCCGTCCAATCCTTAAGACGAAAACAGCGGGAATAACGTTCCTTAAGACTAACAACCGTCGGAGAGCTAGGCTTCCCTCGCCTAGAGCATAAAGGGCCTAAGAGTGCTGGGGACGTGCGGACCGCGTGATGGAGTTTGATTTTTTTTCCGAAACGCGTTCCAAGACTCTGTTCTCAATATTAATTCCCCCACCCCCTTCTGTAATTAAGGGGGAGACATATGGTCCGCGTTTCGGATAGAGGAAGGGTGGGCGATAGAGGACTTGAACCTCTGACTTCACCCGTGTGCAGGAAACGGCGGAAAAACGTAAGGTTCAGAAAATAATGGAATTCCCACGTAAGAGACCAGCTTTCGAGGCCTTTTTGATTTCGGTGGAGCTCGATTTCTTTAGAAACGTTTCGATATTCCTGACATCTTTTGGACACAATTTGGGCACAAGCTGAGGTGACGGGGCGGAATCGCCCCCTTGTGCTTTGCCGAGACTGGGTCCATAATCATTTCTGCAATAGAAGTTGGGGTGGCTTCGGACAGCATATCGGCCTTCTCGTGTTGATTTCGCAACTTCCCCGGAGCGCTCCGCATTCCTGTCAAGGAGGTTTGGAGATGCCAAGGATCGAGGAAAGCGTCGAGATCAAGCGTCCCGTGGAGGACGTGTTCGCTTTCACGACGGAGGCGAAGAGCTGGCCGCGATGGCAGGCAACGATTCCTGAGGCCGAGCAGACATCCCCGGGGCTCGTTAATGTCGGCACGGTCTTCAAGGGGGTTATCCATATGATGGGCGGTCGTATGAAATGGACGGCTGTCGCCACCGAATATGAGCCGCCCAGGAGATTTGGAAAAGAGATTACCTCTGGACCCGTCACCACCAAACAGCACAACACGTACGAGCCCGTCGAGGCCGGGACCAAGTTCACCATTGCGTACCAAGTGAAGGTGGGCGGGCTGATGACGCCCTTATCCCCGATTGTGGCCAGCGCTATGCGCAAGTCGCTCAGACAAGCCCTCCAGAACCTGAAAGCTGTTCTTGAAACGCAAGCCTAGGGTTGCTTGAGGAGGCTGGTCCGGGACCACCAGGACCAGGAGATATAATACCTGCTATGTGCGATACAATTTAGGAACCCGTTCTTCGTAAAAGAAGGAGCTTCAATATGGACGCGAGGAAGACGCGACGACTGGCTTGGGCGGGGATCATGACGTTGGTTCTTTTCTCCGCTATTCAGTGCCGGCGCTCCGGGGAGGCCAGCCGCTCGGCGCGTGAGACGGCTGCCCCATGGACGCTGGCTCTGGCCGCTCCCCTCGACCATCTTGATGTGGTGGCCCGCGAGCCGATGATCGTGGAGCACCCCGACGGGACGCTCTTCGTCGGCGGATTTGGAGCGTCTCGGATGAAGGAGAATCGGACGGACGAGCTGACGCTCTGGAAGAGTCGTGACAGAGGAACGACCTGGGCCCGCGTCAACGCCGGACCCGACGCGCCCCGTGCCCAAGGAGCAGTCGGCAACTCCGACATGGATCTGGCCGTGGCGCCCGACGGCACGGTCTATTTTGTGACCCTCTTCTTCGATGTGGAGAAGTATGAAGGCCGCCAGGTCAGCGTGGGGGTCAGCAAGGACGTGGGCGCGACCTGGAAGTGGACATTGCTTTCGAATACCCGCTTCGACGATCGCCCCTGGGTCAAGGTGGCGCCAGACGGCGCGGCCCATGTCATTTGGAACGATGGCGCCGGTGTCTGTCACGCCGTTAGCCAGGACGGGGGCTTGACGTGGACGGAGCGGGAGCGGGTCCATCCGCGGGGCCTTTCGAGCCATCTGGCCATGGGGCCGAGTGGCGAAATAGCCGTGCGCATTACGCCAATATCCGCGTCGGGCAACAGGTACGACGAGGGCGTGGACCTCATCGCCGTTAGCACCGACCGCGGCATAACCTGGCTAAAATATGCGGCGCCGGGCGTCCGTGACTGGGCACCCCCATCCAGTGATGCGGAATCTATCCCTCGTTGGGTGGAGCCGCTGGCCTGGGACGCCGGGGGCGCCCTCTATTCGCTCTGGACCGGCGCCGGGGGTGTTTGGCTGGCACGATCGGCCGATCAGGGAAAGACCTGGTCGACTTGGCATGTGTCGGATGGCCCTGAACCCGCATTCTATCCTTATCTTGTAGCCCGCGGGCCGGGCGAGCTGGCGGCAACCTGGTTTTCGGCCCGGCAAGAAGTGGTTCAGGCGCACGCAGCCCGCATCGACGTCGGGGAAGGCGATGTCCCTCCTCGGGTGGTCGAGTCCCGGCCGTTCGAGCCCGATTGCTGGCAAGAAGGCCGCCGACCGGATGACCCTCCTCTGCGCTACGCTGGCGGGGAATACCTTGCCGTCTCCTTCCTGAGCGTAGGCGGGCTGGCCGTTGTCAGCCCTATCGAAAACCGGCGCGAGAAGCGCTTTGGATTCTCTCTTTGGAAGCTTGAGGAGCACCGAGGAGAAGCGGCAGAAGATTTTCAGGTGAATGACCAAACTGAGCGAGGCGCAGTCAAGCCCGAGAAAGTCTATTCCGAAAATGCCGCGGTTTGGTATGAGGCCGCCGGTGGCGCCGCGAGTATCTCAAGTGATGGCGGGTGGGGACTCTATTCTAGTCCCTTTATGCGCGTGATCAGGCTGATCGACATTGGGGCGGGTCGCCCAGATGCTGAGCGGCTCACCGCGGGCATGGATCGAGTTTTTAACGCGGCCTTCATGAGCGGCGGCCAACTCGCCCGCCTGGGGATTCACGCCGGCCAAAGGGGCTGGTTCCTTCCCGGCCCGGACGGCCCTCGGCTTGCTTCCATCCCCCCAGACGCAAATCCTCAATGGTCTCCGGACGGCTCCCGTGTGGCTTATTATTTGCCGCAACAGCCGGATAAGGGTCTTTTCATCGGCGATGATCAGCACCAAAATCAATACCCCGTTGACGGGGAAATCACCGGCTTTGCCTGGTCGCAGGACGGCCGGCTGGTCTACGCCTTGGCTTGGCAGGAGAATGGATTGACGTCACTAATACGCGTCAATTTGGAGAGGGGCGGCGTTGAGTTTCTGATTCAAGACCTGGATGCGCCTCCCTGGTGTGGAGACTTCAGCATTTCCAACGACGGCCGGCGTTTCTATCTGGCACTGGCGAGCATGGGGGCCCCGATCGCCGAAGCCCGCCATCAAGCTGAAGCCGATCGAGACCTGGACATCTATGAACTGGACCTGGCCACGGGAGCTCGCCGCGTTGTCGTGGAGACGCCCGGCGACGACTTCGCGCCTTGTCTGGGCGGCGGATTTCTCTACTGGACTCACAACGATATCCGGGATTCTGTGGCTGTCGTTCCCTCCTCCGGCGGGACGGCACGTGTCTTGCTCGATGGAGCCGCGTTGCCTTATTGGAGTCCTGACGGCAGGGAGATCGCCTTCACTTACGGCCCGTGGAGGTTGGCTGATTTTGCCTTGAACCTGGATGCCGGCGTTGTCGCCGTGGACTCGCAGGCGCGTCCCCGATCAAAAATGACGCCCCTGGTCACCGGCTATCACGAGGACTTTACTCCGGCCTGGTCTCCCGACGGCCGCTGGATCGCTTTTCATTCCCATCGCTCACTAACGCCGGTTGCATCATACGGCGCGGCGGGAAGCACGGACGACCTCTATCTGCGGCGTGCGTTGGGAGGGCCAGGCGAGGAGATCAGGCTGACCGATTTCGGATGGGAAGACGGCGTAGCCGACTGGTCCCCGGATGGTCGCAGACTGGTCTTCGATTCATGGGACCGGGGCGGTCCACAGGGCGTTTCCAAACCCTGGATCGTGACGATCGATCCCGCGGCGGGCAGACCGGTGAGCGTGGAGAGGTTGTCCTTGCCCGAGTCCATTAAAAATGCCGCCCAGGAATCATGGTCGCCAAAAGGAGATGAGATCGCCCTGGAAGAACGCCTGGAGGGCGACGGCCGGGCCCTCTGGGTGGTCAGCGTGGACGGCAAACGCGCGGAGAAGCTCGTCGAATACACGAGCAGCACCTACGGTGGCCTCGACTGGACGCCCGACGGGAAGACCATCGTCTACGGAGCGCTGGCCGGCGAGCGGATGCAGATCTTCGCCGTTCCGCGTTCGGGGGGTATGCCACGGCAACTCACCGACGATCCGGCCAACCTCATGCATCCGCAGGTCTCCCCCGACGGCCGCTGGATCGCTTGCACTCGCATCCCCCAATCGAAGGAGATTTGGCGGCTGAAACTCTAACGTTTGTAGGCACGGCCTCTTCTTGCACTTCCGGGACATAGATGGGCTCTATTTTGGACTCAATGGAGGCTTTTTCAGGCTATGGGAACGTGTAACTTATTGAAAATATTGGTGGGCGATAGAGGACTTGAACCTCTGACTTCTACCGTGTGTAGGAAGCGGCGGAAAAATCCAAAGTGTAGAAAATAATGGAAATAGTCTGTAAAACACCCGTTTTTTTAAGGTTCAGGATTTCGACGGAGTTCGATATCTTTAGATATGTTTCGATATTCCTGACATATTTTGGGCACAAAATGGGCACAGCTCTTCCTTGTCACGTCGCCCGCATGCCATTACGAAATTGACCGGGGTCCTCGGACGGCATTATCCTTGGAATGGCGATGAGAGACCTAAAAATGGAGACCCTGAGCGGAGGCATTCATATGAAGCGACAAAAGAATTTTCTATCCCTGTTATTGCTGGCGGCCCTGTTTCTGGGAAGCTGCAAACATGGAAAGAATGATCCGCGTATCAAGGTGGAGCGCATCGACGGGATCGAACATGTCACCAGCGCCGGCGATCCCCTGAGGGGGAGAATTCCTTTAGAGGTCGTCGAGCTCTTTAGGATCGATCCCGATGAGTTGAAAACGGATAGCCCGCCCCTTTTCGACATAGCCGCGAAAGACGACGCCGGGAATCTCTATCTGGCAGATCTCCGGAACGTCGGGATCTACAAATTCGACTCCGGGGGCAGACTTATTGCCAATTTCCTCCGCAAAGGCCAGGGCCCGGGGGAGTTCCCCAGGTTCGGCGACCTGCAGATCTTCGACGGCCACACCTGGGTCATCGGAGACTGGCCGATGAAGATCGCCAAGTTCTCGCTGGACGGCCGGTTCGTCGACGAATGGGCGTTCCCCTCGTTCCGCAACTTCTATCTTCGAACCCTGGTCGTTGACGAAGACAGGTTCTTGACCGTCAGCTATCGCGATCTCCCCGAAGGTCGCGGGCGCGTACGGGTCTCCGCATTGATGGATTCACGGGAGGAATTCTTCACTCAATATTATGAAGACGCCGATGCGGGGATCTTCCGCATCAGGACCGGAGCGACGGAAGGACCGGCCATCGCCTCCACAGACCCCCTTGTCGCCGCCGATATCCACCACGCCGTCGACCGCCGCTCGGGCACGGTCTTTGTCTGCAACAACCGTGCGTATGAGATCCAGGTGAAGAACCCTGACGGGTCGACCCGCCGGATCATCCATAGGGCCCATAAGGCCCTGGAGCTCGATGACTCGGGTAAGGACGGGATCCTCGGGGCGATCGCCCCCCAATTTCCGCCGGAGTCTAGGCAGCGAACGAAAGACACCCTCCCGGCGGCCTTGAACGCGATCTGGGGGATATCGGTCCTCCCCAACGGTTACCTGGCCGTAAAGAGGATCACGGGCCTGGATTCTGTCGAGATCGATCTCTTTGACGGGAAAGGCCGTCTTCTCTACACGATCCTCCCGTCGGCAGAGATCCCGGATCTGAAGCGTGTGACGATATACGGGAAGACGGTTGGGGTCATTTCGGAAATGGAAGATAAGAGCGTGTATTTCGAATACCGAGTGAAGAACCTCATGGGGGTGTTCGAATAGCTCCCTGAGGTCCCTTCACGAGGGTGGACTCGCTCGGACGGCGTTTCGGGTAACAAAGACGCGTCCCAAGACTCTGTTTGGATTTCCGAATCCCCCTTATCCCCCTTACGCCATTAAGGGGGAACAACAGGACCGCGTCTTTGGCAGAGGAATGGTGGGCGATAGAGGACTTGAACCTCTGACTTCACCCGTGTGTAGGAAGCGGCACATATTTTGGGCACAAGGTGAGACGGCTTTCGCGCGGCGGCGTCGTATCCACGTCCTTGACAATCCCCGTGCGGGGACCTATCTTTATCCTCAGGGACAGCAGTGGATTCTAAGAAGTCGCCGGCCGCGTCGCAGTGGCCTAGCGGAAACGTAAGATCCTCTTCCTCGTCCGGATCAATCCCCATGTAGTGTTCCCCCAAGGCATCGGGCCAGAGGAGGGCCTGACCATGGACGAGAAGACCGGGGATAAGGAACGAGTCTCAAGGGCGTCTGTTCAGAGGACTTCATCCCGTCGCGCGATGCTTGCGCTTGCCGGAGCCTTGGTCGTGCTCCTTGCGCTCGCGATCGGATTGAACGTGGGCGGTCTGCGCGAGGAGATCCTGTGGAGGCTCAGCCCTCCGCATGTCGCCTCTCTCGCCGTCCTGCCATTCGACAACCTCTCGGGCGATCCGGCCGAGGACTATCTCGCCAAAGGCATAACCGCAGGGCTCACCGACACCCTGGGTCAGATCGGGGCGCTTCGCGTGATCGCCCGCACGTCGGTGACGCAATACCAGAAAGCTCCTAAGCCGCTCCCGGAGATCGCTCGGGAACTGAATATCGATGCGGTCGTGGAAGGCCGCGTGCTCCGGGCGGGCGACCGCGTTCAGATGACGGTGAGCCTCATTCATGCGCCCACGAACTGGCGCTTGAGGGAGGAGACCTACGAGCGGGACCTGGGCGACGTTCTGAACCTGCAGGCTGAGGTCTCTCGCGCCATCGCTCTCGAGATCAAGGCTAAGCTCACTCCCGATCAGAAGGCACGTTTGACCGCGATTCGTCCTGTTGATCCACAGGCCTACGAAGCCTTTCTGAGAGGCGTATACGGAGGAGAGCGCGGGAAAGCCGAAGCGTACCTGAAGCAGGCTATTCAGCTTGACGCGTCCTTCGCTCTGCCCTACGTGGAGCTGGCTGGCAGGTCCTACTGGTCCAATTACTTCACGACGATGGCGCCCGGAGACAATTACCCGAAGGTCAAGGAATACGCGCAGAAAGCGCTCAGCCTGGATCCGACGCTGGCCGAGGCCCATTACTGCTTGGCGCTTGTCAACCATGAATATGACTGGGATTTCGCGGAAGCCGAGAAGGAGTTCAAGCGCGCGCTGGAGCTCAATCCGAACGCCGCCGAGGTTCGCCATCTCTTTTCCCACTTCCTGATCTGCATGGGGCGCCCGGAGGAGTCTCGTTCCGAAGACCGCCGGGCCGAAGAGATCGACCCGGCCGACGCGGAGCTGATCGCCTGCTTCACGTGGCACACCGCCGCGACCAGCCGGCTCGACGAAGCGGAGGAAGTCGGCCAGCGGGCGTTGCGGATGGGCTCAAGCTACCCGCGCGTCTTCCTGGGCTGGTCCTACGAACAACGGGGTCGTTACGACGAAGCGATCGTGGAGCTGCAGAAGGCGGTCGCGGATTGGGGCGGAGACGTCTTCCCGACGGCGGCCCTCGGCCACGCCTATGCCGCCGCTGGCAAGGACCTTGAGGCCCGCGAAGTCTTGGCTAGGCTTCTCGAGCGCTCCAAGAAAGAGTATGTCTCTGCTTATGAGGTCGCGACCGTTTATGCAGGGCTGGGAGACAATGACCACGCGTTCGAGTGGCTCGAGAAAGCCTATGACGAGCGCTCCAATGCTTTGGCCCGTTTCCGTATGGATCCGCGCCTCCGCAGCCTGCAGACGGATGCGCGCTTCCAGAACCTGCTGCGCCGCATGAACTTCCCCCAAAGGCCATAGAGTTTCGGCTTCCATGCCGATATCATCTATCATCCTAACCATGGACCAAAGGAGGGGCTGACCATGAATGAGAAGATGGAAGGCAAGGATCGAACACTTGGGAAGCCTGGTCAAGGGGCTTCCTCTCGCCGCTGGATTCTCGCGATCGCCGGAGCGCTGGTCGTGATCGTCGCGCTCGCGATTGGACTGAATGTCGGGGGCGTGCGCGAACGGCTCCTGGGCGGCGGTGTCGCGCGCATCGATGCGATAGCCATATTGCCTGTCGAGAACCTCTCGAAGGATCCCGAGCAAGCCTATCTTGCCCAAGGCATGACCTCCTATCTCTTGAACACCATGGGTGGGATCAGAGCGGTCCGGTTGACAGCCATCAACTCCGTGAACCAGTACCGGAGGAACCCCAAGCCGCGACCCGAAATCGCCCGGGAACTGGATATCGACGCGGTCGTCGAAGCCGGCGTGCTGCGGGTCGATGACCGCGTGCGGCTGACCGTGGGCCTTATCCACGCGCCGACGGACCGGCGCTTGTGGGAGCAAACCTACGAGCGGGAGTTGCGCGACCTGCCGAGCTTGCGCAATGAGGTCTGTCGGGCCATCGCTCGCAAGATCAAGGCCAGGCTCACAACCGCGGAAGAACAGCGCTTGGGCTCCCGCCCTCCGGTCAACCCCCAGGCCCAGGACGCCCTGATGCGGGGGATGTGGGGCGGCAATCCCGCAAAAACCGATGAATACCTGGCGCAGGCCGTCCAGGTCGACCCCTCATACGCCGAGGGCTACGATTATATGTCCTCATCGTACTCCATGCGCCTCATGTATCCCGCGCGGGTCGCGCCGAAGGACATCTTCCCGAAGACCCGGGAGGCGGCATTGAAAGCTGTCAGTTTGGATCCGAACGCGCCCCTTGCGCCTCGGGTTCTAGGTACGGTCGCCCTGGAATACGACTGGGATTTCTTCGAGGCCGAGAAGGAGTTCAAGCGCGCGTTCGAATTCTTTCCTCATGGTTCTAATGCCCATCACATGTACGCGCACTATCTCTTGGCGATGGGGCGGGTGGACGAGGCGCGCGCCGAGACCCAGCACGCCCTGGAGGTCGACCCGATGAATCCGAGCCTGTTCGCCTGCGCCAGCTGGCATGATATTACGACGGGCCAGTATGAAGATGCCGAAAAGCATGCTGCGCATGCGCTCAGCCTGGGGGCGCCCGATCAGCTGGCCCGGCTCACCCTGGGTTGGTCTTACATGCTGAGGGGCCGCCACGACGAAGCCATATCGGAGTTTCAAAAGGCCGTGGTGGGCTGGCGAAACGCAGCCTTTCCAACGGCGTCACTCGGTCATGCCTATGCCGTCGCGGGTCAAGAGGCGGCGGCTCGCGAGGTCCTGGATAGATTGCTCGAGCGCTTAAAGACTGAATATGTGTCGCCCTATGAGATCGCCGTCATCTACGCCGGCCTGGGGGATAAGGACCGCGCGTTCGAGTGGCTCGAGAGAGCCTATGAAGAGCGCGCCTCCCTCCTGGTCTACTTCCGGATGGATCCGCGGATCTGGAGCCTGCGCTCGGATCCGCGCTTCCAGGACCTGCTCGGCCGCATGAACTTCCCGCCAGACCGGCGATAGGGGGGAACGGGCGCGCGCTTCTTAAGACCTCATTGCGGCTGCTTTTTTCTCAGGGCCTTCAATTCTTCGGCGAAGTTCAACACCACGATGATCCGTGTCGATTGGGCGTATTCGTCGACGTCCTTGATCATCAGGAAACGCTGGCCGTCCCCGGTCACGTCATAGTTGCCCTCGGTGGTGCCCGGAGGTCCGCACGAGGAGCTCAGGCCGTGAGAGTAATCGGCTTCCCAGAGCAATCGGGGCTTGGAGGGTTGGAAGGTCGGTTGGGTAACCACGTCGACGACCATCATCTTTTCCCGATTGCGGTAAAAGAGCTCCTTGCCGTTCCGGCCCCAGATGGGATCGGTGCCTCCCTCGGAGGAGATCTTGATCTTGGGGCCCGGACCCGGCCAAGGCTGCGCGAAGACCTGGTTCCGACCGCCCTCTTCGTTCGAACAGAAGGCGACCCATTTGCCGTCCGGTGAGAACTTGCCCGAGCCTTGGATGAAGTTGGACTTGGCGAAGGGCTGGGGCGTTCGGTCGCCCTGCATGGGCAGGACCCAGACGCTCGTGCCCCCGGACCCCATCGCCCCTCCCGGGCCCATCATCGCCATGTCGCCGGAATCCATCCCTATGCCGCCCATATCCATCTGGTTAAAGAGAAGATAGCGTCCATCCGGGGAAAAGGAGACGACGCTCTGGCGCGCGCCGACCATGGTCAGCCGCTCCTCGGGCCCGCTGCGGTCCGAGGGCATCCACCACATGGTCATGGTCCCGGCTTTCCAGGAGCGGAAGGCGATGTGCCTGCCGTCCGGCGTCCAGACAGGGGCGTGGCTTACGCCGTCCGTCGTCAGCTTGGTCGTGACGTCGCGAGCCGGATCATAAATATACAGATCGTGGTTCACGCCCTCGATCTCAAAGGCGATCTGACGGCCGTCCGGCGAGATGTGCGGGAACAGATAGGAGCGGGGCGGTAAGGGCAACGGGCTGGCCTTGCCTTCCCGGTCCACCCAAACCATCGTGCGTTCCCCGCCCTCGGCCTTGCCGACGGCGTAAGCGAGCGACCCCGTGCGCGAGATATCGAAGTGGGCGGAGCCGGAGTTGGTGCTCATGAAGACGCCCTCGACGACCTTGACGGGGGGCCCGGTAACCTCCAGGCTCTTCTTGTCGAAGGGGACCGCGTACAGGTTGCCGCCCTTGGCGTAGACGATGTGGCCGGACGGCGAATAGCGCGGGGAAAATCCGCCCTGCACCAGGGTCTTGCGCTTTTTTGTGTCGAGCGTATAGAGGTCGATATGGGCGTCGTCGAAGGACTGGATGCCGCCGGTGGAGATCGTGAACATGATCGCTTTGCCGCCGGGCAGGGCCTGGACGTGACGATGGGTCCGCTCCTGAGCCCCGAGGTCAAGCTCCGTGACGGATTCCTGGCCGCCGCCGGTGGTCGAAGTCCGAACGATGGGGCCGAAGTAGTGGGTCGTCCAATAGTAATAATCATCGAGGGCCCAATCCCCGCGGAAGGCCATGTCATAGGGAGCGAACAGAACCGGCGCGCCGCCGCTTAAAGCGGCTTTCTTCAATGCCGACTGCATGGAATCCATCAGCAGCATGTATCGCCCGTCCGGCGAAAATACGGGGATGCTCATGCCGGGCGCATCAGCGAGCGGTTTGGCTTCGAGCTCCCCCAGCCCCCGGATGACCGTGGCCTCCATATCGCCGACGCTATGGGAATAGGCGAGGGTGTTCCCGTCCGGGGAAAACATCAGCTGCGCGTTCCACGTCGGTTTCATGGGCTGGTCGGCCGGAAGGTCGAAACCAAAGCGAACGACCGGAGGCGGGACAGGGCGCGGCGCCCGACGCGAGACCCAGAGAACAGCGCCCAAGGTCCCCAGGAAAAGCCCGGCGAGCGCGGCGACCAGGATCGCCCGGCGTGGCGCTTGCCTCGCTGCGGCTGCCGGGAGGATCCGGCCGGCCAGGGTGTCTTCCAGCTCGATCCGTGCATCACCGATGCTGCGGAGACGGCGATAGGGGTCTTTTTGCAGGCAACGCCGCAACAGGCAGCGGATATTTTCCGGGACCGCCGCCGGCAGCAGGCTCCAATCCGGCTCCCGTTCCAGGATCCTCGCCAGGACCTCGGTGGTCGTGCTCCCGGGGAAGGCCCGCTTTCCGGCCAGCGTCTCGTAAAGCACACAGCCGAACGCCCAGATGTCGGCGCGCGTGTCGACCGGTCTGCCGCGCGTCTGCTCCGGACTGATATAAGGCGCAGTGCCCAGAATGACCTCCGGTTGGGTCACGTCGAGCTCCTGGGTCAGCGTCTGGCCAAGATCTGCCGCCGGTCGAGTCTCGAGCGCCTTGGCCAGGCCGAAGTCCAGGATCTTGACCTTGCCTTCCGCGGAGATCATCACGTTCGACGGCTTCAGGTCCCGGTGGACGATTCCCTTCTCCTGGGCGGCCTCCAATCCTTCGGCGACCTGGCGGCAGACCTCAAAGGCTTCACTCACCGGCAGTGTGGTGCGGCTGATCCTCCTGGCTAGCGTCTCCCCCTCAACGAGCTCCATGACGATGAATCGCCGGCCTTCGGCCCGTTCCAGGCCGTAGATGGCCGCGATATTAGGATGGTTGAGCGAGGCCAGCAACTTGGCTTCGCGTTCGAAACGGATCAGGCGTTCGGGGTCGCGGGCGAACGCGTCCGGAAGCATCTTGACAGCGACCTTACGGTCCAGGGTCGTGTCGTGAGCCAGGAAAACCTCGCCCATCCCCCCTTGGCCCAATTTTTCGACGATCTGATAGTGAGAGAGGCTCTTTTCTATCATTGAGAACCTCCTCTGGCCGTGATTTGGGCAGTGAAACGAAAGCTGACGTCATTAATATAAGCAGCCCATTAGATAAAAACAAGCCCTGTCAAGGCTGACCGCCCCCCGATCGATGTCCCAGCCCTTGAGCGGACTTTCCGCGGTGGTTTTGCTTGGCCGTGGGACCACGCAAGTCGATGATATTAAATTGGTGGGCGATAGAGGACTTGAACCTCTGACTTCTACCGTGTGTAGGAAGCGGCGAAAATATATAAAGTATAGAAAATAATGGAATTCTGTTGAAATGTGGCCGTTATTAAGGCAGCTTGGATTTCGATAGAGTTCGATATCTTTAGATATGTTTTGATATCTCTGACATATTTTGGGCACAATTTGGGCACAGTCCTCCACATATCGATGCGATGGGGCCACTCTGATCCGGGATGTTTTCCAGGCTTTTCTTGTATGCTTCATTCCTTTTTGTTTAGCATTGCCCTGATCGCGTCGTCGATGATCTTATCGGGATTCGGCGCCTG
>Ga0209253_10003977_pt1 | contig 12926 bp, 17 predicted proteins | sample FrelakmetBRP12BR_FD_187145 | JGI IMG/M metagenome (GOLD analysis project Ga0209253, IMG submission 187145) | Freshwater lake sediment microbial communities from the University of Notre Dame, USA, for methane emissions studies - BRP12 BR (SPAdes)... | ecosystem: Environmental > Aquatic >...
CCCCCGCCGCATCAACGAGATCGTTCTCGGCAAGCGTCGCGTGACGGCCGAGACCGCCTTGCGCCTGGCCCGCTACTTCGGCACCACGCCGCAGTTCTGGCTTGGTCTGCAGGCCGACTACGACCTCGATGTCGCCGCCGACCAGCTCGGGGAACGCCTCGATCGCGAGGTCCAAGTGCGGCAGGCGAGCTAGGTGGGTGGGCCAGCCAACAAGGCGTTCGAGCAGACTCGCAGAAGCTCTGTCCATGACCGTGGCGGGAGCTCTTGCTGCTCAACGCCCCGACGTGCGGCGCACAGGGCGGGAGCGTGACTCAACCCCAGCGGCATCAGAGCAGCAATGCCACGGGCCACTGCGTTTTACGTGGCAGCCGCAAGAAGCCCCAGGCTGGCGACGTCTTCCTCATGCGCCTCAAGGACGGCAGGTATCTCGCGGGACGTGTGATCCTCGCAGATCCTCCGCGCGACGCCGCGCCCATGCCAGGCGCCTACCTCGCCGACGTCTGTCGGTGAAGCTCCACCGAGCCGCGCTGCCATCCGGCTCACATGACCCCTGCCGACCTGCTCATCCCGCCCCAGTTCACTTCCCGACTCGGCTGGCTGCGTGGCTACTCGAGGTCGTCGAGAACCGCCCCCTACGGCGTCGCGCGCGTCGATGTCTTCGGCTCCGCCCTGCGCGACGACTTCCGCCCCGGCGAGAGCGATGGCGATCTGCTCGTCGAGTTCGTGCCGATGGAGCCACACGACCTCGCCGACGCCTACTTCGGCCTGCTGGACGAGCTGCGCGAGCTGCTCGGGGGCGAGGTCGACCTGGTCATGGCGGACGCCGTGACCAATCGCTACATCGCCCGCGAGATCGAGCGCACCAAGCAGTCGTTCTATGCCGCGTAGCGCGCTCGCCTACCTCGCCGACGTCACAGGCGCCTGCGATGCCCTCGCGCGCTTCCCACCGGCGTCGATTGTGACGCCTACCGCACGGCCGAGCTCACCCGCTCCGGGGTGGAGCGACAGCTCATCCTGATCGGCGAGGCCGTGAACGCGCTGCTGCGCCTCGAGCCGTCGCTCTCTGCGCGCATCTCGCACGCGCCGCATCGTCGACTTCCGCAACCAGCTCGCGCATGACTACGACGCCGTGAACCACGCCGTCGTCTGGTCGATCGCCACAAGCGAGGTACCTATGCTCCGCGCGGAGTGCGAGGCGATTCTCGCCGAGAGGGATGCAGAGGGCGACGCAGACTAGCAGGCGGATCAACCTGACTCGCCGGAGCGTCACGATGCAGCTCAAGGCTCGCGCTCGCAGGCCATCCACGGTGCGTTAGCCCCAACACCGCCGATCAGGCCGCTCAGGGTGGCCAGTCGAGGTCGGGGTGCCAACAAGACGTTCGAGCAGGCTCGCGGAGGCTCTGCCCAGGACTCCGGCGTCAGCGCTCGCCGCTCGACGCCCCGGCCTGAGGTGTTCCCTCCTGGCGTTCTCGCTGTGGTCGGCCTGTTGTACACTCGAACGGCAGCGGCGGCTCTGAGCCGCCGGTGAGACCCGATATGCCCGGCCGCGATTCCACCCATGCTGACGCTCGACGAACCGACCGCCGGGCTCGACCCGCGCACCGACCGCTTGCTGCTCGAGCGCCTGCACGGCGTGGGCAAGACGATCGTCGTCGCCACGCACCAGCTCGACGTCCTGGAGCACATCGGCGACCGGGCCGTCGTGCTGGATGAGGACCACACGGTCGCCTCGGCCGGTCCGGTCGCCGATGTGCTCGCCGACCGCGACCTGCTCCTGCGGGTCAATCTCGTCCCCGAGCACGCCCACGTGCACGGCGGCATGGCGCACACCCACGTGCACGACACGAGGGTCCGCGCGAGCACGAGCACGCGGGCACGACCCCTCCCGACCCCGGTCAACGGCTCCCCGCGGACCGCTGATACACTTGGCGTCCTCGCCGCACGCGGGCTGCGTGCCGGCCTGCAACCTTGCCAGACAGCATGCCGTCTAATCTCTACAACCCGGAAACACCGCCCGAGGGCTCCTACGACCTGAGTGGCTTCCACGTGCCGCAGGAACAAGACGTCGTGAGGGCCATGAGCGGCGACAAAGAGGCGTTCGGTCGCCTCGTGGAGCGCTATCAGGGAATGGTCTACACGCTCGCCTACAACGCGCTGGGCACGCATGTCGACGCCGAGGACGCCGCGCAGGAGGTGTTCCTGCGCGCCTACCGCAAGCTTCCGGGCTTTCGCGGCGCGTCGGCGTTCTCGACGTGGCTCTTCAGGCTGGCCGTCAACGCCGTGGTCGACTACCAGCGCCGCGAGGGCCGCGCCCCGGTGCCGGCCGAGGTCCCCGAGCGCGCCAGTCACCCCGACTCCGACGCCCTCGAGCGCGTCGGCTACGGGCAGCTCATGACCGCCCTCGGCGAGCTTCCGCCCGACTACCGCCTGCCCGTCGTCCTGCGCGATCTGTACGGGCTCGAGTACAAGGAGATCGCGCGTGTGCTCGACCGGCCGCTGGGCACGGTCAAGGCCTACGTGCACCGCGGCCGCGGCGCGCTGCGGCTGCGCCTGCGGGGCAGCGGCGTGCTCGGCGAGGAGGACTGATGGACTGCGCCCGGTTCCGCGAGGCGATCCACGGCTACATCGACAGCGAGCTGAGCGACGCCGAGGTGGTCGCCTTCCAGAGGCACCTGAGCTTCTGTGCCGACTGCGCCCGCGCCCTGCAGGAGCTGAGCGAGGTGCGCACGGCGCTGGCCGGCGCCGGCGGCGTCGAGATCGAGACGCCGGCCGGCTTCGCTGCGCGCGTCATGGAGGCCGTGTCGATGCTCCCCAGCGAGACGTGGGAGGAGCTGCTCCCCGGCTGGCAGATCGGCGTGCGCGTGCCGCAGCGCTTTGCCGCGCCGCTGCGCGCCGCCATCTACTCGGGCATCGCCGTGGCCGGCTACTTCGCCTTCAGGGCGCAGTGGCAGCACGCGCGCCGGACGAAGGAGGTCTAGGCGTGAGCGATGAGCCCGTGAGTCTCAGCCGCGCCCAGATCGAGGCGATCATCCCCCATCGCGACCCCTTCCTTCTGCTCGACGAGGTGGTCGAGCTCGTGCGCGGCGAGCGCTGCCACGCGCGGCGCACGCTGCGCCGCGACGAGTTCTGGTTCACCGGGCACTTTCCTGCGAACCCCGTGATGCCCGGCGTCCTCATCGTCGAGGCGCTCGCACAGGCGGGGGCCGTAGCGGCACTGTCGCACCCAGCCAACGCTGGCAAGCTGGTGCTCTTCGCAGGCATCGACAAGGTGCGCTTCAAGCGCGTCGTCAGGCCGGGCGAGACGCTCGACCTGTACGTCGAGGTCACCGTGGCGCGGTCGGTCGCCGGCAAGGCCAGCGCCGAGGCGCGGGTCGAGGGCGACCTGGTCTGCCGCGGCGAGCTCATGATGATGACGGTCGCTGCGCCGCCGCCGGCGCCGTCGGCGCAGGGGGAGGCGACGTGAACGGGCGCGGCATCATGCAGGGCGCCTACATCTCGGCGCTCGGCGTGTACGTGCCCGACGAGGTGATGACCAACGATGAGATCGCCCGTCTGCCGGGCATCGAGACCTCAGACGAGTGGATCACGACACGGACCGGCATCAGGGAGCGTCGCATAGCCTCTGACGAGGAGTCCCCCTCCGACCTCGGCATCGCCGCCGCCAGGGCGTGTCTCGCCTCGCGCGACTTCGACCCCGCCGACGTCGATCTGGTCGTCGGCTCGAGCCTGGTGCCCGACATGATCTTCCCCGCCACGGCCTCGGTGATCGCGGAGGGCATCGGCGCCGTCAACGCCGGCGCCTTCGACGTCCAGGCGGGCTGCGCCGGCTACATGTACGGGCTCGCGGCGGCCATCGGCTTCATCAGCGCCGGTCTCGCCCGCCACGTGCTCGTCGTCGGCGCCGAGACGCTGACCCACGCCCTCGACTGGCAGGACCGCGCCTCGTGCATCCTCTTCGGCGACGGCGCCGGGGCGACCCTGGTGAGCGCGAGCGACAACGGGACGCGGTTCCACTTCGACCTCGGCAACGACGGCGCCGGCGCGCCGTTTCTCAACCTGCCCGCGGGCGGCGCGCGGCTGCCGGCGAGCCATGAGACGGTCGACGGACGCCAGCACTACCTCAAGATGGACGGGCCCGAGGTCTACAAGTTTGCCACGCGCAAGGTCGTCGAGTCGTGCGCCAACGTGCTGGCCAAGGCGGGCGTCGAGGCCGCCGACGTCGATCTGTTCGTGCCGCACCAGGCCAACCTGCGCATCATCGACTACGCCGCGCGGCGGCTCGGATTCAGCGACGAGCAGGTCTTCTACAACCTCGACCGCTACGGCAACACGTCGTGCGCCTCGATCCCGCTGTGCCTCGCCGAGGCCCAGGAGACGGGACGGCTGCAGAAGGGCGACACAGTGCTGCTCGTGGGGTTCGGCGCCGGTCTCACGTGGGGGACCTGCCTGACCACCTGGGAACTGTAGCCGCCGCTCGTCGCGCGGTACCATTCGCCAGTGCGAGTCCCCGAGGTGAGGATGTCTTCTGCCGTGAACAGACGCGCTCTCGTGTTCCCCGGCCAGGGATCGCAGGCCGTCGGCATGGGGATCGACGTCAGCGAGCGCTACGAGGTGGCGCGGGCGACGTTCGCCGAGGCGGGCGAGGTGCTCGGCTACGACCTCGCCCGCATCTGCCGAGAAGGGCCGGCGGAACAGCTCGCGCGCACCGACGTCACCCAGCCGGCGCTGCTCACCACGTCGGTTGCGCTGCTGCGCGTGCTCGACGACAATGGCCTCTCGTTCGACGCGGCCCTCGGGCACAGCCTCGGTGAGTACACGGCGCTGGTGGCCACCGGGGCGCTGGCGTTCGGCGAGGCGCTCGAGCTCGTGCGTCTGCGCGGCGAGGCCATGCAGGCGGCGGCCGGGCGGCACCTCGGCGCCATGGCGGCCGTCCTCGGCCTCGGTGACGAGGCCGTCGAGGAGCTCTGCGCGCGCGTCGGACGGGTCTGGCCGGCGAACTACAACTCGCCCGGCCAGGTGGTGGTGAGCGGTACGGAGGAAGCGGTCGACGAGCTGGGGCGGCGCGCCGGCGAAGCGGGCGCGCGCCGCGTTATCCGGCTGGCCGTGAGCGGGGCCTTTCACTCGCCGTTCATGGAGCCCGCGGTCGAGGCGCTCGACGGGCCGCTGCGGCGGGCGAGCTTCGACGACCCGCGGCCGGCGTTCTTCTCGACGTGCAGCGTGGCCTTCGAGAGCGGCGACTTCGCCGAGTTGCTGCTGCGCCAGATCGTCTCGCCGGTGCGCTTCGAGCAGGCGATTCGTCGTCTCGTCGACGAGGGCTACGACGCCTTCCTCGAGGTGGGGCCGGGCGGCGTGCTGACGGGGCTCATCGGGCGCATCGACGCGAGCGCGGCGGCGCTCGCTTGCGGCGACGCAGCCGCGCTCGCGTCGCTGCGCGAGGCGGGCTGGACCACGAGGGGCGGGGAGGAGACCTAGATGAGCGTGACGATCGACCTGAGCGGCAAGGTGGCGCTCGTGACCGGCGCCGGCCGGGGCATCGGGCGTGAGATCGCGCTCGCGCTGGCCGCGGCCGGCGCCGACGTGGCCGTCAACGACTTCGCCGGCGAGGACGCCTGCCTCTCGCTCGTGAGCGAGATCGAGGCCCTCGGCCCGCGCGGTCTCTGCGTGATGGGCGACGTGGGCGACGAGGACGCCGTGAACCTCACGGTCGAGCGCGTCGAGAACGAGCTGGGTCGCCTCGACATCGTGGTCAACAACGCCGGCATCACGCGCGACAACGTCATCATGCGCATCGACGCCGCCGACTTCGACGCCGTGCTGCGCACCCACCTGCGCGGGACCTTCCTCGTCTGCAAGGCTGCGTCGCGGCGCATGCTGCGCCGCCGCGAGGGCGTGATCGTCAACATCTCGAGCGTCGTCGCCAGGCGTGGCAACGCGGGACAGTCCAACTACGCCGCCGCCAAGGCGGGCATCATCGGTCTGACGAAGTCGCTGGCCAAGGAGCTCGGCTCGCGCTCGATCCGCGTCAACGCGATCGCGCCCGGCTACATCGACACGCCCATGACGCAGGCCCTCCCTGAAGAGGCTCGCAAGGCCATCGTCGAGGCGACACCGCTGGGTACGATGGGCACGCCCCGCGACGTCGCCGACGCCGTCGTCCTTCTCGCCTCACCCATGGCGAGGTACATTACGGGGTGCGTGCTGCCGGTCGACGGCGGTCTCGGCATCTAGCGCGGGCAGGAGAAGGACCGGATGGAGGACAGAGCCAGGCGGGTCGTCGTGACGGGCATCGGCCTGATCACCCCGCTCGCCTGCAACACCGAGGACACGTGGCGGCGCCTCGTCGCCGGCGAGTCGGGGATGGCCGAGATCACCCAGTTCGACCACTCGGGCCACCTCGTGCACTTCGCCGCCGAGGTCAAGGGTTTCAACGCCGTCGACTACATGGACAAGCGGGTCGCGCGGCGCATGGACCCCTTCGCGCAGTACGCCGTCGCGGCCGCGCGCATGGCGCACGAGGACTCCGGTCTCGACGTCTCGCGCGAGCCGGAGCGCGTCGGCGCCATCGTGGCCACCGGCATCGGCGGCCTGAAGACGTTCGAGGCGCAACTCGACGACCTGCGCAGCAACAACAAGGCGTGGGACCGCATCAATCCGCTCTTCATCCCGATGATGATCCCCAACATGGGCGCCGCCCAGGTCTCGCTCGAGCTGGGCACGAAGGGCCCGCTGAGCACCGTCTCCACGGCCTGCGCCGCCAGCACGATGGCCGTCGGCGACGCCTTCGAGCTCATCCGCCGCGGCGACGCCGACGCCATCTTCGCCGGCGGCAGCGAGGCGGCGATAACCCCTGTCGGCATCGCGGCCTTCGCCGCCATGCGCGCCCTCTCGCGCCGCAACGAGGCACCCGAGGAGGCGTCGCGGCCCTTCGACGCCGACCGTGACGGCTTCGTCATGGGTGAGGGAGGGGGCGTGCTCGTGCTCGAAGAGCTCGAGCACGCCCTGGACCGGGGGGCGCGGATCTACGCCGAGGTCGCCGGCTACGGCATGAGCTCCGACTCCTTCCACATGACGGCTCCCGACGACTCGGGCGAACCTCAGGCCCGCGCCATCCGTGCCGCGCTCGCCGAGGCCGGCGTGGCGCCCGACGAGGTCGATTACATCAACGCCCACGGCACCGCCACTGACAGCGGCGACATCGCCGAGACGAAGGTCATCAAGCTGGCCCTCGGCGACCACGCCTACGGGGTCGCCATCTCGTCGACCAAGTCGATGGTCGGTCACTGCCTCGGCGGCGCTGGGGCCATCGAGGCCGCCTTCACCGCGCTCACGATCTCGCGCGGCGTGATCCCGCCGACGGTCAACCTGACCACGGCCGACCCGCTCTGCGACCTCGACTACGTGCCGCTCACGGCACGCGAGGCTCGCGTGGAGGTCGCGATGTCGAACTCGTTCGGCTTCGGCGGCCACAACGCGACGCTGGTCCTCCGCCGCTTCGCGTGATGGCCGTCAAGGTTGAGATCGCTCGCCGCAACGGCGAGCGCGACCTGCGGTGGGAGTGCCCGTCCTGCAGCGCCGAGAGCGACCCGGCGGTCGTCAGGGCCAACCTCATGGTGTGCCCGCTCTGCGGCTTCCATTCGCGTATCGGGGTGCGCGAGCGCCTGGCGCAGCTCACCGACCCGGGCACGTTCGTCGAGCGCTGGGCGACGCTGCGCACGCTCGACCCCCTGGAGTTCGTCGACCTCGAGACCTACCCCGAGCGCGTGCGCGAAGCCCAGGCGAGGAGCGGCCTCACGGAGGCGATCGTCGCCGGCACGGCGACGATCGACGGCGTGCCCACGGTGCTCACCGTGCTCGACTTCAACTTCATGGGCGGGAGTATGGGGAGCGTCGTTGGGGAGAAGCTCTGGCGGGCCGCCGAGGCCGCGGCGACCATGGGTCTGCCCCTGGTGTCGGTCTGCAGCTCCGGCGGGGCGCGCATGCAGGAGGGCATCCTTTCGCTCATGCAGATGGCCAAGACGACCTACGCCGTCGACCTGTTGAACGAGGCCGGCGTGCCGTTCGTGGCCGTGCTCGCCGACCCCTGCACCGGCGGCGTGCTGGCGAGCTTCGCCAGCCTGTCCGACATCTGTATCGCCGAACCCCGGGCCCGGCTCTACTTCTCGGGCCCCCGCGTCATCGCCGGCACGACGAAGGAGAAGCTGCCGCCGGGGTTCGCCTCCGCCGAACGCAACCTCGAGCTCGGGCACCTCGACGCGGTCGTGCCGCGCCGTGAGCTGCGTGACAGGATCGCCGCGTACCTCCGACTGCTGCAGGGAGGTGAGGGAGATGGAAGAGGGACCGCCGCAGGACGACCGCGAGGCCGCCGCACGCGAAAGCTGGCTCAGGCAACGGTTGGCGGAGCTAAGGCGCTTGCCGACCTTACCCGGCGTGCACTTGACGGAGGAGATCGAGAGGCTGCAGGCGAGGCTCAAGAGACTCCAGCACGAGAGCCGTCGCCATGACACCTGGGTCACCTACCAGATCGTCAAGCACAAGGACCGGCCCCGCACACGCGACTACATCGACGCCTTCATCGATGGCTTCGAGGAGCTGAAGGGCGACCGTCTGCGCGCCGACGATCCCGCCCTGGTCGGCGGCATCGGCTGGTTCGACGGCCGCGCCGTGATGGTCGTCGGCCACCAGAAGGGCCGCACCCTCAACGAACAGACGGAGCGCAACTTCGGCATGGCCAAGCCGGAGGGCTACCGCAAGGCGCAGCGTCTGTACGCGCTGGCCGAACGTCACGACCTCGCCGTCCTTACGTTCGTCGACACGCCGGGCGCCTACCCGGGCGTGGCGGCCGAGGAAGGCGGCCAGGGGCGCGCCATCGCCGAGACGATGCTGGCGATGGCGCGCCTGACCGTGCCCGTCGTGTGCACCATCATCGGCGAGGGCGGTTCGGGCGGCGCCCTCGCCCTCGGCGTCGGCGACCGCGTCCTCATGCAGGAGAACGCGACCTACTCGGTCATCTCGCCCGAGGGCTGTGCCGCGATCCTCTGGAACGACGCCTCCTTCGCCCCGCAGGCGGCCGAGGCCCTCAAGCCGACCGCGTCACAGCTCCTCGCGCTGGGCGTGATCGACGCGGTGATCGAGGAGCCGCGTGGGGGCGCCCACACGAGCCGCGAGACGGCGGCGCGCAGCGTGCGCCAGGCCGTGGTCGAGGCGTTGCGCGAGCTCGACGAGATCCCGCCCGAGGAGCGGCGCCGCCAGCGGCGCGAGCGGTTCCGCCGGATAGGCGTGTGGCGCGAAGACCCGCTCGCCTACACGATACCGTTGTCGGCCGAGCCCGGCGGCGGCTCGCCGAGAACCTGAGGCCGCAGGCGCACGCGCGCCGGGCGGCCGTGGGAGCGCTCGCCGCCGCCGGCGCGGCCGGAGGCGCTTGCCGCCTCGGCGGCCGCTGAGCTTCACATCAGCCCGTAGCTGCCGAACACGTACCTGTCGAAGCGACCGAAGGGCCGCGACTGGAGGAGCAGGCCGCAGGGGGCCTCGAACACCAGGCCGGCCCCGAACAGGACCCGCTGCGCGCACTCGTTGGCACCGGGCACCAGGACGCTGACGGTGTCGGCGGCGCCGGCCGCGACGGCCGTCAGCGCGTGCTCCATGAGGAAGGTCATCAGCGCCGCTCGCACGCTCGCCGCCGGGCCGATGACGCCCGAGGGGTCGACGAGCACGTAGCCGGCCGGCCGGCCTTCGCGGCGCACCAGCCAGCCCCGTCTGCCTCCCTCGGGCGAGAGCAGGAAGGAGTGGTCGGGCGTACGGTCGATCCCGGTCACCCTCTCGTCGATGTGACGCAGGTCCGCCAGGGCCGCCGTGTGCACCGGCTCGAGCCGGCACCCGCGTGGCGGCAGTGGAGGTTTGCGCACGCCCTCGAGGCGGCCCGTGAAGCGGATCACGGGCCATCGCGCCAGGAGTCCGTGCCTGGCGTAGAGCGTGTTCGAGAGGGGCTGGATCGCGTCGGCGATCGTGGCCGCGACGCCCCCCGACAGCGGATAGCCGGCCATGGCGTGTTCGAGCAGCTCCCGGCCGACTCCGCGCCCCTGCAGGTCCGGCAGGACGAACAGCGACGACAGGAACCACCACTCACCGCGCGCGATCCCCGCCCCGAAGCCGACCACGCCCGCGTCCGACTCGGCGACCCAGAACCGGGGTGCGTCGTGCCGCAGAAGGTGGCCGTGTATGGCGATCCGGGCGTCGTCGGCCGGGATCGACGGCCGCAAGCCGTGGCGGCGGGACAGGTCGTTGGCGGCGGCCCTGAAGACCCGGGACGTCTGCCAGAGGTCGTCCTGCGACGCGGCCCGGTACACGATGCCGGAGCCCCGATGTCGTTCGCGCCCGGCGTCTCTCATGTGCTCACACCCCCTGTCGACGGCGCGCCGGCGCCGCGGGCTACAGGCGCTCGAGGGCGGCCCTGATACGTGCGTTGACGAGCGGGGGGAGGGTCAGCAGGTCCATCGAGCCGTGCAGCCAGAAACAGGCCGCGCCGGAGTTGACGACGATGATGCTCCCGCCGTCGCCGGCGGGCGCGACCGACGCGGCGATCGTCAGTCCGCCCGGTACGGTGGGGTCGACGGCGAAGACTCGCGCGGCGAACTCCGGCACGGTCAGGTGCAGCAGCGTGAATCCGGGCGGAAAGCCCTCGCCCAGTCGCTCACCGTTCGTCTCACCCAGAACTGCGACGCCCTCCGCCGCGAGTGCGTCTTTCAGCCGGCGGAGGGCGTCAGAGGGGGGTCGACGGTCTGCCTGACCGTGCGGAAGGAGGCGCTCTCCCGGTGGCGCTCGCGCCCCTCGGGATCGGCGTCGGGCCCGTAGGTCTCATCCAGGTACTCGACGATGCGCGCCGAGTCGGCGACGACAAGGTCGCCGTCCTTGATGACCGGCACCCGCTCCTGGCCGGAAAGCTCGATGACTTCGGTGCGCTTGGACCTGCCGGCGGGCACGTTGACGGTCTCGTAGTCGAGGCCAAGCTCGGTCAGCGCTTCGCGTACGCGGTGACAGTACGGGCACCACTCGACCTGGAAGAGCGTGATCATCCTCACCTCACTGGGCTGACGTGTGACGGGTCCATGTCCGCGCCGGGGACCACCCCGGGGCTGTCGCGATCGTTGCCGGCGAACGGCAACGACTAGGCGAGGTCGTCGACCACAGTGTAGCGCAACGGCAGGCTGCGGGTGCTCCCCGTCTCGACGTCGTAGACCGTGAGCTGCGTGAGCGGGGGGGCATAGACGTGGACGGTGACCACACGATCGCGCGACGTGTTGGCGAGCTGATGGATCTCGGGGCGGTCGACTGACGTGTGGTCGGGCGGAGCCAGCCGCTCCTCGGAAGCGACGGCCAGCCCGGTTTCTGGGGCCTTCTCGAACAGACGCGAAGTGAGTTCCCCGCGGTGGACGCGGATGAAGTTGAGTGAGCCGGCGTGGTCGTGGACAGTCGTCCTGTGACCGGGCTCCCAGCACAGCACGAGCAGCTCGAACTGAGGGGTGCGACAGACGAAGTTCCTTGCGTAGGCCTCGGGGATGAAGGCGATGTTGCGCTCGATGAGCGCCGGATCCAGCCGCAGGCGGTCGGTCAGGCCCACGAACTCGGCCTGCGTCATGTCGGCGATCCTCGTCTGCGCCATGGCGAGGAGGTACTCGTCGAGCGACACGCTTGCAGTGGGGGAGGGCATTGTCGGACGATACCCAATGCACCGCCGGCGGGCAACGTGGGTCCCATCCATGGCCGGCGGCCCGCCGTGAACGGGCACTGAGAGAGCAGGCAGGAGGAAGCCATGGCGCGTCACGTGCCGTCGAGGTTCATCGAGAAGGTCCGCAGCGTGCGCGAGATCGTGGACGAGGCGCAGTCGTCGCGCGACGGCCCCCCGTTCGAGGTCTCGCTCGAGGTCGCGCCGGGGGTGCGCGTCGTCCGCGGGCAGGCGCGCGGCAGGGAGCTGGCGTTCTCGCTGTGGACCTACCCCACCGACATCGCGGAGCTCTGCGGCGACGGGGCCGTCCCGGCGACGGCGGCGGCGCTGCTCGTGCACCGCGACGACGCTCGCCGCCTGCAGTCGGACGGCGTCTTCGTCGATCTCTCGCAGCTCGTGCGCTCGGAGTCCTACCCCGGCTACTACTACGCGCTCTTCGACTACGCGAGCCCTCTGCAGCTGCGGCGCACCATGACGCGCCTCGTGCCGGCGTTCGCAGCAGACGAGACGGCTCGCGCGTAGGCCGCGCTCCGACGGGTGCACCGCCGCTACCCTGCTGGTAGTATGCGGTCCTACCAGAAGTCGAGCCGCACCGCCTGGCGACGGAAGACGCCGCGGCAGGGGGCGGGAAAGGGGTTTGAGGATCCATGGCAGACGGGTTCATGCAGACGCCGCCGCAGCCGGAGAAGCTCGGCGCGATGACGGAAGAGAATCTCAAGGCGGCTTTCGCCGGCGAGAGTCAGGCCTCGCAGAAGTACCTCGCCTTCGCCGCCAAGGCCGATGCCGACGGCAAGCCCAACGCGGCGCGGCTGTTCCGCGCCGCCGCGTTCGCCGAGAGCATGCATGCGCGCAACCATCTCAGCGTGCTGGGCGGCATCGGCGACGTCCCGGCGAACCTCGGCGGCGCCTGGGGCGGGGAGGACTTCGAGATCGCCGAGATGTACCCGGCGTATCGCGAGGTCGCCAAGATGCAGGCCAACGAGCAGGCCGTGGTGTCGATCCGCTACGCGGCGACCGCCGAGGAGGACCACCGCGCCCTCTACCAGCAGGCGAAGGCCAAGGTGCTCGCGGGCGGCGACCTCGAGGCGACGCCGATCCGCGTCTGCCCGATCTGCGGGCACACCGTGCAGGGCGACGCTCCTAGCGACTGCCCGGTCTGCGGCACCGACGGGCAGTTCTTCAAGGAGTTCTAGAAGAAGAGGCGCTC
>Ga0209253_10003978_pt1 | contig 12925 bp, 10 predicted proteins | sample FrelakmetBRP12BR_FD_187145 | JGI IMG/M metagenome (GOLD analysis project Ga0209253, IMG submission 187145) | Freshwater lake sediment microbial communities from the University of Notre Dame, USA, for methane emissions studies - BRP12 BR (SPAdes)... | ecosystem: Environmental > Aquatic >...
TTCCGAGTTTGCTGCAACCAAACGATAGTAAGGCTTCTTCTTAGCCCCCAACCTGGTCAGTCTAATCCTTACAGCCATTCCTTTTACCACCCCCTTTTCTTGTCAAAGTGCAGAATTTAGTGAAAGATGGACGACACACCTTGCAAACCTTTTCTGGTCAGATTTTCCATCATTTTCTTTGTCTGAGCGAAGTTCTTCAAAAGCCGGTTGACATCCTGAATAGTCGTTCCACTCCCGAGAGCTATTCGCCTTCTTCGACTGCCGTTGACGCTCTTGTAGTTCCCTCTCTCCTCCTTGGTCATAGAATTGATGATGGCCTCGACCCTGACCAGCTCCTTTTCATCAGGCTTCATGTTCTTGAGCTGTTTGAGCTGTCCCATGCCGGGAATCATGCTCATGATCTGCTCCAGAGAACCGAGCTTTTTCAACTGCCTGAGCTGAGACAAGAAGTCCTCAAGGTCGAACTCCCTTTTCCTGAGTTTCTTTGCGAGCTTCAGGGCCTCTTTTTCATCGAACTCCTCCTGGGCTTTCTCGATGAGGGAAAGCATATCCCCCATGCCGAGAATCCGGGAGGCCAGCCTGTCCGGGAAGAAAGGCTCCAGCGCGTCCAGCTTCTCTCCCACCCCTATAAACTTGATGGGTTTATCCGTAACCGCCTTGACGGAAAGAGCGGCACCTCCTCTCGCATCGCCCTCCATCTTGGTCAGGATAACCCCTGAAATGTCCAGGAGGTCGTTGAAGTGCTTGGCCACATTCACCGCATCCTGGCCGGTCATCGCGTCAGCCACCAGGAGGATCTCTGTGGGGCTGACCCTCTCCTTGATCCTCACCAGCTCTGCCATGAGCTCGTCGTCGATGTGGAGGCGGCCTGCCGTATCCATGATAAGAACGTCCGCGCCCACAGAGCCGGCCATGGACAGTGCCTCCTGGCAAGTATCCTCAGGCTTCCGGTTCTTCTCGGTGTCGTGGACAGGAATTCCCAGTTGGCTGCCCAGTTTTTGCAGCTGTTCAATAGCCGCCGGCCGGTAAATGTCCGCAGGCACGAGATAGGGATTCCTGCCCTTTTTCCTGAGGTGGAGCGCCAGCTTGCCGGCTGTTGTCGTTTTCCCTGACCCCTGAAGCCCCACAAGCATCAAGATGAAGGGCGGCCGGCCTGTGAGGTTGAGTTCCTGCCTGCTGCCTCCCATGAGCCGGATCAATTCTTCGTAGACGATCTTGATGACCTGTTGCCCCGGGCTGAGGCTGTCCAGGACTTCTTGCCCCATGGCACTCTGGCGGATATCCTCCACAAATTTCTTGACGACCTTGTAATTTACGTCCGCTTCGAGCAAGGCCATCCGAACTTCTTTGAGAGCCTCCTGGATATTTTTTTCTGTTAGCTTACCTTGACCCTTGAGCTTCTTGAAGGTTTTGCTAAGCTTCTCCGATAGACTCTCAAACATGACAAAAAGGCCTGTTCTTCTAAGTCGAAACGAACAAAGTAATCGCTTTTACCGTTCTGTGTCAAGAAAAATGAGGCTCGCCCTGTGAGCAGGGGATAATGGTCAGATTTGGTTTAATTCTATCACAGGTTGAAGACCATTTCTAAAGACTTTTTTCAAGCCCGCCCATCAATTTTCAGGTTGCCCTGAAAGCGCATCCCCTTTACTATGACCTCCACGGGGAGAACGACACGAGAGGCTGTCCGACAAATACTTCCCCCTCTCCTCGTGGGAGGGGATGAAGGGGAGGGGGAAACACCCCCACCCTTACCCCTGGTCGCCTTCGGCGCCGCCAGAGGCGGGTAAACCTCCCCCATCAAGGGGGAGGGATTCATGAGGTTATCGGACAGGTTTATGAAAGGACTTCGGATTCTTTGAGCCTGACTTTTCAGAGTGACGACGCTGTTATTCAGCCCAGGAAAGGGAAAAACGACCCAACTCTTGGGCCTGATGTCCTCATGGTCGTCATTTCTCAAGACCTGGAACGGCTTTCGAAACTCAAACCGATGGATCGCTTTGATCTCGGCTTTTTCAGAATTTTCCGCTCGAAAGATCAGACCCGTGGCTCCTTCGCCCTTACTGGCCCATTCCTGGGCGCTCCCCAGGCTGTCATGGTTATGGAGAAAATCATTGCCCTCGGCGCAAAACGGATCTGCGTGTTCGGATGGTGCGGCTCGCTTCAGCCGGATCTTAAAATCGGAGACATCGTGATTCCTCTCCATTCCATTGCCGAGGAGGGGACTTCCCGGCACTACCCTATCGGAAACAGCAAGCCGGGGACAGACCAGGGGCTCAACCGAATTCTGGAAAGAGCCCTTGAGCAGGAAGGCCTTCCCTATCGGAAAGGCACGGTCTGGACAACCGACGCGCCTTATCAGGAAACCGCTTCAAAAGTGAAAACCTACCGGAGAAAAGAGGTGCTGGCTGTTGAAATGGAAATGTCCGCCCTCATGACTGTGGCAATCTACCGTTCCGTAAAGCTATCGGGCCTTCTGGTTGTTTCCGACGAGCTCTTTGATCTCAAGTGGCACAAAGGGTTCTCAAGCCCTCTTTTCAAAAAGCGATGCGAGCAGGCAGGGAACCTCCTCGTGAGATTGTTCGAGGATCAAGGATCGTAACCGGGTGAATCGGATTTTGGGCTGCTTCTGCGAAACTCGGAATGTTTTTTAAATTCGAACTCCGAAGCACGAAATCCGAAACAATTCCCAATGATCCAAATTCGAATGACCAAAACCGTGGACCGCTGGGTCTCTGTTTTTAACATTGGAACATTTGTATTTTGAATTTGTTTCGAGTTTCGAATTTCGTGCTTCGGATTTAGATGATCTCATTCGAAACGGCATCAATTCTATACCACGATAAAAGTCATGACCATTAACCAAAAACAGCTGATCCCCGAATTGTTCAATGAGCAAAACCTCATGGTCTTTGACAGAGAGATACGGGAATTTCTGAAAGAACCTTCGGGACTACAGTATGTGGTGGAGCCAAGGATCACGGCTGTGGAAGTGATGATGATTTATGAAAAGGGGTCTCTCAGGTCAGCTTCAACTCAAACAGGGCCGGTGACCACCAGCTTCAAGACCATCCTCACCGTCCCACTGACCTTTGTCCCCTTGAGAAAAGAAAGGTCTGTTCCGGATTACCTTGAGATCAGGTCCGATGTTTACATGGAGGCAGAGGCTTTTGCGTGCCTGAATCAGGAGAGGGCGAAGAAGAATCTGCCGTCCTTTTCCGATCCGAGGGCTGCCGTGGGAGATTCCCTGTTACAGACAGACCCCAGGGTATCGGCGAAAAGACCCTTGAATTACTTTTGCTCCGGCACTGGAAAAAGCGCTGACCTTCAAGCGGCAACTCACTACGAGCTCATGGTTTCCCTGCAGGAGCTCGGTCTCAGGGTCAACCGGCCCCACATCAAAACGGCCGGCGGAATCCATGAAGTCATTGACCACTGCCTGCGCCTGAGAGCGGAAAAAGGAAATTTCCCCTATCCGGTGGAAGGCGCTCTGATCAGGATTAATTCTCTTGATCTTCAGGCAAGGCTGGCCCGGGCTTCAGGGGATCGGAGAGGCATGGTCGTCTTCAAGTTCTGAGGACGCTTGGTCACAGGGAAATTTGCTTGATAGCTTTTGCTGACTGCTTTTCGCTCGTCACTTGCCCTTCGACTTCGCTCAGGGCCGTGAGCCTGTCGAACGGTCACTGGCATTACTTGAGAGGATGACTATGGAGAACATCAGGGTGAGGCTCATGATTGAAGGGAGAGTCCAGGGCGTGTGGTTCCGTGAAAGCACCCGACAAGAAGCGGAGCGTTTCGGGGTTCACGGATGGGTCAGGAACAGGCGAGAAGGTACGGTCGAAGTGGTCGCTGAGGGCCCGGAAGAAAACGTCAGAAAGCTGGTTGCGTGGTGTCATCATGGGCCTCCGGCTGCCCGGGTCGCGCGTGTTCATGAGACCGCAGAGATCTTCCAGGGGGAATTCATCTCCTTTGATGTTGTCTATTCCTACTGAAAATGGTAGGAAGTTGTCTGGCAGGTTGCTGAAAAACGCCCATCTACGGCGTTGCCCTCACCCCTCGTCGTTGCGACGTACTGGACTGTACGACTCACTCCTCGGCCCGCCGGAGGCGGATAAAGATTGTCGGGCGCCTTGTATCTGAGCGTTTTTGAGCAACCTGCGGGCAGGGTCTTTTTAGGCATCCTGCTAGAGCATCATCTGATGAAGGACACTTCGGGTTAAGATAGGATCTTGAGATGGATCAAAAGGTGCAAGGTGCAGGGTGCAGGGTGAAGGGACGAAAACCTCATGCAAGAATGACAAAGTCCGCGATGAAGCGTTTGATGTTCCTTCTTCTTTCCCTTGTCTTCCTCTCGGCCAGCGGGTGCGCGACGACCAAGCGGCTCTACAGCAAGATCTCCCCTGACTCCTCAGGACTCAAGAAGCGCGTCCTTTCCCTCCCGTTCTGGGATCAAGCGGGGCTTGGAGAGGAAAAGTTGGAGCAGCTGACCACGCAGTTTCTTTCTCGTCTCAACAAGGACGGCGCCTTTGTCGTTGAGAGGGGCAAGAGATCTTCGGGTGCCCCCGACAGGGTGCGGTCTCCCGAATACGGCATTGTGACCGATCCTGAGCAGGCCAGAAGAGCCGATCAGATGGGAATGAACGTCATGCTCACAGCCGTGTTCACCCCGTTGGAAACGCAGAGAATAAAGACCGGCATCTGGCCTTTCCGCAAAATAAAGGATGAGACGGAAATCGCCATGTACGTTAACGCCTTTGATGTCATTAACGGCACCCTTCTGGTGACCCGTCTTGAAAGCGTGAAGATCCGAACCGAGGCGGACTTACTCGATGAGGACGAGGAAGAGGCTGCTGAACCTCAGAAACTGAAGCCTGAGATTGAGGAGAAAACCCTCGATAAGTCTCTCTCCGAGATCGTGGACCGCCAGGCTGCTGAGGTCAGCAGCGCCCTGAGAGAGAGGCCATGGCTTGGCAGGATTATCTCTTCCGATGCCTCAGGGACCTTCATCAATGCCGGAACTGATGTTGGCGTTGTGCCGGGAATTGTGTTCGAAGTTTTGGGAACCGGAGAAACCATCTCTTCAGTCAGTGGCCAATCCCTTGCTCTCCTCGGCTCAAAAGTAGGAGAAATCAAAGTGACTGAGGTCATGAAGGACCGGGCCCTTACCTCCGTGCAGGAAGGTTCCTCCTTCAGGGCAGGGCAAATCATCAGAATTAAGAGGTAATGGAGTATTGGAGTACTGGAGCACTGGAGTGATGAGCAAGAGGGAATGATGGAAGAGTGGAATGTTGGAATAATGTGTAGAATAAATCCTGCTTATCCTGTTAATCCTGTCAAAAACTATTCTGTATTTCTGTCTGTGTGGGCCTGCCTGCCGAAGCCTCGGCGCAGGCAGGTCTGTGGCTAATTTGAGAGCATTTCCTTGGCATGGGCAACGGCTTTTTGGGATACCTTCTTACCGCCCAGGAGCCTGGCAATCTCCTTGACCCTCTCCTCAAAGCCGAGTTCCGAAATCACCGTGCGTGTCCGTCCCTCGACCACTTGTTTTTCGACCATGAAGTGGGTCATCCCTTTGCTCGCGATCTGAGGGAGGTGGGTGATGCACAGAATCTGATGATACCCTGCGAGGGAGCGGAGCTTGTCCCCGACGACCTCTGCAGCAGCGCCTCCAATGCCGGAATCCACTTCGTCGAAAACAATGGTCTCCACAGAAGAGGATCTGGCGAGGATGGTCTTCATGGCAAGCATGATTCTAGAAAGCTCCCCTCCGGAGGCAATCCTGGAAAGGGGTTTGAGGTCTTCGCCGACATTTGGGGAAAGCATGAACTCCACTCTGTCCAGGCCTTCTGCCCTGAGCTTTCTCATCAGTTCCTCGCGCCCCGCCTTCAGAGACTCGGAGGGGTCTTGAAACTGCACTTCGAACCGGGTCCCCCCCAGGGAAAGCAGGGCGAGCTCTTCCTTCAAGGAATCTTCAAAACGTCCGGCAGCCTGTCTTCTTTTCCCGGATAGAAGGAGCGCCTTTGAGACAAGCACCTTCTCCGCCTCTTCGATTCCGCTCTCCATCCGGCCCAGCTCTTCTTTCCTCTGGTCGAGGTTGTCCATCATCTCTGCGAGTCGGTCTTTGAGCTGAATGATCTCTTCGATGGAAGTCCCGTACTTTCTTTTCAATTTGTGGATGAGCTGAAGCCTCTCTTCCACTTCTTCGAGACGGCGGGGATCCATCACAATGCCCCTTTGAAGTTCTCTCAGTTCCATCGCAGACTCTTCGATCTCCGCTTTTACCGAGGCCAGGGCTTTGACGGTCGCCTTTAACCTCTCTTCAAGATCAGCACCTCTTTCAAGCCTCCTCAGGCAATGCGCAAGGCTTGAAAGAACCGAGTCGTCCTTTTCATAGAGGGTCCCGTAAGCCTCTCGGACCTCTTCCATCAATTTCTCAGCATAAAGGAGTCTCTTCTTTTCAGCCTCCAAAGCCTTGTCTTCGCCCGTTTGAAGCGCCGCCTTTTCGATCTCTTCTTTCTGAAACCTTGCCAGATCCTGTCGCTCTTCTTTCTCCCGGATCTCCTTCTTCAGGGCGTCCCGCTTTTCTTTGAGAGCCTGATGCTCCTTGAATGCGTCACTGAGACTCCCTCTTTCATCCGCAAGACCGGCAAAATCGTCCAGGAGGGCCAGATGATTGTCGGGTTTCAGGAGAAGCTGGTGCTCGTGCTGACCGGAGATGCTGATCATCATCTGTCCCAGTCTCGAAAGCATTTGCAGGGTTGCCATGGAGCTGTTGATCACGATTCTGTTCCGGCCTTCCCTGGAGAGATGCCGCTTGATGAGCAGATCTCCGTGGAATGGGATATCCATTTCCTCCAGCAGCAAGCTCACGGGGGAAGGGAGAGGGACATGGAAGAGGGCTTCCACCCTTGCTTCATCCGCTCCGCTGCGGATGAGTTCTGCGGAGGCACGGCCTCCCAGGAGCAGGTTCACGGCATTGATAATGATCGACTTGCCGGCGCCGGTTTCTCCGGACAGAATGTTGAGGCCCGGTTTGAATTGAATCTCAAGATGCCCGATGATGGCGAAGTTGGAGATGGTGAGTTGAACAAGCATTCTAGATCAATGCGAGCCTTAGAGAAGGCGAATGCAAACGGTTTAGTGGTTTCTCTTCAATCAAATCCGAAATCCGAAGCACGAAATCCGAAACAATATACAATGACCAAAATTCAAATGACCAAAACTGTAAGCCGATGGGTTTCTGTTTTGAACATTGGAGCATTTGTGCTTTGAATTTGTTTCGGATTTCGAATTTCGAGCTTCGGACTTTTTTCTTACAATTGTTCCCACGTCACTCTCAGCACTTCCTGGTAGGAGGTCTTCCCGTCCATAAGCTTCTTGATCGCGTTTTCTCTCAGGGTAATCATGCCCTCTTTTCTGGCCTGGTCACGGAGGGATTCCACATTGCATTGCGAAGTGATGAATTTTCTGATCGACTCCGTCACAGGGAGAACCTCGTAGATCCCGCCGCGGCCCACGTATCCCGTCCCCCTGCAACGCATGCACCCTTTTCCCCGCTGGAGCTCGACAATCCCTTCTTTCCCGAGGTCAAGGCCCATCGTGACCAGCTCCCCATGCTCCACGTCAAACGATTCGGTGCAGTAAGGGCAAACCTTTCTGACGAGGCGCTGAGCCAGGATGCCCACCAGGGTCGCCTGAATCAAAAAGGAGGGAACGCCCAGGTCAAGAAGCCGCGTAATGGCGGAGGGGGCGTCGTTCGTGTGGAGGGTGGAAAGAACGAGGTGCCCTGTCAGGGCGGCCTGGATCGCGTTTTCAGCCGTTTCCACATCCCGCATCTCACCGATCATGATGATGTCCGGGTCCTGTCTTAGGATATTTCTGAGAATGGAGGCGAAGGTGATCCCGATCACGGGCTGAACCGCGATCTGATTGAAATCCTCGTGGATCATTTCAATGGGGTCTTCCACGGTCGTGATGTTGATATCAGGGGTTGAAAGATTGCGCAGCGTCGAATAAAGAGTTGTGGACTTTCCACTCCCCGTAGGCCCGCAAACCAGCACGATCCCGTGGGGCATGCTGATCATTTGCTGATACCGGATGAGGTCCATGGCCGTGAAGCCCAGGTTTTCAAGGTTCTGGAACAGGACGTCCGGGTCCATGATTCTCATGACCAGTTTTTCACCAAAGGCGACAGGGATAGAAGAGACACGGATCTCGGCTTCTACCCCTTGCTTCTCCATCTTGATGCGGCCGTCCTGAGGCCTTCTCTTCTCAGCCATGTCCAGCCGGGCAATGTTCTTGACTCTGCTCACCACTGCGGAATGGACATTCTTGGGGATCTCGTAAATCTGGTGCAAGGTGCCGTCAATTCTGAACCGCACAATGCTCTTGTCCCTTTTCGGCTCAATGTGAACATCGCTCGCTCTCTGGTCAAACGCATAGCTGAAAAGGTGGTCCACCGCATTGACGATGTGCTGGTCATTCGACGGAAGCTCATCCGATGTCCGCAGCCGCACATACTGCTCCAGGTTCCCCAGATCGACCAGCGGAGTGCCGAACTGATGTTCGGCAGCCACGATGGAGCGCTTGAAGCCGAAGAATTCATTGATCAGCTTGATGATGTCCGACTTGGGGGTGACCACGGTTTTCACTTTAAGGTGGCTCACCTGGGCGATATCGTGGATGACTTCCGTGTTGAAGGGATCAGGTGTCGCGATGGTCAGATATCCGTCTTCCAGTTGAATGGGAAGCACAAGATGCTTCCTGGCAAAAGTGTGAGGAATCGTGGTGGTGACCAGGTTGAGATCCAGCTTCAGAGGGTCGATTTTTCTGTAGGGAACCTTCCATGCTTTGGCCAGGGCCTGGAAAACAGTCTCCTCATCCAGACTCTTTGCCGGATCATCGGCTCTATCCATCTGAAGGGAACTGATCACGTCGATGATCGTGACCGGATTTCTGATTCGCGCTTTAGAGGTTGCCGAGGCCTGCCTCATGGCCCGGATGTGCTCCAGTTTGATTGTGAGGCGGTCCTTCTTGGCCATGATCTCTTTTCTCTGGCTTTCGGAGATGAGGCCGAACTTCAGAAGAATCTTGCAGACATTGTCTGGTGCTAATCTTTCGGAGCTACTCAACATTCCTGTTTTTTCCCGCTCTGCCAATAATGGACCTCCGATTCAGGAACCTTACCGGAGGCACAGGTTCCTTTGGGGTCTACTGTATTCTTTCTTGGCATTAATGATAATATGACCCTATGAGTTCTGGCAATCAAAATATCCCTGAAATTCAATTAGGACACGGACCCGCCAAAGGGACGGCGGGCAAGTTCACACAGATAAACACAGCAGGTTCCTCCCGCTTTTGTAAAGCATGGTAAGGGGCAAGGGGCTTTATGTATCGAAATTCAACTGGTTAAAATAATGTAACTACTCAGGTAGATAGACTGAAGGTAGATAGACTGAAGGAAAAGACATGCGCGATCACACAAAGCCGAGATCGTTTGGATGCGTTGGCAGGTGATTGTGTCATGGATGATCATTATTGCCCTTCAGTCTTCAGCCTTTAGGCTAAACACCTGAGCCGTTACAAAATAATAAGCCATTTGTCTCTCTTTTGTTCTTGATATGGCGATCCCGAGGTGATACAAATCTTCACCACAATCAAAACTTGAACGTCCCGCGAAAAATCACAAAACGCTGCTTATCGTCATTGTGGCGATAGTTGGAATCCAGCTCTTCCAGGCACTAATGATCTCCATGAACTCCGCTTTCAGGGGATGGCCATGAAGAGGCTTCAGGGTTTACCCGCCTTCGGCGGCCTGCCTGCGCCGCGAGCGTCGCGGCATGCAGGCGCCAGTCCGCAAGACTCCGGACTCCTTCGGAGAGTCGACCAGGGCTTGCCCGCCAGGTTTAAGGCGGGTTTCACTAAGCTCGAACTCTTGGTTGCCATGTCCATCATGGCCATCTCTGCCAGCCTTGCTACGCCCGGGTTCATGAGTTGGCTCCCGAACTCTCGGTTGAAGGGCGCTGCCCGGGACCTCTACTCCAACCTCGTGCTCGCAAAATCAGGCGCGATCAGGGACAGGGGCGAATGGGCTGTCAAATTCGATGCAAGTGGGAACAGCTATCAGGTTGTCAGCGGGGGCTTGGATGGAATTTATTCCACCACCGATGATAACGTGGTGCTGAAGACAGTGAGCCTTCCTGCCTACGGAAGCGGTTTGAGCTACGGCCCGGGAAGCGCACCAAGAAAGGTTGGCCAGAACGAACCGATTGGGGACAGCGTGTCTTTCCCAGGCAACCGCGTAGTCTTCAACTCCCGAGGCATGACCACCGGCACCCTGGGCGGCTATGCCTATCTCCGGAATAACCGGAACGCTTGTTATGCCGTGGGGACGTGGTCCTCGGGAATCGTGGTGCTCAGAAAATGGAACGGCTCAGCCTGGGAATAGGAAAACTATACTTAGACAGGATTAACCCCAGTTGAATAGTCCCGCCTGCGGCGTGGCCCAGTGAAATAGCCCTTTGGGATTTCACCCCGATGGAATAGAACTGCAACAACATTCCATAGGGCAGGCGGGGTAAAAATTCAACGGGGCAGGCAGGATTTACGGGATAGGGGTCGCTTCAAACCCATAGATGCCCACCTTCCTCTCAGCACCTCATGCTTATTCACTCATCAAAATGTTTCCTGGACCGTAACATAAATTTACAGTTGGAAAGTTTTTTTACAGTAGCGGCAACTTTCGCCCCTCCTGAGGTGCATAATTTTCAATCCCCCTTTTAGCTTTGTCATCCAGGCCAAAAGCAGCCTTCTCAAAAAAAATTTCATTTTATCAAGTAGTTACAATCAATAACCATGAACTCATTTCCTTGTCTCGGGCAAGAGACGTTCATCTAATAAAGTTATGTTCCGGTTGGCACTCTTCTTGCTCACATAGGGATAAACCTAAAGAAGGATGGAGCAATGAAAAGAGAAAAGGGTTTACCCGCCTTCGGCGGCGCCAGAGGCGACCGGGGCTTTACTCTGATCGAATTGATGATCACGATCATCATCCTTTCTGTTTTGCTCGGTCTTGCCATCCCGGGTTTTTCAAGATGGCTCCCGAATTACAGGCTCAGAGGCGCGGCTCGTGACATCTACTCTAATCTTCAATATGCAAAGATGACTGCCGTCAAAGACAGGGCGGGCTGTGGAGTCTTGTTCGACGTGGCCAGCAGCCGGTATCAAGTGGTCAGCTCCGGGCCAAACCGAACTTTCGAGAGTACTTCCGGGAGCCCGGGCGGGGATGATGTCGTTTTGAAAACCGTGAACTTCTCCGAATACGGCAGCGGAGTGGCTTACGGGCATGGTTCAGCAGGGGCAGCTATCGGATCTGGTTTCGACAACAACGTCACCTTTCCGGGCGATGGAGTCGTGTTTGATTCCAGGGGAATGGTCTTGAGCCCTTCTGGGGCGGCCTCTATGGACGAATATTATGTGTATGTGCAAAACAACAAAAACAACACCTATGCTGCCGGTGTCTGGAGCGCCGGAGTGATCGTCATGAGAAGATGGACAGGCTCGGCATGGCAGCAATGAGAGAGGATCTGAGAAATGGAGAAACTAGAAACTGGAGAACTTGAGTACTGGAGCGCTGGAGTGCTGGGTGAAAATGTCCAAAGCCAAAGTTTACCCGCCAGACTTAAGGCGGGTTTACCCGCCAAATCTATGGCGGGTTTCACCCTCATCGAACTCTTGATAGCCGTTGCGCTGGGCTTGGTCATCCTCGCCGGTCTTTTCAGGACCTTCAAAGTCCAGCAAGACTCTTATGTGATCCAGGACCAGGTTTCGGCCATGCAGCAGAATCTCAGGGCTGCCATGTACATGATCACCAGGGATCTCCAGATGGCCGGCTACTACACGAACTTTGACAGGACCAACAGGCAACTGGACTGGAATGATCTGGACGGGGACAGCAACCCGGCAAACAACATGGAAACGGGAAGGCCCTTGCTCTTTGCATTAAACAACGTCAACACCACCGGGGATGGGATTAAAGACAACACCGACGTCATCGTCATTGTGAAAGCCGGTGCTGAGGGTCGCACTCTGATTGCCGGCGAAGGAGCGTCAGGAGGTGTAATTACCCTCAGCAACCGCCGTTTTGACAGCGACGGTGAAGATGACCTCAACAACACATCCAAGAGATTCGGTCTGCTCGTAAAAAACGACCTCAGCTTTGCAGACTTCTTCCAGGTGGACAGTGCTTCCGGCAGCATCAACCCGCCGGGTGGCCTGATGGAGAACTATACTTCAGGAGATACCGTGTTCCGGACGGACATCATTATCTACAGGGTGGACGATAGCACTACCACTCGGCCCTGCCTGGTCAGAAAAAACCTCGGCAATGACAGCGGGTACCAGGTGATCGCCGAAAACATCGACAATCTCCAGTTCCGCTACCAGCTCAACGACGGCACCTGGATTAATGATCCGACGGGAAATCAGAGGAGGGTCAGGGCGGTCGAGGTGTTGCTGGTCGCAAGAACTGCTTTTCCACAGAGGGGCTACAGGGATACGAGCAGCATTACCTTCGGAGACTACACCATTCCTGCTCCGAACGATGCGTACAGAAGAAAGATACTCAATTCCCTTGTCAAAACTAGAAACGTGGGGCTGGAATAATGACTAGGCATTTCGCACAGGATCAGAAGAACAGGGAAAAGGGCTTCACCCTCATCGAAGTCCTGGTGGCCATCGTTATCCTGACGTTCGGGCTTCTCGCTGTGGGGACCATGCAGATTTCCGCCATACGCGGAAATTTCATGGGAGGCAACACGAGCATCGCCCTTTCACTTGCCAGCGAGAAGATGGAGGACCTCCTGAACAAAGATTTCAATCACGCGGAGCTCGTTGACAGCGTTAGCGGCAATAACACGACGCTTTCCTC
>Ga0209253_10003979_pt1 | contig 12923 bp, 13 predicted proteins | sample FrelakmetBRP12BR_FD_187145 | JGI IMG/M metagenome (GOLD analysis project Ga0209253, IMG submission 187145) | Freshwater lake sediment microbial communities from the University of Notre Dame, USA, for methane emissions studies - BRP12 BR (SPAdes)... | ecosystem: Environmental > Aquatic >...
CGGCTCTGGACCGCCACGGCCGATTGGATATCCTGATCAATTGCGCGGGCATCATCCACAGGGCTGACGCCCAGGGCACCTCCGACGAGAATTGGAGGAAGGTCATGGCCGTCAATGTCGACGGCGTGTTTTTCATGAGCCGGGCCGCCGTGGCTCCGATGAAGAAACAAGGCCGCGGCGTCATCGTCAACTTCGGTTCCATTTGGGGCGGCGTGGGGGCGGCGGGCGTCGTCGCCTACTGCGCGAGCAAAGGCGCCGTCCATAACCTGACCCGGGCCATGGCCCTCGATCATGTCAAAGACGGCATTCGCATAAACGCGGTCTGTCCCGGCGAAGTCAATACGCCGATGCTGGCGTCGGGCCGGGCGACTCCGCCCTCTCCCGAGGATCTCAAAAAGCTCGGTGAGACAGTGGTGCCCATGGGCCGGCTGGCGGATCCAGCCGAGATCGCCCGCGTGGTGGTTTTTCTGGCTTCTGACGGGGCCAGCTACATGACCGGGTCCATGGTCACCGTCGACGCCGGATACACGGCCCGCTAATCCGTTTTCGAGGAGGATCTTTCCATGGAATATAGAACGTTGGGAAGGTCAGGCCTCAAGGTTTCTCCGCTTTGCCTCGGCACGGACAATTTCGCCAACCCGACGCCCGAGGACGAGTGCATCCGGATGATCAACGCCGCCCTCGAGGCGGGGATCAACTTCATCGACACGGCCAACGTCTACGTCGGGGGCGAGTGCGAACGGATTATCGGGAGGGCTTTGGCCCAAAACAAACGCCGCCAAGAGGTCGTCCTCGCGACCAAAGTGTTTTACCCAACGGGCGCCGGCCCGAACGACCGCGGAGGCTCGCGGCGTCATATTCTCCAGGCATGTGACGATTCTCTGCGCCGGCTTCAAACCGATCATATCGATCTCTACCAGACCCACCGCCCTTCGTTCGACTGTCCCATAGAGGAAACTTTGGAGGCCATGACGGACTTGGTCCGTCAGGGAAAAATCCTCTATCTCGGCAGCACCACCTCGCCGGCCTGGAAGGTGCTGGAGGCTGTCCTGGTCAGCGAAATGAAGGGCTATGCCCGGTTCATTTCCGAGCAGTCACCCTATAATTTGCTGGATCGCCGGATCGAGAACGAGCTAGTTCCCATGTGCCGGGAGCATGAACTGGGGATCCTTCCCTGGTCGGTCCTGGGGATGGGAGTGCTGGCCGGCCGATACCCGGACGCAAAAAGCTTGCCCAAGGAGTCACGGGCGGCGATCCGCGGCGGGATCTACGCCGAGCGAGTCACGGCCAGAGGTGTGAAGGTTGGTCAACAATTTATCCGGATCGCCAAGGAGCATGATATCCCACCCGCCCAATTAGCCGTCCTCTGGGCCAAGGAGCAGCCGGGGATTACCGCTCCGATCATCGGACCCCGGACCGTCGAGCAGTTGAAGCACCTGGTGCCGGTCATGGACATGAGGCTTGACGACGCGATCCGGAAGAAGTGCGATGAGCTGGTTCCGCCCGGCAGCGCGGCGGCCAATTTTCACAACTCGGCTCCCTGGATGAAGATGAAGCTCGAGTTCTAGAAATCAATGCTGAGGGAATACCGGCGAAGCGCCTGAAACCCGCGGGCCGTTGACTGATCAAGCACGCAACAAAGTCCCGAGCTTGTCCAGTATCTCGGCCACGGCGGAATCCGGAAGAGTGCAAATCTTAATAACCGAGCGCGAGTTCCAATCCAGGCTTCTGACCTGGTCGGCGAGCACAACGCCGGAGACAGCCAGGCCGTCGGGTATGAGGACTTCCCAGGGATAGCCCTTGATTTGGCTCGTCACCGGGCAGAACAGCGCCAGCCCGACTTTGACGTTATAGGCCTCCGGAGAAAGAACGACAGCGGGACGCCGGCCGGACTGCTCATGCCCGGCTTGAGGAAACAGCGTGATCCAGACGGCATCGCCGCGCCCCGGGATATACGAGGCCTTCTTCACCATGGTTCCTTCCCTATCGGGCCGCCCGTTTCCCACTCGCCGTGGATATTCTCCTCCGACACTCCGGCAAGGAGCTCTTCGAGATTCCTCCTCGGCTCTTTTTCCGGAGTGATGATGAGCGCGCCCTCTTTCAACATCATCCGGATAGACGCATTTTCGGCCAAGTTCATCTCATCGGCAAACGCTTTCGGGAGCCGCACCGCCAAGCTGTTGCCCCATTTTCCGATCCGTGAAACCATGCTATTCTCCATGTATCTACAATATAGATACATATCGAGCAACGTATTGTCAAGCACTTAGACCAAGGATTTCTGGTGATTTTTCTCCGATAAACTCTCCGAGGGCAAGGAAGGGATCACACAGGACCATTTTGTTGACTCTTATTCTTATCACTGATATGCTTTTGACATCATCGGGAGGAGGAGCCGGCCGTGGCAGTGATGTGCCCGAAATATCATTCTGAGAACCCCGATACTCGATTTAGGGCACTGCTCAAGAAAATGAATCTTGATTAAAAGGAAGCGAACCGAAAGAGAGATGAAAACGCTGTCTTCTGATACGGATCCTCAGGTTGAAAAGGTGCAGATCACCCGGATACGCGAAGCGTCCATTTCAAAGCGCCTGGGGGCTGTCCATTCGCTGGTCCGGACGACAAGATGGCTCAGCTGGAAAGCCATTTCGGAGCGCTATTCTGATCAGACCGAAAGATTCCGGGTCGAACGCTATGTCTCTCTCCTTTATGGTGACGAATCCCTAGCCAAACGAATATCGCATCGTCTTTTCGGGAAGGCTTAGGACCGTGAAAGCTCCGGATATCCTAGAAGTGACTTTTAAAGTCGTCTCGGCTTTGGAGAAGCTGAAGATCAGATATTGCATCGGCGGATCGCTGGCGAGTTCTGCTTTCGGCGTGCCTCGCTCCACGCTCGACGTCGATATGGTTGCCGATATCAGGCCGGACCAGGCAGCGGCTGTGGAGAGCCTGCTGAAGGGCGAATTTTATGTGGATGCTGACTCAATCACTAGAGCCATTGAGCAGAAATCGTCATTCAACATCATCCACCTGGAAAGCCTGTTCAAGATCGACATCTTCATTCTCAAACAGGATCCATTTAGCCAGCAGGCCTTTTCGCGCCGTGCGGAAAAGGCCGTCTCCGAAGGTCCTGCGCAGAAACTCTACTTCCCTACGCCGGAAGATATCGTTCTCATCAAGCTGGACTGGTACAAGCGCGCCGGAGAAGCCTTGACCCAGCAATGGAGAGACGTTCTTGGAGTGCTCAAAGTGCAGGGAGCGCGCCTTGATTTGAATTACGTTAGGTTGTGGGCGAAGGAGTTGCAGGTCGCAGGTCTATTGCTCAAAGCTCTTAAGGAAGCTGGGCTGACAGAATGAGCAAGTGCCCGAAATGTCATTCTGAGAACCCCGACACGCTGAAATTCTGCGGGGAGTGCGGCACTCAGCTTATGAGAGGACCTGTTCCGGATTCTCCGGAATCTGGTGCGCGCCCCCGGGATTCACGGGGACATGAACCGAATTCTCAGGAATTCGGTATCGTGTCCCGGAGCTTGCCAACAGAGACTCTACAAACGGCTGTCCGGGAACTGACCACCGGCTCCACCTTCGCCGGACGCTACCAGATCATCGAGGAGCTCGGCAAGGGCGGAATGGGGAGAGTCTATAAGGTCCTGGATACGAAAATCAACGAGAAGATCGCCCTCAAGCTGATCAAGCCCGAAGTCGCCTCGGACCGGGAAACGATCGAGCGCTTTTCGAACGAGCTCAAGCTGGCCCGGAAGATCCGCCACAAAAACGTCTGCGGGATGTTCGACATCGGTGAAGCCGATGGGTCTCACTTTATCACCATGGAGTACATCTCCGGCGAGGACCTCAAGGCCATGATCCGCATGTCCACTGGGCTCACCATGGGGACCGTGCTGAGCATAGGCAAACAGGTTTGCCAGGGCCTGGCCGAGGCGCACAGCCTGGGTGTTGTCCACCGCGACCTCAAGCCCGGAAACATCATGATCGACAGGGGCGGGAATGCCAAGATCATGGACTTCGGCATCGCCCGGTCAGTCCGGGAGAAAGGGATCACCGGCGCAGGGATCATGATCGGCACGCCGGAGTATATGTCCCCCGAGCAGACAGAAGCCAAGGACGTTGACCAGAAGTCCGACATCTATTCCCTCGGCATCATTCTCTATGAAATGGCCACAGGCCGCGTTCCTTTTGAGGGCGAGACGGCCCTGAGTATCGCAATCAAGCACAAGACGGAAATCCCCAAAGATCCCAAATCACTCAACCCCCATATCTCCGACGACCTCAGTCGCCTCATCCTTAAGTGCCTGGAGAAAGACAAGGGCAAGAGATACCAGGCTGCCGCCGAGGTCGAGGCCGAGCTGGATAAGATCGAAAAGGGGATCCCCACAACCGAGCGCGTCGTCCCCGAACGAAAAACCCTCACCTCCAAGCAGATCACCGTTCAATTCGAGCCAAAGAAGCTGGTCAGGCCGGGGGCCTTGCTAATAGCCGTCATCATCGTCGGGATACTGCTTTGGAAATTTCTCCCTCGAAAAGAAGCTGCCCCCTCCGCCAAGATCAAAAATTCCATCGCGATCATCAGCTTTGAAAACCAGGCAGGCGACAAGGCCTTTGATTATCTCAGCAAGGCCATTCCTAATCTTCTTATCACCAGCCTGGAGCAGAGAGGCGGACTGTATGTGGTCACCTGGGAGAGGATGGCCGACCTCCTTTCCCAGATGGGGGAAAAAGACGCCGAAACGATCGACCGCGAATCGGGCTTCCGACTCTGCCGCAAGGAAGGAATCGAAGCCATCGTTTTGGGGAGCTTCGTCAAGGCCGGAGACATGTTCGCGACGGACGTCAAGGTCCTGGACGTTGATACGAAGAAGATGATCAAGAGCGCCAGCTCGCGGGGCGAGGGAGCGGACAGCATCCTGAGGATCCAGATCGACGAGCTGAGCCGGGAAATCTCCGCGGGTATCGGGCCGGCCAGGGAGAAGACCGCGGGGGAAAAAGCCCAAGTCGTAGAAGCGACAACCAGCTCGATGGAGGCTTATCAAAGCTATCTCAAGGGAAGAGATGAGTTTGACAAACTGAATTATGTGGATGCCATAAAGCCGCTCGAAAAAGCGATTGAGCTGGACCCCGATTTTGCCATGGCTTATTTCTATCTTGGTTTTACGCACATCTCCATCGGAAATGTAAAGGCGGGAGAGGAGGCCTTTCAAAAAGCGAAAGCTGTAGCCCATAAGGTCACGGAACGAGAGAGGCTTTATATAGAAGCCGCTTATGCCGGAATAGTAGAAGGCAACTGGGAAGCCAGATATCGTTTAGTCCAGGAGCTCATCCAGAAATACCCCAAGGAAAAACTGGCTCATTTTTGGCAGGGCGTTTACCATCGTGGCCGCGACTATGAAATGGCCATCGCTGAGCAGAACGAAGTCCTGGAACTCGATCCAGATTATGGATTGGCTCATAATGAGCTCGGATATGATTATCTCGCGCTCAGGAATTTCGACAAATCCGTCGAACATTTCCAAAAGTACGCTTCCCTGAACCCGAAAGACGCCAATCCGCTGGATTCCCTGGCCGAAGCCTATTTCCTCATGGGTCGGTTGGATGAGGCCATCGCCAAATACAAAGAGACCTTGGCCGTAGAGCCGGGCTTTCTGAGCCCCAATTTTTGCATTGCTTATATTTGCGCTCTAAAGGAGAACCCGGCAGAAGCCGAGTCCTGGCTGGAGACATTCATCAGCCAGGCGCCCAACGCCGGCTGGAAAGGCGCGGGAATGGCCTTTAAAGGTCTCTATCAAGGCTGGCTCGGCAGCCTGAACAAAGGCCTGGACAGCCTGAAAAAGGCGCAAGAATTATTGGCCTCAGTGGGGGATATTGAAGGTGAGGCCACCATCGATTGGATCAGAGCCTATTATAATCTTTCTCTGGGCCGAATCGACCTCGCCAGAAAACCTGCAAAAGACTGGCACGACGTCAGTCTGAAGGAGCGTCCCGAAAGAGAAGCTTTCTATAGGAGCGGCTATCTCGGAACGTTGGGTTTTATCGAACTGAAAGAGGGCAAGATAGATTCGGCTAAAGCAAGGTCAACCGAAATGGTGTCCCTATTGCCAAATGTGTTAACGTCCAGTCGAAGAGAAGAGAGGACGTTCCTCGCCAATCTCCTTCAAGCGGAGATCTTGCTGGCCGAAGGCTTTCCGGAAAGAGCCGTTGCTGTTTTTGCAAAGACGGCTTTGCCTGTTCCGCCGACAATGCAAGATATGATGGATCTTTTAGCCTACAACATGCCTTTATATAAAGACGTATTAGCCAGGGCTTACTTACAGAAGGGCGACCTCGACCGGGCCATCGTTGAATACGAGAAACTCATAACTTTCGACCCCGCAAGCCCGGCGCGTTTTCTCGTCCATCCCGTGCTCCATTACCGGCTGGCCAAGCTTTATGAGCAGAAGGGCCTGAAGGCCAAAGCGATCGAACAATACCGGAAATTCCTCGACCTCTGGAAAGACGCCGACCCCGGTCAGCCCGAAGTCGAGGACGCTAAGAAGCGCCTGGCCGGGCAAAAAGACTACAGGTAATGATCTTATAAAAAAAGAACCAAAGCAGGAACGCCCTGCTTGCCTATCCTCGATAAACCTCTTTTCTGTGTCCGATCTTAAATATCTCGACCGCTCGGGCGTCGTCGTCAATGGAATAGACTATCCTCCAGTTTCCTTGCCTGATCCGGTAGCGCTCCTGCGCCGAGAGCTTTTCGCAGCCGAAAGGCCTCGGGTATTCCTCGAGCGACCGGATCCGTTCGATGATCTTGAGCAATTCCTTTTTAGGAATACGGCCGAGTTCTTCGGCCGCCGTCTTCTTGACCAGGACGCTATATTTTCCCATTACGCTTGAGAGACTTAAGGACATCCTCAAAAGCGATCAGCGGTTCGGAAGCCCTCTCTTCGAAAGCCCCGAGGTCAGCGGCGTCCTCGAGAAGCGCATACTTAATGGCGGAATTCACAAGGTCGGAGACGGAATATTCCGTCTCTGCCGCCTTGACGCGGAGCGCACGATGGTAATCGGGCTTTAGATAAACAGTCACTCGCTTGTTCGGCCTGTTCATGATCGACCTCCCGATAGCATTATACCGTCATAACGTCATAGCGTCAAGACGTTCGACCCGAGCCGCCATGAATATGGCGATATCAGTCAGGAAACCAAGAAACCGGCATATTTCGGCTAGATCAGCCGCCTTGGACCGGGATCAATAAAACAGCAAAGATTCTTCGAGCTCTCCCTCGTCCCCGCGGAACATCATCTTGGCGCCTTCCTTGGTTCCCTCCTGGTCCTGCTGGTAGATGACCGCGAGGTGGAGTTCGTTGTCTTTCTCGAAATATTCCTTGGCTTTAGCCGTCGCTTCCTCGAGCGAGCCGTAACCCTTATCGTCCTGGAGGATGACGGTGCTCTCGTCCTCCCAGCCGCCCTTGGACTTGTGTCCTTCGATATAGAACTCGCCTTTCATCTTGCCCTTCCTTGGTGAAAAATCGCAGTACAAACAACTGTCCATCATGGTCTCCTAGTATCCTTGCCTATTCTAAAAAAAGCCGTCGAAAAAGTAAACGGGTTTTTTCCTGAGAATCCGATGGGCCGGGGTTCGTCTTATGACTTTGGAAATCCATTCGGGAGGAGGAAACATGAGCAAGAAGATTTCACCGGAAGAGTTCGTCCGCCTGGCCATTCAAAAATTGCGGAGCGAGCCCTATAAGGGGATCCACTCGGTTTACAGCGGATTCAACGAGGCTTTCAAGAAGTACTTCGGAGGCCAGGACCCGGTCGAGTTCACCAACGGCCTGTCCGAGGACGGGAAGATCGTCATCCGGCCGATGAAGGGTGGGGTCGTCCTCTACCTGCCGGAGGAAGCCCCCCAGGTCAAGTCGCGGGGCGAAGAAGCCCTCAAAAAGATGGGATTGATTTAGCGGCGCTCACCCTCTCCCCCACCCTCTCCCGTTGTATAGACCGGTGACATCATTTACGAGTGTTCGGGGACATGGTTTACAGTTTATATTAGATGGCGAGTCTCTTAAAGGAGGTTCGCCATGCCCTGGATGGAGGCCACACCGATGTCTCTGAGAAAGGAGTTTGCTGCTTTGGCATCTCAAGCGAGATCGAACATCAGCCAACTCTGCCGACGCTTCATGATTAGCCGTCCGACGGGCTACAAGTGGCTGGGGCGCTTCCTCGAGCAAGGCGAGGAGGGGATGAAGAACAGATCTCGCCGTCCCTCCAGCTCGCCGTTTAAGACCGACGATGCGGTTGAGCAAGCGGTCTTGAGTGTCCGGGATAAACATCCGGCTTGGGGCGCGAGGAAGATTCGCTGGACACTTCTCGAGCAGGGACATATTGAGGTCCCGGTGCCGAGTACGATCACCGAGATATTGCGCCGGAATGGCCGTCTTTCGCCTCAAGAGGCGCAGAAGCACCAACCCTGCCAGAGGTTTGAATATGAAACTCCCAATGAGCTTTGGCAGATGGATTTCAAAGGGGATTTTCTCATCAGGACGCGGCGTTGCTATCCGTTGACTGTGCTGGATGATCATTCTCGATTTTCGCTTCTTTTGGAGGCGTGTTCGGATCGGCGGACAGAGACGGTCCAGGGCCATCTGGTCAAGGCTTTTGAGCGCTATGGCCTGCCTTATCGGATTCTGACCGATAACGGCACTCCCTGGGTCAGTACAGAGAGATACACTCCTTTGAGTGTCTGGCTGATTCGTCTGGGGATAGATGTTTGCCATGGTCGAGTCCGTCATCCCCAAACGATCGGTAAGGAGGAAAGATTCCATCGGACGCTCCAAGCCGAGTTGATCAGCACGCGCTCGTTTGCCGACTTTGGGGACTGTCAGCGCCATCTTTCCAGTTGGCGGGACGTTTATAACTGTGAACGACCCCATGAAGGTTTGGCTATGGCGACACCGGCCAGCCAGTATACGATTAGCCTCCGTTCTTATCCTTCCTCTCTTCCGCCGATCGGATATGGACCTCAAGATTTTGTCCGCAAGGTGCAGCACGGAGGCGTGATCTACTTCAAGGGGAAAGAGCATTGGGTAGGGAAGGCTTTCCTCGGCTATCCAGTTGGCATCCGGCCAACGCTGAGCGACGGCCTTTATGATGTCTACTTCTGTCATCACAAAATTGCTTCTATCGACCAAACAAGCTCTACAACTGAGCCCAAAAATGTGTAAACTATGTCTCCGAACACCTGTAAACTATGTCCCCAGTCTGTACACCCGTCCAGGGAGAGGGATTCAAAGTTGATCGCATCATACTATTTCTAAAGCACCGCCCTTTATTTCCAATATTATCCTAACCACAAACCTGGTCGGGGTGGCTCTGCTCTAACTTGGCAATTTGGCTTCATAAATTTTGGGGACTAAGATATATTCTAGAGACGTTGCTCGGGAGGAAAGCATGAAACGCCGCAAAGTCCTGCAGATTCTTCCTTTATCCATTGCATCCCTGGAGCTCTTTGGGCTCAAGCCGGGCTCGCCCCCGTCCCAGCTCAGAGAGGACGACTCCGCGTTGACTGGAAACGACCTATCCCGCCGGCCTGCCGGGCCTCCCCTCCTCGCCGAGGTCAAGCCTCACAACGGTGCTCCCACACTCTTTCTCAACGGCCGTCCCGCTTTCCCCGGGATCTACTGGGTTTCGGGGCCTGAACCCGACCGCTGGGATTTCTCTGAGCAGGCCAGACGCAACGCCGACGCCGGCATCCACATCTACGCTTTTGACGTGGGCAAGGGCCGCGAGTGGATCGGTCCGGCGACCGATCCGGCCCATCCCTTTGATTTCTCGACTGTCGAAACCCGTTTCGGCCGCATTTTGGAGGCCGACCCTCAAGCCCTTTTTCATCTCCGCATCTACTTGGAAACGGGACACGACGACTGGTGGGAAAAAACCTATCCCGGAGAATGCGAGGTCACCTCCGAGGGCAAACACAATGGCATGTCCTTCGCATCGACGGTCTGGCGCGCCGAGGTCAAGGAGTTTCTGCGCGCGTATGCCGATCACTTGCGCCGTGTCGGCCTCTCCGAGCGGGTCCTTGCCTACCAGGCCGGGACCGGCCATACGGGGGAATGGGTCAAGGGCGAAACTTCGATGTACTGGCCGTGCGGCGACTACAGCGTCCCGATGCGCCGGCACTTCCGCGACTGGCTTCGGCGAAAGTACAAGGACAGCGCCCGGTCGCTCCAGGCGGCCTGGGCCAAACCGTCCGTGACGTTCGATTCTGCCGAAGTCCCTGGCGCCGAAGCCCAGCTCAACGCCAGGCGCTATACTTTCCGCGACCCGAACAAGGAGCAGGATGTCATCGACTACTATGAGTGTCTGGCCGAGCTCTGCGCCGACTGCCTGATCGATTTCTGTAAGACGGCCAAGGAAGCGACTAACAGCACCAAGCTGGCCGGCGCTTTCTACGGCTATCTCCTCGACCTGGCCTGGAACGGCGGGTTTTTCCGGGAGAGGCCGGACAGCGATTATTCCACCTACCAGCGCTCCGGCCATCTTGGCTTGGCCCAAGTGCTCCGCTCCCCCCATGTGGATTTCCTGGTGAGCCCCTATAGCTACGGCTTTCGCGGCATCGGCGGCGACGGGCCGAGCATGCTGCCCGCGGAGTCGGTCCGGCTGCACGGCAAACTGTGCCTGATCGAGGACGACACCCGCACTCACTCCGACTCGCAGGACCCGAACTACGGCCAGGCCGCAACCTTGGCCGAAAGCGTCGCCATCCTGCGACGCAATTTCGCCGGCGTCGTTACACGCGGGCAGGGAATCTGGTGGGCAACCTGGAAGGTGGACACGATAAAAGAGCCGGCTTTCCACCCGCTCCTCAAGACCTTTGAGAAGTTGGGAACATTTGCGCTCTCGCTCGACCGGAGGCCCGCCTCGGAAATCGCCGTCTTCATCGACGACGAGAGCTTCTTCTACGAATCTGTTAAAAACACGCTCGACCTCCCGCTCATCTTTCAGCAGCGGCTGTGGGGACTGCCGCGCCTCGGCGCCCCCTTTGATGTTTATCTCCTCCAGGATTTGCTCGAAGAAAGCCTATTCCCATACAAACTTTGTATATTTTTAAACGTATTCCGTTTGGACGAAAAGCGCCGGGGGGCGCTGAAGAGTGCGGTTCGGCGCAGCCAATGCACCTCCCTCTGGGTCTATGCCCCCGGACTGATCAAGGACGATCTGTCGCTCGAGAATATGACCGACCTCACCGGCTTCCGGTTCGGTATGGGCGAACAACCCTGGGGTCCGCTTATCCACGTCACCGATTTCGGCCATCCGATTACCAAAGACCTCGGCCAGGATCTATTCTGGGGGACAAACAGCAAGCTGGCTCCACTCTTCCATGTTGATGACGCCGAAGCGCGGGTCCTCGGCCAAGTTGTCTATTCCCAAGGCAACTGCAGGCCCGGGTTCGCCGTCAAAAAGTTCCCCGAGTGGACGTCGGTCTATTCGGCGGCCCCCAACCTCCCCGCTTCTGTCCTCCGCGGCGTCGCCCGGTTCGCCGGAGTCCATATCTACAGCGATGCCGGAGACGTCCTCTCTGCTTCGCGCCAGCTCCTTGGCGTGCACACGAGCGGAGGCGGAAGGCGCACCTTCAAGCTGCCCCGGCCCGTTGAGACGATCCACGATTTATTCGAGAATAAGACCGTGGCGAAAAATACAGCGGAATTTGAAGTGACGCTGCCGCCGGCCTCGACCTCCCTTTTTTATACCGGCGAGACGCGGCTATTGGGGAGTCTTTAGCTCTCGGGAGTGCAGGCGGCGCGCTCCTCCAAGCGGGAGCGGCGGGCAGAGATAAACATCCACATCGAAGTGTAAAGGACAACCCCTGCCACGACCCACTTGAGGACGGTCAGGGGAAGTGATTTCACGACATACGCGGCCAGGAAAACGCCGAGCACGCCGAAAATGGTCACGGCGATCGCCGCCTTGCGGTCATAAGCGCGCTCTTTGACAAACCGGGAGCTGCAAGCCACCATGAGCATGGCCGTGGCCGTCATCATGATTGGAAAAGCCACCCTGGGGTGCATTCCGAGAGTGTAGACCGTGGCCATGCAGGGAGCGTAGAAACCGACTCCGATCGTCTGCAGGGCTCCGAAGCAGAAACTCACGACAATGGCGATAATGAGTTTCAGGCCTGTCAGCCCAATCGCTTCGCCGCCGAGCGGGATCAATTTGAGCAGGTTGGCCAGGATCATCCCGGCGACAATGAGAAGGCCGCAGCCCATGCCCAGCTGGATCTTGCGCCGCGACATCCGGGCAACGACACCCGCCCCGAGCACCGCCCCGGCCGGCGCGGCCACGGACATCGAGGCCAGGGTCACCGGTTCGACCTTGACCGCGGTCATAAAGATGAAGGCCTGGGTCACGGTGGGGATAGTATTAGCGACGTTCATCGTCCCGGGGATGATCCGGTCATCGACGAGCCCGAAGAACTTGAATATCGCTGTCTGCTGGGCGAAGCTGCCGATGCCTAGGGTGTCAAAGAAATTGGTGATGAACCCCGTCCCGAACAGCCCGGCCCAGGGCTTGTCCGAGAATTCTTTCCGGTTTTTGGCCACATCGGGCAGGTAAAAATAGGCAAACAGGGCCGTCATCAAGCCGAGAACGGTTTTCAGGATGATGATCATGGCCATCCATCCTAATGGAAGGCCGCCTCCGCGTCAAGCCAAAAACGGGGGGCGAAATCTCCCCTGACCCCTCTTTGCCAAAGAGGGGAAATCCATCAGCACGTGATATCTTTATTATGCCCCCCTTTGAAAAGGGGGGCTGGGGGGATTGGAAAAGGCAAACAAGAATCAGTAGTGTCCCAACGTTGAAAGCAAAAAAGCCGCCATTACGCACATAATGAATAAGATAAAGAACATTTCAGCCGTGATCGATTTGAA
>Ga0209253_10003980_pt1 | contig 12923 bp, 9 predicted proteins | sample FrelakmetBRP12BR_FD_187145 | JGI IMG/M metagenome (GOLD analysis project Ga0209253, IMG submission 187145) | Freshwater lake sediment microbial communities from the University of Notre Dame, USA, for methane emissions studies - BRP12 BR (SPAdes)... | ecosystem: Environmental > Aquatic >...
CTTTGGCAGGATCGAAGCGCATGAGGCAGTCACAGCCTATGGCCGGGAAGCGCTGCTGCGCGCCAAGGAAGCCGCCGAAGACCTGGATTATGAGATCCTGCACATGTACGTAGATGGGCTATGGGTACAAAAACCAGGATGCAAAACCCCAGCGGATTTTGAAGCCCTGCTGGCGGAGATCACCGAACGAACCGGCCTGCCCATTTCCATGGACGGAGTCTACCGTTGGGTGGTGTTTCTGCCGTCGCGCGTGAATGAGCGTGTGCCGGTGGCCAACCGGTATTTCGGGGTGTTCCAGGATGGCTCGATCAAGGTGCGCGGTATAGAGGCGCGCCGTAGGGATACTGCGCCGTTCATTGCTGAGACGCAGATGGCCATCATGGAGATCCTGGCCAAGGCCGAGGATGCGGATGGATTGAAAGATGTACTCCCGAAAGCACAGGCTTTCGTCCAAAAGCAATTTAGCGCGCTCAAGAGGATGCGTGTGCCGGTGGAGAAGTTACTGGTTTCGCAAAAACTGAGCCGGGAACTGGGCGAATATTCTTCGCCCTCGCCGGCTGCCCGGGCAGTGCGGCAATTGGAAGCAGCCGGGAAAGTGGTTCGACCAGGGCAGCGCGTGCGATTTCTCTTCACTCTCGGAAAGCCGGGGGTGCGTGCATGGGATGTTTCCCCTACGGGGACTTCGCCGGACCAACCGGATACGCGCTGCATCGATGTGCCTCGTTATTGCGTCCTGCTCCAACGTGCCGTGGAGACGGTCCTGGCTCCGATCGAGCAAAGCGTCCACGGCGGCAAGGACAGCGAATGCCTGTATCTTTTCCCTGTCAAAAAAGCCGAGACGGATCACCGGCATCCCAGTGGTGACAAATCAACCCCTGTATCTATTTTCACCAAAGCTGATCAAGGAGGAGAACAATGAATAACAATTCGAGGGGGGAAGACCTGTTGACACCCGCCGAAGTGGCGGATATCCTAAAGGCCAGCAAGGCGACGGCTTATGCGTTGTTGTCCCGTGGAGTAATCCCGACGGTACATATCGGCAGCCTGGTGCGCGTCCGCCGCGGGGACCTGGAACGGTACCTCAGGGAAAAAACAGAGCTAAAAAACCAAACGAAACCGAAGTCGATAACATCGGCTGAAACGAAAGAACAGATGCAATCTGAATCTTAAATAAACGGAGAACAATTCCCGCCCGGAGGTCCGTAAGGTTTATAATCTACGGCAGGGTGGGTAGTACCTTAACAAGCGAACAGTGCAAATGCCAGATCTACTCTCCGGAATTCATTTCATTTGATGAAAAGAAGGAGGTGTAGAAATGGCTCATAAACGGGCGAATAATGAAGGCACCCTGTACTACCGGGAAGACCGCCGGCGCTGGTGCGCGCAGGTCAGTTTGGAAGGCAGGCGCCTGACGAAATACGCCAGGTCACAAAGCGAGTGCCGTGACTGGATCAAGGAAACAATCAGGAAGATCGGGAACGGCCTGACGTTCACCGGGACACAAGTCACGCTGGAGCAGTACATGCCCGCGTGGCTGGATGGCAAGGCGCTGAGCCAGAGGCCGCAAACGGTGTTGCAATATCGCCAGATTGCCAGCCAGCATATCCTGCCGTTGTTGGGAAGGCTGCGCCTGCAAGAGATCCAGCCCCCGCACCTGAACCGGCTCTATCTGACGAAACAGGAAGAAGGCCGGGGCGCGCGAACAGTACAGTTGATCCACACGGTGCTGCATTGCATACTGAAGCAAGCAGTCCGAGACGGTATCCTGGGGCGCAATCCCGCGGACGGAGTTCAGCGGCCAAAAGTGGAGCAGACCGAAATGCACATCCTAAGCGAGGAGCAGGCCCAACGTCTGGTAATTGCTTCGCAGAATACGCGCTACGGAATGCTGTTCTACCTGGCGCTGATGACAGGGATGCGCGAAGGTGAACTGCTGGGTCTGAAATGGTCTGACCTGGATTGGACAAAGGGCATGCTGCACATCCAGCGGCAACTGCAACACACGAAAGGCCTGGGGTGTGTCCTCGTACCCCCCAAGACGAAAGCCGGCCGCAGGCAGATCAAGCTGGGCCTGGAGACGCTGGACCGATTGGCGACTCACCGAGACCAGTTGGAGTTACAGAGAGCTGCAACCAGGGAGCGCTGGGAAGAAAACGGTTTGATTTTTCCAAACACTCTCGGAAAGCCAATGTCCCTAAAGCATATGTACCTGGAGTTCAAGAGTATGCTCAAGGAGAATGGACTGCCCAACATCCGCTTCCACGACCTGCGGCACACATCGCTCTCGTTCCTCCTGGATAGCGGAATGCCGGTGAATACGGTCCAACAACGTGCAGGGCATTCGAAGGCGAGTGTCACGACGGACACGTACGGCCACTCGATGGGTCACTCCGAGGATGAAGCGGCTGCAAGGATCGAGGAAATGATTACGCCAGTAGCAGTCAAGTTGCAGTCAAAAAGAGGCCTTCGCTAAAGAAAGTGCTCGTTACCCCCATATATGGAAGATTTATTTATCTGAACACCATATGTAGGGGTTGAAGATTGATATGGACGCTATGGAAAGATGACCGACTGACTCTTAATCAGTGGGTTCAGGGTTCGAGCCCCTGGTCGGTCATAAAAGCCTCAGGAAACGGGGCTTTTTGTTTCGGTCTTCGTACCCACAAAGGTAATACAAGCACTCGGACCGTTTCAAAAATTCTCGATCGCGGGCTAATTCGATTGGGGGAGACAGGGAATAATTTCTGGACAGGTTCCAGTATAATTGTTCGTTCGAGGACTTTTCAGCATGACTCTTCCCAAAATCGAAGAATGGATCAAGGAAGTCGAGAACCGCCCGGAATCAGCGCAAACCATCCTCAAGTTAATCTACGGGCGCCTGAAGGATCTGACCGAACAGAACGAAGCGTTGCGGGCGGAAAATATCAGCCTGCAGGACGGCAGCCGGGCGGAGGAATACCGCAAGCATGCGGCAGCCCTGGAATACCAGCTCGACCTGCTCAAGCGCCACTTTGGCCTGAACCAGGCCGAATTGGCTGTTCTGGCGGCGGAACCGGTCGCAATCCCGTCCGCTCTGCTGGTCTACAACGCGCGCGGCCGCGTCCTGCGGATCGAACCCGGCCTTGAAATGGGCACTTCTATGCATCTCAGCGGAGAATTATCCGTGGCGGGTGAAGTGGCGCGCCTGCTGGTCGTTCCAGCGAACGAAGAATTGCTGCTGCTCTTCAGCTCCGGGCGGGTCAGCACCTGCCCGGTTGAAGAAATTGCTCTTCAGATGGCCGGCAGCGAATGGTCGCTGGACCAGGCCGCCCTACCGGACGAGCCGCATGGCGGCGAACGCCTGGTCTGCATCACGCCGATTTCCCGGCTGGCAATGGCGGATTTCTACCTGCAGAGCAGCCGGAGAGGATGCATTAAAAAGACCATGACGTCCATCTCGGAAACAATCTTCGAAAACCATTACCTTGGCAAGGGCACCGTCCAGAAAATGGACCAGCCCTTTGACCTGGCCCTGTGCCTGAAAAAGGAGATTTTCGTCCTGGTGACTCATGAGGGGCACCTGCTCGGCCTGGAGGTGGATGACCTTTCCTATGCCCTTGAAGAACGCATCCGGTTGGATGCGACTGATCATGTTGTGGCCGGGTTCATCATCCAACCGGACGAACTGCTGCTTTGCATGACGCAGAGCGGGAAAGTCATTTCCAGGAACGCTGGCTTCATCGAACCGGCGAAATCCGCCACAGCGCATGGACAGGCCTTGATCTCCCCGGCACGCCTGGAGCAAGGCGTACGTTTCATCGGTGCGGCGCCCGCCCGCGAGACGGACCGGGTGGCGCTGTTGGATGAGGACGGGAACTTGAGCCTGCATTCCCTGGGTGACTTGACTGGCGCGGGGCTGGTGCACAGCGAGGCTGCGTTGGTTGGATTCGCAGTGATCCCGTCTCTGGAAGAGAAACCCTCCAAAACCGCATTGCAAAAAAGTCCGGCGGCGAGGACGCCGCCTCAAGCATAATAGATGCCGCCTTGAGCATAATTGTGGAATAAGCCATGAGCCTGAAGGTCGGTCTTGATTTTGGGACGTCCAATTCCGGAGTGGCGATTTACGACCCCGCCAAAGGAAGCGGTGCAGGCGGCCAGCAGGTGAAACTGCTGCCGCTTGACCGCCAGAACATCCTGCCGGAGGTGGTCAAGACGGTCCTTTACATCACCCGGGATTACCAGTGCTCGATCGGGCAGGAGGCCATCCGGCAATATTACCTGCACAATGTCAACCGCCAGCGTCGCTACGTCCGGCAGTGGGCCGGCGAGATCGATGTGTACGGGGGGGACATGCACTTCGTCCGGGATGTCTATGTCTTCGTGGATGAGCTCAAGCCGGGGCGCTTGATGCAGTACCTGAAGACCGCACTGCGGAAAAACGCCTCGGGCGGTTACCCGGGCACACAGGTCTTCGAGCGCTGGTACACGGTTGAAGATCTGCTGCAGATCTACCTGGGCCAGCTCAAGCAGCGCGCCGAAGAGCTCCTGGGGGAGGCCATCCAGAGTGTCACCCTGGGCCGGCCGGTCAAATTTGCGGATACCCCCGAACAGGATGCCAGGGCAGAAGAGACATTGCGACAGGCGGCTTATGCAACTGGCTTCAAGGAAGTGGACTTTGAGCTTGAGCCGGTGGCGGCTGCCCTGGATTATGAGCAGACCATCACAAGACCGCAGAACACAATTATTTTCGATTTCGGCGGAGGGACGCTGGATATCGCCGTGATGCGGCTGGGGGAACGTAGTGGACGAAAAGTATATGCCAGTGGAGGAGTGGACATCGCCGGGAGCGACTTCGACCGTGCGATCATCCAGAAACGCATGCTGGCACATTTTGGCTTTGGGCAGGTCAGCTACCAGCCCGAGATCCAGGAATTGATCCAGGCCGTGCCCGATTGGATGGCTCTGCCTGAACTTGCCACACCGCAGAACCGCAACGTGCTTGAAAAAGCCATTCGGGCAAGCATTGCACCGGTGCGGTTGAAGGCCCTGCAGGCGCTGATTTACAACGACCTGGCCTTCACGTTCTATGAGCGCGTCGAAGCGGGCAAGATCGCCCTGTCGGAGCAGGGGGCGGTAACGATCAGCCTGGGTGACCGACACATCCCGCTCTGGGAACTATATACCCGGAATCAGTTCGAGAGTGACATCCAGGAATATACCGGCCAGGTGGAGCAGACCTTGCTGAATACACTGGCTGGCTCCGGTCTTGAGCCCGGGGAAATTGATGCGGTGGTCAAGACAGGCGGCTCCTCCAGCATCCCGCTCTTCACCGAGATGCTGGTGCGCCTGTTTGGAGCGGAGAAGGTGAAAACTTCCAATGCCTTCAGCAGCGTCGTAGCCGGGCTGGCACTGCGAGCTGGGAGGGCGAACTAGAGATTTCCCATGTATCGTTTCAAGTTGCTCTCCTTTTCTGTTCTGCCAGTGTTTTTTATCTTTTCGGCCTGTGCCCGGTTACCTGCCACCCAAACGAACCCATCCTACAACTTCGTCGGGACGATCGTTGCCCAAACCCTGACTGCCTCTCCAGCGACCCCTACGCCAACCATCCCTTTGCCGGTCCAGACGCCGCAGAATTTCATCCAGGATTATTTCAACAACATCAACTCCAGGAATTACGGGCTGACCTGGTCGTTGTTGAGCGAACGTTTCAAGAACCTTCTGCATGGATCTTCGCAAGATGGTTACCAGACCTATATCGACTTTTGGAATTCCGTCAACCAGGCGACAGTATTGGAGGTAAACCATACGTGCGAGGGTGATTTGTGCGCGGTCAATGTCACCCTGCAACTGGATTACGCCAACGGGCAGACCGACACATCCATCTATCCGTATACCCTGACCTACGACCTTGGCAGGAACACCTGGCTGTTCGATCTGCTCCCGGAACCTACCACTACCCCGGCCAGTATCGCCACCGCCCCGTCCCTGCCGGAGCACCCGGAAACCAATCCGGGCGACCTGGCGGATTATGCGGCCCAGAGCGGCGATACTCTGCCGGCGCTGGCAGGCCGTTTCCATACGAGCATTGACGATATCCGTTCGGTCAACCCGCAGATTCCGGCGGATGCCACCACCCTGCAGCCTGGAATGCTATTGAAGATCCCGATGCCCGATTCCCAAGGCTGGGGAACCCCGCTCCAGATCATGCCCGACAGCCTGTTCGTCAATGGACCTTCTGCGAACGGGTTCAATACGGGTGTGTTTGTATCCATTCAACCGGGCTGGTTGAAGGATTATTACGAAGATATCGGGTCCGTCAGCCGATCCGGGATCGAAATCGTTAATATCGTGGCGACCAATTTCAGCATCAGCCCGCGCGCCCTGCTGGTGCTGCTCGAATACCAGACCGGGGCATTTTCCCAGCCCGTCGTTCCAACCGGGGACTATCCGCTTGGTCACGTGGACGAAAACGCCGCCGGTCTTTACCGGCAGCTGGTCTGGGCGGCGAACCTCCTGAATGCCGGTTACTACGGCTGGCGGACCGGCGGCCTGACCCAGCTGGTACACCCGGATTACACGGTCGAACACCCGGATCCCTGGCAGAACGCTGGCACGGTGGCCTTCCAGTATTATTATTCCCTGAGCTCCCTGGACGAGTATGCACGCGCCTCCGGGCCGGATGGACTAAGACGCGTCACTTTCGCCCTATTCGGCGATCCGTGGGCGACGGACCAGTCGCACATCCCTGGAAATCTAACCCAACCGGCGCTGGTGCTGCCATTCCCAGCCGGCTATGCCTGGGCTTTCACCGGCGGTCCACATTCCGCCTGGGGAGGCGCGGCACTGCGGCCGTGGGCGGCGTTGGATTTTGCCCCGCCGGTGCGCGGTTGTGCCATTTCGGATGTCCCGGTGGTGGCCGTGGCAGATGGGGTTGTGGCCCGTTCGGAGGCGGGCGTGGTGATGGAGGACCTGGATGAGGATGGGAACGAACGGACCGGCTGGACCATTCTCTATCTTCATATAGCTTCAGAAGGAGAGGCCCGGCTTGGTCAGAAACTGAAAAAGGGCGACCCGATCGGTTTCGCCTCCTGCGAGGGCGGCGCAGGCACGGGTACACACGTTCACATTGCCCGTAAATACAACGGTGAGTGGATGCCGGTGGACAGCGCCATTCCGTTCAACCTGGAAGGCTGGATCGCCCATACCGGCGAGGTCTACTACCAAGGCACACTGAGGCGAGGCGACAAGGTTGTCACCGCTTCTTCATATGGGAGTTCGGCCAGTTTGATACGCGCAGGGGAATAAAAAAACAAAAAACGAGAAACAAAAAACGTAAGAAGTAAAACGTAAGAAGGAAAAACGAAAAGAGTAAAACGTAAGAAGAAGTGATGAAAACGTAAACTGCGTTTATGCAATGCAGGCAAGATAGTGGGCAGAAGAGGAGGCAGGAGGAAAAATGAACGAGACAATGGAATGGATCTTGAAGCGCAGGAGCATCCGCGATTATACCGATGCACAGGTAACCGAGGCGCAGGTGGAGACGCTCCTACAGGCAGCCATGGCGGCGCCCTCCGCCAACGACAAACGACCCTGGGCGTTCGTGGTGGTGCGCGAGACGGAACGGCGTGCCAGATTGGCGGAAACGCACCAATGGAGCTACATGTGTTCCAATGCGCCGGTTGTCATCGCGGTGCTGGGCGATATGGAAGCCTCTTCACATTGGGTGGAAGATTGCAGTGCGGCGACAGAGAACCTGTTGCTGGCTGCCGCCGGTCTGGACCTGGGTGCGGTATGGGTGGCGGTTTATCCGCACATTGATCGCGAGAGCAAGGTGAGCCAGCTATTGGATATCCCGGAACGCTTCCGGGTGCTGTGTCTCGTGCCGGTTGGGCAGCCGGCGGAGATAAAGCCGCCGCGCACCCGCTATGAAGAAAGCAAGGTGCATAAGGAAAGATTTTCAAATCCCGGCTAGTGATAAAAATGGAGTCTATAAAAACATACAAGCCGCTTTGATTGCCTTTCAGGCGGCTTGTTTTATGGATCTTCTTAAATTCTATATATAATCCACCTGGAGTTTGCCTTGGTTTTGCGGATCTTCAGCAGCATATATGTGTGGACCTCGATCTCCCTTTCATGGCCTTCAATAGGCTGACGTTCCACGCTGTCGGTAGTTCGGATTAGCCGCCGACAAGCCTTTGGATTTATCTAATCAGAGTATCGAAAAATCGAATCGGGGATTGACTTTTCGTTTCTGCTTTTGTACTATGTATATATCCTGCATATCTTCAGGCCTTTAAATTGCACAGCACCTTCGTATCCGTGTTCATGGAGAAAGGAGAATGATGGAATGTCCAAGAATTGTTTTCGTATTTTGATTGTGGGGGCACTCGTTCTGTTGATGACCTTCAGCAACACTTCCCTGGCTGGTGCCGGAAAGCCGACTCCGACCCCGACGCCCACGCCGCCTCCACCACCGATTCCAGAAGGAATGCGCGCGGGGCTGAGGGCATCCGATTATGGCATCAGTCCGTGGCCTACTTCGGAATGGTGGGTTAACTCGATCAGCTCGATGTCCAGCCGCTTCCCCGGCTCAACCGGCGCCATGATCGCGGTGGTGGTTGAAATCGACGGAATGAAAGGTCCAGGGTGTTGGGCGCATTTCCCCAATCCCGATAATGGAACCTATCCGGGTGTCCGCTTCGATACCACTGACAAATTCGGACCGGACTTTAGTGCCTTTGACACGGCTGGCATCAAGGTCTGGTTGCAGGTGGAATCGTCCGGCTGCAATATGGCGATGCTGATTGACCTGGTATTCGAGCAATACGGAAGCCACTCGAGCGTGATTGGCTTTGGTGTGGATGATGAGTGGTATCTGAACAAGCAATACCGCAATGGCAAGCCCATCACGGATGCCGAGGCGCAGGCCTGGGTCACGCAGGTTAAAGGAAAAAATAACTCCTATCAGGTCTTCCTCAAGCACTGGTTGACCTCTCAGATGCCCCCTACCTATCGGAACGGGTTGGTATTCATTGACGACAGTCAAGGCTTCCGTTCGATGAGCGCCATGATGACCGAATTTACCACCTGGGGACAGTATTTCGCTCCTGCGCCGGTTGGTTATCAATATGGCTATGCCAGTGATAGATCCTGGTGGAGCAAGCTGGTCGATCCGCCCAAAACCATTGGAAATGGGATCCTTTCCCGGGTGGCCAATACCATGGACTTATTCTGGGTGGATTTCACCGCGCACGAGATCTGGCCATAGGGTCCATAATCTGGCGTTGTTATTCACAGCCTGGAATCAAAAAGGGCTGTCCCCTAAGGGACGGCCCTTTTTATATTTTACGTATGGTCCACCTTTAGCTTCCCCTTGGCTGTGCGGGTCTCCAGAAGCATATTGGTTAAAAGCTTATTGCAGGTGCAACAGCCGATGGGGGCTTGCTGGATCAGCAGTCCCAGGCAGTTGGCCCAGGTGGTGCAGGACCAGATCTCGATGCAATTGCCCCGATCACCGTCGGAAATCGGAGTCCCGTTTTAACCAGGCGCCTCTTTCAATTCATCCGTAATCATCTTCGGGTGCATCCAGGGATCGGAAATTTGCTCTTCCATTCTGCGCCCGTTCAGCCAGAAGACCAGGCCTTCCATTTCCATGTTGAACATGCCGCAGACGCCCGAATACTGCTCCAATAGCGTCGTGAACTGCTTCCGGATGGAAACGGATTCCGAGAAAAGCAGGCTCATGCGCGTGCCGGTGGTGCCGAATTCCATCATGACCAGGTCCGGATCGAGCGGCTCCTGATCCAGCGAATGCATGTCGTTGTAGACGGTCAGGTAGATATACCCCACCGGCAGGCCGAGCGGGCTTTCTTTGGACATTTCTTCATAATACTCGGAGAAAGCGCGTTGGAGATATTCCTTGAGCGAATCATCCGGCAGGAAGTACATGGAGATCTTGAAGCCAAATTCCGGCTCATCGCATTTGACCATGCGATCTTTATCGTCCCAGGGTTCGATGGAAAGGGACAGGATGTGGTCGGGAAAGACGATCAGGGCCGGCAGCTCGTTCGGGCGGCAGAGGGCAGCCACGCCCTGCAGGGCATCCCAGAGACGTTCACGCTTGAAGTAGAGCAGGTAGCTGAAGTCGAGGCCCATGAAGGTGTCTTACTCCTCCAGATTGTTTCCAATGAACGCTTCTAGGTTATCGCTCATCTCCCAATCAATCATTTCACACATCGTTCTACTGTCAAAAGGTGAATATTGCCGGCCGCGTCGCCCGCCGCCAGAAATGTGCCATCATTTGAAAGACTGCCTGAAAGTATGCGGGTATCGCCAAGGAATGTCGCCACTTTTTTCCCTCTGGCGGTATCCCACAATCCCAATTCTCCTTCGGCTGAAATGACCGCCAGCCAACGCCCATCTGTGGAGGGCGAACAAGTGCCGGCGAAGGCGCCTTCCTGGTCGATCGCGCAGATCTGGCTGCCATCACCCGCGGCATATAACCGTAGCTGGTTGCGGGAGACACACAGCAACCTGCGTCCATGATCGATAAATATCAGCGTATGCACCAGACCTTCGATACCGGTGAAAGTGAACAGGATCCTTTGGTTCCTTGTTTCGATCACGCCCCGGCTTGGCGAGCCCTGGTATCCAATCCCCGAGGGTTTGAAGATATTTCCCATAACCACTTCGTTCATTCCACTGGCTGCAAACAGGCTGCCTTCCGGCGAGGTGGCGATGGTGGTCACATTTCCTGAAAAAGCACCCTGCCGGATGAATGATCCACCAGGAGTATGAACGGTCTCCACCATCCTGGTCAATTCCTCCTGTTTTTCGATATCCCACACGATGACGTTATCATCCACACCCGCCAGGAAATACCTTCCATTGGGCGTGATGGCCGCGGCAATGACATCCTGACCGTACTGGCTGGTATGATTCGGAACGATGTCATGGATCGTGCCGATCTGTTCGCCGCTGTACAGGTCCCATGCCAGCGGACGGTTTTCGATTCCTCCGGCACCCGAAACCGCCCGATGCCCGGCAGGTGTCACCCTCAGGAAGGTTAGCGTCCCCCTGGCTGCCTCGATCTTGTGCACGACATGACCGTGCGGGATCTCCAGGACCAGGATGGAACCGCCCGCCCGGCCAATCAGGGTTTCTTCCCCAAAGCTAATCACCAAATCATGAATGTCTGCCTGCCCGGTTTCCGGCTTCCAGAAACAGCCCCCGCCGGTGGCAGAGGAGATCCTCACGGTGCCATCCTGCGAGCCGGTGAAGGCCCATTTTCCATCCGGCAGGACCGCCACGCTCGTGACCGGTCCGGTATGGGAGCCCGCCTCCTTTTGAGCCACCGCCTGTTTCAAATTCCAAAGGTAGATCACCCCGTTAACTTTGCCGGAGACTGCGTGGATACCATCGGGGGCAATGCAGAAACGGTCACCCGGGTTGGTCACTTGGAATGTGGCTTTTCCACTGATGAGATCCCAGAGAGCTATAACTTTCCCGGTGGACACCACCCAAGGCTGGCAGGGATGCGGGATGAGCGCATCGAAGCTGGAAAGCGGTATCTCACCCATCTCCAGCGGGCTGGGCCGCTTGCCTAATTCCCATTGGAACAGGCGCGGTTTTTGGAAGAGGCTGCCATCCATGAAAACCAACCGGCGTGGATCCTGAGTGGAACACAACCTGCTTATGTTCCGGTCATGTTGCAGGTGCGCCAGTTCCCGCCCGTGCCTCAATTCCCAGCACAACAGGGTGGTGCCAGCAGAACCTGGATTGCTGAATCCTGCAATCACCATCCCGTCAGGGGCAAGTTCGAGGAAATCCACTTTTCCTTTGGCACCCTTCAGGCGCCGGATAGAACGCCCAGTGGTGAGATCCCACACTTCCAACATTCGCAAGATACCCAAGTCATCAGTGAAAACGGCAGAATACGCGCTGACCGCCATGGTGAGGTCCGGGGTTACCGCCCATTTATCATAATTACCGGAAATTCGGGCTAATTCCCTTCCCGAAGGCAAGTCCTGCACGCACAACGCGCAATCCATCGATCCTGAAAAATCCCTGGAGCCATCCCTGGTGCGAATGCGCTCATGGATAAATTTGTTATGAATGGAAACCAACCGGGAACCATCCGGACTGACCAACAGGCGTGAGACCGCCTCCCTGCCAGCCGGAACGATTACGCCGACGTGGTTGCCATCCTGCAGTTGCCAGCGGTGGATCTCGCCATCATGGGAACCGGAAAAGAACAGGCCGATCTCCGGTGCAGCCGCCAGCGCAGGGATAATAGCCTGGGTTTCCAGGATGGCCACCACCTGCCCATTCTTGCGGTCCCACAGGCGGATGGTCTTATCTTGCGCGGCCGAAATGATACGGTCCGAGCTGATGGCCAGTGCGGTGATTTCACCTGTCTGGCCGGAGAGTGTCCTTTCCAGAGGACCACCGGGCGGGGCCAGGCTGGCGGTCAATGGGCGCAGCCAGAGCTCTTCCCCGTGCGGGCTAGCCTTTGAAAGCATCTTCTGTACTTCCGGTTGTGTGGGTTCCATCATGCGGGCGAGAAGCTGCCCGGCCAGCAAGGAGGGATTCTGTTCCAAAACGCGTGCTGAGAGGCGGATTGCGTTGTGCAGCGACGAAAGAGCACCCGGCACAGTGCCTGTATTTTGAGCAAGTTCATAGTCATCCAGCAAAGGCAGGGGACCACAGGCGGCCACCTTGGATTGCAGGAAATTGAAATCTGCCAGCGCAGTTTGCAACTCTAAACGCCGCCCGGCCAGGACGACATGGGCGGGCCACTCGTTCAGGGCATGCGCCGAATGACCATTCCAGGTATGATCACCTGCTGGATCAGCCTTACTGGAAAAATAGTCGGCCAGTTTTTCATGGTAACGCGGCTGCTCCTCCTTGGGAAGAAACATTGTAGAAGCAACCTCTCCAAGCTC
>Ga0209253_10003981_pt1 | contig 12922 bp, 13 predicted proteins | sample FrelakmetBRP12BR_FD_187145 | JGI IMG/M metagenome (GOLD analysis project Ga0209253, IMG submission 187145) | Freshwater lake sediment microbial communities from the University of Notre Dame, USA, for methane emissions studies - BRP12 BR (SPAdes)... | ecosystem: Environmental > Aquatic >...
GCCGTCCCAGGTCAACCGCTCCTGGTAGGGCATCGCGGCATTGTTGTACTTGGAGGAATGGTGATCCTTGTCCTTCTGCAGGACCGTGAAGATGCCCGTCGGCGTCTCGTGCCCCGGCTTGCCGGTGCTCACCGTCGTGTACCCGATCTGGACGCCGTTGCGGTAGACGTATGCGCGCTGCTCCGCGAGGCTCACGACGACCACCATGGGTCCGTCCGGCGCCACCCCGGGTGCCCAGACGAACTCACCCGGCTTCAGCGCAGACGGAGGCGTATCGGCCGGACTCGATTCCTTCGCACCCCAGAACGGGACGGCGAATGCGTTGCCAGCGACGAGCAACATGAGAGCTAGTGTCCAGGAACGAATGCGCATACCGTCGATCTCCGTCTGCGATGTTGAATTGAATAACCCGAGCGTCCGACGCGGCGGAACTGAACCCGATCGCAGCTGCGGCAATGGGTCTCCCTCGGCGGGTCGCCATGATTTACGATTTTTCGATGCTTTGCCAGATTCGCTGCTGGATCTTCATTGCACTGGCCGCAGGCACTCATGGGCCGGCTGAAGCCACGGCCTCGGGGGTAAAGGTGTAGTGCCACGGCTCCCGGGGCGAGACCAGCGGACCCACGAACTGCCTGCTCGCGGAGCGGACGGCGGCTTCGAGCCTGGCCGACCAGCCGGCCGCATCCCAGTCGGCTTCCATGGTCGAAGTCCTGGTCCCTGCGATGACACGCCCGCCCTGGTGCACCTGGAAATCGACGGCGCGCATCTGTCCGTGGGGCGAGAGACCCGGTGCGGCGATGGTCGGCGTCGGAACCGGCACATAGGCGCCGAGAAACGATTGCAGTTTCCGCGCCGCACTCCCGGGTCCTGCCGCCGCGAATGCCGGGGAGGCCACATGCTCGCGGGCCGCCGCCGCCAGACCCTCCGCCGCTGCGGCCACGGATTCGTTGGTGTTCCAGTGCTCGATCTGGACATCGAGGCTGCGCACCTCGGGATTCACCCACAGTTCGTAGCCCGGGTTCGCACTCATGAACGACGCGTTGACCCGGTCGATCGCCTCTTGCAGCTCGTGGTGCTCGGACGATTGCTGGTACGCGGTCATCTGCTCCTGAGTCCAGCTCCAGCGCTCGGCGAGATGCGTGCTGCTGCGCAGGTAGGAACGCAACGCAAGCAGGCGCCGTCCAGCGCCGTCGATGCGGGCCAGAGCGTCGGCCACATGAGGGTCCAGTTCCGCTGCGATGGCCGCGACGTATCCGTCGAGAGGCTCGGCGACGTCCGCCTGGACCGCTGCAGTGGAAATGAAGGGTGCCGCGGAGAGCGCCACGGAGAGCAAAACGGTGAGGGCCCTGGGCCTGGATCTCATGCCTACCACCCGTGCTGCGAATTGGTGGGCCGTGACAGGATCGAACTGTCGACCAACTGGTTAAAAGCCAGCTGCTCTACCGCTGAGCTAACGGCCCGTGCGCGATGCGGCGTCGGCAGGCGCCGCGGCGGGCGCGAATGATAGCAGGCTTGCCGGAATCCGCGATCAGCGGTAGCGCGTCGGGTCGGCCACGCCCGCCGCCGCGAAGCCTTCCCGCCTCAACCGGCACGAGTCGCATCGTCCGCACGCCCTGCCCTCGCTGTCCGCCTGGTAGCACGACACGGTCATGCCGTAGTCCACGCCCAGCGCAAGCCCGCGGCGGATGATCTCCGCCTTGCTGAGCAATATGAGAGGCGTGCGGATGCGGACCGGCACCGCGTCCTCGACGCCCGCGCGCGTCGCCAGGTTTGCGAGTCGCTCGAACGCGGCGACGAATTCCGGCCGACAGTCCGGATACCCGGAGTAGTCGACGGCGTTGACTCCGATGAAGATGTCCTTCGCCCCGCGCACTTCGGCCCACGCGAGCGCGAGCGACAGGAACACCGTGTTTCGCGCCGGCACGTAGGTCACCGGGATGCCGTCGACCGGCGACTCGGGCACTGCAATCCCGGGGTCGGTCAATGCCGACCCTCCGAATGCCGCCAGGTCGATGTTCATGACCCGATGGCATTCTGCGCCCAGGGCCTTCGCCACTCGGTCGGCCGCCCGCAGTTCAGCTTCGTGCCGCTGGCCGTAGGCGAAGCTGAGCACGTGGCAGCGGAAACCCTCCGCGCGTGCGATGGCGAGGCAGGTGGCGGAGTCGAGCCCGCCCGAGACGAGCACGACCGCAGCCCGCTCATCCTCGCGTGTCACCTTGTCGCTGACCGGTTCGTTCATCGTCCCGGCTCGTTGCCCCAGAGGACCTTGTGCAGTTGGACCTGCAGCCGCACGTCGAGGCGGTCGGCCAGGATCCACTCGGCGAGTTCACGCGGCTCGATCTCGCCCCAGCTCGGCGAGAACAAGACCTGGAAACCGGTGCCTGGCACCGATTTTTTTATCCCGCCCCGCAGCAGGTCGCGGGCCCACTCGTAGTCGTCGCGCGAACAGATCACGACCTTGAGCTGGTCGCGGCCGTTGAGCAGGTCCAGGTTCTCGAGGCGGTTCCTCTCGGACTCGCCGGATCCCGGAGTCTTCAGGTCCACCACGCGGCTGACCCGAGAATCCACGGGCGCCACGTCCATGGCCCCGCTGGTCTCGAGGGAGACGACGAAACCGGTATCGCAGAGCGCGCGCAGCAGGTCGAGGCAGGCTTTCTGGGCCAGGGGCTCGCCGCCGGTCACGCAGACGTGTCGCACGCCCGAGCCCCGTGCCGTCTCGACCAGCGTGGCGATCTCGCGCCACTCGCCGCCGTGGAACGCGTACTGCGTATCGCAGTACACGCAACGCAGCGGGCAACCCGTGAGGCGGATGAAGAGCGTCGGCCAGCCGACGGTGTCGGCCTCGCCCTGGATCGAGACGAAGGTCTCGGTGACCTTGAGTCGGCTCACCGGCCCTCGGAGTCCATCTGCACGATGCGGGCCTCCGCCAGCCGGGCCGAGTCCGTGCCAGGATACGTGGCGACGACTTTCTGCAGCGTCGCGCGCGCATTTCGGAACGCCTTCAACTCGTACTGGCTATACCCGGCCTTGAGCATCGCGTCCGGCGCCTTGCGCGAGTCCGGGAAGGTCGCGAGGACCTTCTGGAACGACTTGAGCGCCGTTACGTAGTCCTTCTGTACGTACTGCGACTCGCCCAGCCAGTAAGTCGCGTAGTCGGCGCGCGGGCCGTCGGGGTACTTCGTGAGGTACAACTGGAAGCCGCGGGCCGCCTCGTCGTAGCGACCGGCCTTCAACGCGGCGAACGCATCGCTGTAGACGGTCGTCTCGTCGGCGGCCCGGATCTCGTCCTCGGTCGGGATCGACCCGGGCGCCGCGGGAACCCTTACTGCCTCCGCCCCGCCGCCGGCCGGCGCCGGGACACCCTGCACGCGGTCGAGGGGCTCCGCACCCTGCGCGCCCGGCGTCGCGCCGTTCTCGATCAGGAGCAGCCTGCGATCGAGGTCGGAATAAAGGTCCCGCTGCTGCTGCTGCAATCCCTCCATCTCGTGCCGGGCCTCGTCGATCTGCCCACGCAGCGCGCGCAATTCCTGCTTCGCGGCGTCGATCTGCTGCTGCAGGCGCACCAGCGTCTGGTTGGCCCGCTCGACCGCCGCGATTCGCGCATCCAGCTCGTTCGCGCGGGCCTCGAGTTCCTTGTTGCTCGCGGTGGCGAGCGACGCGGCGCTCCACGCGAGGAGGACGATGCCCGCCAGGGCACTGAGACGCATCTTCATGCCACCGTCACTGCGCGTAGACGAACTCGACGCGACGGTTCTTCGCGTAGGCGGCCTCGTCCTGGCCTTCGACGGCCGGACGCTCCTCGCCGTAGCTCACGGTCGTGATCTGGGCATCCGCGACGCCCTGCGCCATGAGCGCGCGACGCACGACCTGTGCGCGACGCTCTCCGAGGCCGATGTTGTACTCGCGCGAGCCACGCTCGTCCGTGTTGCCCTCGAGCCGCGTACGCGCCGTCGGGTATTTCACCAGGTAGGCGGCATTGGCCGAGACCACCGCGAGGTAGTCCTGCGGGATCTCGCTGCTGTCGTATTCGAAGTAGACGATGTTCTTCGCCTGGAGCTGCGCGAGGGCCTGCTGCTGCGGGGTCAGCGTGCTCGTGCCCGACGGCGGCACTGCGCTCTGGTCGATGCCGCTCGTGGTCGCGCCCTCGACGGGCGTTGCGGTCGCGTCCTCAGCCGGCTTGGTCTGTGAGTACTTCTGGCAGGCGGTGACGCCCATGGTCAGTACGACCAGTGCGAGTACGTGGGTCAGCTTCATGATGGCGAGGCTCCTCGAAGATCAGTCCTGGATCGCGGACCGGCGTGGACCGCGTAAGAGTGCGCGCCTTTTACCACAATGGCGACGCTCGATCATCAGCGCGGCGGATACGGAGACCAGGCTGGTTCACGGACGTGGCCCCGGTCGGAACTCAGCCGCTCCTGGTAGCGACCGTCGCTCGAGACCATCGCCAGTGAACCCGGACCGCGGTCCTGGGTCGCGTAGATGATGACGGCGCCGTTCGGCGCGAAGCTCGGTGACTCGTCCTGGCGTCCATTGGTAAGCATGCGCAGGTTGCGGCTCTTCAAGTCCATCAGCGCAATCCGGTAACCCCGGTCCAGCGTCACCAGCGCGAGCGCCGCGCCGTCGGGCGACAGCCTGGGCCGGGCGTTGTAACCATTCGTGTACGTCACGCGCTGGACGTTGGACGTGTCCGCGAGGCTCACTCGGTAGACCTGCGCATTGCCGGCCCGGTCCGAGGTGAAGTACAGGGTCTTTCCGTCCGGCGCCCACGCGGCTTCCGTGTCGATCGCTTCGTCCGACGTGATCCTGGTCAGTGCCTGGGTCGTGAGATCGAGGACATAGATGTCGAGGTTCCCGTCGCGCGATAGCGTGATCGCGAGCCGTGTGCCGTCGGGCGAGAATTCCGGCGCGCCGTTGATGCCTGCACGCGCCGACACGCGGCGCCGCTCGCCCGTGGCCAGCCGCTGCACGTAGATGGCCGAGGCCTTGGTCTCGAAAGACACGTACGCGAGACTCTGCCCGTCTGGCGACCAGGCCGGCGACATGAGCGGGTCGTTCGATTCCGCCACGGTGCGCGGGTTGAATCCGTCGGCATCCGCGACCACGAGCCGGTAGCGCTGCGCCGGCGGCTTGCCCTCGACGGAGATGTAGGCGATGCGCGTCGAGAAGGCGCCCCGGATGCCCGTCAGCCGCTCGAACACGAGATCGGAAATGTGGTGAGCCACAGCCCGCAGGCTCTGCCCGGCCGTCGGCACCCGCTGCGCAAGCAGCTGCTGGCCCGTCTGCACGTTGAAGAGTTCGAAGCCGACGGCAGTGCCGCCGCCGTCCACGCGGCCGACCACGATGTAGTCGGACTTGAGCAGGCGCCAGTCCTCGAAGCGGATTTCCCCGCCGCTCGTCGGCCGGGTCACCATGTCCTGCCGGTCGAGCGGCGCGAACCGGCCGCTGAGCCTGAGGTCGCCCGCGACGACTGACGCGATGTCGGTCGAGGCGCCTTCCGCCTGCCCGCCGAAGGGGACCACGGCCACGGGCACCGCGTCGTTCACGCCCTCCGTGATGTCGAGCCGCAACTGGGCGCGCGCCGGCGCCGCTACGGCCGCGAGTCCCGCCACCAGCACCAGAAGTTGCGCCAGAAGCGGGCGCCCGGTCCCTCTCGAAATCTGCATCAAATCCCTACTCCGTCGGCTTGAACACGATCTCGAGCCTGCGCTCGAACGCCCGCGGATCGCCCGGCGCCGGCAGTGGCGAGGCACGATACACGGCATTTACGATGGACTCACGCACCGCCTCGTCGCCGTTGCAGGGCCCGAGCTTCACGTCTATGACCGTCCCGCCCGTCGCCTGGTTCACATACAGCGTGCAGGCGAGCCCGGCACGGGCGGACGGCGGTCGGATCCAGTTGCGCTCGATCGCCTGCACGAGGAGCGCGCGATACTCGTCCTTCACGCCCGATTGCGCCACGGCCGCGCCCTCTTCCTCTTCCGCCGCGAGGCGGCGCTTCAGGTCCGCCTCGAGCGCTGCCTTGGCCTTCGCGTCCTGGGCCGCCTTGGCCTGTGCGTCCTTCTGCTGGCGGGCCTGTTCCCCGGCCGCTTTCTTCTGTTCGGCCTCCGCCTTGCGGTGCGCCTCGTCGGCTGCCCGCTTCTTCTGCTGCGCCTCGATCTGGTCCTGCTTGCGGCGCTCCGCGGCCACGGCGTCCTTGCGGGCCTTTTCCTGTTCCGCGCTCTCCCGCGCTTCCTTGTCCGGGACCGGCGCAGGTGGCGGCCGAGCCTCCTTGACCGGATCGGGCCGCGGCACCCGCAGCGCCTTGCCGGAACGCACCGATTTCGGGAGGTCGCGCGCATCGACGACCACCCCTTCGATTGCGAGCTGGACCGGGGGCTGGGCGGTCGTCCAGCGCAGAGCGGCACTGCCGATCAGCGCAATGAGCAGCAGGTGCAGCCCCGCCGACCCCATCAGGGGACGCAGGTGCTCGCGCGCGAAACCGGTCATTGCTCAGCGCTTCGCGCGCGGGCGCGCCTCGGCCGCCACCGGCTCGGTGACGAACCCGACTTTCTTCGCGCCCGACTGCTGCAGCAGCACCATGCCCTCCACGACGCGGCCATAGGCAACGGCCGTATCTGCCTTGACCAGCACGGGGCGTTCAGGTTCCCGACGCATCGCAGCGGAGGCGACCTCGAGGATTCGCTCGGTTGTCTGCGGCGCCTGCGGATCGCCGATATTGAGATACATCAGGCCCGCACGATCGATGCTGAGCACCAGCGGCTCGAGCTTGTCCGGCTCGATGGGCTCCGCGCCAGCCTTCGGCAGGTCCACCTTGATGCCCTGGCTCAGCATCGGCGCCGTCACCATGAAGATGACCAGCAGCACCAACATCACGTCGATGTAGGGGACGACGTTGATCTCGCCCATGAGCCGTCGTCCGCGCTTGTTCCGCACGGCAGGGCCCTCAGTCGCCGTCCACGCCCGCGTGGCGCTGCAGGATCGTCGAGAATTCCTCCATGAACGCGTCGTAGCGCAGTTCCAGGCGACCCACCTGGTCGGCGTAGCGGTTGTAGGCGATCACCGCGGGAATCGCCGCGAACAGACCCATCGCCGTGGCGATCAAGGCCTCGGCGATCGCGGGCGCCACGGTCGCGAGCGTGGCCTGCTGCACGTTTCCCAGTCCCTGGAACGCGCTCATGATGCCCCACACGGTGCCGAAGAGGCCCACGTACGGACTGGTCGAGCCAATGGTCGCGAGCGTCGCGAGGTTCTGCTCGAGTCGGTCCGTCTCGCGCAACTGGGCCACCTTCATGGCCCGCCGACTGCCTTCCAGCAGCTGCGCGCCCCCGAGGCCCACCTGCTGCCGCAGGCGCGAGAACTCGCGGAAGCCGGACACGAACACACCCGTCATGCCAACCGGCGACCCGCCTTCGAACGACTTGTAGAGCGCGGCGAGATCGCCGCCCGACCAGAAGCGGTCCTCGAAGGCGTCGGCCGTGTCGCGCGCCTCGAGCAGCACGCGGCGCTTGCGGAAGATGATCGCCCACGACACGACCGATGCGGCCGCGAGCAGGGCCAGCACGCACTGCACGGCGAAGCTGGCGCCCAGGACCAGGTCTAGCGCGGAATGTTCACCGATCATCCGTCATCCTCAGGCGTCGAACAGTCCAATCGTTCCCTGGCGCTCCGCTGCAGGAGGGGTCAGGCCGAAATGCAGGTAGGCGGCACGTGTCGCGACGCGGCCGCGTGCCGTGCGCATGATGTACCCCTGTTGTATCAGGAAGGGCTCGATCACGTCCTCGATCGTGCCGCGCTCCTCGCCGAGCGCCGCCGACAGGCTGTCCACGCCGACCGGGCCGCCGTCGAACTTCTCGATGATGGTCAGCATGAGCCTGCGGTCCATCGGGTCGAAGCCCTGCGGATCGACGTCGAGGAGGTCGAGCGCACCCTGTGCCACCGACTCCGTGACGCGCCCCTGGGCCTTGACCTCCGCGAAATCCCGCACCCGGCGCAGCAGGCGGTTCGCGATGCGCGGCGTGCCGCGCGAGCGCCCGGCAATGCGGGTGGCGCCGCCCTCGTCCATCGGCACTCCGAGGATGCGCGCCGAGCGTTCGACGATGAGCTGCAGGTCCTCGTGGCCGTAGAACTCGAGCCTCTGCACGATGCCGAATCGATCGCGCAGCGGTGAGGTCAGAAGCCCCGCGCGTGTCGTCGCACCCACCAGCGTGAAGGGCGGCAGGTCGATCTTGATCGAGCGCGCGCCCGGCCCCTCGCCGATCACGATGTCGAGCTGGAAATCCTCGAGCGCCGGATAGAGGATCTCCTCGACCACCGGGCTCAGGCGGTGGATCTCGTCCACGAACAGGATCTCGTTCGGCTGCAGGTTGGTGAGCAGCGCCGCGAGGTCGCCCGGGCGCTCGAGCACCGGTCCGGAGGTCTGCTTGAATCCCACGCCCAGCTCGTTCGCGATGACGTGCGCCAGCGTCGTCTTGCCGAGCCCCGGCGGCCCGAAGATGAGCACGTGGTCGAGCGCTTCGCCGCGCTGCCGCGCGGCCTGGATGAAGATCTCCATCTGCGCCTTCATGGGCGCCTGGCCCACGTAGTCCGCGAGCGACTTCGGGCGCACGGCGCGATCGTAGGCCTCCTCCTCCCGCTGCGGGCCAGCCGAGATCACGCGATCCTGTTCGATCATGCCGGCACTCCGTCAGCCCGCCGCCGCGCGCAGCGCGTGACGGATCATCTCTTCGGTGGAGGTCACGGACGGATCCAGCTTCTGCAGCAGCCGCGTGACCTCCGCCGGCTTGTAGCCGAGCGACACGAGCGCGCTGAAGGCCTCGGACTGCGCACTGGCCGCTATTCCCGCAGCCCCGCCCGGCAGCCCGCCGGACGTCGGCCCGCCCAGTCCCTTGAGCCGGTCGCGCATCTCGATCATCAGTCGCTCCGCCGTCTTGCGGCCGATGCCCGGCACGCGAATGAGCGTGGCGACGTCGTTGGTCTCCACGCAGCGGTGAAAATCGTCCACGCTGATGCCCGAAAGGATCCCGAGCGCGATGCGCGGCCCGACGCCCGACACCTTGATCAGCTCGCGGAACAGGCTGCGCTCGCGCTCCGTGCCGAAACCGAACAGGACGTGCGCGTCCTCCCGCACCACGAGGTGCGTGTGCAGGCTCACCTCCGCGCCGACGGACGGCAGTCCGTAGAACGTGGACATCGGCGCCTCGAGCTCGTAACCGACCCCACCAACGTCGACGACGAGCTGCGGTGGATGCTTGGCGGCCAGGCGCCCGCGCAGGAAGCCGATCATCGGGCCGCTCCCGCGGCGGCGCCGCTCGCGACCGCAAGCCGCGCCTGCCGCGAGTAGGCGTGGCAGAGCGCGATGCCGATCGCGTCCGCGGCATCCGGGCCCAGCTCGCCCGTGAGCCTGAGCAGCGTCCTCACCATCAGTTGCACCTGTTCCTTCTGCGCTCCACCCTGGCCCACCACCGCAAGCTTCACCTCCCGCGGTGCGTACTCGAACACCTCCGGATCGGTCGCGAAGGCCGCGCACAGGGCGGCGCCGCGCGCCTGGCCTAGCTTGAGCGCGCTGTCGGCATTGCGGTGCATGAACACCCGCTCAATCGCCACCTCCGCGGGCCGGTACTCGTGCATGAGCGTCACCACGCCGTCGAAGATCTGTCGCAGACGCGGCGGAAACTCGCTGCCACTGGTGCGGATGGCGCCGCTAGTCACGTAGCGCGCCTCGCCGTCGATCCAGTCGATGATGCCGAAACCCGTGGCCACCGACCCGGGATCGAGCCCGAGTATGCGGACCGACGGTCCGCCGGTTGCGCGACCCCGCGACGGGAGCGCCCAGCGCCGGCCACCACGACTGAGCCTGGGCAAATCCTCACCCCGCGGGAGACGTTACGACTGCGGCGTATGATAGCGCACGCTGTGAAGCCCGTTGAATTCGATCCCGGATCCCAGACGCCGCGAGTCCGCGCCGCCCTCGAGCAGGTGCAGGGCCTCGAGCCCGCGCACGCCGCAGCCCGCAGCGTCGAACTCGCCTCGCTGCTCGCCGAGTTGCGGGTGGACGAGGACATGCTGCTCGCGGGGCTCCTGATCCCGTGGCTCGAGACCGGCAAGCTCGACGACGCCCGCGCCCAGGACTGGTTCGGCTCGGCCGCGCTGCGGCTCGCCCGCGAAGTCGAGCGCGTCGGGGGCATCGGCATCCCGGCCGACTGGAATCCCGGCCAACCCATGAAGCCGCAGCAGGCCGAGGGATTCAGGAAGCTCCTGCTCTCGCTGGCCTCCGACGTGCGGCTCGTCCTGTTGCGGCTCGTGCTGCAACTCGCGCGCATGCGCAACCTGAAGGAGGCGACGCCCGCAGAGCAGCGCTGGGCGGCCCTCGAGACCCGCGAGATCTACGCGCCGCTCGCGAACCGCCTCGGCATCTGGCAGGTCAAGTGGGAACTCGAGGACCTGGCCTTCCGCTACAGCGAGCCCGACGAGTACCGGCGGATCGCCGGCTGCCTCAAGTCGAAGCGCGGCGAGCGCGAGCGCTACATCGAGGACGTGAAGGCGCTCATCGGCGAGGAGCTCGCCAAGGCGGAAATCGCCGGCGAGGTGACCGGCCGGCCGAAGCACATCTACAGCATCTACCGGAAGATGCAGCGCAAGGGACTCGCGTTCGAGCAGGTCATGGACGTGCTCGCCGTCCGCATCCAGGTGGAGACGGTCGCGGAGTGCTACGCGGCCCTCGGCATCGTGCACGGCCTGTGGACCTACATCCCGGGCGAGTTCGACGACTACATCGCGACGCCCAAGGAAAACAACTACCGCTCCCTGCACACGGCGGTCATCGGTCCAGGTCGCCTGCCGCTCGAGGTGCAGATCCGTACGCGCGAGATGCATGACCACGCGGAACTCGGCGTGGCCGCGCACTGGCAGTACAAGGAGGGTCGTCGCGCCGAGTCCAGCTTCCAGCAGAAGATCAACTGGCTGCGGCAGCTGCTGGAGCCGAACGCCCGCGCTGGCATGGAGCCCGACCTGCTGGACGGGCTGCAGGCCGAGATCTTCGAGGACCGCGTCTACGCGCTCAGCCCCAAGGGGGAAGTCGTGGACCTTCCGCGGGGGGCGACGCCGCTCGACTTCGCCTACCAGGTGCACACGAACCTCGGGCACCGCTGCCGGGGCGCAAAGGTGAACGGCCGCATGGTGTCGCTGAACCATCTGCTCGCGAACGGCGATTCGGTCGAGATCATCACCGGCAAGCAACCCAACCCCAGCCGCGACTGGCTCGTGCCGACCCTCGGCTTCCTCGCCTCGCCCCGCAACCGCAGCAAGGTGCGCAGCTGGTTCCGCAAGCTGGACGAGGGCCAGAACCGGGAGCAAGGCCGGCAGATGTTCGACCGCGAGATCGAGCGGCTCGGCGTGCGCAGCCTGCCGCTGCCCGAAATCCTCGACGAACTCGGACTCGACGACGCCGACGCGCTGTACGTGGGGCTGGGCGAAGGTGAACTGTCGCTCGCCCAGGTGGCGGGCGCGATCCAGCGTCGCCAGCACGAGCGCGCGCCGCCCAAGCCGCCGAAGACGCCTACCCGGTCGGGTGATCACGGCGGGACCGGCGGCATGGTAGTGGATGGGGTGGGCGATCTGCTGAGCACCATCGCCCGCTGCTGCCGCCCGGTGCCGCCCGAACCGATCGCGGGCTACATCACGCTCGGTCGCGGCGTCAGCATCCACCGCGCGGACTGCGCGAACCTCCTCAGGCTGCGCGACAGCCAGCCGCTGCGCGTCCTGGCCGTCGACTGGGGCCAGCCCTCGCCCGAGCGCACCTTCCCGGTCGCCATCCGGGTCGAGGCCTTCGACCGGCGCGGCCTGGTGCGCGACATCTCCTCGGTGCTCGCGGACGAGCACATCAGCATCGAGACCATGAATACGGTGACGAACGCGTCGGAGAACACGGCCCGCGTGGACCTGACCGTGACCGTGCACGGCCTTGCCGAATTGAGCCGCCTGCTCGGGCGCTTCGCCGGCCTGCCGAACGTGATCAGCGCCAGCCGCCGCCGTTAGATGGGCAAAGGGGACATTCTCCTTTTCCCCGCAAAGGGAAAAAGGAGGATGTCCACTGCTGCCCGGCGCGAACGCCAGCGCAGTGGATTCACCTGTTCGGCATGTCGATCGCGCGCTTGTCCGCCGCAAGCGCCGCCTCGTGCAGCGCCTCGCTCAGCGTCGGGTGCGCGTGCATCGTGCGCTGCAGGTCCTCGGTGCTCGCCGAGTACTCGAGCGCAAGCACCGCTTCCGCGATCAGCTCGCCCGCCATCGGTCCCAAGATGTGCACGCCGAGGATCTCGTCGTCGTCGGTGGCGGAAATCACCTTGCAGAACCCGGCGGTCGCTTCCATCGCGCGGGCGCGCCCGCTCGCGAGGAACGGGAAGGTGCCGATCTTGTATGGCCGGCCGGTCTTCCTGACCTCTTCTTCGGTCTGGCCGACCCAGGCAATCTCCGGCGCCGTGTAGATCACCGACGGTATGGCCTTGTAGTTCACCTCGGAGACCAGGCCCGCGATCAGGTCGCCGACCACCACGCCCTCCTCCTTGCCCTTGTGGGCCAGCATCGGGCCGCGCACCGCGTCACCGACCGCCCAGACGTTGGCGGCACCGGTACGGCACTCGTGATCCACCTTGACGCAGCCGCGCTCGTCGAGTTCCACGCCCGTGCCCTCGCCGAGCAGTGCGTGCGTGTAGGGCCTGCGGCCGATCGCGACCACGACCTTGTCCACGGTCACTGTCTTGGCTCCCGCAGCGTCCTCGTACTTCAAGGTGATGCCGTCTTTCCCGCGGCTCATGCCGCCGACCTTGGCGCCCAGCCGGATATCCAGCCCCTGCTTCCTGAAGTGCTTGAGCGCTTCCTTGGCAAGCTGCTGGTCCGCCATGAACAGGAATTGCTCCAGCGCCTCGAG
>Ga0209253_10003982_pt1 | contig 12919 bp, 8 predicted proteins | sample FrelakmetBRP12BR_FD_187145 | JGI IMG/M metagenome (GOLD analysis project Ga0209253, IMG submission 187145) | Freshwater lake sediment microbial communities from the University of Notre Dame, USA, for methane emissions studies - BRP12 BR (SPAdes)... | ecosystem: Environmental > Aquatic >...
GGCCTCGCTTGCGGCGGCTCCCCTGGCGACGTCCCAGGACACGCAGGCGCGGCTTTCCTACGATGTCTACTTCCTGGCCTCCGGCGCCCTCGAGGGCCGCTTCTCCGGCTCGGAAGGGGCAAAGGTGGCCGCCGAGTTCATCGCCGACCGTTTCCGGGAGCTTGCCTTGAAGCCCGCAGGGGAGGACGGCAGTTGCTTCCAGCACTTCTCCTTCATCGCACGGGTCCACCCCGGGCCCGGCAACGCGCTGCTCTTCGAGCTTCCGGGTGGGACCCGTACGGCAAAGGTCGAGGACGACTTCCGCCCGCTTTCGTTCTCCTCGTCCGGGAGCGCCTCGGGGGAGGTCGTGTTCGCAGGCTACGGGATCCACGCCCCCGACCTCGGCTACGACGACTACGCGGGTCTCGACGTCAAAGGGAAGGTTGTCCTGGTGCTGCGGTACTCACCCGACGGCGACGACCCCGCCTCCCGCTTCCAACCCCACATGGCGCTGCGCCGCAAAGCCTCCGAGGCGCGGGCGCTTGGGGCAGTGGCGGTCCTGGTCGCAACCGGGCCCGTCGGGGCCAGAGAGACCGCGCCGGTGAAGATCTCCTTCGACGCCTCGTTCGTGGACTCGGGCTTGCCGGTTCTCGGGATCTCAACTCCGCTCGCAGAAGCGCTGTTCGCCGGGCATGGCTTCACTCTCGCCGATTTGCAGCAGCGCATGATCGAGCGCAATGAGCCAGCGTCCCGCCCGCTGGGTGTGACGGCGGCGCTCACCGCCGACGTCGTGCAGGAGCGGGCGGACGCCATCAACGTGTTGGCGACGCTGCCCGGGAGCGATCCCGCGCTTTCCGGGGAAGTAGTGGTCGTGGGCGCGCACTACGACCACCTCGGCTACGGCGGCGAGGGGAGCGGCACGCTCGCCCCCGGCGTCCGCGCCGTGCATCCGGGTGCCGACGACAACGCGTCGGGCACCGCGGGGATGCTGGAGATCGCTCGCCGGATGGTGGCCGCACGACCGGCCCGCACCCTGATCTTCGCGGCATTCGCCGGCGAGGAGGAGGGCCTGCTCGGCTCCAGCCACTTCGTCCAGCACCCGCCGCTGCCCAAGGAGCAGATCGTTGCGATGGTGAACCTCGACATGGTGGGCCGCCCGAAGCCCGGCCCTGCCCTCACCATCGGCGGCTACGGGACCGCCGCCCAGTGGCAGAGTCTCGTCGAGAAGCTCAACGCCAACCACCACTTCAAGCTCTCCACCAACAAGGGTGGATTCGGCGCCTCCGACCACTCGTCGTTCTACGCGGCGGACATCCCGGTGCTGTTCCTTTTCACCGGCGCGCACGAGGACTACCACAAACCCTCCGACACCGCCGACACCCTCAGGTACAAGGGGATGGCCGAGGTGGTGGGCTTCGCCGCAGACCTCACCCTGCGGGTGGCCGACCTCCCGCAGCGGCCGACGTTCCAGAAGGTCGCAGACGAAGGCGCGGGGGAACGGCGCGGCTTCAAGGTGCGCACCGGCGCGATCCCCGAGTACGGGTTCGAGGGTCCTGGCGTGAAGCTCTCGGGCGCCCGCGGCGGCTCCCCGGCCGACAAGGCCGGCCTCAAGGCGGGGGACATCGTGCTGCGGTTCGGCGACCGTGACATCCGCAACATCTACGACTACATGTACGCCCTCGGCGACCACAAGGCTGGCGACGTGGTGAAGCTCCTGGTCAAGCGTGGCGTTTCCACGATCGAGGTGCAGGTGACCCTCGAGGCCGGAGGGGCGGGGGGGCGGTAGGTGGCGCTCGACCTCGTCACCGCCGGGGAGTCCCACGGCCGCGAGCTGGTGGCGGTGCTCTCGGGTGTTCCAGCGGGCCTGCGCCTGGACCGAGCCGCCATCGATGCCGAGCTCGCACGCCGCCAGCACGGCTACGGGCGCGGCGGCAGGCAGAAGATCGAGAAGGACCGTGTGGACGTGCGCGCCGGCCTGCGCGGCGGCGTCACTCTCGGCTCGCCGCTGCTGCTCGCGATCCCGAACCGCGACTGGGAGAACTGGTCGCGCGTCATGGACCCATGGGAGGTGGACCCGGAGGCGGCGGAGAGGCGCCGTCTGACGGCTCCTCGCCCCGGGCACGCGGACCTGGTGGGCGCCTGGAAGTACGGTCACACCGAGGACCTCCGCAACGCCTTCGAGCGCGCGTCCGCTCGCGAGACCGCCGCGCGTGTCGCGGCCGGTGCGGTGTGCAAGCAGTTGCTCACCCGCTGCGGCGTGTCCATCCGGTCGGGCGTGCTGGCGCTCGGGGGCACGGCGCTGCTGGAAGGCCCTCCGAGCTTCGCCGATCTCGAGAGGGTCGATGACACCTCCCCGCTGCGCACGGTCGCCCCGGACCGGGAGAGCGATCTGGTCGCCAGAATCGACGAGGCCAAGCACGCCGGTGAGACCCTCGGCGGGGTCGTGGGTGTGGTCGCGCGGGGCGTGCCGCCGGGCCTCGGCTCGTACGCGCGCTGGGAGGAGCGCCTGGACGGCCAGCTTGCCCAGGCCGTGATGGCCGTGCAGGCGGTCAAGGCCGTCGCGATCGGCGCCGGGATCGAGACGCCTTCCCTCCCCGGCTCCCGGGCGCACGACCCCATCCTCCCCGGCCGGGGCGGTCTGCGCCGGGGATCAAACAACGCGGGAGGCCTCGAGGCAGGCGTCTCCAACGGCGAGGAGATCGTTGTCCGGGCCTTCATGAAGCCGATCTCCACCCTGCGCGAGCCGCTGCGCTCGGTGGACCTCGCCACGGGGAAGGCGGCCAAGGCCTCCTACGAGCGCTCGGATGTCACGGCTGTTCCCGCGTGCGGCGTGATCGTCGAGGCCGCCGTCGCGTTCGTGCTGGCGCGGGCCCTCCTCGCCAAGTTCGGCGGGGACCACATCTCCGACACTCTCGAAGCCCTCACGGCCTACCACCGGCGCCTCGGGAAGCTTGGGCCGGAGGGGTTTGTTGCACCCTGACGGCGGGAGTGGCATGAAGATCAAGCGCGCTGCAAAGTACGGGTTCTGCTCCGGGGTGCGGGTCGCCGACATCAAGGTGAAGCGCTTCGCCAAGGGCGGTGGTCGTGGCGCAATCCTGGGCCAGGTCGTCCACAACGAGAGGGTCGTCGAGGAGATGGCCCGGCTCGGGGTTCGTACGGTGCACGCCATGGACGAGGTCGCCGACGGCGTGATCGTGTTTTCCGCCCACGGCGTGCCTCCCTCCTTCCACGCGAGGGCGCGCGAACGCGGCCTGGAGATCCTGGACACGACGTGCAAGTTCGTCTACGACATCCACCGCGAGTCGCAGAACGCACAGCAGGACGGTGCGCACCTGGTGTTCATCGGGGACCCGAGCCACCGCGAGGTCGTCGGCTACACCCACGACCTCGACCCGACGACCTACCACATCGTCCACACCGTGGAGGGCGCGCGGGCGGTCGACTGGTCGCGCTACCCGAAGATCACCGTCTTCTACCAGACCACGCTCAACGCCGAGGAGTACGAGGACGTCGTGCGGGCCATCGAGGCCGCCAACCCCAACACTTCCCGCGCCGACACCATCTGCTACGCCACCAAGGAAAACCAGGACGCGGCCCGTGAGCTGGCGGGCGACCCCGAGGTCCGGCTGGTGCTGGTGGTGGGCGGCAAGCACTCCGCAAACACCAGGCACCTCCACGACATCTGCGCCCGCAGCAAGCCGAGCTACCTGGTCCAGGGCGCCGAGGACATCGACCCTGCCTGGCTTGCAGGCGTGACGTGTGTGGGCATCACAGCAGGGGCCTCAACACCCGACTACGTCATCGACGAGGTCGAGCGCAGGCTCCAGGCGCTCGCTCCCACGCCCGCCTGAGGCGCGACCCTTCACTCTTAACTCTTCACTGTCATCTATCTCTTGGCGGCCTCGCGCCTGAAGAGATATGCGGACTCCAGCAGCCGGGGCTCGGACCCTGCGTGGCAGACGGTGTATCTTGACCTCTCTCCCGACCAGATCGCCGCGCTTCCCACCTCGCCCGCACGGTTGACCGCGTACAGAAGGAGGTTGTTCTTCGGACGGCCCGACTCGTCCCTGAGGTGGGACGCCCGGGTGTTGCGCACCACCCGCTCCAGGGTCGCGAGACATGCGGCCTCCGGGGACTTGCCCTGGCGCATGAACTCCACCACGGTGTGGGCGCCCACCGAGATGATGCTGCTCTCGCCGTGACCGGTACTGCCCGCCGAGCCCACCTCCGCGTCGCAGTACAGACCGCACCCCACCAGCGGGGAGTCACCCACCCGCCCCGGGAACTTGAAGAACAGCCCGGAGGTGGTCGTGCAGCACCCGAGCCGGCCGTCAGCCGCGCACGCCGACAGGTGGATCGTGCCATCGGGACGGAAGTAGGAGTCGCCGTACTTCTCGATGAACCAGCGGACGTCGGGGTCCTCCGCATCTCTGGGGTCGCCGAGCCAGTCGTCCTTGCCGGAGGCGTTCTCCTTCCAGTACAGCCAGATCTTGCGTGAGCGCTCGGTCAGGAGGCTCTCCTCAGGGAAGCCATGGGCCCGGGCGAACTCGAGGGCACCCCCGCCGACAAGCAGGACGCGGTTGGTGCGGCGCATGACCTGGAGCGCCACCGCGGCCGGGTGCTTGATGCGCTCGAGGGCGGCAACCGCGCCCGCAGTCATGGTCGTGGCGTCCATCACCGCGGCGTCGAGCTGGACCACCCCGTCCTCGTTGGGCAGGCCGCCGTAGCCGACCGTCACGTCGTTCGGGTCGGCCTCGTTGATCGCGACGCCGGCAACCGCCGCGTCCACCGGGGCCGCGCCCGCGAGCATGCTCTCGACGGCCAGCTTGACTGCTGCGAGCCCGTTCCTTGAGGCGATTGCCACCGGCCTCGCCAGGCCGGCCTCCTTCGCGGCCTGCACCGCCGGCTGGGCAACGGCGGCCACCGCGGCGGCCTTGGCCGTGGTTGTAATGAGGTCGCGACGGGTCAGCGTCTTCTCTTCCGGCATGGAGGCTCTCCTTCGGACCGCAAGGATACCTTCTCCCCGTTGCCCCGGCGGCCGCACGCCGCTACAGTATCCGTGTGCAACGCGCCCTGATGGCGGTGTCGGTCGTGGCGGCCCTGTCCGCCGCGTGCTCGCACGCCCCGCGGTGCGACCGGCTCCTCGCGGGCGGTCAAGTGCACACGCCGGCCGGCGTCCAGCGGCTCGAGGTCGCAGTCGAGGCCGGACGCATCGTCGCTCTGGTCTCGCCCGGCGACGCGGGGGCGTGGCGCAGAGCCGCGGCCGAGGTCGTGGACGTGAGCGGTGCCCACCTCTACCCCGGCTTCACGGAGAGCCACGGACACCTCGCCGGCCACGGTGCGTCGATCGAGCAGGTGGACCTGCGCGACGTGCCGACCTTCGCCGAGGTCGTCGAGCGCGTGAAGCGCGCGGCTGCGAAGGTCCCGCCCGACAGATGGGTCCTGGGCTGGGGATGGGACCAGAACCGCTGGCCGGAGAAGGCGTTCCCGAGCCATGCCGCGCTCTCGGCGGCGGTGCCGGACCATCCCGTCCTGCTGCGCAGGGTGGACGGTCACGCGGTGCTCACCAACGCGCGCGGGCTGGCGGCGGCCGGCATCACCGCCGCCACGAAGGACCCACCGGGCGGGCGCATCCTGCGCGACGCGTCCGGCTCCCCCACCGGGGTGCTGGTGGACACCGCGGCGAACCTGCTGGACAGGGCGGTCCCGGCGCCCACAGCGATGGACATCGAGCGGCGCGTGCTTCTGGCCTGCAACGACCTCGCGGCGTTCGGCATTACCGAGTTCCAGGATGCGGGCACCGGCCGCGACGAGCTGGCCGTGCTGCGCAAGCTCGAAGGTGAGGGGCGGTTGCCGTTGCGGGTGTACGTGATGCTCGACGGCGGCGACGACCAGCTCCTGGACGGCGAGTTCGCCGCCGGGGCGCGGGTGGGCGTGGACGGGATGCTCGCGGTACGCGCGGTCAAGCTGTTCGCGGACGGTGCGCTGGGCTCCCGCGGGGCGTGGCTTGCACAGCCGTACACCGACGAGCCGGAAACGCGCGGTCTCGAGGTGACGCCCGAGGCGCGCCTCGAAGACGTGATCCGGCGGGCCGCGAAGGCGGGGTTCCAGCCGTGCGTGCACGCCATCGGCGACGCCGCGGTGACGCGAGTCCTCGACCTCTACGAGCGTGAGCTGGGGCCCGGCGGAGCCGCCCTGCGCCCGCGGATCGAGCACGCCCAGGTCGTGCGCCCGGCCGATGTGCCCCGCTTCGCCACGCTCGGCGTCATCGCCGCGGTTGAGCCCACGCACTGCACTTCCGACATGCCTTGGGCGCCGGCGCGCCTCGGTCCGGAGCGGATCGCATGGGCGTACCGGTGGCGATCGCTGCTCGACGCGCACGCCAGGCTGTGCCTGGGCTCGGACGTCCCGGTGGAGAGCCCCGACCCCCGGCTCGGCCTGTGGGCCGCGGTGACACGTCGTACCCCACAGGGGACACCCTCGGAGGGGTGGAACTTGGCGGAGGCGCTCACATCGGCCGAGGCGGTGGCCGGCTACACGTCCTGGGCCGCGTATGCTGCGTTCGAGGAGAACTGGCGTGGGACGCTCGTCCCCGGCAACGCTGCCGATCTCACCATCCTCGACCGCGACGTCGAGGTGGGAGGGGCGGCAGAGATTTTGCAGGCAAAGATTCTGCGCACCGTGGTCGCGGGGCGCGATGTTTTCGTTGCGAGGAGCGGGACGTGAGGATGCCATCGGTGCTTGTGATGCTCGCGCTCGCCGGAGGTTGGTCGTGGGGTTGCGGGGGAGGCAGCACGGCTGACCAGGAAGAGCACTGGGCGAAGCTACGCGACGACATGGTCGCCACCCAGATCGCCGCGCGTGGCGTTCGCGACACGACCGTTCTGACGGCGCTGCGCACGGTCCCTCGTCACCTCTTCGTCCCGCCCGAGGTGCGCGCGGAAGCGTATGCCGATCATCCGCTCCCCATCGGCGAGGGGCAGACGATCTCCCAGCCGTACATCGTCGGGCTGATGACCGAGCTCTTGGAGGTGAAGCCGGGCGACCGCGTGCTCGAGATCGGCACCGGCTCGGGCTATCAGGCGGCGGTCCTGGCCGCGATGGGGTGCGAGGTCTACACGATCGAGATCCGCGCCGCGCTGGCGCACGAGGCCGACAAGCGCCTGGTATCCCTTGGCTACAAGAACGTCCACGTTCGGGCCGGTGACGGGTACGCGGGCTGGCCCGACGTTGCGCCGTTCGTTGGCATCGTGGTCACTGCCGCCCCCGAGCGCATCCCCCAGCCGCTGCTGGATCAACTGGCGATCGGCGGCCACATGGTGATCCCGGTGGGCTCGTTCTACCAGCAGCTCAAGGTGATCACGCGCCGCGGCGACAAAGACTTCCCCGAGAGCGACGTGATCCCGGTGCGCTTCGTCCCGATGACCGGGGAGATCGAGAGAAGGCCCTAGGCGGGCCTTGAACCGCCATCACGGGACGATTCCTCCGCGCCACTGCGTGGAGGCCTTCTCTTCTTGCCCCGCGGGCTATGGTGCGTCGCTCGGGCCGCGCATCGAGCGCGGCCCTCCGACCCGCCTCCGCATGCGACCGAGCAGGCGCAGACCGGCACGCGGACCCTCGCTGTTCCCCTCGCTCGCATGAAGCGCTCGGTCGGGGCCAGCGTCTCCACCTGCCGATCTGGCCGCTCGGTGCCCGCGCGCTCCGGCGAGACTCGCCTTTCGCCCGCGGGGCGGATTGAAAAACCACCACCCGACAACACGGGCGCTCGCGTGCGGGAGCCGCGACCTCCGGCGCGATCGACGCTCCACGCCGTGATGGCTCAGTGCGTAGGTGCGGGAGTCGGTGTAGGGGTCGGAGGCACCTTGATGACGTCACCGTGCTCCTGGACGATCTGCCGGTACCACGACTCCGGGTATTTGGGGTGCGTTACGTTCCCCTGAGTGTCCTTGACGTTGCCGTCCATGTACTTGACGAGCAGGTCCTCGCCCAGCTTCCGCCACCTCTTGTGCACCAGCTCGCCCTGCGCGACCGAGTACCTCGTCAGGTAGTCGCGGGCGAGGTCGGGCGCCTGCGCGTAGAGGGCCAGCGCCGCCTTGTCGATCCCGGGCTGGTCGGCGAGGAAACGGCCCTCCAGCTCGAGCTGCACCTGCTGGATGTCAACGATCATGTCGGAGTAACGGGAGTAGGCGAAGTTCGCCACCCAGTTGAACACCCAGAACAGGGAGTCCCACGAGAAGTGGTGCAGGTCGGCGACCCCGACACCGTACGGCTTGGGCACCTGCCGGATGCCGCAGTACATCGGCGCCCACACCGTGGAGTAGGTGTCGTCCACGCCCCACCAGATCACCCCGCCGATCGGGTCTGGCAAGCTCGACCGCATCTGGGCGATGAAGGAGTATCCGGTCTGCTGGGTGGAGATCGCGCGCTCGTTGACGTACTCCTGGCCGTCCACCTTGAACGTCATCGGCCGCCAGCGGTACGGGCAGGCGAACGGGCCGGCGCCGACGTCCTTCGTCATGTCGAACTCCGTGCCCTCGAAGTGGTCGCGCATGAGCGCCATCACGTCCGCGACCGACAGCTTCCTGTCGGGCTTGATCCAGAGCGGCAGCGGCGTGGCGCCCGGCACCCCCTTCACGTAGTCGATCGAGAGGTTCGCCGAAGGGGCGGCGCGCCGGAACATGCTCCACACCCGCGCCTCGCACGCGCGCAACGCGCCAAAATCGAGCGGCGCGTAGGTGTCGGCGAAGGAAAAGTCCTCGTCCTTGCCCGAGAACCACCCCTTCTCGCGGGCGAACGAGATGACATCCTTGGAGTACAGGCAGTTGGCGGGGTCGCTTTGCGGGAACTGCCGGATGCGCGCCTGGTTCGCATGCGCCGAGATGTAGCCGTCCGGCACGCGGCGCGCGACCCAGGCGGCGCCCTTGACCCCCCTGCCCTTGCCGATGATCTCGAGGATCCAGGCTTCGTTCGGATCGGCGACCGAGATGGACTCGCCGGTCGAGGCGTACCCGTACTCGGTGACGAGGTCGGTCATGACCTTGATCGCCTCGCGCGCGGTCTTCGCGCGCTCCATGCCGAGGTTCATCAAGGAGACGTAGTCGATGCCGATGGGGGGGTCCGGCTTCAGCTCGTCCCGGCCGGTGAACGTGGTCTCCCCGGTCGAGACCTGGTGCTCGTTGATGTTGCCGACCACCCAGTACGTCAGCGGCGCCTGCGGGATCCAGCCGAGGAACTTGCCAGAGTCCCCCTCAATGACCTCGCGCCTCGCACCGGCCGGGAAGGAGCCGCCCGGGATCAGCACGAGCTCGCCGTACAGCTCGTGCGAGTCCGCGTTGTACGTGATCATCGTCGAGCCGTCGGCCGACGCGCCCTTGGTGACGATCAGGTTGGTGCACGCATCAGCCGGCCGCGGCACGACGGCAGCGCAGATCAGCGCGGCGCAGAAGGCGGCGATGATTCTTTTCACGGTGTCTCCTCCGGTAGCTTGTCGGCGCAGGCGACGCGCCGCCCGCAAAGGATAGCAGCACGGGTGTTCGCCCCGCGAACGAGCGTGGGGGCGCCGCGACTCTGCCGTGCGCGCAATGCCTCGGGAAGCAACGGTTGTAGCGGTCCTGGGGGGCGAGCCCTGCCCAAACCCAGTCGGGAGTGGCTAGCCCTCCTTCAGCCAGACCTGGGTGGTGCGCTTCTCCTGGCCGAACGCCACCTTTCCCTCGCGCGCCAGCCAACCGATCGCCATGAAAACGACGCCGCGCGGTGCCTTCACGGCCTTCTCGACGCCGGACAGGCTTGCCTTGCCATGATCGTGCAGGTATTGCCAGACCTTGCCTGCGGTCTTCCCGATGGTTTCCGTGTACGTCATCGCTTCGACCTCCGTAGAAACTGGATTTTGACACATTCGCAACAACGTGACAATCCCCTGGCGGGTCAGAGAACACGAGGGTGCGGGCTTGCCGGTCTATCAGGCGCCGGGCGCCTCGCCCTTGAGGAACACGGCTCCCAGCGGCGGCAGCGTCAGGTTCAGCGAGAACGGACGGCCGTGGGTCGGGATGTCCTCGGCCGCGACACCGCCGAAGTTGCCCATCCCGCCGCCGCCGTACGATTCCGCGTCGCTGTTGAGCAGTTCCCGCCATGTGCCCCCGAACGGCACGCCCAGCCGGTAGCCGATCCGCGGCACGGGGGTGAAGTTGCAGACGACCAGCACCGCATCCCCGCCCCTGCCTTTGCGGAGAAAAGAGAGGACGCTCCCCTGCCAGTCGGCGCAGTCCACCCACTCGAACCCGTGTGGGTCGCAGTCGTGCTCAGAGAGCGCGGGCTCGGAGCGGTACATCCGGTTGAGGTCTGCGACCAGCCTTCGCACGCCCTCGTGAGGCGCGTACTGCAGGAGGTGCCAGTCCAGGCTCTCCTCGTGGTGCCACTCGCGCCACTGGGCGATCTCCCCGCCCATGAAGAGGAGCTTCTTGCCGGGCTGCGCCCACATGTACGCCAGCAGCAGCCGCAGGTTGGCGAACCTCTGCCAATCGTCCCCGGACATCCTCCCGAGCAGCGAGCCCTTCCCGTGCACGACCTCGTCGTGGGAGAGCGGCAGCACGAAGTTCTCGTGGAACGCGTAGAGCTGCCGGAATGTGATCTGGTTGTGGTGGTAGGCCCGGTGGATCGGCTCGAGGTGCATGTACTCCAGGGTGTCGTGCATCCAGCCCATGTCCCACTTGAGCCCGAAGCCCAGGCCCCCGACGTAGGTCGGGCGCGAGACCATGGGCCAGGCGGTGGACTCCTCGGCCATCATCTGCACGTCCGGGTGACGGCGGTAGACCTCCTCGTTGCAGCGGCGGAGGAACGCGATGGCGTCGAGGTTCTCCCGCCCGCCGAAGACGTTGGGGATCCACTCCCCCTCCTTGCGCGAGTAGTCCAGGTAGAGCATCGAGGCCACGGCGTCCACGCGCAGCCCGTCCACGTGGTACCTCCCGAGCCAGAACAGTGCGTTCGAGATCAGGAAGCTCGAGATCTCCTTGCGACCGTAGTTGAAGATGTAGCTCCCCCAGTCGGGGTGGTACCCCTGGCGCGGGTCCGCGTGCTCGTAGAGGTGGGTGCCGTCGAAGTAGGCGAGGCCGTGCTCATCCGAGGGGAAGTGCGAGGGCACCCAGTCCAGGATCACCCCGATGCCGGCGCGGTGCAGGGTGTCGATCAGGAACATGAAGTCCTGCGGGGTGCCGTAGCGGCTGGAGGGCGCGAAGAAGCCCGTGATCTGGTACCCCCAGGAGCCGAAGAAGGGGTGTTCCATCACAGGCATGAACTCGACGTGGGTGAAGCCCAACTTCGTGACGTACTCGGCGAGCCTGGGCGCCAGCTCCCGGTAGGAGAGCCACCGGCCGCCTTCCTCCGGCACCCGCATCCACGAGCCCGGGTGCACCTCGTAGATCGCCGTCGGGGCATCGAGCCGGTTGCGGGCGGCACGCTTCGCCATCCACTCCGAGTCGCCCCAAGTGTAGTCCAGGTCCCACACGACCGAGCCTGTCTTGGACGGGGTCTCGTGGTGGAAGCCGAACGGGTCGGCTTTGTCAGCCCGGTAGCCGTGAAGGCGCGAGTACACGTGGTACTTGTAGAGCGCGCCCTTGCCGAGGCCGGGGATGAACCCCTCCCAGATTCCGGACTGGCCGCGCGATCCGAGGAGGTGGCTCCCCTTGTTCCAGCCGTTGAAGTCGCCGGTCACCGCGATCCGCTCGGCGTCCGGGGCCCAGACCGCGAAGTACACGCCCTCGGTGCCGTCGACGGTGATTGCGTGCGAGCCCAACTTCTCGTACAGGGTGAAGTGGCTCCCCTCGTTGAAGAGGAAGAGGTCGTCCTCGGTCAGCAGGCTGACGTCGTACCGAACCGGCCTGTGGCTTTTGCTCATGGCCAGTTTCCCTTCTCCGGGGCGCTCCCGATGCTCGCCAAGATACCAGAAGCCGGGATCGCGGTCTCGCCTGCGGACGTCACCGGAGCGACGCGCCCGGCAGGAGCGCTGCGGTGGACCGCGGGGTCGCCGCCGGAGCCTTCACATGAGCCGGCCCTGGATCGTCGGGGGTTGGCTGGTTCATTCCCCCACGGAGAAGCGGGCGGTGACCGTTGACTCCGTCTGGGCAACGTCGTCGCGAACGCTCACTGCCACCGTCCGGTCCGCGAACCGCGCAAACCGCTAGATCAGCGCGATGTGCAGCTCACGCAACTGCTCGGGATCCACCGTGTTCGGCGCCTCGGTGAGCAGGCAGTTGCCGGCGGTGGTCTTGGGGAACGCGATCACGTCGCGGATCGAGTCGCGCCCGGCCATCAGCATCACCATGCGGTCGAGCCCGAGGGCGAGCCCGCCGTGGGGCGGGGCGCCATAGCGGAAAGCCTCGAGCAGGAAACCGAACTTGTGCTTCGCCTGGGCCTCGTCGATCCCGAGCGCGGTGAACACCCGCCGCTGCAGTGCGGGGTCGTGGATGCGGATCGAGCCGCCCCCCAGCTCCACCCCGTCCATGACCACGTCGTAGGCGCGCGCCCGAACGGCGCCCGGGTCGCTCTCGAGCTTGTCCACGTCCTCCGGCCTGGGCGAGGTGAACGGGTGGTGGCTCGCGTAGAAACGCCTGGTCTCCTCGTCCCACTCCAGCAGGGGAAAGCCCGTCACCCACAGGAAGGCGTGGGCGCCCTGCGGGATCAACTCGAGCCTGCGACCGAGCTCCACGCGCAGCGCGCCCAGAGCGGCGAACACGACCTTGGGGGTCCCTCCGACCACCACGAGGAGGTCGCCCTCCTCCGCGCCCGCGGCCTCGAGGAAAGCGGCGATCCCCTCATCGCCTATGGCCTTCTTGGCCGGCGAGCCGTACCCCTCCGCCGTCTTGCGGAACCAGACGACCCCGGGGGCGCCGTAGGGCTTCACGAGCTCCGAGAGCTCGTCCAGTTGCTTGCGGGAGAACGATGCACC
>Ga0209253_10003984_pt1 | contig 12918 bp, 10 predicted proteins | sample FrelakmetBRP12BR_FD_187145 | JGI IMG/M metagenome (GOLD analysis project Ga0209253, IMG submission 187145) | Freshwater lake sediment microbial communities from the University of Notre Dame, USA, for methane emissions studies - BRP12 BR (SPAdes)... | ecosystem: Environmental > Aquatic >...
CTTTGACGATGTAAGGGGCGGGCTTGCAGTCAGGGGAGGTTGTGCCAGCGCCGATCCCCGTGATCAAAGGCCTTCGAATCGCTTCAGCCGGATCAGGGCCTACCGTGTCTTCGACCTCGCCGAAGGTGTGGATCCGTGTCACACGGACAAGCTTCCCGCTCTCGTTACGGTAGCGCTGGCATGCGCCCGGATTCCCATCCTTGATTCTGCACTCGATAGGGCAGGCGTCACATTGGATTCCTTCCAGCAAGGAGACATCGCCGGCACTGATGGCCTTTTCAGGGCACACCCGCATGCACGCGCCGCACTGGCTGCAGCGATCGTCAATAGCCGCTTTTTTCTTCTTCAGGCGGATCGCTCCCAAAGGGCAGTCCTGAACACAGATTCCGCAGCCAACGCAACGATCCAGATCGACTTTCATGGAAATGATGTTCCTGCCTTTAAGGGTGGAGTACTCCAATACTCCATCACTCCATATCTTCTTACGCTTTCACCACGGCCGGCTTCTTCACCGGAGGAGGTGTGTTTCGGCTGATGTTGACGACGATCTTGCCATCCACCAGAACCATGGAAACCGCCGGCACGTCCCCGGCTGCAAGCGCGGCAAGCGCATCCTTCCCCACAGAACCCATGGGCGTATCCATGACAACGATATCCGCTTCCTTGCCTGCCTCAAGGACCCCCCGATTGAGCTTGTAAAGTTTGGCGGTGTTGCCGGTTGCCATGCAAACAGCCTGCTCCGGTCGGATCGGTGTCATTCCTGCAAGGAGACTCATGACCCGCAAGACCCCCAGCGGCACGACGCCTGTTCCGGAAGGAGCATCGTTGCCGATGATGACCCGGTGAAATGCCTTGTGCTTGGCGACAAGAGACCCCACCTCCACAGCGGCTTTCATGTTGCCGCAATGGACAAACTCAATGGCCATGGAGGTCTCGGTGATCAGCTTCTCGGCTTCCTCGATGGAACAGGCGGTGGGACCCCCATTGATATGGGAAACGACATCCGGGTCGGACTTGACCACCTGTTCCAGACCCACCGTCGTGCTCCCCGGAATCGATGTTCCTCCCGTGTGCATCATGACGACCATCCCGTATTTTTTTGCCCACTTCACCATGGGTGCCGCATCCTCGGGCGACTTGACCGAACCAAGCCCGATTTCTCCCACGATGCGCACTCCTTCCTTGGCGCATTCCTCGAAGTCTTTCTCCACGAGGCCTTTCTCAAGGATCAGCGCACCGCCAAGGACTTTCATTCCTCCGGGCCTGAATCCGGCATAAGATTTGGCCGACAGGATGGCGAGAGCTTTTGTCCCTGCAGGATCCTTCGGCCTTCCGGGAAGATGAACTTCCCCGGCGGAAATGGAGGTGGTCACGCCCCCGTGCACTTCGCTTTCGAAGAAGTCGATCTGCTTTTGCCTGGGCGTGAAATCTCCGAGAACCGGGTGAACGTGCGAATCAAAAAGGCCCGGTGTCACCGTTGTCCCGGCGCAGTCAATCACCATCTGCGCCGCTTTTTCATCCATGTCCTTCAGAAAACCCACCTTCTTGATCAGGCCTTCCTCGATCCAGATCGCGTCCGCCTGAAGGATCGGTTTTTCGATATGGCCGCTGACGAGCGTTCCAATATTCTTGAGCAGAACTTTAGACATGTCTCAACCTCCTTCTTTGTATTGTCACTTCGGTCGCAAAGACCGTTCGGCCTGAGGTATCGAAGGGCGAATAGCCTCTGAGAAAGCCGTTCGTGCTTCGATACCTCAGCACGAACGGAATCGAGTTCTCCTGTCTTAGCACTCATGCCCCTTACCCCTCCCCCTCACCGCCCCTCTCACTCTTTCCGGATGGGCAGGAAGCCTGAAGATGCGCTCTCCCAGCGCATCGGCTATGGCATTGAGAATAGCCGGCGCCGTGGGGATGAGGGCGGGCTCTCCCACGCCCTTGGCGCCGTAAGGCCCTGTAGGTTCCTGGTCCTCCACAATGAGGGGGATGATTTCCGGCATGTCCAGGCTTGTGGGAATGTGGTAATCGCCCATGGAAACTGTTTTTCCAGGAATGAATTCCTCCATGAGAGCAAAACCGAGTCCCATACCCACACCGCCCTGGATCTGGCCTTCCACGTTCTGGGGGTTGATGGCTTTTCCCACGTCATGGGCTGCCACGATCCTGTTCACTGTGACTTCACCGGTCGAGGTGTCTACGGTGACAAGAGCAAGGTGAGAGGCAAAAGCATAGGTGGCATAGGGAATGCCCTGGCCACTCGCGCTGTCCAGGGGGGTTGTTTCAGGATCAAAATACCCCTGCCAGCTCAGAGGCCGGCCCCGGTCATGGGCTCTCTTGGCAAGCTTGGACAAGGCGACCCTTTTGTCGGAATGCCTGGAGTCCACGACAAAACCATCTTCGAGGACCAGCAAAGACTTCGGGGTTTTCAGCACATCCACGGCCTCTGTGACCAGCACATCGGCCAACTTGCCGGCTGCTTCCTTGACCGCATTCCCCGAAATATAAGTCTGGCGGCTCGCAGAAGTGGCTCCCGCGTTCGTGGTCCACTTGGTGTCGGCAATGACCAGAGAAACCTCTGAAGGCTCGATGCCGAGCACTTCGGCCGTGATCTGGGCAAGAACAGTCGAAGAACCCTGCCCCACATCCGCTGCACCGGAAAAAAGAGTCACCTTGCCCTGGGCGTCGATTTCTACTCTGGCGCTTGAAGGATTCTGGACACCCGTGTTTCCGATCCCGTACCACATGGAGCCGATGCCGATGCCTCTCCTGAGAGGTTCCGGGATCGTTTCAGTCTTCCATTGAGCCTTCGCTTGCCTGTAATAAGGTTCAATCGCCTCCAGGGTCTTGATCATGCCGACGCTTGCCGCCAGCTCCTGCCCTGTGCCTGTCTTTGATCCGGGCCGGAGCGCATTGATTCTCCTGATCTCCATCGGGTCCAGGCCCAGTTCCTGAGCAAGAAGATCGATCTGGGATTCATGGGCAAAGGCAACCTGGGGAACGCCAAACCCTCTCATGGCTCCGGCAATGGGGTTGTTGGTGTAGACGCAGAGGCTTTCCACCTCGAGGTTTTCGATTGCATACGGCCCGGTCGCGTGAACAGCGGCGCGCGCAGTCACTGCCAGGCCATAGGACGCATAGGCGCCTGTGTCGCAGATGATCCGGGCCCGCAAAGCCTGAATCTTGCCGTCTTTGCTTGCCCCGGTCTCAAACTCTATGTTCATGGGGTGCCGCTTGGGCGTTGCCAGAAAAGCTTCTTCCCGGCTGAACGCAAGCCGCACAGGACGCTGGAAATGATACAGCGCAAGGCCGATATAACCCTGCACCGTGAGATCGAGCTTGGAGCCGAAACCGCCTCCGGTTGCCGCCTGAATGATCCGGATTCGTTCTTCTTCGAGGCCAAGGATCTCTGAAACCTCTTTGAGGTCATAATGAGGATTCTGTGTCGAGGCATAGATGACCAGAGTCCCGTCCTGGTCGACAAATCCTGCTCCGGCATCCGGTTCGAGGTAAGAGTGCTCCACGTGGGGAGTGCGATAGGTCTTCTTGATGACGACATCGCACCCGGATAGGGCCTCGGCTGCATTGCCTTTACGAATGACTCTCCTCGAAAGGAGATTGCCTTTAGCGTGAATCAGAGGGGCACCCTCTTTCAGGGAGTCTTCAGGGTCGATCAAGGTGGGGAGATCCTCGTAAGCGACCTCGATCGCTTCAAGCGCTTTTTGCGCAGCCTCCTTGTCCGCTGCAGCAACAAGGGCGATCGCTTCTCCCACAAACCGGACTTTTTCATGGGCAAGGAGAGGCTGGTCCTTGTTAATGAGACCAAAAAGGTTCTTACCCGGGATGTCCTTGGCCGTCAAAATCCCGACGACCCCATTCACCTTGCGAGCTTTCTCCACATCGAGGCTGAGAATTCTTGCGTGGGCCTTCCTGCTCCTGAAAAGCTGCAGGGTTAAGGCGCCGTCGAGAGGGATGTCCTCGCTGAAAAGGCGACAGCCCCTGGCGAGATCCACCGCACCGATCTTTGGAATGGTTTTGCTGATCTGTTTGATCAATTGCACCATGGTTCAGTCAGAGTGACAAATTGTGTCTATTTCTCTCCCTGGTTTCGACCAGCTTTCATATGAACTGCAAACAAGCAAACCAAAGCAATCACGAAAACACGAAAGTACGAAAGCACGAAAGCAAAAGAGGAGAATTTTCTTGTCTTTTCTACTTACTGCTTACTTCCTGCTGCCTACTGCTTTTCGTGTGCCTTGAACCTTGCACCGTGTATCGTTTTTCTTCTGTCTTCTGTCTCCTGTATTCTGTCTCCTTCTTTTACACCCACCGTGTTGTCACGGTCTTTTCATCCATGAACATTTTCATGGAAGCGAGTCTGGACTTTGCTGTCCCCACGAAGGACTCTCTTCTCGATCCCAGGGGGAAGAAAGCGTAAGGCTGCGCAACCCCCACGTTCACGCCCACGTTGCCCACATTGGCCTCACAGATGAACTTTCGAGCATTCTTGCCGCTGCTCGTCATGATGCAGGCCGAGTGCCCGAGGTTGGTCTTGGTGTTGATCCACTCGATGGCCTGATCCAGACTGTCTGCCCTCATCATGGCCGCAACCGCTCCAAAGGCTTCTTCCTTGGCCATGGCCATGTCGGGGTTCACGTTCTCGATAATGATGGGCCCGAGGAAGTAGCCTTTCGGGTAATCTTTGACCTTCACGGTGCGTCCGTCAAGCACCATTTTAGCTCCCTCGGCAAGGGATTTTTCCGTCCACTCCAGGATCTTTTGCATCCCGCCTTTTGTGGTGTAGGGCCCCAGTTCGTTCTCGGGATCAAGACCGTAGCCGAGCTTCATCTTGGCAGCCGCTTCCTTGAACTTGGTTTTCACTTCGTCGTAAATGTTTCCGATGACGACCACGTTATCCACACCCAGGCATCGCTGACCGGTCATCCCGAAACACGCTCGGAGAAGCCACGGAATGGCGGTGTCAACATCTGCATCAGGCATAATGACCACATGGTTCTTGCCATTGCCGTTAATCGAGGATGTTTTGCCAAGCTTGCCGCAAAGATGAAAGAGCTCCCAGCCGGCTCTATTGGAACCGATAAACCCTACGCCTTTGATAGACGGGTGGGAAAGGATCTCCTTGTTGATGTTTCTTCCGCCGTGAACCATGTTGATCACGCCTTTTGGAAACCCTGCCTCCAAGGTTACCTTGTTGATCGTTTCGGCGGCCACAGGATCCTGCCTGCTCGGGCTGATGACGACCGTGCACCCTGCCGCAAGAGCGTAAGGCACGAAGGACGACCAGGCGTGCATGGGGATATTTCCCGGTGTGATGATCAGGAAGGCGCCAAGAGGTTCCCAGGTGAGATACTCGTCGATCCCGTTCGCCAGGTTCATCACGTGCTCATTCTGTTTCGGCAAACCGTAAACGGCGCCGCAGGCGGACTCGATATTCTCCAGAACTCGAGCGACAGAGCCTCTGGCTTCGCCGATCGTCCTGCCGTGATCCTGGGTGAGGACGCGGCAGAGCATCTCGAAGTGGTCGCGGAATTTGTGATGCATGGTGAAGAGCATGTAAGCTCTTTCCCGCAAGGGCACATTCCGCCAGGTTTGAAAAGCCCGGTGAGCGGCGTCCACAGCCTTGAGCGCTTCTTCCTTGGTGGCGTTGGGGAACTCGGCGATCACTTCATCAGTTGCAGGATTCGTATCCTGCTCAATGCTCGTGGACTTTGAATCCACCCATTCCCCGTCAATGAGGAATTTCAGTTTTCCGTAATGTTTCTTGACTTCCGGTAAAAGCATAAAAGATCCTCCATGAAAGAATTAAAAATTGGGAGTACTGGAGCACTGGAGTGTTGGAGTACTGTAAACCCCAATGATGTATTCTTGTTGTCTTCTTCCATTACTCCAATACTCCGTCACTCCATTACTCCATTTTTCTTATCTTCTCCTGCACCTCCAGACCCTTCAGAATGTGCCCTCTCGTAAGCGCTATGTCAATCGAAAAGCAAGACCACTTCCTATGGACACTGGATGCAACACCTTCCTGTCTTTTTATGTTACGATAGAGGAGCCCCGGTGCCCTTATCCTCCCAGAGGTTATGGCGCGAAAGAATAAGATGCTTATAATGGCGCTAAAGGATGGCCCTATGAAGATGGACGATCTATCAGTGACTACGCCACGGAGATGGCAATGAATATTATGGTTGAAATTTTCACGGAGTCATGGAAGCTTCTCCAGGAATCTTCCATCTACGTCCTGTTCGGAATCTTTGTCGCCGGCCTGATGCATGTTTTTGTCAGGCCGGAGGCGGTGAGCCGTCACCTCGGCAGGGGAAAGGTAAGCTCTGTGCTCAAAGCGGCTGCACTGGGCGTGCCTATCCCTTTATGCTCATGCGGCGTCCTGCCTGCCGCGGTCTCGCTTAAGCGGCAGGGAGCCAGCAATGGGGCAACAACCGCTTTTCTTATTTCCACGCCGGAATCAGGAGTGGATTCCATTGCCCTCACCTACGCCCTTATTGATCCTTTGATGACGGTAGCCAGACCAGTGGCAGCGTTTACCACTGCGGCTGTTGCCGGCATCGCAGAGAATATGCTCGGTCCGGAGAAAGAGGGAAAAGAGATCCAGCCTGACCTCCGTTGTCCTGTAGACAATTGCTGTGATGGGGTGGATTGCCTTCCCGAAGTGCACAAGGGTCATCACACTTTTTTCGAAAAGCTCAAGTCGGGATTGGGCTACGCCCTGTTTGAATTATGGGAAGATATCGCGCCCTGGTTCCTTTTGGGATTGTTTCTCGCAGGCGTGATCACCACTTTGATTCCGTCTGAACTCATGACCAAACACCTTGGGGGAGGGCTTGCAGCCATGCTGATCATGCTTGCCGTTGGAATTCCCCTGTACATTTGTGCCACAGCGTCTACCCCCATCGCTGCAGCCCTCATTCTCAAAGGAGTCAGCCCAGGTGCAGCTCTTGTTTTTCTCCTCGCAGGACCAGCCACCAATGTCGCCTCCCTGACCGTTCTATTCGGACTTCTGGGAAAGCGAGCCACAGCCATTTACCTTGCTTCCATAGCGGTAGTATCCGTAGCCTGTGGGCTGGTGCTCGATCAGGTCTATGCTTTTTTCGGAATTTCAGCTCAGGCTGTGGCCGGGCAAGCAGCAGAGCTCATTCCTCTCTGGGCTCAAGTTGCCGGGGCGCTGGCTCTACTGGCGCTGTCCGTGAGGCCGGTCTATCGGGTTCTTCACTCCTTGGTGGGCCGGTTAAGAGGTCAACCCCAGGGAGGGACCTGCGAGTGTGCATCGGGTGCGTGTCAGCCTTTGCCTCTCGTGGATATCCCCAAGTATGCACCGGCGGAGAAGGACAAGAACCGAAGCTGACGGGCTGGTAAAAAGTCATCAAAGCCGTCACCCCGGGGAAACCCGGGGTCCAGAAATCCTTGCGTTTCCTGGATTCCGGCTTTCGCCGGAATGACAAGGCAGGTTATTTGTAGAGTTTCCAGGGGGTGATCGAAGCTGAAGAAGAATGAGATTGGATCTCCGGTCAGCAACAGCCTGATTTCGGATTCTGAATGACTGTCTGTGGATCACCCGGTTTCTTGGGTTCGATCACACAACAGCATGAAGAACTGTTCCGTCCCAGAGCCGCATTGATCACTGCCGCGGCACAGCCCACACCGCTTTGAACCGCGATGGCCTCGGTCGGACAATTGGTGGCGCATGCGCCGCACTCCATGCACGCATCGCGATCCACGATGGCCACTTTGCCGTTGTTTAAACTGAACACCTTGTGAGGACACACGTCCACGCATGTGCCGCAGCCCGCACACTTCTCTTCGTTCAAAGAGAGGGTCACGACGTCTTTTAGATAAATCAGTTGGCCCATGAGCAAGCTCCCTATGCGACAAATATTGAATAAATCCAAAGACCGAGACCAAGAACTCCCACGGCGATCTGGGAGGGAACCGCGTAACGCATTTCCTTTTTCACGCCTGAAAGAGAAGTGTAGGTGGACGCGCCGGTGAAATTCATAGAGAGATACGTTGCAAGAGCGGGGACGACCAGAAGCCATGCGATCCTTTCCAGAGCATTCGGCCAGGGTATCGGATTATGCCAGTGGAAAAGAATGAGGAGAAACGCACAACCAAGACCAGGCAGCAGTCCCTTGAGAGAAAAAGCTCGGCCCGGAAGCCAGGGCAAAAGCAAGGGCGTGAGAACCGCTCCGGCAAAGACGGCCACAAAAATCGCCAGGGCCGCCGGAAGGCCGTGGTTCAATAAATTGGCCCACACTCCGGAGGGCCCCAGAATACCGCTCAGGATTAGAAGAGCAGCAGCAGCGATCACGGCTGCTTTCAAGGCTCCCACGAGTTCCACCGGAATGAGAACAAAGCGTTCCCAGGTCGTGAATGTCTTGACACGCATTTCAGGTGTTGCCTTCATGCCGTTGTCCAGAAAGGCCGGCAGGTCTTCAGCCTGAATGGGGCCGAAAATACCTTTGAAGCCGGAAAGCTTTCTGAGGTGATGAGCTGCGACACCGGGTGCGGAGAGCTGCGGAAGAATCACTTCTCTGTGCGACACAACGCGGTCAAGCCCGCTTGATCCGATCCGCGCCACCAGCTCCTCAGTGCCGAAGGTCCCTTTGCCCGCCGCGCACCAAACGTTAATGCCCTTTGTGTCGAGGACGAGAATCCAGGCGTTTCTCCCGGGCAAGGCCTTTCGCAACCGGTCAAAGCTCATCTTGTAGCTGGCCGTCACCAGCACGGGGGATTTTTCATCCGGTCGACCCAGGGCATAGAGCCCCGGATCTACGATGTAATGCATTCGACCAATCCCCCACCGGGCTTTGAAGGTTCCAAGGTAATCGGCCTGGGTCCAGGATGAAGAGACCTGCGGCACCCGACCCTCTGACGTCTCAATCGACCCGATCACGAAAGGCTGATCCAGCCTGGGCAGACCCGTCACCGGGGCCTGTACCTTGGTAGGTCAGCAGACCGCAGGGGGCGTCGCAGGAGGGTTGATCACTTTAAATTCTAACATCCCTTATCTCCCCATCATGGATGGGAGGTAGAGGGCGATGCCGGGGAAGAGGGTAATAAGAAGCGTCACTGCGAGCATGGCAAACAGAAAAGGATAGGCGCCCCGGAAAATCGTCTCCATGGGCACATCCTTGGCTACACCGGCAAGGGTGTAGACGTTGAGCCCCACGGGCGGCGTGATTAGGCCTGCTTCCATCATGATCACGCAGACGACGCCGAACCAGATCGGATCGAATCCCAACGTCTTCACAACAGGGAAGATGACCGGCATGGTCAGCACCATCATGGAGATGGCATCGAGAAAGCAGCCGAGGATTAAGTAGATGACGATGATAATGGCGAAAACGGCATACCGGGAAACCTCGAGACTAGCCATCCAGGCCGAGACCGTGGCGGGGATGGTTGACAGCGCGAGGAAGTAACTGAAGACATTTGCGCCTGCAACCAAAAACAGAACAAGGACAGAAATTCTTGTGGCCTCCAGCAAGGCAGTAGAAAGGCTTTTCAACGTCAGCTTCATTTTGCTGATGACAATTATAAAAAGCGCAGTGGCGCCGATAGCCCCTGCTTCCGTGGGGTTTACAAATCCCAGATAAATGCCGCCCATTACAATGACAAAAACGACCAGCGTTTCCCACACACCGCCCAAAGCGCGGAATTTTTCTTTCCAGCTTACGGTGCCAGGCGTGGCCGGCGCAAGAGTCGGGTTCAGTTTCACCTTTATGACGATCACGACGATGAAGGCCAGAGAAAGGACAATGCCGGGAAGAATACCAGAGACCAGCAGCTTCCCTATGGATTGCTCCGTGAGCATCCCGTAAACGACAAACCCGAGGGAAGGAGGGATGAGGAAGCTCAGCGTCCCTCCTGCGGCTACGATCCCCACAGCAAGGGCAGGGTCATACTTGAAGCGTCTCATCTCGGGGATGGCAATGGTGCCCATGGCTGCGGCAGCAGCCACCGACGAACCACTCAGGGCGGCAAAACAGGCGCATGCCGCAATGGTCGCAATGCCGAGCCCGCCGGGTAACTTTCTGAACCACTTGTCAAAAGACCCGTACAGCTTGGCCGTAATGCCCGCACCACCAGCAAACGCTCCCATCAAGATGAACAGAGGAATGATCGTGTAGGGATAATAAGCGGCTGTTTCGTAGACCGTCTTGGCCACAACCGGCAATGCGGCATGGACAGATGCCAGATAGCTGATGCCGAGGAAGCCCACGAACATCATCACAAAGGCGATGGGCATTCCAAGGAACAAAAGAACCAGGAGCAGAAAGCTTCCGGCTATTCCGGCAGTGATAGGGGTCACAGTTCATTCCTCCTGAGTTTTCCGAAGGCACCGAAGAGGTCAATCAGAAGTTCGAGCCAGAGAAGAAATCCTCCCACAGCGACCAATACCCTAAAGGGGTACTGCGGAATTCTCAGTTGGTCTGAAACCGCTTTTTCAGTAATTCCCTCCACCCATCCCTGCCAGACGACGATGGCGATGATGAATAAGCTCAGAAGAGTGGTGATGATTTCGCAAGCTACTCGAAGGCGCGGAGAAAGTCGGGATGTTACAAAATCGACCCCCACATGGCCCTTCACCTGCTGGGTATAGGCAGCACCCAGCAGGATGAAGATGGCCAGAATGTACTGGGACAGCTCGAAGGAGCCGGGAATCGGCTTGTTGAAAAAACCTCGCAGCATGACGTCTGCGAAAGTCAGCAGCATCAGCGGAATGATCATGGCCATGCCGATGGCGCACACGATATAGTTGGTGCGCCGGATTCCCTTTTTGACTTCCATCCATCCCATAGAGAACGCTCCTCAAGAGACTGTCAGACAACCCAAAATCCCTCTCCCCCTTGAGGGGGAGAGGCTAGGTGAGGGGTAAGGGAGAGGGAGTTGTCGAACAGGCTCTCAACCTAAGTCTTCCTACTTCCACTCCTTTGGGAAAGCCGCGACTCTCACCCCTCTCTTCTCGCATTCTTCGTTGTACATTTTCACCACTTCTTTGGCCTTCAGCCCCTTGCCTTCAAGGTCCTCGACCCACTTCCTGGTCACATCACGGAAACGGTCATACCAGCGTTCCGCTTCTATTTCCGGCAGGTTGTAAAGCTCGACCTTCTTATCCGTGACCTCTTGCATCATTTTCTTGTAGACGTCTCGGGTCAGTCCGCCGGTGGTCTTGAAAGGATTGTGGCACACATCGTCAATGACGGGCTTGAGAGTATCGGGAGTCTTTTTCCAGCTCTCTTCGTTCATAATGACCCCTTCGGATACGCAACCTAAGGTGAGGACGACCGCATGCTTAGCGACTTCATGGAGTTTGAAGGAGAGAATAAGCGGAACACAGGTCACAATGCCGTCGATCGTCCCAGTTTCCATAGCCATATACACGTCGCCCAAGGGCATGAAAATCGGCTCTGCACCAAGGGACTTGATGTAATTGGTCTGATGGCCGCCCGGGCTTCTGATCTTGAGACCTTTCACATCATCCAAAGTCTTGACGGGTTTCTTTGTCCACATGAACGCCTGAATGCACCCGTTCAATTCGACCATCTTGACTCCCGGAAACTCGGTCTTTAGGACTCTCTCGTACATGGCATTGCCGATCTCCGTGGCAACATCTTTGCCGTCCACCCAGGCTGCAAGAGAAAGCACGTCGGTCAAAGGAAACCTCCCCGGCGTCCAGGTCGCGGTGAAATAGCCCATGTCCGCCATGCCTTTGGATACGATGTCATAATGTTCCGGGCCTTTGCCCAGGGCTCCACCGGCATACATGGCGGAAGTGATTTTGCCGCCGCTCTTTTTCTTGAGTTCCTCGAGCATGGGCTCCCATACGGTTTTGACCTCATACCCTACAGGAACATGCCATGTGCTGAATCGAACATTGGCCGACTGGGCATGGCTAAAGTGAAAATGACCATGGCCAAGGCCGGCTCCAAGTGCAGCACCGCCGATCAACGAGGTTTTCATGAAATCTCTTCGCGATAGTTCTTTAGACATTTCTGCACCTCCTCTTGGGTTTAATGCTCCGTTAAGACTAGCCTTTTCGCTTCCAGCATGAATAACGACATCTACTTAACAGAAAGAATCGGAAAAATCAACACCTCCTCTCTCTTAGACCTTTGCGACAGGTATTTTTCGAATCCTTTGGATGAAATCCTTCAAGCCCTCCGGAAGTGGTGATTCAACCGTCACGACCTCTGAAGAGAGCAGCTTGAAGGTGATGCTCCGGCCGTGCAACATCAATCGCCCATAGTCCTGCTGCAATTCTTTATCACCATATCGCAAGTCACCCACGATCGGGTGTCCGATGCTGTATAGGTGAACGCGGATCTGGTGCCGCCGTCCGCTGTATGGATAAGCGTCAATAAGCGTGTGCGATCGAAATCGTTCTTTGACACGGAACTCCGTGACGCTCGCCTTGCCTCTCTCAGGATCAACACCCATTCGCCCTGACCCGAACTGGCGTATAGGCTTATCGATAACGGCTCTGTTCTCACTGATCACGCCATGAGTCAAGCCGACATATACTTTCTTGATTTCACGGTTGCTGAATTGCTCATTCAGGTGTTTATGAGCAACCGCATTCCTTGCAAAAACAATCACACCGCTCACTTCTTTGTCGAGGCGATGAACCACATAGAGCTTCTCGGAAAACCTTGCTGAAATCATGGCCAGCAGGGACTCTCCGGTTCCTCTTTCGGGAATAGAGGCGAGCCCCTCCGGCTTATCAAAGGCGATTACCTCTTCATTCTCAAACAGAATAGCGGTCATCCTAACCTTGGTTCTTTGAGGGTGCGGCCGCGGCCGGTTCGTCGTGTTCCAGTCTCTTCCCCATGCTGACCACCAGGTCCTTGGTGTATCCGATCCCTGTGTAGAACCGGATGACCTCCTGAT
>Ga0209253_10003985_pt1 | contig 12918 bp, 17 predicted proteins | sample FrelakmetBRP12BR_FD_187145 | JGI IMG/M metagenome (GOLD analysis project Ga0209253, IMG submission 187145) | Freshwater lake sediment microbial communities from the University of Notre Dame, USA, for methane emissions studies - BRP12 BR (SPAdes)... | ecosystem: Environmental > Aquatic >...
TCACAGCACACCGGCCTGCGCGCGGTGTGCTGTGAAAAACCAAAACAGCCGTTTTGCCCAGGGAAATCCCATGACCGTCAGAGAAGGCAGCCTGGAGGCACCCACCCGCCATCCGATCGACTGGAAGAGCGATGCCTACTGGGACGAGGCGCAGCTCGAAAAGGAGTTGGAGCGTGTCTTCGACATCTGCCACGGCTGCCGCCGCTGCGTCAGCCTGTGCGGCTCTTTCCCGACGCTGTTCGACCTAGTCGACGAGAGTCCGACCAGTGAGGTCGACGGCATTCCGAAGGAGAAGTACAAGGATGTCGTCGACCAGTGCTACCTGTGCGACATGTGCTACATGAGCAAGTGTCCGTACGTGCCGCCGCATCCTTGGAACCTCGACTTCCCGCACCTGATGCTGCGCGCGAAGGCGGTGCACTTTCGCAAGCACGGCGCGAACGCAGCCGACAGATTCATGACGTCGACCGACAAGGTCGGCATGTTCGCCGGCATCCCGATCGTCACGGCGACGATCAACGCGGTGAACCGCAGCGTGCCCGCCCGGGCGGCCATGGAAAGTGCGCTTGGCATCGAGCGCACCGCGTGGCGCCCGGAATTCGCAGCCAGGAAGTTTCGCTCGGCGGCGCGCTCCAATCCCAGGCGACCGGTGCACGACGGCGAGCGCACGCCGGGCCGGGTAGCGGTCTTTGCCACCTGCTACGTCAACTACAACGAGCCGGGCATCGGCCACGATCTGATCGCGATCCTCGAGCACAACGAGATCCCGTACATGCTCCTCGAGAAGGAGGCCTGCTGCGGCATGCCGAAGCTGGAGATCGGCGATCTCGAATCGGTCGAGCGCCTGAAGAACATCAACATTCCGCAGCTGGCGAAGCTGGCGCGCGACGGGTACGCGATCCTGACCTCGATCCCCTCCTGCACGCTGATGTTCAAGCAGGAACTGCCGCTGATGTTTCCCGGCGACGCCGACGTGCAGGTGGTCAAGCAGGCGATGTGGGATCCGTTCGAGTACCTGGTGGCACGTCAAAAGGACGGCCTGCTGAAGACGGATTTCAAGAAGCCGCTCGGCACCGTCTCGTACCACATCCCGTGCCACGGCCGGGTGCAGAACATCGGCCGCAAGACCGAAGAGCTGTTGAAGCTCCTGCCGCAGACGAAGGTCAATACGGTCGAGCGCTGCTCTGGTCACTCCGGCATCTGGGGCACGCGCAAGGAGTTCCATGCCATGGCGATGAAGATCGGCAAGCCGGTCTTCAAGAGCATGGCAGGCGCGCAGCCTGATTACATCAGCTCCGACTGCCAGCTCGCCGGTCGCCACATCGAGCAGGGCATTGAACGCCATGCCGCCGAGGCGCTCGGTGGCAAGAAGCCCGAAGTTGCACACCCCATCACGCTCGTGCGCCTGGCGTACGGCATCTGATACAGAAGGAGTCCGGAGTTGAACATGGCCGCAATCTCCCGTGACAGCCTGCTTTCCCTCGAGGCTTACGCGAAGAGCCGCAAGGATTTCCGGGCCGGGGTCATCGCGCACAAGAAGAACCGCACGCTGAGCATCGGCGGGCACGTCACGCTCATCTTCGAGGATGCGTTGACCGTCCGCTACCAGATCCAGGAAATGCTGCGGATCGAAAAGACGTTCGAAGAGGAAGGCATCCAGGACGAGCTCGACGCCTACAACCCTCTGGTGCCCGACGGCACGAACCTGAAGGCGACGATGATGATCGAGTACGACGATCCAGTCGTTCGCAAGAACGAACTGGCGAAGCTGATCGGCATCGAGGACAGGACCTACGTGCAGGTCGACGGTCATGAGAAGGTCCATGCGATTGCCGACGAGGACCTCGAGCGCGAGAACGAGGAGAAGACCTCGTCGGTGCACTTCCTGCGCTTCGAGTTCACCGCGCCGATGATCGATAGCCTGAAGAAGGGTGCCGCCTTGGCTGTCGGTATCGACCACCCCAACTATCCCGTGCGCGTCGATGAAGTGGCCCCGAACGTGCAGGCGGCGCTGGTCAAGGACTTCGCCTGAAGCGTCGCGCCGACGAAGCCGATGACGGCGCAGCGGCCAGCCCGGCGGCTGCGCCGTTTCCTTTCGCGCGCAAGGGTCGCGGTGCGGTCAGCAACCTGGCGCATCGCTTCGAATCAGTCGAGCGCAGCGCCGATGGCGACGCGCTCGACGCGCTGCTTGCCGACGGCGAGTCCCTGAGCGAGCCGCTGGCGACCGAGGTCCGTCACGAGCAGGCGAAGAGCCTGCTCGCCTACAACGACTCGCCGGACATCTACTTCGACCGCTCGATCAACCCCTACCGCGGCTGCGAGCACGGTTGCATCTACTGCTACGCGCGGCCGACGCACAGCTATCTCGGCCTGTCGCCGGGGCTCGACTTCGAGACGAAGCTGGTCGCCAAGGTCAATGCGGCCGAAGTGCTGCGCCGCGAACTGGCGGCGCCGGGCTATCGGGCGGCGGTCGTCAACCTGGGCTCGGCGACCGATGCCTACCAGCCTGTTGAGCGCGAACTGCGCATCACGCGCGCGGTCCTCGACGTGCTGACCGAAGCCCGGCACCCGGTGGCCATCGTCACCAAGTCGAGCCTGATCGAGCGCGATCTCGATCTGCTGGCGCCGTTGGCGCGGCAGCAGCTCACGGCGGCATTCATCAGCGTCACCACGCTCGACCATGAACTGTCGCGAACGCTGGAGCCACGCGCGACCAGTCCGGCGCGGCGCCTGCGCACGATCGAGTCGCTTGCCCGCGCCGGTGTGCCGGTGTGCGTGAACGTGGCGCCCGTGATTCCGTTCGTCAACGAGCCGGAGATCGAACGCATCATCGAAGCGGCCGCCGCCGCCGGGGCGCGCGGCGCCTTCTATACGGTGCTGCGACTGCCGTGGGAAGTGGCGCCGCTGTTCAGGCAGTGGCTGCAAGCGCACTTCCCGCAGCGTGCCGAACGGGTGATGAACCGCGTGCGCGAGATGCGCGGGGGGCGCGATTACGACGCCGACTTTGCCTCCCGGATGAAGGGAACCGGCCTGTGGGCGGACCTGATCCGCCAGCGTTTCGACGCGGCCTGCGCCCGCCTGGATCTGGGGCGCGGGCGCTTCGAACTGCACGACGACCTGTTCCGGCCGCCCCGGATCGGGCCGCAGTTGGACCTGTTCTGATCAGCGTATGGTGCTTTCGAAGATCGTCTGGAACAGCAGCACGATCGCCGTCATCAGGACAGTGGCGCCAACCATCAGCGTAGCAATGGCCACCAGCACCGCATCCCAGCCGCTGTTGTTGCGGCGTACCGTGGCGGCGTTGAAGCGGGCGTCGAACTTCTCGTCCGGCATCAGCGCGATCACCAGCGCCTCGATGAAGCCGGCGACGACCGGCACCATCAGGACGAAGAACGCGGGCGTCTGATACCAGTTGCGCACGCCGATGAGCAGCGGCAGCGTCAGCGCGGTCACCGCCAGCGGCAGCCACCAGCGCGGACGTCCGAGATAGATGCGATGGGCGCCGAAGGCACCGAGCAGGAAGGCAAGCAGGGCGGCAAGCGCCTTGCGGCGGAAGGTCACGTCGGCGAGTGCATCAGGCGCAGGCAACGGCCGATATTAGTCGGGCAGGGGGCGTGGCCCGGCGGATCCCGCGCGCGCGCAGTGCCCGTAATTCGCCGGTTTGCCCGCAGGCTGCGCCTCGGCTAGAATTCCCAGCTTTTCCAGAACGCAAGCACTGGATTTTCAAGAGGAAGATTGCATATGGTCGTCATCCGACTGGCCCGCGGAGGCGCCAAGAAGCGTCCGTTCTTCAATATCGTCGCCACCGACTCGCGCAACCCGCGCGATGGCCGGTTCATCGAGCGCGTCGGGTTCTACAACCCGGTGGCCGCCGGAGGCGAAGCCAAGTTCCGCGTTGCTGCCGACCGCCTGACCTACTGGCGCGGGGTCGGTGCGCAGCTTTCGCCGACGGTCGAGCGCCTGGTCAAGGAGTTTGGCAAGCCTGCTGCCTGAGTCGGCGCCGGCCTCGCCGGCACCGGCGGATCTGGTCGAGTTGGGCGTGCTGCGTGGCGCCTATGGCGTGCAGGGCTGGGTCCGGGTGCAGCCCTATGCGGAGCAGGCCACCGCGCTGCGGGCACGCCGGCACTGGTGGCTGATCGGCGGCCCGGCTGTGAGTGTCGAAGTGACCGGCGTGCGCCGTCACGGGGCGATCCTGGTGGCGAAACTGCAGGGTTGCGAGACGCCGGAGCAGGCAGAGCGGCTGCGCGGCACGAGAGTCGGGATCGCGCGGTCGGACTTCCCGCCGGCCGGCGACGATGAGGTTTACTGGGTCGACCTGATCGGCGCCCGCGTCGTCAATCGCAGTGGGGTCGAACTGGGCACGATCGACGATGTACTGAGCAGCGGCGCCCAGGAATTGCTGCAGGTGCGGTGCGGCGAGCGGATGCTGCTTGTGCCGATGGTTGAGCGCCATGTCGACGAAGTCGATCTGACGCAGCGTGTGGTGCGGGTGGACTGGGAAGCGGACTGGTGAGTTGCGGGCAGGGCAGATGCGGTTCGATGTCATCACGCTGTTTCCGGAGATGTTTGCGGCGGTCACCGACCACGGCATCACCCGGCGCGCGCGCGAACTCGGCCTTTGGCAGCTGGCAACGTGGAACCCGCGTGATTTCACCAGCGACCGGCACCGGACCGTCGATGACCGGCCGTTCGGCGGTGGCCCGGGAATGGTGCTGATGGCCGAGCCACTCGCCGCTGCGGTCGACGCCGCGCATGGCGCGCACCAGGCCGCCGGCTTCCCGCGTGGTCGGGTCATCGCACTGTCCACGGGCGGCCGCCCGCTGACGGACGACCGCGTGCGTGCATGGGCGGGGCAGGGCGGCTCGATCGTGCTCGTCTGCGGCCGCTATGAAGGCATCGATCGGCGCTTCCTCGACGCCTGCGTGGACGAGGAAGTATCGATCGGCGACTTCGTGCTGTCCGGCGGCGAGATCGCGGCGATGGCGGTGATCGACTCCGTGGTGCGCCAGCTTCCGGGCGCGCTGAAGATCGAGTCGGCGGCCGATGAATCGTTCGCCACCGGTCTGCTCGATGCGCCACACTTCACGCGTCCGGAGATCTGGCGCGAGCGCGGCGTTCCGGCGCCGCTGCTGTCGGGGCATCATGCGCAGATCGAGCGCTGGCGCCGCGAACAGGCGCTCATGCGGACGGCGCGCGAGCGGCCGGACCTGATCGCCGCCGCGCGCGCCGGCGGCCGGCTGGACGGGCGTGATGAGAAGTTTCTGCGTGAGATTGCGCAGGGTGCTGGCGGAGTCAATCCGTCAGCGGTCTTGGATCCATCCTCTGCAGCGGCGACAACCGCGGAGCAAACCGCCTAGAAAAGGCCGCAGCACGATGGTTTTTGGAGAAGCGTGATGAACGTCATTGAGCAGCTTGAAAGGGAAGAGATCGCCCGCCTGACCGAAGGCAAGGCGGTTCCTGATTTCGCCCCCGGCGACACGGTGGTGGTCAACGTCAACGTGGTCGAGGGCACGCGCAAGCGTACGCAGGCCTATGAAGGCGTGGTGATCGCGCGCCGCAACCGCGGCCTGAACTCGTCGTTCATCGTGCGCAAGATCTCCAGCGGCGAGGGTGTGGAGCGGACGTTCCAGCTTTACTCGCCCACGATCGCCTCGATCGAGGTCAAGCGCAAGGGCGACGTCCGTCGCGCCAAGCTGTACTACCTGCGCGAGCGCTCCGGCAAGTCGGCGCGCATCAAGGAAAAGCTGGCGCACAAACGCGGCAGCAACCAGGGCGCCTGATCGCACGGGCGCATACCGTTTGCGCCTTGTGCGGAAATGACTGACCGCACGGTGTCTGCGCCTTCGGCCGGCCGGCGGCCGGGCTTCGATCCGGAACTCGTCGGCCACGACCCGGCCTTTGCCCCGCTGCACGCGCGCGGCGAGCCGGTCGGCTCCGAGCAGCTGACCGCCGAGGCCTTGCGCCGGCGTTTCGCCCTGCCGCCGCAGTGGCAGCCGGAGATCGTTGCCGATGCGCGCCTGGCGCAGGCGCGCCAGCCGTTGCGCGAGGCCGCCGTGCTGATCCCGCTGGTGATGCACGAATCCGGGCCGACCGTGCTGCTCACGCGCCGCACCGCGCATCTGCACGATCATGGCGGGCAGATCAGTTTTCCCGGTGGTGGCATCGAGCACCACGACGAAACCGCGGTGGCCGCCGCGCTGCGCGAGACCGAGGAGGAAGTCGGACTGCGCTCCGGGTCGGTCGAGGTGCTTGGCAGCCTGCCGCGTTACGCCACCGCAACCGGCTACGTGGTCACGCCGGTGGTCGGTCTGGTGACGCCGGGCTTCGCGATCGAGATCGACACGTTCGAGGTCGAGGAAGTGTTCGAGCCACCGCTCGCCTTTCTGATGAACCCGGCGCATCACGAGCGTCGGCTGATCGATTTCGATGGTGCGCGCCGCACCTTTTACGCGATGCCTTATGAGGCCGAGCGGCGCTACTTCATCTGGGGCGCGACGGCGGCGATGCTGCGCAACCTGTATCACCTGCTGCGGGCGTGAGATGCTCTGCCCCACGCTGGGAACCTGATCGAGGACGATGCCGGTGGGCTGGATTGCACTCGTGCTGACGCTGGTTCTGGAGCAGGTCCGGCCGCTGCCGGTGCGCAACCCCGTCTATGCGATCGCCGGCGCAATTGCCGAGGCGGCCCAGGACGGCATGAACGCCGGCCGCCGCCGGCACGGCATGTACGCCTGGCTGCTGCTCGTCGGCGGCGCGGTCGTGCTGGCCGGCGCTGCCTATGCCTTCGCGCTCAGCATCTCGTGGTGGCTGGCGCTGCTTGTGAACGTGGTCGTGCTGTACTTCACGATGGGCTTTCGCCAGTTCAGCCACCGCCTGACCGAGATCCAGATTGCGCTCGCCAACGGTGACCTGGCGGCGGCACGGCACGAACTCGCGCAGTGGAAGGCAGGCATCGAGGAAGCCCCGGTGGCGGCGGAAGTCGATGCCGACGAAATCGTGCGGCAGTCGTGCGAGCATGGGCTGCAACTGGCGCACAAGCACGTGTTCGGCGTGCTCTTCTGGTTTGTGCTGCTGCCCGGTCCGATCGGACCGATCCTGTTCCGTCTCGCTGAATTCCTCGCGCGGCGCTGGAACCGGCCGTCGGGCGGCGTGTTGCCCGCGGACCGCTTTGGCGAGTTTGCCCGGCGCGCAATCGCGTGGATTGACTGGCTGCCGGCGCGCCTTACCGCCCTGGGCTTCGCCATCGTCGGCGACTTTGAGGGTGCCATCTACTGCTGGCGCAAGGTCACGCGGCCGCCGTCGATCGCCGCCGGCCTGCCGCAGCCCGATTCGCGTACGGTCATCCTCGCCGCCGCCGGCGGCGCCCTCGGCAGCCGGCTGCTCAGCAGCGCCGAATCGACCCGCCATTTTGATGAAGCGGGGCTCGAAGGTGGCGGTCTGGCCGAGCCCGGCGCCGGCATGCTGAACGCCGCCGTCGGCCTCGTCTGGCGCGCGCTGCTGCTGTGGCTGGCGCTGCTGCTGCTGATTACGCTCGCCGGCTGGCTGACCTAGCCGCTCGTTTCAGAGCGGCCGGCGGCGCAGTTCCAGCACTGCGCGAACTGCGGCTCGAGCACTTCGCCACACTTGTCGCAGACCCACGGATCACCGGCCACCGGGCTGCGCAGCTGCGCGATCAGTTCGCGCGCCCGGGCCTCGTCGCGCCCATTGCGGATCCAGACCTGCGGCGCACATTCAAGGAAAGGAATCTCGCCGAGTGCGCCCGCCAGCATGGTGTTGCGTACCTCGCAGTCGATGCCGGCGGCACGCAGCGTCGCCGCATAGTGCGCGGCGGCGATCGCGTGTTCGCAGCGCATCAGCAGCTTCATCAGCTCGCCCAGCCACTGCCCCGTAGCGCGTCCAGTTCGCCGGCCAGCTCGGCATAGAACGCATGGCGGGCGGCGTCGATCTCGCCGCCGGCAATCGCCGCGCGGATCGCGCAATCGGGCTCGTTCAGATGCCGGCAGTCGCTGAAGCGGCAGTGCCCGAGGCGCGGTGCGAAATCGGGCATCGCCGCCGCCAGCTGCTGCAGATTGAGATGGGCGAGTCCGAAAGCCTGGAAGCCCGGCGTGTCGATGATGTCGCCGCCGCCGGCCAGTGGGAACAGCCGCGATGCGGTCGTTGTCTGCCGCCCCACGTTCAGCCGGGTCGAGTATTCCTGCGTGCGCGCGTTGGCCTGCGGCACCAGCAGGTTGATCAGCGTCGACTTGCCCATGCCCGACTGGCCGACGACGAGGTTCGAGGCCGAACCGAGCGCCGCGCGCAGCGCCGCCCGCGTTTCCTCCGGTGCTGTCCTCGCCGATACCGCGATCGTCGCGTGGCCGAGCCTGGCGAGCCGCGCGAGCGCCCGCATGCCCGTGCCTTCCTCGTCGAGATCGGTCTTGTTCAGCACGATCAGCGGCGCGATTCCGGCCGCGTCGGCGGCGATCAGCGCGCGCCAGATGAAGCGCTCGTTAAAGGCCGGCCGCGGTGCGAAGACCACGACCACGCGGTCGACGTTGGCCGCCAGTTCCTTGGTGCGCGTGCCGTCGGCGCGCATCAGCAGGCTCGTGCGCGGCAGGATTGCCTCGATTGCCGCCTGTGCGGTGCCGGCGTGCACGCAGGAGACGCGGTCGCCGATCACCACATCGCCGCGCTTGCCGCGCCGCTGTGCCTCGTACAGGTGGCCAGTGCCATCCTCGACCAGGAAATGCCGGCCGTAGCCGGCGACCACGCGCGCCTTGAACCGGGCAGGCGCGCGGGCAGCTTCACTCATGCGGCAGGGGCGCCGTCGTGCTGCGCGAAGATCGCGTCGGCCTTGGCGGCGCAGACGAAGTCATTGTCCGAGATGCCGCCCACCGAGTGGGTGCTGAAACGCACCACGCAGCGGTCGTATCCGACGATTAGATCCGGATGATGGTCCTCGCGATGGACCATCCAGGCCAGCGCGTTGACGAAGGCGATCGTGTCGTAATAGTCCGTGAACCGGTAGCAGCGTGCGATCGCGCCGTCGAGAAGCCGCCAGTCCGGCAGCACCGCCAGTTGCTCCGCCACCTGGCCGACGCTCATCGCCGCGTGGCCCGCGGGCGGGCGGCAGTGCGCAGCGAGAAGCTCCGCCGCGCTGCGCATCGATGGCATCAGGCCGCCGCTGCCTGCAGGCGGGCGATGCGGATCGCCGCCGGCGGATGCGAGTCGTAGAAGGCCGAGTGCACGGGATCTGGCGTCAGCGTGGCGGCGTTGTCCTCGTAAAGCTTGACCAGCGCGCTGGCCAGATCGTTGCCGCTGGTGTGGGCAACCGCGTAGGCATCGGCCTCGAACTCGTGCTTGCGCGAGATGCGGCTGGCGATCGGCGCCAGAACGAACGTGAACACCGGCACGACCAGCATGAACAGCACCAGCGCCACGCCGTTGTGCGTGCCGTCGAGCGCCGGCGTCACGCCGAGACCCTGGTAGAACCAGCTGCGACCAGCCAGCCAGCCCAGCAGCCCGAGGAATACCAGGCTGGAGAAGAAGGAGAACGCCAGCCGCTTGGCGATGTGGCGCCGCTTGAAGTGGCCGAGTTCGTGCGCCAGCACGGCCTCGATCTCGGAGGGCTGCAGCCGCTGCAGCAGCGTGTCGAAGAACACGATGCGCTTGGCGCGGCCCAGGCCGGTGAAATAGGCGTTGCCGTGTGCCGAGCGGCGCGAACCGTCCATGACGAACACCCCGCGGCTGGAGAAGCCGGTGCGCGCGAGCAGCGCGGAGATGCGGCCGGCGAGATCGCCGTCGGCCAGTGGCACGAACCTGTTGAACAGCGGCGCGATCACGGTCGGGTACAGCACCAGCACGAGCGCGTTGAAGCTGACCCAAACCGCCCACGCGTACAGCCACCAGTAGCCACCTGCCGCACCCATCAGCCACAGCACCAGCGCCAGCAGCGGCAGGCCGAGCGCGGCGGCGACGAGCACGGACTTCAGCATGTCGATGAAGAACAGCCGCGGCGTCATCCGGTTGAAGCCAAACTTCTCCTCGACGCGGAACTGCCGGTACCACTCGAACGGCAGGTCGACCGCGCCGAGGATCAGTGCCACGCTGGCGACGATCGCCACCTGCGCCGCCAGCTCGCTGCCTAGCCACTCGGTGACCGTTGCGGCGATCACCTGCACGCCGCCGAGCAGCGTCAGCGCAAGGAGCAGCGCGACGCCGACTGCTGCCTCCAGCATCGCCAGCCGCTGGCGGGCGATTGTGTAGGAGGCCGCCTTGCGGTGCGCCTGCAGGCTGACCCGCTCGGCGAACTGCGTCGGCACCGACTCCGCGTGGCGTGCCACATGGCGGATCTGCCGTGAGGCGAGCCAGAACTTCAGCCCGACCATCAGCAGCAGGAACAAGACGAACAGAAGGGTGAATGCAGTGGCCATCGTGCGGGTTGTGGTGCGGCGTTCGCACCCGCCTGGCGGCAGGAGCGCAAGGTGTGCGTGCGAGAATCCGCCGTCGAAGAGGCGCGGAAAATTATGTCACAGCCCCCTGATGCCGCCGCCCGCCATGCGCGCTACGACGAGAACAATCTCGTCTGGGTCGACATGGAGATGAGCGGCCTGAATCCGGACACCGACCGCGTGCTCGAGATCGCCGTGGTCGTCACCGACATGCAGCTCGAGGTGCTGGCCGAAGGCCCGGTGGTGGTCGTGCACCAGAGCGACCGCATTCTGGCGGGGATGGATTCGTGGAACACGGGCACGCATCGCCGCTCAGGCCTGACCGACCGCGTGCGTGCGAGCCGGATCGTCGAGGGCGAGGCGCAGCAGCAGATGATCGACTTCCTGCGCGTGCTCGTGCCGGCAGGCAAGTCGCCGATGTGCGGCAACTCGATCTGCCAGGACCGCCGTTTCATGGCGCGCTGGCTGCCGCAGCTGGAGGCGTACTTTCACTACCGTAACCTCGATGTCAGCACGCTGAAGGAGCTCGCCCGGCGCTGGAAGCCCGAGGTGTACCGGTCTTTCGAGAAGAAGAGCAGGCACGAGGCGCTGGCCGACATCTACGAGTCGATCGACGAGATGCGGCACTATCGGCAGCACTTCATCCAAGCATAGGGCGTGCCGTGGCCATCGTCCCGGCGAGGGCGGGGACCCAGTGGCTTTCGTGCGAGGCGTATTTCGCGCGCAGCGCGGCACCACGGCTCTGATGTGGCTCGCGGCCATTCGGCCACACCGCTCGCGCTCGTAGGCGCGCGCGGCGCGCGCGGGCAATTTGCGCGCAGGACGCACTACGGCTTCGTCCGGCTCGCGGCCATTCGGCCGCGCCCTTCGCGCCTGTAGGCGCTCAGGCGCTTTCGCGCAAGACGCACGCAGGTGCGTCTTGCTCTCGCGAAAGCGTCCCCCCGACAGGAATCGAACCTGTATCTGGCGCTTAGGAGGCGCCCGTTCTGTCCATTGAACTACGGGGAGTGCGCGCGAGTATAAGTTCGCGCCCCGCCTCCTCCGGGCGCTGCCGTAGAATCGCGCGCTTCGTCGAGCGGTCCCCTGATGTCCCCGTCCGTCCAGCGCAGCGCCACCGTCGTCCTGACAGCCTCGATCGTCGTGCTGTTGATCGCCATGGGCGTGCGCGCGACGTTCGGCCTGCTGATGCAGCCGATGGGACTGGACCGGGGCTTCACCCGCGAGACGTTCTCGCTCGCCTTCGCGATCCAGAACCTGGTCTGGGGCCTGGGCGCGCCGCTGTTCGGTGCGCTGTCGGACAAGTACGGGTCGGGCCGAACGATCGCCCTGGGAGCGCTGCTCTACGCCATCGGCCTGCTGTCGATGAGCCATGCCGACAGCGCGGCGACGCTGTATCTGTCGGCGGGCGTGCTGGTCGGGCTCGGCCAGAGCGGCACCACCTTCGGGGTCATCCTCGGCGTCGTTGCGCGCGCGGTGCCGCCGGAGAGGCGCAGCCTGGCTCTCGGCATGGCCAGCGCCGGCGGGTCAATGGGACAGTTCCTGATGGTGCCGTTCGGCCAGCAGCTGATCGCGCAGTTCGACTGGCACACGGCGCTGCTGGTGCTGTCGGTGGTGAGCAGCTTCGGCCTGCCGCTGGCCCTGCTGCTGCAGGGCAGGACCGTGCATTCGGCGAATCAGCCGCAGCAGTCCCTGTCGGCGGCGTTTCGACAGGCCCTGGGCCACCGCTCGTACCACTTCCTCTTCTGGAGCTTCTTGGTCTGCGGATTCCACACCGCATTCATCACGCTGCACCTGCCTTCCTACGTGGTCGACCGTGGGCTTTCCGCCTTCGACGGCGCACTGGCGATCGCGCTGATCGGCCTGTTCAACGTCGTCGGCTCCTACGGCTGCGGCTGGCTTGGCGGCCGGCACAGCAAGAAGCACCTGCTTGGCTGGGTCTACGCGCTGCGCGCGGTGTTCATCGTCCTGCTGCTGCTGTTCCCGCTCACCCCGCTGGTGCTCCATGTGTTCGCTGCCGGCATGGGATTGCTCTGGCTGGGCACCGTGCCGCTCACCAACGGGCTGATCGGCCAGATCTATGGGCTGCGCTACACCGCCACGCTGTACGGACTGGTGTTCCTCGGCCACCAGATCGGCAGCTTCATCGGCGTGTGGCTCGGCGGCTGGGCCTTCGGGCGCACCGGCTCGTACGACCTGGTGTGGTGGCTGGGCATCGGCCTGGCGCTGGCCGCAGCGGCGTTGTCATGGCCGATCGACGAGCGGCCGATGGCACAGCAGCGCGCCGCCGACGCGGTTCGACCGTAATGACGATGGCGAGCCGAAGGTTCTCGCTGGGACTGCGTCACGTTCTCCTGTGGGCGGTGGTCGCGGCGCTGCTGGCGGTCGGTTTCGTCGGTTACCTGCACCCGGACATGCAGCTCGACTGGGCGGCGCTGGCGCAGATGTGCGGCCTGCGCTGAGCAGCGGCGGCCGAGCTGCCTGCATTCTG
>Ga0209253_10003986_pt1 | contig 12917 bp, 10 predicted proteins | sample FrelakmetBRP12BR_FD_187145 | JGI IMG/M metagenome (GOLD analysis project Ga0209253, IMG submission 187145) | Freshwater lake sediment microbial communities from the University of Notre Dame, USA, for methane emissions studies - BRP12 BR (SPAdes)... | ecosystem: Environmental > Aquatic >...
TTGATTTTTAAAAATTCTCCTTAGGAAATTCCTGATTTTTCTTTCCACCTTTTTATCGGCTTCTCCATAGGTCTTTTTATCTTTTTCAAAAATATCAATTATCTTATCAAAAAGGTTCTTTTCTTTAAAATCGGGACAATCAAGTGCATTTTGCAATTCCGGAGGCAGATCGGGAAACCTGGAAATGAGCTGATCCTTCAGAGAAGAATTCTGCCGTACCCTTTTCAGTGTCAATGCCACAAGAGGGAGAGCTAGAGCGCTTCCTGAACCATACGATCCGTTGTTAAAATGAACTGCCCTTGATGATGCCCCGACCCTGGAAACAATTACCAGTTTTGGATTGAAGGCGGCAAACCAGGCATCTGAATAATCCTGTGATGTCCCGGTTTTGCCTGCAAGGGGAAATTCGACACCATAAACACTGCTCATTGAGACTCCCGTACCTTCCCTGATCGCCTTTTGGAGCATTGCACTCATAAGCAGGCTCGACCGTTCAGTAATGATCCTGGTCTTTACTCCTGCCGTATCTTTTATGTAAATTTCATGTCCATCAGGAGTTTTGATTGAAATAATACCATAAGGCTGAACCATGTATCCTCCGTTTGCTAATGATGAATAAGCTACAGCAACCTCCCTGGCATTTGCCTCAGCTGTCCCCATCGAAAGAGAAGGTGTATTAACGAGAGCGAAGGAAAATCCCATCTTTCGCCACATCGAATCGAGACTTTCAAAACCAATTTCAAGAAAAAGGCTGAAGGTCGGGATATTCATCGACTGAGCTAATGCCCCTGATAATGAATACTTTCCGCCATAAGAATGATCAAAATTCTCAGGACTCCAGTCTTCAAATCCGGATAATGTAATCGAATCATTATCAAGATATTGACAGGGCTCATAGCCTTCTTCAAGAGCTGCAGTGTACAGAACCGGTTTAAAAACAGAAGCAAGTTGCCGTCTGGCAAGTATCTGATCATAGGGCTGGGTTTTAAAATCTATTCCGCCGACCCATGCTTTAATTCCGCCGGTAACCGGATCCATGGCAAACAGCCCGGCATGCAGTATTGTAAGGGACCGTTTCAGACTGTCAGCTACAGATATGGAATCCGTAATAGTTCCATTCCAGTCAAAGATCTCCTGTAATTTTATTTCATCGGCCCGTCCCTTCAGTTTCAGTCTTTCAAGCTCCCTGTCAGTTATTTGCTCCAAAAGACGTTTATCGTAAGAACTCTGAAATTGTTCGTTCAGCTTTTTCTGCATCCCCGGCATGTGATCATGAAATGACTGAACCGCGTAGTTCTGAAGGGACAGGTTAAGAGTGGTGGTAATAATTAATCCGTCTTTTTCAGGATCCCATTTTTGTCCTGATACCGTGGCCAGATCCTGAAGAATCTCCTCTGTTTCCTTTCTCACCTGGACAAGGAAATAATCGGCAGACCCTGCTGCTCCTGATTTGTTATAATCAAGTACAAGAGGCAATCTGGCTATTGAATCAGCCTCTTCCGGACTGAGATAGTTATATTTCTCCATTTGCTTAAGGACCACATTACGCCTGATTTCTGCATTTTCAGGATTCAGTCTGGGATTGTAATATGTATTAGCCTTGAGCATCCCGATTAAAACGGCTGATTCTTCGATCTTAAGAGATTCCGCACTTTTATTGAAAAATCTGGTTGAGGCGGCTTCAATACCGTACACATTTTCACCGAATGAAACCGTATTAAGGTAAAGGGTCAGTATTTCTTTCTTGCTTAATATTTTTTCAAGGCGGCGGGCCATTATTACCTCACTTATCTTATTTCTTAAGACATGCAGAAAACCTCTTTCTTTTCTGCCGAACATGTTTTTGGCAAGCTGTTGTGTGATTGTGCTTCCGCCACCGGCACTGGGGTCGCTCATGAGGATTGTTTTTATCAGGACCCTGAAAAAACTTCTTGCATCATACCCTTTATGTTCGTAAAAACGGACATCTTCAGTAGCTATCAGTCCATTTATCAGGTGTTCCGGGATCTGTCCGTATAAAATATTGGTCCTGTTTTCATAGAAAAACTTACCCAGCTGCTTGCCGTCCTCCGACAATACCAATGAGGCTGAAGCATTTTTAAAATTTAATAATTCATCTTTGTTTTTAAGATGGCCCGACATTCCGGTACATGCAACAGCAATGACTGCTACAGTTAACAAAAATGCCGCAAGGATAATATTAAACTGTGTCTTTCCTTCTTTTGTCATTAGCTGCGGGGATTTAAAATACCCCCTCCTTGCTTCCCGCTCAGGCGGGGGGAAGGGGATCCTGATAATTGTACCTTCAGGCCTTTAGGCTTTTATGCCCTTCTACACCGCTTCAATAGTTGACGGAGGCTTTGTGGTTATATTATAAGTAACACTGACAACACCCGGAACTTCCTTTATTATATCACCTGCAAGTTTCTCCAGAATTTCGAACGGCAGTTTTGTGGGGTTAGCTGTTCTGGCGTCGATACTGTCCCAGCAACGGATCTCGATCTGCCTCCCGAAATCCCTCTTACCGTCCCTCATGCCTGTTACCCTGTCCTCGTGCAGGATCGCCATATACTGGAAAGACCCACTGTCACGAAGAAGCCGTTCCACAACTGCTGTTGCTTTCCGGACACAAATTAATTTATCATCTGTCACCTCACCAATTATCCGGGCAGCAAGTGCAGGACCCGGAAAAGGTATACGGGTGAATATTTCTTCCGGTAATCCGAGTGCCTTACCCACCAGCCTTACTCCGTCCTTGCGGAGTTGAATAAGCGGTTCAATTATCTGGTATCCAAATGTTTTCTGTGGATCGATCCCAAGCTGTGCGAAAACATTATGCTGCCTTTTAATGCCGGCCACAGTTTCGTCGACATCCGTCAGTATAGTACCCTGCAGAAGATATTTTGCTCCACTCTCCCTGACAATGCGCCCGAATACCTTTTTATAAAACGTCTGGGTTATTGCCTCACGTTTTTTCTCGGGATCAGTTATTCCTTTCAGGGAATCAAGAAACTCCTTCCTTGCTTCAATAATTTCAATGTTTACACCCATTTTCCGGAAAATACCTGCAACAGCTTCAGGTTCTCCTTCCCGCATCAGCCCGTTCTGAATAAAGACGGTCCTGAGTTTTTTACCCAGGGCTCTGTGACCTAACATGGTAACAACAGATGAATCAACCCCTCCTGAGAGGGCATTGATAGCTATTCCGTCTTCTACTGAAGTGCTTATCTCACTGACTTTCTCTTCAATGAACCGTCCGGCATTGAGATCCTGAAATTTAATTTCACTTATCATAGTCTGCAATATTGGATTTTATAAAAGTACATTAAAATCCGTGTGATACAATTACGTCTTTATAAATTAACCTCCAAAGTCAGGAAGAGTCGCATTGTCTATAAACCTTATATTGGTGTCCTGATCCTGAACTCCCCGCTGCATTGAAGCATTCCCTAAAGATACAGGAGACAATAAAAGTCGTGAACTTTTAATCAGACCTTCATAAACGGGTAAGCATAAATTAACAGAATTCATTTGCCTTTCCGGAATATTATATTATAATTTAGTAATTTCGGGAATTGCTAAATTTTAGGGTAAATCATAACATAAATTCAAACCATGAAAATAAGATCAGTTATATTTTGCTTTGTTCTGGTTGTATTGGTTATATCCTGTAATCCTAAAAAATCGGACATAACTAAGCAGGAAATTACGGTTCAGGCTCCTGATTATCAAAAAATGATCACAGCAAGAGTATATATTAAGCCAGGAAGAGAAACTGAATTTATTGAAGCCGCACAGGTTATGATTGAAAATTCAAATAAGGAAGAGGGTTGCCTTGAATATATGCTTTATCAGGATCCGTTTGAAAAAACAAATTTCATATTTGTTGAAAAGTACAAAAACCAGGCTGCAGTGGATTTTCATTTTTCGACAGACTATTTTAAAGAATTCGGCAAGAAATCTGCTGAAATGACAGCCAGAGATTCGGAAATAAAAATCATCGGTATAGTTACTGAAGAATAGCTGGTGAAAACGTTTTCAGTCTTAATAGTTAATAATACATCATAAATAATAGATTACTTGACCGTTTTATCGAGAGGCCGGCCCAGGTTTTCATAAAGACCCCTGCGGCCGGCTTTGTCTTTCACCAGGATCTCATTTGCGTATTTTGCTACCTGTTCAGCAACAGCTCTTGGCACTACGACTACGCCATCGCCGTCAGCAACAACAACATCACCGGGACAAACCAGGACACCTCCAATAGTAACCGGCCGGTTTACGGATTCAATTTCATTTCTTCCGGGACGAATACCACGGCCTTTGTGCCTTATGTAAAGAGGTACGCCCTCAAGTCCAACCTCATCAGTATCCCTGGCTCCTGCATCAGTGACAACACCTGCAGCGCCAAGCCTGTACCAGTTTAAGATGTTATTTGAACCTATTGATCCTATATCCATGTCTTCAACATCATCTATTACTATAGCCGAACCAGGTCTTATCAGGGTAGTGAAAGCCTCTGTCGATATGGTGTTATAGAAATTGCTTTCCCATGCTGAAAAATTCTCCAGTATGTCGGGAAGAGCAGGTCTCTGTGTTGGAACATATCGCACAGTAATGGCAATGCCTCTGAAGACATGTTTAAAATCCTTCAGATCAACCCAGTCAGGATGAATTTCAGGATTTACCAGACCGGTTCCGGGAAGCCCGGCCATATCCAAGCCATCTGAAACATCAGCCACACGGAGGTTCCTGTAAAGTTCAAGGATCTTTGCATCATCCTCAGCAGAATAAATTTTTGTCAGAATAAAGTTTATTCCTGCCTCAAGAGAAGCCCTGTCCGGCTTCTGTGAATAGGCAGAGAAAAACATCATCATAGATAAAACTGTTACTAATCCGGTAATCTTTTTCATAGTATGTAATATTTAATGGACTTCTTTATGCAGACAATTTAATACTTTTTCCCCATCAACAAATTATTTAAATCTTTGTTAAATATGTTAAATAAGCTTAAAGAAGGGGAATGACCTGTATTTATTGCATAATTTCGCTTCAGATTTCTTGTTTAAAGTTTATTAAATCAATATATCCTGGATGAAAAGGACTATTCTTATAACACTCGGAGTTGCAGTTGCAACGCTTATCGGATTGTTTGTATTTAACAAGGTGTTGTCAAAAAAAGAGGATGATAACTTATTTGCTGAAGCTGTTAAAGGTGATTTCGAAATAGCGATTTCCGCATCAGGGGAACTTCTGCCGGAGAATTCAATAGATATCAAAGCTCCTGAAGTCAGCAGAGGTAGAGATTTTCGTGCAAATGAACTGAAGATTACCGACCTGGTTCCTGAAGGTACAGTGGTTAAGGAAGGTGACTATATAGCAACCCTCGACAGGACTCAGTACGACAATACATTGAAAGACGAGCTTGAAAGACTTTCAACATTCAGGAGTAATATTGAAATGAAAAAGCTCGATACCGCTGTCACCCTTACAACCCTTAGAAATAATATCAGAAATCAGAGACATACAGTTGAAGAAGCCGGAATTACTTTGCGTAACTCACAATACGAACCTCCTGCTACGATCAGACAGGCTGAAATAGATCTTGACAGACAGCAAAGGACTCTCGAGCAAAGAATAAGAGGTTATGAGTTAAGAGTAGCTCAGGCCAAAAGAGATATCAACAATCAGAATATGTGGTATAACCGTATTTCAAGAAGAGTGGAAAGTCTGCAGGAAGTACTGGCCGGATTTACAATCACAGCGCCATCCCCCGGGATGGTAGTATATAAGAGGGACCGAAGGGGGAATAAGATAAAGGCAGGTTCTAACATTAATCCATTTGAGAGAGTTGTTGCCACATTGCCGGATCTGTCAACAATGCTGTCAAGAATATATATCAGCGAAGTCGAAATAAGGAATGTAAACCCAGGACTGGAAGTTGATCTCACTATCGATGCTTTTCCTAATAAGCAATTTAAAGGTAAGGTCTATACGGTTGCCAATATCGGGGAGCAACTTGAGAATACCGACTCAAAAGTATTTGAGGTTATGGTGAAAATTGAGGGATCAGATCCTGCTCTCCGGCCTTCAATGACTACCAGCAATAAAGTGATCATCAAGATTCTCAGCGACGTAATATACATACCTGCGGAATGTGTTCATGCGGGTATAGATGGTATTCCATTTGTTTACACCCGGAACAAAACAAAACAGTATGTTCTCACCGGTGACTCAAATGAAAAAAACATTGTGATTGAACAGGGCTTGAAACCAAAACAACTGGTTTATATCATGCAGCCTGAAAATGCTGATGAATTCAAAATTCAGGGAGAAGAGCTGAAGACATCTTTTTCTGAACGTGCAACAGCCAGGAAATAAGAATAAGTATCAATAATGAATTGGCGGGATCCTGGTAATTTCAGCCTTAAAGGGCTCCTCCAATCCGCTTCCGACCAAATAGATCCGTTGATTTGTTATCCTCATAGCTTCTGAAATTTCCGGGTATGGAAGATTCTGGATAGTGACAATGCCAATATTATAATTCTCCCCATCAAACCTCCCGTAATAAGGTTGATCGACCCATTGGAAATAATGCATCCCTATAAGTTCGGGTCGTGCAAATCCCTGTTCAATATAATTTCTGTAAGCTGCCGCTCTTTCATCCTGATTTATCACACCTGTTATTCCTGTTGCAGGGAGCGCCCTGTCGACCGCCCCGTGATGGAACTCTCCTATCATCACCGGTTTGTTGCTTTTTCTGGCTATTTCAGCAGTCGGGGGAGGATCATAACCATATCCGTTTATGGAAAAAACATCAAACCTCTCACCTGCCTTGTATAACAGATCTGAGCTTATCCAGGCATACCGCATACCGAGGTTAAGATGATTATTGTCAACTTTTGCTACTTCATCACAAGGTATATCAACATATCTTTTTACCATTATTGTGGTAAAGGAATAAAAGTCGCTGTCGGCCGCGACTGACGGGTATTCTTTCATAGTCAGCCTTTTCAGATGCACGGACACCCTTTTTATAAAATTCAAGGGTGATGACTCCGCTGTAACCGTTGTCTCCGAATATTTCAAAGACAAAATAATTTGCATCTGTCCAGTCTCCATTGTCACCTGTTTTCCAGATCGTTACAGAAGTGTTTTCACCTGAGGGTATAACTTTCAGTACTTTCCCTTCAAAGCCCCGGCCATCTGAAATCTGGCTTATATCAGAATTCCCGCCTGCGATCCTCTTAAGATTGAATATCTGATCAGGATTTTTTGAAGTCTCTGCACAGGAAGAAAATATTGATATAGCTAAAATCAATAGTACTCCTTTTTCAATATCTGATATCATTGGCGTTTTCATTTATATGATTTATAACAGATTACTTTATATGATGAATTTTTCTGCGTACGATGTAACGCTAAAGCTAATGTACAAAAAAAACCGCAAAGCTTTTATGTCTTGCGGTCTTAAACAGGGTATTTACTCCTCCCGGTTATTTTTTATCATAAACCATAGTGGTTTTACGTTCACCGTTCGGGGTAGTCATTGTAGAAACAATTGAAAGAGCTGTCGGGCCGGTCAGACTCCATACCTCAGTTGTTTTCATTTCTGTTGTCTGTCCGTCGCGTTCAAATGTTCTGGTAGTAACAATAGTAAGCGATTTTCCGTCAGCTGACCACGTTGCAGTTGATTTGCTTTCGCCCCTGGCCGTGGTATTAACGCTTACTTTCCCGTCAAGTGTATACTTGGTTGTTGTAGTCACCGCCTGGCCATCCTGACCGGTACGTGTCCTTTCAACCGTCAAAAGATTGGCGTCCTGGGTTGCGGTGAAATCGCCGCCACCCATCCTCGGACCACCTCCACCGCCACCCTGAGGTGCTTGTCCCATATCGCTTTTTTCGGCATTTAAAGCCCATTTCCCGGCGAAATTAGCCTTTGAGCCCTGAGCATTTATTGCCATAGGCATACAGAGGAAAGCAAAAAGAACTGTTAAAGACAGTATTTGCATCGTCAAATTTTTCTTCATCTTCAATATGATTTAATTGGTTTATAATGATAGACATCTGTTCAAAGGTAAATATTCCATTTCATTAAAAGTATTTAATAGTCGCCTCAGATTGAACTTTTCACAATTTTTAACATAATAAATCATTAGTGTCCGACTAAATGTATGAGATTCTTCGCTTCGCTCAGAATGACAAGGATTTAGTTTGTCATAGGGAATGAGGAATTTCCTGAGTTTTGTGCCGGACAATCCGAAAAAATGGTCCATTCCGGGCAAATTGAAATGAAAAATCTTTTAAACACAGATAGTTTTATCAAGTCATTTCCTTAAATTTGATATTGTACATACTTTTATCTGAATCAGGTATTTTTATTCTCTAATCAAACACTCATAATTATTGTGAAATGCCAACTTCAAAAAAAATCAATCGTCGTAAATTCCTGGGATCAGCAGCTACTGCCTCCCTGGCGATTACAATTGTTCCGAGACAAGTTCTTGGTGGACCCGGTTATGTAGCTCCTAATGACAAACTTACTCTAGGGTACATAGGATGCGGTACCCAGGGACTAAGAGAAATGACAGGCCTTGTCGCAAATCCTGCTCTTCAGATTGTTGCTGTAGCTGATCCAAACAAGTTTACCACTGATTATGTGGACTGGTCACTGAACGGGATCAGGAACGACATCAGAACAGCTTTACAGGATAAAACCTGGGGAGAAAAATTCAAGGGGATTCCCGGCGGAAGGGATATCGGTCAGGAATTTATAAATAAATATTATGCCAAATCCAAAGATTCAAGTAGTTACAAGGGATGCTCATCATATACTGATTTCCGGGAATTACTTGAAATGGAAAAAGACATTGATGCCATCAAAATCATGACTCCTGATCATCTTCATGCAACTGTCGCAATAGCGTCAATGAAAAAAGGCAAGCATGTGGTTACACACAAGCCCATCGCAAACAGGATATATGAAGGCAGGCTTACGCTCGAGACGGCAAGGAAAACCGGTTTAAGCACCCATCTGCTGGCATGGAGCAGAAGACCTGGATATGATGTGGCAAAAGGCTGGATTAAAGCAGGATTTATTGGAACATTGAAAGAAATACACAACTGGTCGAACAGGCCGGTATGGCCTCAATGGCAGGCAATCCCTGCTGACAGACCGCCTGTGCCAAAAGGATTCGACTGGTCCTTGTGGCTTGGTCCGGTTCCGGATCGTCCTTATCATCCAAATTTCACTCACGCGGTCTTTCGCGGCTGGTACGACTTTGGAGGCGGCAGTATTGCAGATATGGGACACTACAGCCTGTTCCCCCTGTTCCTGGCTTTCAATATAGGAACCCCTGCCATCAGTGCAGAAGCGTATGCCACAACTACCTGTACTCTCCGTGAAAATGTTGCGGTCGAAGTAGAAAACAATGTTGCATTTCCCCTGTCCTGCATGATCCGCTTCCAGTTCCCTCAACAGACTGATCTTCCACCATTCGAGCTCTACTGGTACGACGGAGGAATGAGACCATTTGTCCCGGACGAACTCAGAGCAGCCGGAAAAACTCTGACTCGCGAAGGCATGATGTTTGTCGGAGATAAAGGAAAGATAATCGCCGGATTCAGGGGCGAAAATCCGGTACTGATCCCTGAAAGCAAAATGAATTACCTGGCAAAAGATGAAGCAAAAGATGCTGAAGGATATAGAGGCGACGATGTCTGGATCAATGCTTTCAGAAATAAAACCCAAACGCCCGGAAGCTTCCTGCTGGCCGGTCCTGTAACTGAAACGATCAACCTGGGTGCTGTTGCGCTGCGGGCAGGAAAGAGAGTTGAATATGATACTGCTAACATGAAAATAACCAACCTTCCCGAAGCAAATAAATTCCTGACAAGGGAATACAGGCCGGGTTGGGAACTTTAAATCAGTGTTTTTATGTGTGACAGGATGATCATTGGATGAATTGAAAAAAAATTATATCTTGCGGAACTTTTTAATAAAACTTATTACTAAATCCTAAAGATATGATCAAAAAGCTTTTATCAATCTCAATTATCGTTTTACTGATATCATCCTGTGGCAATACAGGTAAAAAAGAGGCAGCAGCCAAAGTTGAAGGAACTGATAGTTCTAATAAAGTTGAATTTGCTACTCTGATAGAGAATCCTGGCAGCTATGTCGGAAAAACCATTAGTGTTGAAGGGAAAGTTGTTCATGTTTGTACTCACAGCGGCAAAAAACTATTCATTACAGGTGAGAATCCTGATGTCAGGTTATATGTCCAGGCTGGTGAAGAGATGCCAAAATTCCCGATGGAATTACTTGGCAGCGAAATAGTTGTTGAAGGAACCATAACCCAGGTTGCAGCAATACCTTCCGCAGAAATGGCAGAAATGCGTGAAGGCGAAGGCGTTGCAAAAGCTGTTGGTGCTGATACCTGCGAAACCGCAAAAGCCCTGTCTTCTCAACCCGTACTTGCCGACCTTATGATGATATACAACAAACACGAGGTTGTGAAATAACCCAGTAATTATGGTTACAATTTATAAGTAGAGGTTGTCTTAAAAGTGTTTTAACCACCCCGTCCCGATCCGTCAGCTGACGGACGGGACACCCCTCCTTAATAAAGGAGGGGAAAGTTGTGAATAACAATGTGTTAACTTTCTCCTCCTCTCTGAGGAGGAGTACCTCTGTCCGTCAGCCGACGGACAGAGGGGAGGTGGTGGACTTTTGAGACAGCCCCTGCTATTTAATTATAGTTACATGAAATTATCAAAGCTTAACAGGATTACCCATCGTGACATAGGGTACCTTATTGCCGGACTTACAATTATCTATGCGGTCTCAGGAATTGCTCTGAATCACAAGCATGACTGGAATCCGAATTACATTATTGAAAATACGGGATTTAAAACGGATGTGAAGTTCACAAGGGAAACCCTTAATAAGGAGACGGCACAGGATATACTTAAAAAGGTTCCGGGGGCCCCTGAATACAAAACCTATTATTTCCCATCAGGGAATGTTCTCACAATATTTATTGAAGGAGGTTCTGTCAGGATAAATACAATGACAGGAGAAGGCACCATAGAGAGGATAAGCAAAAGACCCCTCTTTTACCAGATAAACTTTTTGCATTATAATCCCGGTGTATGGTGGAAATACTTCAGCGATATATTCTGTATATCACTTATCCTTGTAACAGTCACGGGTCTTTTCCTGGTAAAGGGGAAAAACGGGATCACCCGCAGGGGGGCTATCCTCACCGGGATAGGAATAATACTGCCGTTACTGTTTTTGTTTATATATTAAAAGGCAGAAGGTTACAAACAATAAGTAAATTAACCCACCCCTAGCCCCTTCAAGGATGGGATCCGTAGTTATACGCCTATGTTACAACATAATACATCGCCTATAATACATAATACATCCTTAAGCCTTTAAGCCGTCATGCCTTTTTCAGTGCTTCCAGCACTCTTGCCGGAGTAAACGGCAAATCATACAATCTTGCACCGGTAGCATCATAAATTGCGTTTGCGACAATTGCTCCTATGCCAATGATTGCAGGTTCCCCGCCGCCTTTGGGTGGCTGATCCATCCTGTCAAGAATAATACAGTCCATTTTTGGAAGCCATGAGAACCGGGGTATTTCGAAACTGTCAAAACCACGGTTTTTAATATTACCACCTTCAAACTGGATCTCTTCCGTCAGCGTATAACCGAGTCCCATCATTATACAACCTTCAATCTGGAGCAGCGCACCCTGAGGATTGACGCACATTCCCATGTCCTGGGCACATGCAACGCGAACTACCTGGATATGTCCTGAATTTTTATCAACTTTTACCTCAGCCATCATTGCCACCCACGATCCGGCATCTGTTCCACAAGCTATTCCTATGCCTCTTCCGCCTGGAGTCTTAGCCGGAACATAACCGAACTTATCAGCTACTGCCTTCCAGCAGGCTATCATTTTTTCATCCTTAAGATTCCTGAGACGGAACTCCAGCGGATCGATACCTGCTGCTGACGCCATAATATCAATCTGCGACTCCCTGGCAAAAGTATTTGAATTATTATTAGGAGCACGCCAGGCACCTGTCCCAAAGGGATGGATCTGTACAGCATCCATATTCTGACCGTAGCTGGTTGTTTTAGCATTTGGAACATCGTAGATCGTATCAGAACCTCTTGTGCCACCATAATATACATTAAAATCCCACAGCTTGATCATACCGGATTTATCAATTCCCGACCTGACACGGTAAACACCTGCCGGATGGAATGTATCATAAAAAAACTCCTCATCTCTTGTCCAGACGACCATCACGGGTTTCTTGCTCATCTTTGCAAGTCTGGCAGCTTCAACACCCTGCTGATAAGCGGCTTTCCCACCGAATCCCCCTCCAACAAAGGGGGTTATTACTCTTACCTTCTCCTTTGGAAATCCCAACTCCCGGGCAATCCCGTCCTGAAGGCCGAAGGGAGACTGGGTGGAGGCCCAGACAATCATCTTATCACCTTCCAGATTTGCCAGGGCTGTATGTGTTTCAATTGCTGCGTGCGCAACATAAGGATCATGAAATTCAGATTCAAATATTCTGTCAGATTGCTGATAGCCAGCTTCCATATCTCCATTCGTTCTCATCACGTTCACCCTTGAATCAGCTCCCACCATCCTGTCATAAAGCGTCTTATCATTTACTTTCAGTTCATTGAAAGAATATTCGGCTTTGATCTTCACGATTGCCTCATCGGCTCTGTCGCGGTTTTCATTCAGCACTGCAATGAAGTCTTCATCCCTGACAACCTGTGTGCCCTGAATCTGCTCTGCTCCGGATACATCCGCAGTTGTCAGTTTTGCACCATGTGATGGTGGCCGTAATACCCTGGCAAAGACCATTCCAGGAAGCTTATA
>Ga0209253_10003987_pt1 | contig 12915 bp, 11 predicted proteins | sample FrelakmetBRP12BR_FD_187145 | JGI IMG/M metagenome (GOLD analysis project Ga0209253, IMG submission 187145) | Freshwater lake sediment microbial communities from the University of Notre Dame, USA, for methane emissions studies - BRP12 BR (SPAdes)... | ecosystem: Environmental > Aquatic >...
CGCGAAGAAGCTGGTGAAGAACGGCTGCATCGCCGTCGGCGAGGGGGCGAACATGCCGACGACGCCGGACGGCGTGCAGGTGTTCCTCTCCGCGGGGGTCCTCTTCGGACCCGGCAAGGCGGCCAACGCGGGCGGCGTGGCCACCTCGGCGCTCGAGATGCAGCAGAACGCGGGGCGCGACGCGTGGGGGTTCGACGAGACCGACGCCAAGCTGCACCAGATCATGCGGAACGTCTACCAGCTCTGCTCCGAGGCGGCCGAGGAGTTCGGTTCCCCGGGGAACTTCGTGGTGGGCGCGAACATCGCCGGGTTCATCAAGGTGGCCCGGGCGATGACCGCGCACGGCCTGGTATAGCGGCCCGGGTCCGACGCGGAAACGGGTGACCGGCGGGGGGGGGAAGGGCACGACCTCCCCCCCGCCTTTTTCATTTTTTCGCACCCCTCCTTCCCTTGAACCGCTTCATCCGGAAGATCTCCTCCCGCTCCCGCTCTTCGAGGGAGAGGAGGATGGCTCGTATCCGGGCGCGCATCTCCGGGAGGATCACTTCGTTCATCACGTTGATCCTCCGGGTCGCTTTACCGATCTCCGCGCCGATTCTCCGGAAACGGGTCTCGACGGAGACGACCTTCAACACCCCCTCCAGCGCCTTTTCGAATTCCCTCGCCGCCCCTTGCGTCGCGCTCGAGACTCCCGGGAAGGAGTAGCCCCTCGCGTCGGCGGAGCGGACGATCCCGTGCCACCGCACCTCCGGGAACCGGACGCCCCAGAAGTTCCGCTCCGCGATGGAGACGGGGATCTCGCGTTTCGCCGCGAAGGCCGCCGACTCCACGTCGGCCCGTCCATCCTGACCCAGAGAGACGGCGAGGGCCCGCGTCGCCCGTTCGATCGTCCCGGAGAACGCCTCCCGCGCCTCGACCTCCTGCTCCGCGACGACGAAGAGCTCCCGCGCCAGCGCCTCCCTCCGCCGGCGGAGGAGCTCGAGGGATCCACGTGCGGCCGCCTCCTGTCCTTTCAGGAGCAGAAGGTTCATCCGGCTGGGATTCGAAGCGGAACCGTTCATCCCGCGTTCCTCCCCGGCTCCTCCCCGGAATATTTCGCGACGTGCTCCGGCCGCAGACGCGTGAGCTGCTCCTTCGGGAGCCGACGGAGGAGTTTCCACCCCTCCTTCAACGTCTCCTCCAGGCTCCGCCCCAGTGCGCCCTGCCCGACGAACTCCCTCTCGAAGGCGTCGGCGAACTGTCGGAGGCGCCGGTCGGATTCGAGAAGCCCCTCCTCCCCCACGATGGTCTCGAGCCGGCGGAGCTCCCTCCCCCGGGCGTAGAAGGCGTAGAGCTGATCCGCAAGTCCCCGGTGGTCCTCCCGCGTCTTCCCGGCCCCGATGCCGAGGTTCATCAGCCGGGACAGGCTCGGGAGCACGTCGATGGGAGGGTAGATGTTGTTCCGGTGGAGGTCGCGGGACAGGACGATCTGCCCTTCGGTGATGTAGCCCGTCAGGTCCGGGACGGGGTGCGTGATGTCGTCGTCGGGCATCGTCAGGATGGGAAGCTGTGTCACCGAGCCAGGCCTTCCGCGGATGCACCCTGCGCGTTCGTAGATCGACGCGAGGTCGGTATACATGTAGCCGGGGTAGCTCCTCCGGCCGGGGATCTCCTCCCGGGCCGTGGCGATCTCCCGCAGGGCGTCGCAGTAGCCGGTCATGTCCGTGAGAATGACGAGGACGTCGAATCCGTGATCGAAGGCCAGGTATTCGGCCGCCGTCAGCGCGAACCGGGGCGTGAGCAGCCGCTCGATCGTCGGGTCGTCGGCGAGGTTCAGGAAGACGACGGTGTGCCCCGACGAGTCGCCCCGGTCGAACTCCTGCAAAAAGGCCGAGGCCTCCCGGAACGTGATCCCCATCGCGGCGAAGACGACGGCGAACGTATTTCGCACGGAGGAGGGGATCCGCTCCCCATCGCCGGTCTCCGCCTGCCGCAGGATCTGGGCGGCGATCTCGCGGGCGGGCAGCCCCGCCGCCGAGAAGATGGGGAGCTTCTGTCCCCGGAGCAGCGTGTTCAGCCCGTCGATGGCGGAGATCCCCGTCACGATGGGGCGGGACGGCTTCTCCCGCGCGACCGGGTTGATCGGGGTGCCGGCGATCGTTTTCCAGCTCTCCGGGACGACGGGCGGCAGGCCGTCGATCGGGGTTCCCGCCCCGTCGAACCGGCGGCCGAGGAGGTCGAGGGAGAGAGCCATCCGGGCGGACGATCCGGAGAACCGGATGCGCGTGGAGCGGACGTCGATCCCGGTGGACTCGTCGAGGACCTGGACGACGGCGAAACGGTCCGAGAACTCGATCACCTGGCCCCGCCGGGGTGCCCCGTCCGGCAGGAGGATCTCCACCGTTTCTCCCATCGAGACCGTGCGCACCCCTTCCACGAACACGAGGGGCCCAGCGACGGAATGGACGGTCCGGTATTCGCGCGTGACGAGGTCTATCGGTCGCTCCCCCCTTCCATCGTGATCCGCGTGATCAGAGCGTCCGCAATCTCCCGGAACCCATCCGCAGGGAGCTCCTTCATCCGCTCCAGCTCCTCCCGGAAGGGGAGGGCCAGGATCTTCTCCACGGGAACCTTCCGGGCGAGGAGGTCCCGGCACAGGGTCAGGAACGCCAGGAACGCCTTGAGCATCCGGTACGCCTTCTCCGGCGGGCAGGCGGCGTCGTGCTCCGAATAGGCGCTCTGGCGGAGGAAATTCTCCCGCACCATCTGACTGACGGTCAGGACGATCCGCTCCTGCTCCTGCAGGGCGTCGATCCCCACCATCTGCACGACCTCCCGAAGTTCTTCCTCCCTCTGGAGAAGCGTCATCAGCTCCCGCCGGAGCGCGGGCCATTCGTCCGAGACGTGTTCCCGGAACCACCCGTCGACGGCCCCGGCGTAGAGGGAGTAGCTCTTCTTCCAGTCGATCGCCGGGAAATGGCGGCGGTGCGCGAGGGAGGGGTCGAGGGCCCAGAAGACCCCGGCGATCCGCTGGGAGCTCTGCGTGACGGGTTCCGAAAAATCGCCCCCCGGCGGGGAGACGGCCGAGACGATCGTGACCGTCCCCTCCCGGTCGCCGGTCCCAAGGCACGACACCCGCCCGCCCCGTTCGTAGAATCCGGCCAGCCGGGAGGGGAGGTAGGTGGGATACCCTTCCTCGCCGGGCATCTCCTCCAGGCGGGAGGAGATCTCCCGCAACGCTTCCGCCCACCGGGAGATGGAGTCGGCCAGGAGGGCGACCCGGAACCCCATGTCCCGGTAATATTCCGCGATCGTGATCCCGGTGTAGACCGACGCTTCACGGGCGGCCACCGGCATGTTCGAGGTGTTGACGACGAGGACGGTCCGCTCCATGAGGGGTCTCCCCGTGGACGGGTCGGTCAGGTTCGGAAAATCCTCCAGAACCTCCGTCATCTCGTTCCCGCGCTCCCCGCACCCGACGAAGACGATGACATCCGCCCCGGCGTACCGGGCGAGGGTCTGCTCCACGACGGTCTTCCCGGTCCCGAACCCCCCGGGGATGATCGCGGCGCCGCCCGCCGCGAGGGGGAACAGCACATCGAACACCCGCTGGCCGGTGATGAACGGTAATGCGGGGGGGAGCCGACCCCGGTGCGGGCGAGGACGCCGGACGGGCCACCGCTGAAGCATGGGGAGTTCGGTCCCGTCCGACAGGACCGCCACGGTCTCCGCCACGGTGAACGATCCCGCCCGGATCTCACGGACCGTGCCCCGGCACCAAGGCGGCGCCGTCACCCGGTGATCGACGCGGGGAGTCTCCGCAACCGTTCCGAGGACGTCTCCCGGGCCGACCGTGTCCCCTTCCCGGACGGCGGGACGGAACTCCCACCGCCTCTCCCGGTCGAGAGGGGGTGCCGCGACCCCCCGGCCGAGGAAATCGCCGCTCTTCGCCCGGATCGCGTGCAGGGGGCGTTGAACGCCGTCGTACACGGAGCCCAGGAGCCCCGGGCCGAGTTCCGCGAGGAGCGGTTTGCCGACGTCTTTCACCTCCTCTCCCAGGCAGAGGCCGGTCGTCTCCTCGTATACCTGGATCGTGGCCCGGTCCGACTCAAGACGGATCACTTCCCCGGGGAGACGGTCGATTCCCACGAGGACCCGGTTGTGGATCCGTGCCCCCGACATGTTTCCGGCAACCACCGTGGGGCCGGATACGCGGAGGATCGTCCCTTCTCCGGTCATCTTCGCCTACCGCCGGATCCGGACCTGGTATCCCACCGCCCGTCGGATCAGGCGGGCGACGTACTCCTCGGGGGGCAGGGCGCCCTTCCGGAGCGGGAGTGACGGGACGGGAATGAACACGGGCTTCCGGCTCTCCTCGAGTTTCCGCTGAAGCGCCCGGGGCAACCCCCGGAAGAGGTCCTCGTCCAGGATCACGAGGCGGATCCCGGGGTCCGCGGAAAGGGCCTCCGTCTTGCGGCCCATCTCCTCGGCGGTCGACGCCTCGCGGAGTTCCACCCCTGCGAGCCGATATCCCAGCCCGGCTTCCCTATCCATGACAGCGACCACGTGGCTCATCCCGTCCCTTTCGCGCCCGGCTCAGCCGTCGAGGACCAGGAGGCGGCCAAGCTCCGTTTCCGGGAGATCCGCAATCCTCGCCCGCACGATCATCCGGAGATTCCGCACCTCGCGGAGCTTATCCTGCAGGTAGCTCACCAGCGGTCCCCACCCGAGCGGATCGATGCGCGAGAGGGCCCGCGACTCCCTGAGCAGAACGCGGTCCAGCTGCCGCTCGATGACCGGAAGGGGCGTGCTCCCGGGGTCGGCCGCCAGGGCGGCGAGGGGCTGCCGGAAGGAGGACCGCTTCGCCTTTCCCAGGGCTTCCGCCAGATTCGGCGACGCGGAGATCCGGTCGAAGGCGTCCCGGTCGAATACGCGGCCACCGGGAAGAAAACCGCTTTCCCGGTCCCCCGGGGGGATCCGTTCCTCCACCATCTTCAGGGCGGTCATCAGGTTCGACGTGTCGACGGTCAGGGAGACGAACCGGGAAAGGGGGTCCTCTCCTTCCGATGCCTGGAAAGAAGGCAGGATCTCCCGGAGCCGTTCCGCGGCTCGCAGGGACCAGCTTCGGTCCAGGGCCGATTCGAGCCGGAAGAGGTCCGCGGTCCCCCGGTACCCGTTCAACGCACGGAGAAGGGGTCGGCCCCACGGCTCCCTCCAGGTGACGAGGAGTTCCACCACGGCGCGCACGTCCGGCTGCCGGCACATCTCCGAAAGCGCCGATTCATCGTGGATGCCCGTCGGAACAAGGGCGGAGAGGATCTCTCCGGGCGAAGCGCCCCCGGCTTTCCCCCGCAGGACGGTCTTGATCGCCTGAACCTCCCACCGCTCGAGCACGAGGCGGACCGCCTCGGCGCAATCTCCGGAGGCGATGTCCAGGAGCCGGGACAAGGTCTCCGAGACGTTTCTGCGCAACCCTTCCTCGATCCGGTCCGCCTCCGACCCTTCGCTCCCCGCGGAGTCGATCCAGCGCCGGTACGGACCCTCGCGCAGCGTCGCGGCGATCGCGGGCAGGTCCGCCAACGCAAGGATCCTCTCGACGTCGCGCCGGGAAAGGAGCTGCGCCCGCATCCACCGCAGCCGCGTGTTCAGATAGAAACGGTCACTCATCGGGGCCCGGGAGCCTCCTCCGGATCTCGACCATCAACCCGGGCCGCGCCTTCGCGAACCGGGACCGGAGCGTGTTCCGGAGAAGGAACGCGCCGTCCTCGCCCGAGGCTTCCACCCCGCCGATCTCCTCCTCCGGCAGCGATTCGAAGCGGAACCGCGGATCGGACACCGCGGGTGCGAGCGTTTCCCGGGCGCGCCGGTCCACGCGCAAGATGACGTTCCCTTCCGGGATTTCCGGGACGATCTCCTTGTACAGCCGCTCCGCCACGATCGGGTAGCCCGCGTCCTGCGCGAGCGCCGACAGACGTTCCTCCACGCGAACCAGCACCGAATCCGCGATCGCGGACCGCGCGCGCAGCCGGTCCGCCTTCGCTTCCATCCGGACCCGGTTCATCCGTGCCCGCCGCTCCTGGTCCGCCTCGTCCGCCGCGGTGTCCACGATCTCCCGCTCCACGGCATCCGACCGCCGTCGGGCCTCTTCCGCGATCCGCCCGGCCTCCTCGCGGGCCCGGGCGAGGATCCCGTCCCGCCTCGCCTCCGCGGTCCGGATCAGGTGCCGGACCAGCTCTTCTTGTCCCACCGCGGTCCCCGCCTCATTTCAACGTGGTGAGGATGAGGATGGCGACGGTGAACCCGAAGATGACGAGCGTCTCCGGGATCACCAGAAGGATGATCACCGTCCCGAGCGATTCGGGCTTCTCGAGGATCGCCCCCACCGCGGCCGCCCCGATCCGCGCCTGGGCCCAGGCGGTTGCCAGAGCGGCCAAACCGATCGCCAGACCGGCTCCCAACGCGATCAATCCCGTCGTCATCTCGTGACCTCCTTTTTCGGCCTGCCGGCCGTCATGCGATCGTTCGAAACGGTGTGTAGGCCCGTCCGCCCCCGAGGAAAAAATTCTCGAAGAACTCGACGTAGTGGAGTCGAAGCGCCTGGATGGTCGGGGAGAGGACGCAGAACGCGAGGTTGACGGCGTGGAGCGTCACCCCGGCTACGATCCCCAGCACGGGGATCCCGACCAGGCCCACGATCCGGTTCGCGGTGTACGCCATGGCGACGGAGGCCACCCCGATCCCCGTGATGCGCAGGTACGAGAGGACGTTCACGAGGTTGTGCACCTCCATCGCGGCCGCGGCCCCCCCGGAAAGGATCATCACCGTCAGGCTCGCCAGGGTCCCCGCCAGTCCGACGAAAAAGAACGTGCGCGGCGCTCCCCCCGCGATCCCGGCGACCATCGCGGAGAAGGCGAGAAGGAGCGTGATCCCTGCGGCCTTGGCGGCCATCTCCCCCCTCCTCCCGCGGCGGAAGGCGGTGTAGACGCCCAGCCCGATCCCGAGGAGGACGTGCGCCATGCCGATCGCCAGGGCGAAGAGGAGGGCGTTCCGGAAATCCCCCATCCGGTGGAACAGCAGGGGGCGCATCCCAAACCGCTCCCCGAGGTCGCCGAACAGCTCGCCGTAGACGAAGCCCCAGGCGACGGCCGACAGGGAGGCCCAGGTAAAGATGGCCGCGGCGTCCGCGACGAATCGGTTCTTCGCGAATCTCCGCGCCGCGAGCCGGGCGGTCGCGAGGAGGAGGAGGCCGTACCCGACGTCCCCCAGGATGATCCCGTAGAAGAAGGGGAAAAAGAGCGCCATCCAGGGGGTTGGGTCGATCGTCCCGTACCGGGGGAGCGGGAGGATCCTCGTGAAGATCTCGAAGGGCCGGACCGCGGGGCGATTTCGCAGGACCACGGGGACATCCTCTTCCTGCTCCGAACGGTCGATGGGGAGGCGCTCCAGGACCACGATCCCGCCGAACCGTTCCGCGAGCGCTTCCGTGAGCCGCGCCATCCCGTCTTCCGGGATCCACCCGTAAAGAAGGAAGGTCATCCGGGTCCGGTAGAACGAACCGGATACCCGGATCCCCTCGATCCGGTTTTCGAGCCGTCGGCGAAGCTCGAGGAGCCTCCCCCGCCATTCGCGGGAGAGTTCCGCGAGTCCCGCCTCGAGCTCGCGGATCGCCGGCGGTAGCTCGGTCTGCCGGCGCATCACGATCTCGAGCGCCTCCGCCAGCGGCTTGTCCGCGACGGAAGCGGGTAGGCGCAGTTCCCCGATGTTCTTCTCCCAGAGGAGGGCCCGCGCTTCCGCGGCCTTCCCCACAGGGAAGATGAGCAGCCCGGCGAGCGTGTCCTTGTCCACCTCGCGGTAGACGATCTCGAAGCGGCCATCCGTCAGGCGGGAGAGCGCGTCTTCGAGGAGGGAGGCGACCGCCCGCTCCTGGGCGGGGAGGATCAGCCCCGTGCACTCCAGCTCGCGGCTCTCCCTCACCATCTCGATCAGGGGGGAGAGGACCCGGAGGACCTTGTCGTACCGGGAAAAGAGGGATTGCTCGTCCCGGTGCATTTTCAGCTCGACCGCGATCGACTCGACGCGCGCCGCGAGGGTGTTCAGGCGGGCGTTGACGGCCATGAGGGCGTCCTCCTCGACGGCGTCCGGAACCGGTGGAATCCCCCCGTTCGCCCCCGGTCGATCCGGGAGGGAAGGGAGGGCGAGAAGGAGATTCCGGACCTTCTCCAGCGCCGATTCGAGGGTTGCGCGTGTGTCTTGGGACGCGGGATCGAGGACGTGTCGCCGGAGGGCCGGGATATCGGCCTCCAGCCGGCGGATGTCGGGAGGGGAGGAGTCGATGTGGACCGTGCCGATTTCCTGCAACAGGCCGATCAGGGCCGACAGCAGGCTGCTCGGACCGAGGATCCGGATCCTGGCCATCGGCACGATCATGGCGGGAGGATCCGTTCGAGCAGCGCGTCGGCGACGGCGTCGATCGACCCCTCCGACCGTCGGAGCCACTCCTGCGTCCGCAGGCGGGAGGCGTCGAGGAAGGCGCCCGCCTCCCGCTCGATCTCCCCGACCTCCCGCTCGAGCGCCTCGCGGGCGCGGCGGGCGGATTCCTCCCTCTTCGCCTCCAGGGCGGCTCGGGCGGCCACCTCCGCCTCCCCGACCACCGTCCTGGCCGCTTCTTCGGCTTCCCGGACGATCCGGTCCGCTTCCCGCTCCGCCCGGTAGATCCCCTTGATCTTTTCGACGTCCGACTTCGGTCCCATCGGGAGCCCCGTCGGCCCGGCGCCGGATCCTGCGGACGATCCCCGCGCTTGCGGGCAGACGAATTATATCCCGCAATTCTCCGGGAAGGAAGGAGGAATGTATACAGTATACAGTTCGCGGATCGGCGCCGGCGATCGGGTGCACGGGACGTCTCGGTGTTCAACCCGCGCGGTGGTTCCCTCCACGTGGAACGCGGGCCCCCGGGACGGAAAGGGGGAAAGAGGCCCTTGCGAGCGACCCTTTCCTTGCGTCCGCGATCCACATGTTGAAGCCGGAAGGAGGGGGATCACCCGAAAAACGTGGTCTGACGGACGGCCTCTTCACTTGTCCGGGCCGCCCATCATCCCTTCCATCTGTTTCAGGTGAGACTCCTGCAGGTCGGTCAACAGCTTCGCGTGTTCCAGCGAGGCGGAGCGGAAGGCCGCGGCGTTGTTCTTGGCCTTCGACGCTTCCATCTTCGCCTCGACCTCGCGCAGTTTCCGGATCTTCTTCCGCATCCCCTCCAGGTGCTTCGCCATCCGGTCCTTCTTCGTGGGGACGTCCTTGCCGTCGTGCATCATCCCGTGCGTGCCGCTTTTTCCCGGGGCCGTGTTGTCCCCCATGCCGCACGGCGGACCCGCCCCCGCCTGCCCGGCGTCCTTCGGACAGCCGTGTTCGCATCCGCAACATTCCTTCTGCCCGCAATCCTTCCCGCACCCTTCCTCGCAGCACCCGCAGCCGCCGCGGTGGCCGCACCCCGGATCGGCGTGGACCGCCGTCGTGGAGAGATGCGGAATCCCGGCCGCCAGCAGAAGGGCGACCGCCACCATGAAGATCTTCTTTCCGATCGATCCCATCGTTCCCCCCTCCATGCAAGGCAATGTTCCTTCGATGCGACGTATTGTACCCCGGATCCCCTTCCGGGGCGGCGCCCCACTCCCTTGCAAAGTACACTTCCCGGGGTTCCCCAGATACCCGGCGTCGCATTCTTTGCCCGGCATGGGGGGCACTTGGACATCTCCCCCGGGATCGGTTACATTGGACCCGGATGGCCCATCCGCGCAAGTCCCGGTGGAATCGACGCGGATACGGAGGGTGCCCGGATGCTCGTCGGGAAACGGATGACGCGGAACCCGAAGACGGTCTCCCCGGACGACCCGCTGTCCGCCGCCGCGCGAATCTTGCGGGAGCACCGTTTCCACCACCTTCCGGTGGTCGAGGGAGGGAAACTGGTCGGCATCCTGTCCGACGCCGACCTGCGGAACGCCTCGTTCGCCGCGATCTCCCCGGAAGGCGGAGGAGGTCCGCCGGGGGATCGGCCCGTCCGGGAGGTGATGCGGACGGAAGTGTGGTCCGTCACCCCGGAGGATTCCGTCGAGGACGCTCTCCTGATCCTCACCCGGGAAAAGTTCGGCGCCCTCCCCGTGCTCTCCGGGGACCGGGTGGTGGGGATCATCACGAGATCGGACCTGCTGAACGCTTTCGTCGATCTCCTCGACGTGAACGAAGTCCGCTTCTGCGTGGACGTCACGTTCCCGCGGAACATGGCCCGCTTCGAGGAACTGATCGACACCTTTGCGCAGATCGGAGTCGAGGTCCGCAGCTGCCTCATCGCGTCGCAAGGCGAGATCGGCGCGATGAACGCCCACCTGAGGGTCTCCACGATCGACGGCCCGGCGGTACGGAGGGTGCTGCGCGCTCGCGGCTTCGTGATCTCGGAGCCGTCCTCAAGCCTCTGATCACCCCTTTCCGATCAACCTGCGCAGGACGTACGGCAGAATTCCGCCGTGGAGGTAGTAGTGCACCTCGGCGGGCGTGTCGATCCGCGCCAGCGCCGGGAACGTCCGCTCGCCGCCCTCGCCCGATACGCGGACCGTCACCCGCATCCGGGGCGTGATCTCCCCGGCGATCCCTTCGACGGCGTAGATCTCCTTCCCCGTCAGCCCGAGGGACTCCCGGGTGGCCCCGTCCACGAACTGGAGCGGAAGGATTCCCATCCCGACGAGGTTGCTGCGGTGGATCCGCTCGAAGCTCTCCGCGATCGCCGCGCGTACCCCCAGCAACCGCGGCCCCTTGGCCGCCCAGTCGCGCGATGAACCGGAGCCGTACTCCTTCCCGGCGAGGATGACCAGCGGGGTCCCATCCGCAGCGTACCGCATCGCCGCGTCGTAGATCGTCGTCTTTTCCCCGCCGGGGGGGTATGTCGTCCACCCGCCCTCGGTTCCCGGCGCCAGCAGGTTGCGCAGCCGGATGTTGGCGAAGGTGCCCCGCATCATCACCTCGTGATTACCCCGCCGGCTTCCGTAGGAGTTGAACTCCTCCTTCGGGATGCCGTGGCCTTTCAGGTACGATCCCGCGGGGCCGTCCTCGGCGATGTCCCCGGCGGGGGAGATGTGGTCCGTCGTCACCGAGTCGCCGAGCACCGCGAGCACCCGCGCGCCGCGGATCTCCCCGACCGGCTCCGGCTCCGCCGGAAGGTTCTCGAAGAACGGGGGGTTCTTGACGTAGGTGGAGGACGGCTCCCATGCGAAGCACTCCGATTTCGGGACGGGGAGTTTTTTCCACGCTTCGTCCCCCGCGAAGACGCCCGCGTACTCCTTGCGGAACATCGCCGGTTCGACCGCGGAGCGCACCGCCTCCGTGATCTCCCCCGGAGACGGCCAAATCTCGCGGAGGAAGACCGGCTTTCCGTTTTTGTCGTTGCCCAGCGGCTCGGTGTAAGGATCGAAGTCGACGTCCCCGGAGAGGGCGTACGCCACCACGAGCATCGGGGAGGCGAGGTAGTTCGCCCGGCACAGGGGGTGGATCCGCCCCTCGAAGTTCCGGTTCCCCGACAGGACCGACGCGGCGACCAGGTTTCCGCGGCGGATCGTCTCCGCGACCGCCTCCGGCAGCGGGCCGGAGTTGCCGATGCAGGTGGTGCACCCGTATCCCACCAGGTGGAACCCGAGCGCCTGGAGGTACGGCATCAGCCCCGCGCGTACGAGGTACTGGGTGACCACCTTCGACCCCGGGGCGAGGCTCGTCTTCACCCACGGGCGGGTCCGCAACCCCTTTTCCACCGCCTTCTTCGCCACCAGACCCGCGCCGACCATCACGGAGGGGTTGGAGGTGTTCGTGCAGCTCGTGATGGCGGCGATCACCACGGAGCCGTCGTGCAGGTCGTACACCCCCTGGTCGAGGCGGACCGACGTCGTGCCGGGAGCCCAGGCCCCCGCCTCCGGAGTGCAGATCTCCCCGGCTTTGCTCCCGCCCTCCCCCAGCCACCGGTCCGCCCCCTCGTCCCCGTTCTCCGCCCGCGGCTCCTTCCCCCACGTGGAGAGGGCCTTGCGGAACGTCGCTTTCGATTCCTTGAGCGGCACGCGGTCTTGCGGGCGCCGCGGCCCCGCCATGGAAGGTTCCACCGTGGAAAGATCGAGGGAGAGCGTGTCGGAGAAGAGGGGGTCGCGGGTCTCGTCCGTGCGGAAGAGCCCCTGGGCCTTGCAGTACGCCTCCACGAGCTTCACCTGCCCCTCCTCCCGGCCGGTGAAGAGCAGGTAGGAGAGCGTCTCCCGGTCGACCGGGAAGAAGCCGATCGTCGCGCCGTACTCCGGCGACATGTTCGAGATCGTCGCCCGGTCGGCGACGGAGAGGGAAGAGAGCCCCTTTCCGTAGAACTCGACGAACTTTCCCACCACGCCTTTCTTCCGCAGCATCTGGGTGACCGTGAGGACGAGGTCGGTGGCGGTCGCCCCGACGGGAAGCTCTCCGGTCATCTTGAATCCCACCACCTCGGGGATGAGCATCGAGATCGGCTGGCCGAGCATCGCCGCCTCGGCCTCGATCCCGCCCACTCCCCATCCCACCACGCCCAGCCCGTTGATCATCGGGGTGTGGGAGTCGGTCCCCACGAGGGTGTCCGGATACGCCTGCGCGCCGGACCGGTCCTTCCGCGTGAAAACGACGGGGGCGAGGTGTTCGAGGTTCACCTGGTGGCAGATGCCGGTCCCTGGGGGGACGACGCGGAAGTTGCGGAACGACTCCTTCCCCCAGCGGAGGAAGGCGTACCGCTCCCCGTTGCGGCCGTACTCCCTCGCCACGTTGTCGGGGAAGGCGGCCGCCGTCGCAAACCGGTCCACCTGCACGGAGTGGTCGATCACGAGGTCCGCCGGCATCAGCGGGTTGATCCGCTTCGGGTCCCCGCCCATCCGCTTCGCCGCGTCGCGC
>Ga0209253_10003988_pt1 | contig 12914 bp, 11 predicted proteins | sample FrelakmetBRP12BR_FD_187145 | JGI IMG/M metagenome (GOLD analysis project Ga0209253, IMG submission 187145) | Freshwater lake sediment microbial communities from the University of Notre Dame, USA, for methane emissions studies - BRP12 BR (SPAdes)... | ecosystem: Environmental > Aquatic >...
TCGGTTGCCACCGGCAACAGCGAGAATCAGGCGGCCAGCGCCGCGCTCGAACTGAAGAACACGGTCGACAAGTGGCAGCACACGTTCGGCTTCGCTGGCAACTACGGCAGCGAAGGCGGCACCACCAACGCCCAGCGCTGGGAAGTCCGCGGCCAGACCCAGTACGCCCTGACCGAGCGCGCGTATGCCTTCGGCGCCGGCCGTTACGACGATGACAAATTCAGCCAATATGACTACCAGGCCTCGCTGGCCGGCGGTCTCGGTTACAAGATCATCGACAGCGAGCGCACCAAGCTGTGGGTGCAGGGCGGCCCGGGCTACCGCTACGCCGAAATCCTCGCCACGGGCGAGTCGGAAGACGGCGTCATCTTCCGTGGCGACCTGGGTTTCGACCACCAGCTCACCGACACGACCAAGATCGTCGACCGTCTCCTCGTTGAAGCAGGTTCGGACAACACCTACGTGCAGAACGACCTCGGCCTCGAGGTCACGATCTCGGGTGCGCTTGGACTGCGCGTGGGTTACCAGGTGCGTCACAACACCGACGTGCTGCCGGGGGTGGAAAAAACCGACACTCTGACCACGGTCGGCTTGCTGTACGAGACGAAGTAGGCGCTCTGTATCGCAGTGCAACACGGCCCGCGGCAGGGGAACCCCGCGGGCCGTCTGCTTTTTTATATAGAATCCGGGGATCATTTTTGCAGGCGTATCCCCCATGTCTGGTCCGAATCGCGAAGCGCCTTCGTCGCGCTTCCTGTTTCCCGATGTCCATGACTTCCTGACCCAGGTCGGTCAGGCGATCAACGACGATTTCCTGGGTGACGAGGAAGCGCTGATCCGTTCGCTTGCGGACATCGCGCGCCTCGACCCCGCGCAGCACGACGAAGTGCAGGCCACGGCACGCAGACTCGTCGAGGCGGTGCGCAGGGCGCCCGCCGCCAAGACCGGGCTCGACGCGTTTCTCCGGCAGTACGACCTGTCGTCGCAGGAAGGCGTCATCCTCATGTGCCTCGCCGAGGCTCTGCTCCGCATCCCCGATGACGAGACAGCCGATCGCCTGATCGCGGACAAGCTTCGCGCCGGTGACTGGGCCAGCCACCTGGGCGACAGCCAGTCCCTGTTTGTCAACGCCTCGACCTGGGGGCTGATGCTCACGGGCCGCATCGTGCGGCTCGATCCGCACGACGTCGCCGCGCCGGAAGGCGTGATGAACCGCGTCGTCGGCCGCATGGGCGAACCCGTCGTGCGCACGGCGATGCGCCAGGCGATGCGCATCATGGGCCATCAGTTCGTGATGGGCCGCACGATGAAGGAGGCGCTCGACAACTCGTTGAGCGGCGCCAACAGGCGCTATCGCTACACGTTCGACATGCTGGGCGAGGCGGCGCTGACCACGGCCGACGCCACCCGGTACTTCGACGCCTATCGCACGGCCATCGGCGCCCTCGCGGCGCGCGTCAACGAGTACCCGGATTTCGAGTCGCGTCCGAGCATCTCCGTGAAGCTCTCGGCGATGCACCCGCGGTTCGAGCGGTCGCACCGCCAGCGCGTCCATCGCGAACTGACCCCGCGCCTGGTCGAGCTGTGCCGGCTGGCTCGCGATGCGGGCATCGCGCTGACGCTCGACACGGAAGAGTCCGAGCGGCTTGAACTCACGCTGGAACTGCTGGCTGCGGTCTGCCGCGATCCCGCGCTCGCCGGCTGGAACGGCTTCGGTATCGCCGTGCAGACCTACCAGAAGCGCGCGCTGCCGATGCTGAAGTACATCGTCGGCCTGGCACAGGAGACCAATCGCATCCTGCACGTGCGTCTCGTCAAGGGCGCGTACTGGGACGCCGAGATCAAGCGAGGCCAGGAGCGTGGCCTGCCGGGTTACCCGCTGTACACGCGCAAGCCCAACACGGACGTGTCGTACCTGGCGTGCGCGAGCTACGTGTTCCAGCAAGGCAGGAACGTGCTGTATCCGCAGTTCGCCACACACAACGCACACACTGTTGCGGCTGTTGCCAGCATGGCAAGCAAGGCCGGCTTCGAATTCGAATTCCAGCGCCTGCACGGCATGGGTGAGGAGCTCTACACGCACGTGACGGACCCGAGCGGCCTCGGTATTCCGTGCCGCGTGTACGCCCCGGTCGGCGAGCACGAAGACCTGCTGCCGTACCTCGTGCGCCGACTGCTCGAGAACGGTTCGAACACGTCGTTCGTCAACCGCATCGTCAACGAGAACGAGCCGATTGACGCGATCATCGCGGACCCGGTGCGCACCGTGGACGGCTTCGACCAGGTCGCGCATCCGCGCATCCCGCAGCCGCTCGACATCTACCAGCCGGAACGCAGGAACTCGCTGGGCGTGCACCTCGCGAACGGCGCGGTGTGCCAGGCGATGGCGGATCGCATGGAGCGCGTGTCACGTCGTGCCTGGGTGGCAGCACCCCTGGTCGGCGGCGAGGAGAAGAGCGGGGTGGCCGACACCATCCGCAATCCAGCCAATCATGCCGACGTCGTCGGCAGCGTGGCGAACGCGACGGCGGAGCACGTGCGCAAGGCGGTCGACATCGCGGTGCAGGCGCAGCCTGCCTGGGACGCCACGCCCGCAGGCTTGCGCGGCGATACACTGGACAAGGCGGCCGACCTTTTCGAAGAAAGCACGGCTGAACTCGTCGCGATGTGCGTGCGGGAGGCAGGCAAGTCGGTGCCGGACGGCATTGCCGAGGTGCGCGAAGCCGTCGACTTCCTGCGTTACTACGCGGCTCGTGCCAGGCAGGAGTTCGCGAGCCCGCAACGAATGCCGGGGCCGACCGGCGAGAGCAACGAGCTGAGCCTGCATGGGCGCGGCGTCTTCACCTGCATCAGCCCCTGGAATTTCCCGCTGGCGATCTTCGCGGGGCAGGTCGCTGCCGCATTGGCCGCCGGCAATGCCGTGCTGGCGAAGCCGGCCGAGCAGACGCCGCTCGTGGCGGCGCACGCTGTGCGCCTGTTGCTGCAGGCGGGCGTGCCAGCCGACGTGCTGCATTTCCTGCCGGGCGACGGCGCCATAGTGGGTGCCGCCGCGGTGGCCGATCCGCGCATTGCGGGGGTCGCTTTTACGGGCTCCACCGATACTGCGCGGATCATCAATCGCACGCTGGCCGCCCGCAACGGACCGATCGGCGCGCTGATAGCGGAAACCGGCGGCCAGAACGCGATGATCGTCGACAGCTCGGCGCTGCCGGAACAGGTCGTCATCGATGCGGTCCAGTCGGCGTTCAACAGCGCGGGACAGCGCTGCTCGGCACTGCGAGTGCTGTGTGTGCAGGAAGACATCGCACCGAAGGTGAAGCGGCTGCTGGCCGGCTACATGGAAGAACTGGTGGTTGGCGATCCCGCGTACCTCGAAACCGACGTCGGCCCCGTCATCGACGAGGCGGCGCGCGCCATGCTCGAAGGCCATGCGCACGAAGTCATGCAGTCGGCTGCCTGGCACCATCGCATCGCGCTGCCGGCCGCTACGCGGGCCGGCAGTTTCGTCGCTCCGCTCGCGGTGGAGATCGCGTCGCTGTCGATGCTCGAGCGCGAGTGGTTCGGCCCGATCATGCACCTCGTGACCTACAAGGCGCGCGACCTCGAGGCGCTCGTGGACGCGATCAACGCGACCGGCTTCGGCCTCACGTTCGGCATTCACAGCCGCATCGACGGCACGGTGCGTCGCGTGGCGAGCCGTGTGGCAGCGGGCAATGTCTACGTCAACCGCAACATCATCGGCGCGGTCGTGGGTACGCAGCCGTTTGGCGGTTCGGGCCTGTCGGGCACGGGACCGAAGGCTGGCGGGCCGTTCTATCTTCACCGCTACGCGCACGAGCGCACGGTGACGGTCAATACGTCGGCGGTGGGCGGCAACGCTTCGCTGCTGGCGATGGAGTAGGCGGGCACTCCCGCGCAACAAGCGCATGAACCTCAGCGTCCTCGACATCTTCAAGGCCGGCGTCGGCCCGTCGAGTTCCCACACCATGGGGCCCATGAACGCTGCCTGCGCATTCGTGCACGACCTCGAGCGGATGTCGCTGCTCGGATCTGTCGACAAGGTCGCGGCGCAGGTCTATGGCTCGCTGGCCCTGACCGGCCACGGGCACTGCACCGATCGCGCGATACTGCTCGGACTCGAAGGCAACCAGCCGGCTACGATCGATCCGGCCGCGATGGAGCCGTCGCTCGAACGCATCCGCAGCACAGGCCGCATCCTGCTCGCGGGCAGGCACGAGATCGCCTTCGACGAGCCGCTCGACCTGTTGTTTCACCGTGACCAGACCCTGCCGCAGCACCCCAACGGCATGCGTTTCACCGCGCTCGACGCGGCGGGGACCGTGCTGCACCGGGAGGAGATCTTCTCCACCGGTGGCGGGTTCATCGTCCGCGCCGGCGACTTCGGCAAGCCGGATGCAGGCGGACCGCAGGTTGATGTTCCGCATTCGTTTGCTTCCGGGCAGGAACTGCTCGAGGTGGCGCGCAGTCGTGGTCTCGAACTGCACGAGCTGATGCTCGAGAACGAGCGAGCCTTCCGGCCCGATGCCGAAACGCGCGCTGCCTTGCTCAACCTCTGGTCGATCATGGACGGCTGCATCCAGCGCGGGTTCGCAGCGAATGGACTGCTGCCCGGCGTGCTCAAGGTACGTCGTCGCGCATCACGCATGCAGCGTGTGCTGCTGGAGCAGTCGTCACAGCAGCGCCCGCTCGATGCGATCGAGTGGGTCAATGCCTTCGCGCTGGCGGTGAACGAGGAGAACGCTGCCGGCGGGCGCGTGGTCACGGCCCCGACGAACGGCGCCGCGGGCATCGTCCCGGCCGTGCTCGCGTACTACCGCAAGTTCGAGCCGGGTGCGAGCGAAAACGGCATCGTGCGCTTCCTGCTGGTGGCTGGCGCCATCGGCATGCTCTACAAGCGCAATGCCTCGATTTCGGGCGCCGAGATGGGTTGTCAGGGCGAGGTCGGCGTCGCGTGCTCGATGGCCGCCGCGGGTCTCGTCGCCGCGCTCAATGGCACCAACGAGCAGGTGGAGAATGCAGCCGAAATCGGCATGGAGCACAACCTCGGGCTGACCTGCGATCCGATTGCCGGCCTGGTGCAGATACCCTGCATCGAGCGCAACGCGATGGGTGCCGTGAAGGCGATCAACGCGGCCCGACTGTCGATCCGCGGCGATGGCACGCACAAGGTGTCGCTCGACCAGGTGATCAATACCATGCGCCAGACCGGTCACGACATGTCGACGATCTACAAGGAGACCAGCCAGGGCGGCCTGGCGGTCAACGTCCCGGAATGCTGAGCCGACGGTAACGCGGAGACATTATGCAGCCAGCCGATTCGGTGGTCGTGGTCACGGGCGCGTTTGGTGCGCTTGGCTCGGCGGTCGCGCGTGCCTTTGGCCAGGGCGGAGCCAGGCTCGCGCTGGTCGACGTAGCGCAGCCGTCCGCCGAACTGCAGAGGGATTTCGGCGGTGCGGGGCACATGCTGCTCGGCGGGGCGGATCTCGCCGACATCGATGCGACGCGCAAGGCGATGGCCGCCATTGCGATGCGCTTCGGCGGCATCGACGTGCTGGTCAACGTGGCTGGCGGATTCCGCTGGGAAAAAATCGAGGACGGCGACATCGGCACCTGGGATTCGCTCTACTCGATGAACCTGCGCTCGGCCGTCGTTGCGTCGAAGTGCGCGCTCCCGGCCATGCTCGAGCGCGGCGGCGGTCGCATCATCAACATCGGCGCCGGTGCTGCGGGCAAGGCGGCGCTGGGGATGGGAGCCTATGCTGCGTCCAAGGCGGGTGTGCAGCGCTTCACCGAGGCGCTGGCCGAGGAACTGAAGGATCGCAACATCACGGTCAACGCGATCCTGCCAGGCATCATCGACACGCCACGCAACCGGCTCGATATGCCGAAAGCGGACTTCACGCGGTGGGTGAGTCCCGAGGCGATCGCCAGGGTGATCCTTTTCCTGGCGTCGGCGGAGGCTGCGCCAGTGACCGGTGCCGCCATTCCCGTGTTCGGGCGCGGTTGACGCCGCAGCCCGCTAAGCCAGGTTGCGCGGGTAGTCGAATTCCGCTTCGAGGCCGCTCGCCCAGTCGAGCTGCGACCAGTCGTTCACCGTGAAGCACGCAGTGAACACTCCGCAAGTCGGCAACGTGTCGATCTGCTCGCCCGCCGAAAGCTTGTTGGCGCAGTCGGTGATGCCCGGGTTGTGCGCAAACACCATCACGTGTCGCGCATTGCCGCCCAGTTCACGAACGACCTCCACGATCCGCTTCGGGTCAGCCAGGTACAGGCGCTCGTCCTGCGCAATCCTGTCGGCGTGAACTTTCAGTTCGCGGGCCATGATGCTGGCCGTCGACAGCGCACGCACGGCGGGGCTCGACAGGATCAGGTCGGGCTTCAGCTTGCGCGCGCGGAGCCGGCGCGCCATTTCCGGGGCATCCTGCTGGCCGCGGCGGTCGAGAACCCGGTCCCAGTCCTGCTGCCCCGGCAGCGACGTGTCCGCCTTCGCATGCCGGACCAGCGTCAGTCGCCGCATCGACCCGGTGTCCAGGCGGTCCGCCGCCAGGCGCTGCACCTTGCCCTTGCTCAGCTTGCCGAGGCTCATTCGCTCGCGACCTCGACGCAGCCGTCGACAACCCGCGTTGCGTGACTCTTCACGGCCTCGTAGGCGGGCGGGGTCAACGCCCTGCCGGTGCGCAGGCAGAAGCGTGCGCCGTGGCGCGGGCAGATGACCTGGTGATCCTCGACCACGCCGCCGGCGAGACCGCCGCCGTCGTGGGTGCAGACGTCCTCGATCGCGAGGAACTCGCCGTCGATGTTGTAGACGGCGACGAACGCGCCGTCGACTTCGGCCGAAGCGTAGTCGCCCGGCTCGATGTCCGTGGCGGGTGCGACGCGGATCCAGGTGGTCATATCCGGAGCCCGTGCGCTGCATCGGCCATGACGGCAGGCGGACACCCGGGCCACAACATGATTCGCCGGGACGCCGTAAACCCGTCCTTGGGGGCTCTGAGCTCGGCGTCCATGCCTCGCACAGCCCGGCGAATCAGTTCTGGCCCGAATGTCCTCGCCGTCAAGTGGCCGATGGGACGTTGCCTCACATCATCCCCGTCTGCAGCCGCGCTGCCTCGGACATCATCGACTGGTCCCACGGCGGATCGAACACGAGTTCGACGTCCGCGTGCTTCACTGTCGGGATGACCCCGACCTTTTCCTTGACGTCGGCGACGAGCACGTCACCCATGCCGCAGCCTGGTGCAGTCAGCGTCATCTTGATCGAAAGCACGCGGCCATCGCCGTCGGGAATGACTTCGCATTCGTAGACCAGGCCGAGGTCGACGATGTTGATCGGGATCTCCGGGTCGTAGCAGCCCTTCATCTGCTGCCAGGCGACCTGCTTCACGTCGTCGTCACTCGCATTCGGCGGCAATTCGGGCGACTCTGCCGGTTCCTTGCCCAGCGCGTCCGCGTCCTTGCCCGCGATGCGGAAGAGGTTGCCCTCGACGTAGACGGTGAAGCTGCCGCCGAGGGCCTGCGTGATGTAGCCCTGCTGGCCCTGGCGCAGCTTCACGTTGACGCCCGCAGGAACTATCACCGCATCCACGTCGCGGGTGAAGCTCACAGGTTCGTTGTCGGCTCGGTACAAGACGGACTCCTGTCGATCGATGGCTATTCGGTCGAAACCTGTTGCTGCTGATGCAGCGCCGCGTCGAGCGTGTGCCAGCAGAGGCTGGCGCACTTCACGCGGGCCGGGAATTCACGGACGCCTGACAGCGCTCCGAGCTTGCCGAGGCTGGTCACGTCGATGTCGACGTCGTCGCGCGTCAGCAGCTGGTGCATCTGCGAGAACAGGCCTTCGGCCTCCGCAACGGTCCTGCCCTTGACGCTCTCGGTGAGCAGCGAGGCCGACGCGATCGAGATCGCGCAGCCGCTGCCGTTGAAGGACACGTCGCTGATGCGATCGCCGTCGAGTTTCACGAACATCGTCAGCTTGTCGCCGCACAGCGGGTTGAAACCGTCGGCGCGGCGATCCGCGTCCGGGATCTCGCGGAAATTGCGGGGATGCCGGTTGTGGTCGACGATGATGTCGCGGTACAGGTCCTTGAGGTCCATCAGCCGAGCATCTCCCGCGCGGTGTGCAGGGCCGCGACCAGCCGGTCGATCTCGGCACGCGTGTTGTAGAACGCGAACGACGCACGCGCCGTCGCGGGCAGCCCGAAGAAGTCCATGACCGGCATCGCGCAGTGGTGGCCCGTGCGGATCGCAACACCCTCGTGGTCGAGGATCGTGCCCAGATCGTGCGGATGCACCCGGTCGATCGTGAACGACACGACGGCGGCCTTCTCCGGTGCCGTGCCTATGAAACGCAGGCCGGGAACGGTTGCGAGTTGTGCGTTCGCGTAGACGAGCAATGCCTGCTCGGCCGCTGCAATGCGCTCCATGCCGAGCGTTTCGAGGTAATCGATCGCTGCGCCGAGACCGATCGCGCCCGCGATGTCGGGCGTGCCGGCCTCGAACTTGTATGGCAGGCCGTTGTAGACAGTCTTTTCGAACGATACGGCCAGGATCATGTCGCCGCCGCCCTGCCAGGGCGGCATCGTGCTCAGCAGCGACTCGCGGCCATAGAGCACGCCGATGCCGGTCGGACCGCACATCTTGTGGCCGGAGAAGGCGTAGAAATCGCAATCGAGCGCCTGCACGTCCACTGTCATGTGCGGAACGGCCTGCGCGCCGTCGAGCAGCACCGGCACGCCACGCGCCCTGGCTGCCGCGATGAAACGATGCACCGGGATGACCGTCCCTAGCGCATTCGAGACGTGGGCCAATGCCACCAGCTTGGTGCGCGGGGACAGCAGGGCGGCGAACGCGTCGAAGTCCACTTCGCCCGACTGCGTGATCGGCGCGACCTTGAGCGTGGCCCCGGTTTGCTGGCACAGCATCTGCCACGGCACGATGTTCGCGTGGTGCTCGAGCCACGAAATCAGGATCTCATCGCCCGGGCCGAGGGTCGGCCGGCCATACGACTGTGCGACGAGGTTGATGGCCTCGGTGGTGCCGCGCACGAAGATGATTTCTGTCGTCGACTTCGCATTGATGAAGCGACGCACCTTCTCGCGCGCACCCTCGAACAGGTCGGTCGCTTCCTGGCTCAGCGTGTGCACGCCACGATGCACGTTGGCATGGGACGTCTCGTAGTACCGCGACATGGCGTCGATGACGGCGCGGGGGCGCTGGCTCGAGGCCGCGTTGTCGAGGTACGAGAGCGGCAGGCCGTGGACCGTGCGCTCCAGTACCGGGAAATCACGGCGGATCGAGGCGACGTCGAGCGCGGTTGAACCGCCGGCGACGGCGTGCACGGCGTTCATACAGACCCCTCCAGCAGGCGTACCAGGCGCCGATCGAGTTCGTCATGCACGTGCCTGGCCAGGACCGGCTCATCCACTCGCGCCATGACGGCTCCGGCAAACGCCCGCGTCAGCGCGCTGCGCGCTTCGGGCTCGCTGAGTCCGCGCGAGCGCAGGTAGAAGAGGGCATTCGGGTCCAGCTGGCCCGTGGTCGTGCCGTGGCTGCACTGCACGTCGTCCGCGTAGATCTCGAGGTCGGGCTTGGTGTCGATCTCGGCGCCGGGCGTCAGCAGCAGGTTGCGATTGACCTGGCGCGCATTCGACTTCTGCGCGCCTTCGTGCACGATCGCCTTGCCGTTGAACACGCCGCGGCCCTTGTTGGCCGCGATGCCGCGGTAATCCTGCAGGCTCGTCGTTTCGATTGCACGGTGGTCGACGTGGATGTGCGAGTCGAGGTGTCGCGAGCCGTCGGCCAGGAAGACGCCCGTGATCTCGGTGCCGGCCGCGCGACCGTCCAGGCTGACACGGGTATCGAGGCGCGCCAGGGCGGCGCCAAGCTGCGAATCCCGCATCACGAAGCAGGCGTTCTCGCCAACGCGGGCTTCTATCCGTTCGATGTGGAAAGCACGCTCGCCCTGGCGCTGCAGCCGATACAAGGTGAGGTGCGCACCGGGGCCGAGTTCGATGTCGAGCACGGCATTGGTGAAATGTTCAAGCGTGCCGTCGTCGACATGGTCGATCAGCAGGCGTGCTCGGCTGTCCGGCGCCATGCGCACGGCAATGCGGGGGCTCGCAAGAGTCGGGCCGGTGCCCGTGGTTAGCAGCGACAACTGCACGACGTCGTCGCTCTGCTGGCCAGCCGCAGTGGACAGCAGCAGCGGGCCGATGGTCAATGCGGCGTTGAGCGCTGCGAAGCGCTCAGTTCCGCCGCCGACGAAAGTGCGCAGCAACGGATCTTCAGGTGCGCCCGTCAACGTGCCGAGCGCAAAGCCGCCGAGCGTCGCCGGCACTGGGCCCACCGCCGATCCGTTGGCGAGCACCAGTCGCTGCGCAACGAACGCAGCCGGCACATCGGCCGGTGCTGTCGCCGGTGTCGCCGGCATGAATCGCCGCGATTCGAGGCGGCGCAGGCTCGTGTACTTCCAGGCTTCTTCCCGTGCGCCGGGGAACCCGAGTTCGGCAAAGCGTTCCATCGCCACTGCGCGACGCGAAGCGCTGCCGCCCAGCGCGGAATGCAGCCGCTCGAACGCCTCGCGGTAGTGCGCAATGGCCGCGGCGGGAGCGATGGCGCTCATGCGGCGCTCGCCTCCTGCTTGACCCAGTCGTAGCCGCGCTTTTCCAGCTCGAGTGCGAGCGACTTGTCGCCCGTGCGCAGGATGCGGCCGTCCGAGAGTACGTGCACGAAGTCGGGCTCGATGTAGTCGAGCAAGCGCTGGTAATGGGTGACCATCACGATGGCGCGCTGCGGCGAGCGCAGGCTGTTGACGCCGGTCGCGACGACGCGCAGCGCGTCGATGTCGAGGCCCGAGTCCGTCTCGTCGAGCAGCGCGAGCTTCGGCTCGAGCACCGCCATCTGCAGGATTTCGTTGCGCTTCTTTTCACCGCCCGAAAATCCTTCGTTGACGCCCCGGCTGAGGAAGCTCTCGTCCATCTGCATCAGCTTCATCTTGTCCTTGATCAGCGCCAGGAACTCGAAGGCGTCGAGTTCCTGCAATCCACGCTGCTTGCGCACCGCGTTGAGCGCCGCCTTCAGCAGGTAGGCGTTGTTGACGCCGGGAATCTCGACGGGGTACTGGAATGCGAGGAAGACGCCGCGACGGGCGCGTTCTTCGGGCTCGAGCGCGAGCAGGTCATCACCGAGGTAATGGGCCGTGCCCTTCGTGACTTCGTAGCCGGCGCGGCCCGCCAGCACGCTGGCCAGCGTGCTCTTGCCGGAACCGTTCGGTCCCATGATGGCGTGCACTTCGCCGGGCTTCACCTCCAGGTTGACGCCCTTCAGGATTTTGCGAGCGCCGATCTGGGCGTGCAGGTCGCGGATGCTGAGCATGTCTGTTGTTCTCTATGGACGCGGATCAGCCAACGGAGCCTTCGAGGCTGACAGCGAGCAGATTCTGGGCTTCCACCGCGAACTCCATCGGCAGTTCCTTGAATACCACCTTGCAGAAACCGTTGACGATCATGTTTACCGCATCCTCTTCGGACACGCCGCGGCTGCGGCAGTAGAAGAGCTGGTCATCGGCAATCTTCGAGGTCGTGGCTTCGTGCTCGACGACTGCGGACGGGTTCCTGATCTCCATGTACGGGAACGTGTGCGCGCCGCACTTGTCCCCCATCAGCAGGGAGTCGCACTGGGTGAAATTGCGGGCACCTTCGGCCGACGGCAGGACTTTCACCAGGCCGCGATACGTGTTCTGGCCGCGGCCCGCGGAAATGCCCTTGGAGACAATCGTGCTGCGCGTATTGCGCCCGATGTGAATCATCTTGGTGCCGGTGTCCGCCTGCTGGTAGTGGTTCGCCAGCGCGACCGAGTAGAACTCTCCAACCGAGTTGTCACCGGTCAGCACGCAGCTCGGGTACTTCCAGGTAATCGCCGAGCCGGTTTCCACCTGCGTCCAGCTGATGCGCGAATTGGCGCCACGGCACTCGCCGCGCTTGGTCACGAAATTGTAGATGCCGCCGACGCCGTTCTCGTCGCCGGGATACCAGTTCTGGACCGTCGAATACTTGATGTTGGCGTCCTTGAGCGCGACCAGTTCCACCACGGCGGCGTGCAGCTGGTTCTCGTCGCGCATCGGCGCGGTGCAGCCTTCGAGGTAACTCACGTGGCTGCCTTCGTCGGCGATGATCAGCGTGCGCTCGAACTGGCCGGTATTGGCCGCGTTGATACGGAAGTAGGTCGAAAGCTCCATCGGGCAGCGCACGCCCCGCGGCACGTAGACGAACGAACCGTCCGAAAACACTGCCGAATTCAGGGTGGCAAAGTAGTTGTCCGCATAGGGGACGACGCTGCCGAGGTATTGCTCGATCAGCTCGGGGTGGTTCTGCACCGCGTCCGAGAACGAACAGAAGATCACGCCCGCCTTGGCGAGCTTGTCCTTGAAGGTGGTCGCGACCGAGACGCTGTCGAACACCGCGTCGACCGCGACACCGGCGAGACGCGCCCGCTCGTGCAGCGGCACGCCGAGCTTCTCGTAGGTGGCGAGCAGCTTGGGGTCGACCTCGTCGAGGCTCTTCGGGCCGTCGGTCTTCGCCCGCGGAGCCGAGTAATACGAGATCGACTGGTAATCGATCGGCGCGATGCGCAGGTGGGCCCAGTCCGGGTTCGCCATCGTCTGCCAATGCCGCAGCGCCCGCAGGCGCCAGTCGAGCATGAACTGCGGTTCACGCTTGATCTTCGAGATGACGCGGACCACGTCCTCGTCGAGGCCGGGCGGCAGCGTGTCGGATTCGACGTCGGTGACGAAGCCATGCTGGTATTTCTGCGCGACGAGCGCGTCGAGGTCGGTCGGTGTGCTGGCCATCGGTGATTTCCTCAGAGCCGGCCTGGACCACGCGTCGCGGCGGGTG
>Ga0209253_10003989_pt1 | contig 12912 bp, 8 predicted proteins | sample FrelakmetBRP12BR_FD_187145 | JGI IMG/M metagenome (GOLD analysis project Ga0209253, IMG submission 187145) | Freshwater lake sediment microbial communities from the University of Notre Dame, USA, for methane emissions studies - BRP12 BR (SPAdes)... | ecosystem: Environmental > Aquatic >...
TAATTCTCTTACTCTAACGGTTGCAATGCCAGATCTGATATCAGACATGGCATAGGGAATGACCAGCTCGCCATTACGGATAATCGCGCCGCAGGTATACACGACATTGGGGACATATCCCTCGCGATCTTCCTCATGTGGCGCGAGTAACGGCTCTTCCAAGCGAGCGATGATTTTTTTCGGATTTTCAAGATCAAGCAGCATGGCGCCGATGCAGTACTGTCGCATGGGCCCGACACCGTGGGTGAGGACTATCCAGCCTTCATCGGTTTCCAGGGGTGAGCCGCAGTTGCCGATCTGAATGAACTCCCAGGGACGTGTTGGCTCCTGGATGATTTCGGACTCCTGCCAGAAATGGATATTGTCTGAGAACATGATATGATTGTTTTCACCGTCCTGTCGCGAGAGCATGACGTAGCGACCGTCAATCTTGCGCGGGAAAAGAGCCATCCCTTTATTTTTTACCGCTTTGCCGTTGAGGGTTATAACCTTAAATTTGATAAAATCATTTGTCTCAATAAGCTGCGGAAGAATTTTAAAGCCGTTATATGCCGTATAGGTCGCATAATAGGTAACCTCACCGTTGTCATCAATAAATTGCACGAACCGGGCGTCTTCAATGCCGCGGCTTTCGTTTTCCGAAACGGGGAAGATAACTCGTTCTGATATTCGGTGATCAGGTCTAAAATTAATCTCATAATTTGAATTGGCAAGCCAGTACATGATCCAGAAGGTTTCATTCTGGCGTATTTCAGAGAAAATGGGGTTTGTTCCAAGTGCTACAATTTTATCTTTCAGTTCATTGTAGGTGAAATTGTCCGGCAGCTGGTCCAGAATATGCGCGGTTATCTCATTGCAGGCCGCCATTTCCTTGAGCTTCAGCTGGAAGAGATGCCGGTCGCAAACCTGAAAATGGACGTCCGGCGTTTCGACATAATCGCTGATCGGGTCGAAGAGAAATGTATTGTGCTTGTCAAGGATGCCGCTTCTAAATACAATCGAGGAAAGATGACCTTCGCCGGTTGCGCGCAGGCTCATGATAAAGCGCAAGCTGCCCTTGTCCAGATGGCTTTGATCAGGGTGGGGGACGATTGAAGGGTTGAAAAGGGCAGCCGATTCAATGGAGTACTCCATGGTAAAATATGCCCCGATGAGTGTCCTTTTAGCCTCGCTGAGCACGGCATCCCGAGGAACAAATTCGCTTACCTTATTCAGGTGGCGCTCAAAAATGTATCTGATGTCTTTGTGCCGCTCGGAGAATTCGAGCATTATTTCTTCAAGAAGATTTTCGGCAACTGCCTCGGGCAAGTCCATTATGCGTTGAATAATTTTAGGTATGCGATACGTGTCCTCGGGCAGGTGAAGCCGTGTAATGACGCGCGAGGTGTCACCCAGGAGTTTTTCCTTTTTGCGTTTGATTTTCGGATGTGATGATATTTTTTTTACATTAGGCATGATTCTCTGTTTCATTATTACTTCTCCCCTCAATGGTAAAAGGTTTGGTTGCTGGGGTGCCACGAATATCTCCTACCACTAACACTCTCCCCCTCTTCTGAGGTGAGAGAGCATTTATGCGAACAATTGCCCTTTTTATAACGCCGACCTACTATTTGTCAGGCATAATTGCACAAGATCGTTAATATGTGCTGTGCCGACACACATAACCGTGTCAGCGCCGCCCCAGTATATTTTTACCGTACCGTCGTCTTCAGGAACAGCACCGCAGGTAAAAACAACATTGGGCACATAGCCGTTTACCTCCCAGGGGGCCTCGGGCTGCAGTATCCACTGATCGGAAACGCCGATGATTTTTGCAGGATCATTAAGGTTATGCAGGGCAGCGCCAAGACGATACACTGCCCCAGCCATGGTCTCAAAGACCCCATGATAGATGTGCAGCCAGCCCTTGTCAGTTTTAAAGGGCGGTGCGCCGGGCCCGATTTTCATCTCATCCCAGTGATAGGGAACCGGCTTCATAATCACCCGTGAATCCCCCCAGTGAACCAGGTCCGGGGAATAGGAAATCCAGATTGACCAGGGTGAGATCTCCGAATGCGGTCTATCCAGCCGCGCGTATCTGCCCTGGAATTTCTCAGGAAAAATAACCACATTGCGCAGGTCGGCCTGGGTGATCATCGCGACGCGCTCTATGCTCTTAAAGTCCTTTGTCCGGGCAAGTGCTATGCGCACCCCATGCCGGGAGTATGCACTGTAGGTGAGAAGGTATTCACCCTCCACGGAGTTTATGCGCAGGTCCTCCACCCCGAACTCTTCATATTCTGCAAAAACGTTGTCCGTTGACGGTGTGAGAAAGGGCTCGGGATGGACAGTGAAGGAAAAACCATCATCGCTGTCGGCCCTGCCGATGATGGAGCGCCCGTTGTGCCTGTGCGATCTGAAAAGCATAATGTAGCGGCCCTCATGTCTCACAATGCCGGCATTGTGGACCGTGGCTACAGTGTAGGGGACATCGTCTTTTGTGAGAATGGGGTTTTTTTTATAACGTGTTACAATAGGGCATTGATTAGTCATAGTATCGGGTTGTGGTTTAATGGTTATGAATTTATGCGGTTAAGCCCCCGCTATCTAATCAGTTGTTTTAGGTCCTTCCAAAATCATCTTCAAAGCGTTCTATATCATCCTCCCCGAAATAATCGCCGGTTTGCACTTCAATGAAGCGCACATTTTCAGAACCCGGGTTAGCGATTCTGTGCAAGGCGCCTTTGGGGATATCTACGGACTGCCCCGGCGTAAGCACAAACGTTTTATCGTCAAGAGTTATCTCCGCCCGGCCGCCAATGATATACCAGTGTTCGGACCGACGTTGGTGCCGCTGCAGGCTCAGACGCTTGTGGGGGAAAACGACAATTTCCTTGTTTTTATAGGTATCATTGTCCGCCAGGATTTTATAATAGCCCCAGGGCCGGTGATCTTCGGGCTTCGCTTTTTCAAGAACCGTTTCATAGACCTGAATGTATTCTTCAAGCATGCGGTCGATTGTGAAATACTGTTCAACACGGCGGCGGCAGCATGCTCGGTCAATATCTTTTATTTTCGCAGCAGCAGCTATTGCCTCATCCAGTGTTTTTACGAGAAAACCGTTTTTGCCATCTTCGATAAGTTCGGGCATGCTCCCCTTGTTAAATGCGATCACTGGGGTGCCGCAGGCCATCGATTCTATAACGGACAGGCCAAAAGGCTCATTGAAATTTATGGGGTGGAGAAGTGCGTATGCTTTGCCGAGCAGCCGGTTGCGCTGAACCGGGTCGGCGCTGCCGACATAGACCGCATTGTAGTTGTCCAGTTGTGGTTCGACGTGCTGGTGATAGTAGGCTTCATCCTGGATGATTCCCGCCAATATCAGCTTTTTATTGCAGGCCCTGGCAATTTCAATGGCCTCTCTGGCGCCCTTGTCATGGTGAATGCGCCCGAAAAAGAGCAGATAGTCGTCCGGCTCAGGCTGGAAATCAAACTGCTTTATATCTATGCCGTGATAGATGGTTTTGATATAGTCAAGATCCGGGGACCGGTCGGCATCGCTGATGGAAACATAAAATACTTTGCTGTTGTATTTTTTGTAAACCGGCAGAATCCCGGGCGATGAAAAGCCGTGAATGGTGGTAACGAACGGGGTGGTGATAAGGCCGGTATAGGTCAAGGGCAAAAAGTCAAAATTGTTATGTATAACATCAAAATCTTCAGCATGCTCAAAGAGTTCCGAAATGTGCAGACACTCCCATACTTTTGGCATAATGGAACGGTCTTCTTCATAGCCCCGTGCGCAAACGGCATGCAGCTTGCCGCTTGTTTCGGAATCACCGGTCGCAAAAAGGGTAACATCATAGCCTCGTGATACCAACCCCTCGGTCAAAAGGGAAACCACGCTTTCCCATGGACCGTAGTGGCGCGGCGGTGTACGCCAGGCAATCGGAGAGAGCATAGCAATGCGCATAGCTAACCCTTTACGCTAACCGGTTGATTGGGACAATGATTGTTTTAAAATCTCATCGGCATAAAGCATTTGCAAGGTCATAAGCGAAAGCAGCCAGGCAAGCGTCGACTCGGCGCCTTCATTCTGGTTGATGCCGTCAGCCATCAGCCCGTCGCGGCACCCGCCGGTCTTGGGATCATAGAGAGGTATATTCAGGTCGTTGTGTCCGAGAAACCAGTTAAAGCACATGACCGCATTGTCGATCCATGTTTTGTCGTGGGTGACGTTAAAGGCTTCGACACAGGCTTCAATCATGACATGAGCCTCGATGGGCTGCTGGTCGAAACGGGCCTTGGGGCCGCCTTGTTCATACCAACCGTTGTTGCCGATTGGCACAAAGTGGCCGTCTTCGGTCTGGATGGTGAGCAGCCACTTGAGGGCGCTGAGTCCCATATCGATCATATCGCTGCGCTGCATCCCTTGGCCGGATAAAAGCAGGGCATGGGGCAGCTTGCCGTTGGCATAATTTAAAGTGCTTTCAAGCCAGGGCCAGCCTTTTTTTGCATTGCTCTTGAACTGATTGAAAAGCCTGTCTGCAAGGATTTCTCGAACCCGGCGTGCTTCACTGTCGCCTGAAAATTTGTAAAGGTAGGCATGCAAGCCTACCAAGGCAGAAGCGATGGCACGGGGTGAATTAAAGTGCTCGACAGCTTTCAACGCCTGGTTGAAGAGCATCGTGCTCACTGCCAGCTGTCCGGGATTGTCAAGAAAAGCTACAGCCTTGCCGATGCCCCAGAGCACTCTACCGTGCGCATCCTCTGATCCGACCTCCTCAATCCATTGCCGTGAATAGTTCATAAAATTATGAAACCGCCCCGTTTTGACATTGAAGGCATACAGGAGAAAGCTCAGATAATGGCCGTAGAGAGAATCAAGGCACGTGCTGTCCGGAAGCGGGTATTTTCGGGCTATGGCAGCAACCATCAGGGCTCTCGCATTATCATCTGTGCAGTACCCGTGGTTGCGATCGGGGATGGTATGGGTGGCATGCTGCAAAATGCCAGTATCATCGGTAAGGGTTTTCAGGTGATCAAGCTTCATTTCCGGCAGCTCGAATTTTGTGATGGATTTGATGTGATCAATATATAAGTGCCGGGGGCGTGGGTGCCGGGCACGGTTGAGCTTAACCTCGCTGAAAACCTCGAGATATCTTCGGGATACCTCCTTCCAGATCGCCTCGCGACAGAATGTATAGGCTTTTTTGCGTATCGTATGCCGGTGGACATCATTGTCCAGAAGGTCGATGATTTGTTCCGCCATAAGATCAGGGTTTTTGAATGGAACAATTTTGCCCCGCCCTTCAGCGAGCATCTCGGTCGCATACCAGTAGGGGGTTGAAATGACGGCTTTGCCGGTCCCCATGGCATAGGCGAGCGTCCCAGAAGTAATCTGTGCTTCTTCAAGATAAGGGGTTACATATATATCAGCGGTGCCGAGAAACTCACATAATTCTTTCAGCTCCACAAAACGGTTTTGAAAAATTACATGCTCGCTGATATTGAGTTTGCGCACGAGTTGCTGCAGGCTGATGCGGTATTCCTCTCCATTCGCCTTCAAAATATGCGGATGGGTTGCTCCTAAAATAATATAGGTAACATCGGGGTGTTTTTTAATGACTGACGGAAGCGCCAGCAGTACGTTTTCAATGCCCTTGTTGGGGGAAAGGAGGCCGAAGGTGAGAAGCACCTTTTTGCCTTCAACGCCGAACTGATCTTTGTAAAAGTTGGGATCCATAAAAGGGGTATCCGGAATGCCGTGATGGATAAAGGCAATTTTCTCCTCCGGAACGGCATAGATATCTTTGAGGAAATCGAATGCTTTCCGGCTCATCACGATCAGTTTGTTGGACAGGTCAGAAAGCCAGCGCATAACTTCGCGATATTCCGGGGCGGGATCTCTCAGAACCGTATGAAGCGTTGTCACGACCGGCATCCGAAGCTCCCCGAGAAGCTTCAGGAGATGGCTGCCAGCCGGGCCGCCGAAAATACCGTATTCATGCTGCACACAGACAATATCAATCTGGTTGATGTTAAGAAACTCCGATGCGACACCGTAATCGGTGAGTCTGTTCTGGTTGATCTCAAACCGGACTTTTTCAGGATATGCATATCCCTCGGGTCTATCATTCATAGCGATCGCCCAGCAGTTAATATCGGGCGCTTCCGTCGATAAGGCCTCAACAAGATCAGTAGTGAATGTTGCTATACCACACTGGCGGGGCACATAGTTCCCGATTACGACAACCGAGCCTATTTCCCCATAATAATGAATAACAGATGCCATATTAGTCGTTCCCCATTAATTCCATTTTTGATAAGAATTTGTTTTGAACAGGTTAAGTATAGGAAACTTTCACTTGCATGTCAATATAATCACAAGATATAAAACAGCACCTGATGTAAAATTCTTAATTTTTTTAAGGACTCATCAAAATGTCGGCCGGGGTCATAAGTGGCTCTGTCTTTTCTCTAGATTACCTTACACTTTACCCACCCTATAATCTATGGTATACGAATGTTGAAAAGTAATTAGCCGCAGTAGTAATGTATAAATGAGCTTGAGAGGAGTGTCGAGTGCTAAGGTAGCTGTTTTTCTGGGGCTATGGTATTTTATTATTTATGTGTGCTTCAAGTTCCAACAGGGAGGAATTAACGCATGGCATGAATCACTAATGAATGTTCTTGAACTGTTGGGAATAGAAATGTACCATTCACCATCTACGATTTACCATTTACTGCTTTTAGGTCATGAGAAACATTAAGCTCACTATTGAGTATGACGGTACCGACTACAAGGGGTGGCAATTTCAAACAAATGAGCCAACGATTCAGGGCGTTATTGAGGAGAAACTGGGCATTATTCTCAATCAGCCTATGAGGATCATTGGCGCAGGGAGGACGGATACCGGTGTCCACGCCTTGAACCAGGTCGCTCATTTTTTCACTGACTCGACCATAGGCTCTGACAGTTTAAAAAAGGGGCTCAACAATCTTTTGCCATCGGACATCGTGATAAAAGAGCTTACAGAAGTCGATGCTGACTTTCATGCCCGTTACAGCGCAAAGAGCAGAGTATACAAGTACCTCATCTGGAATGGCGATGGTCTTGCTACTTTCTATAGAAGATTTGCCTGGCATATACCCCATCCGCTGGATATAAATAAGATGAGAAAGGCTGCTGAGGGTCTGGTTGGATTGCATGATTTTGCCTCGTTTCGAGGGAGCGGAAGCACCTGTTACTTTACTGCACGAGAGATTATACAATTTACCATGAGAGGACGTAGCAGGGGATGGATCATAACGACGATTGAAGCTACTGCCTTCTTGAGACACATGGTCCGTAATATAATGGGAACTTTAGTTGAAGTGGGAAAAGGGGATATGACCGTTGAAGCATTTATGGATATTGTTAAATCAAAGGACAGAAAAAAGGCTGGTATCCCAGCTCCTCCCCAGGGATTATTTTTGAAAAAGGTGAAGTATTAAGATAAGAAATCAGAAGTTCAAAATCCCAAGCACGCAATAGTACAAGGGTGTCTATTACCTTGAGAAAAGTTTAGAGCTTGCCCCCCAGCAGCCAGAGGCAACGCAGATAAAATTTTACCCCCTCACCCTTTCCCTCTCCCCAGTGGGGGAGAGGGAAAGGGTGAGGGGAACGTTATCTGCCACTCATTGATTTTTATCCAAAGATTTCTATTGATTACTTGAAACAAAGCATTTTTTTTGCTAAGTTCCCCGTAGTATTAAATTGCTGCTTTTAAAAAGGGTTGATTTCATGAGATACCAAGATCGATCACCATGCGGCAGCCTGCGCATTCCAGATGCGGGGCGCACGGTTGTGCTGGCAGGCTGGGTGGATGCGCTGCGGGACCATGGCGAGCTGCTCTTTATCCATTTGCGGGATCGGAGCGGCATTGTGCAGGTGGTGTTCAGTCCTGAATTCGCGGATCAGGCACTCTGTAAAACTGCCTCTTCGCTGAGGAACGAATTTTGTATCGTACTCAAGGGAAAAGTGCAAAAACGTTCCGAGGGTACAGAAAACCCCGGCCTTGACACCGGTCTCATTGAAGTGTTGGCCACAAATCTGACCATCCTTAGCACATCGGAGATCCTGCCTTTCCCTATTTCGGAAAAAGCGATGGTAGCCGGCACCAGTATCAAAGGTGCTGACTCAGTAAGTGAGGAAGTGAGGCTTCAGTATCGCTATCTCGACCTGCGACGACCAACGATGCAGGATCATCTTCTGAAACGGCATCGCATCATCAAGCTCGTTCGGGATTATCTCGATGAGAGAGGCTTTCTCGAAGTTGAAACCCCCATGCTGACCAAGAGTACACCGGAAGGGGCCAGGGATTACCTGGTTCCCAGTCGCGTTCATCCAGGGCATTTTTATGCCCTTCCGCAGTCACCCCAACTTTTTAAACAGCTCCTCATGGTAAGCGGATGCGAACGATATTTCCAGGTTGTCCGTTGTTTCCGCGACGAAGATCTGCGTCCCAATCGCCAGCCTGAATTCACTCAGCTCGACCTGGAAGCATCCTTCATCGATGAAGAATTCATCTATGAATTGATTGAAGAACTGATAGTCCGGATGTTTGCCGTCGGCGGTAGTACCCTTCCCCGGCCTTTTCCCAGGATGACCTACGATGAAGCCATTGCTACCATGGGTTCTGATCGGCCGGATACGCGCTTCGGTCTGCGGTTTGTAGAAGTCACCGATATCTTTCGTACTACCTCCTACAGCATATTCAAGCAAATCCTTGAGCGCGGCGGCTGCATCAAAGGGATCAACATTAAGGGACAATCGGAGAAACTCAGTAAAAATGTTCTTCAAAATGAATATGCCAAGGAGATTGTTCCCGGGTTCGGCGCTAAGGGAATGACCTGGATGCGAGTGATGGAAGGCGACCTCGAATCAAACATCGTCCAGTTCTTTAGTAAAGATGAACAGAGGGCCATTATGGAGCGTTTTGGTGCAGAACACGGTGACGTGCTCATCATGATAGCCGATGCCTCATACGAAGTGGTAACCTCTGCCCTTGGTCAGCTCCGCCTTCATCTTGCCGACCGTCTCGGTTTAATTCCCGAAAACACCTTCAGCCCGCTGTGGGTTACCGATTTCCCGCTTTTTACCGCTGCCGAAGAAGGCCTTACCTCTAGCCATCACCCGTTTACCTCACCAGACCGGACGGACTTCGATCCTGCACACCGCGAGGAGCTTCTGTCCTTGCATTCACGGGCATATGATCTGGTGGTCAATGGAGAGGAACTTGGCGGCGGCAGCATCAGAATCAATGATCGTAATCTGCAGTGGAAAATCTTTCAGGCCCTGGGATTGACCGATACCGAGGTTGAAGAAAAGTTTGGATTCTTTCTGCGCGCCCTTGATTATGGTGCACCTCCCCATGGTGGTCTTGCCCTCGGTATGGACCGGGTTGTCTCGATGATCCTTGGAACATCATCCATTCGCGAGGTCATCGCGTTTCCCAAGAACCGGAGTGCCTTCTGCCCCTTGACCCAGGCACCATCGGCCGTTACGGAAGTTCAGCTTGAGGAACTTGGCCTCCTTAACCTGGGGGGAACGAAGCAGCTTCCAGGGGCGGATCAGCAGCGCGACCTCATTGGTTCCCTTTCCTGGGTATCCCGCATTGGTGTCGACGACAAAGAACGTGTCGTGATAGTTGCTGCCTTGGATGAGGCAATCCGCCTTGCAGATCTCGTCAATCAAAGGTCGCACGATGAGACGCCGCTCTACTCTGTGGTGAGTACCACAAACCATATGCGAAAAAGAAATGATCCGCGAACCTCTCCGCATGTGGAAAAAGGGGAAATCTTTAAGAATGCCCCTGCAGTGAAGGGAAACTATTTTAAGGTAGCCAGTATTTTAGAATGACCGCTTAAGGAACAGCCATGCAGGCAGACGTCTTTACTTATCGCAATCCGTCAGCTTCAGCGCAGCAGGGTCCCCTCAAGGGGAAATCATTTGTAATCCAACCGAACATGTCCGTTCGCGGCTGGCATACCGAGGCCGGCTCTGTCGCCCTGAAAGGATTTATTGCCGTTGAGGATGCTACGGTCATTGAACGTTTGGACAAGGCCGGTGCAGCCATGGTGGGCAGTACCCGCATGAGTGAGCTTGGCCTGGGTCTGCATGGTGACACGACAGGCCTTGCGCTGTCTGGAGGTGAAACCGACATGGCACTGATGACGGACATGATGGGTGAAGCACGCATCACTGCTTCACGTATCAAGACCTATGGTTTTAAGCCAACGAGCGGGATTGTCTCGCGCTTCGGGTTGATCGGGCTGGTGCCGTCCATGGAATGCTTTGGCATCATAGCCCGTGTACCCAAAGATATCTCCTTGGCGATGGAAACTATTGCCAGCTATGATGATCGGGACTTTTCCATGTACAGCGGCGAAATGCCCAGCTTCAGCCAGGTGACTAAAACGGCTGAACCCATCACCACCATCGGTATCATAAAAGAATGCCTGGAAACACTAGATGAAGGAGAAACCAGGGCTTTCAGGAATGGTCTCGACCGACTCAAGGTATTGGGATATGCACTCAATGACCTATGCCTTCCAGATTTTGACATTGTCGGTACTGTTCATCATATCATTGGTTCAGTAGAGGCATCTTCAAGCTGCGGGAAATATGACGGAGTCCGTTATGGTCACCGCACAGCCGCAGCAGTAAAAAACTGGAATGACATGTACATCAAAACCCGCGCAGAATCCTTTGGTCCGCTGATCAAGTCATACCTTTTCCAGGGGGCTTATTTCCAGTTTGAAAACTACGCTGCCTTCGAAAATGCCAGCCGGATAAGGGCCCGCCTGGTCAATGATCTAGATGGATTATTCAAGAAGGTAGACGCTATTGCCTTCCCCACCGGCCGCAGGAAATTTCAGGCAGCAGCAAGGACTCTTGATGATATCTATCATGAATGCAGTCTGACGCTGCTGGCCAATGTGATGGGATTACCTGCGGTGCAGGTACCGGGCTTGGTCCTGGATGGAAACACCGATCTTGGTTTGCAGATTATCGGATCACGTTTGAGTGACGCCCGATTGCTCTCACTGGTGGCGCGTGTGTCGAATACTGCGGAAGGAGTGTAAGGAAATGGAATACGAAGCGGTTATTGGTCTTGAAATCCATGCCGAACTGAACTGTGCCACCAAAATGTTCTGCGATTGTTCCAACCGCACTGGAGATGATCCAAACAAGAACACCTGTCCTATCTGTCTGTGGTTTCCAGGGGCCATTCCCAGATTCAGCGAGGAAGCACTTGAAAAGGCCACGCTGACGGCACTGGGATTGAATTGTACGATTCAGGAACGGAGCGCCTTTGACCAGAAGGTGTATTACTATCCTGACCTTCCCAAGGGATTTCAGCTTTCCCAAGCGCACCTGCCTCTGGCCAGGAACGGCTGGCTGGATATCATCGGTGAGCACGGACAGCCGAAGCGCCTCCGTATTCACAAGATTCACATGGAAGAGGATGTGGCAAAACTCGTTCACGAAACGGAAGGGCGAACATCCATCAGCCTGGTGGATTTCAACCGAGCCGGTGTCCCGCTGGTAGAAATCGTCACGGAACCGGATATGAGAAGCCCCCATGATGCAATGGAGTTTATTCGCGCCCTGAGGACACAGATACGCTATATTGGTACCTCCGAATGCAGTATGGAGTCGGGCACTATGCGCATCGATGCCAATATCTCTCTCCGGCCCAAAGGCACTGACCAGCTCAATACCAAGGTCGAGGTGAAAAACATGAACTCGATCCGGCATCTGGGCGATGCCATCACCTATGAGATCAATCGCCAAACGGCAAGCCTCCGTGTGGGCGAGATAATTGTTCTCCATACCCGGCTCTGGGATCCGGAAAAACGGGCCACTGTACCAATGCGAGGTAAGTTTGAAGGTCCTTGTGTACCCGACCCCTCAGTGCCGCAGATCGCCATCACTGAGGCATGGAAAAAAGAGATGCACTCAAGGCTCCCGGAAATGCCTAGCCAAAAGGCTGACCGCTTTATCAAACACTATGCACTCACCCCGGAGGAAGCTGTCATGATGAGTGCAGAAAGGGATTTGTCTGAGTATTTTGAGGCCGTGGTGCGTCACCAGATCTCTTCCCGAACAGTCACCCACTGGATTGCGACACAGCTTCTTCCCGCCCTCAAGGAACGCAATCAAAATATTACAGATACGCCGGTCACGTCTTTGCGTTTTTCAGAACTGCTTGCCATGCTTGAAAGAAATGAGATCAATGCAAATGCGGCAAGGGAGGTCCTGGACTATCTTTTTGATAGTGATAAAAGCCCGGCTGACCTTGTGGAACACCATGGTTTTCGGCAGGTTTCTGATACCACTCAGCTCGCAGGGCTTGTCGATACGGTACTGGCGGAGAATCCTTCCGCGGTGAGTGATTTCCACAAGGGTGTTGCAAAGGCCATGGGGTTTCTCATCGGACAGGCCATGCAAGCCTCAAAGGGCAAGGCCAATCCCAAACTGATCAGAGAAATCCTTACGCGGAAGCTAGACGAAGATAAAATTATTGATAGGAACTTGCATTAATCGGTAGGGACTTGATTTTACTGCTGCGACTGTCAGCAGAAAAGTGGGGCTTTTATTTTGAACATCGCACGATAGGCCATGCGCCATTTTACTATTATACCCATCTCATGTATTATTCAGTGTCAGCAAGATAGTGTTCCCATGCAGGAGCACTGGTTAATTTTATAACCCCTTATTAGAAAAGATGGGGGGTTTTTTTATTTACCACACGTTTACGCTCCTGCAGCAAGCCTCAATGCTAAGAAGTGGGGAAGTCCTGCTTCAATGATCTTTTTCTGGGCACCTGTAATATCGTAAGGAATTCTCTTCAAGGTAAAGCGAGATTGATCAAGGTCGTAGAT
>Ga0209253_10003990_pt1 | contig 12911 bp, 12 predicted proteins | sample FrelakmetBRP12BR_FD_187145 | JGI IMG/M metagenome (GOLD analysis project Ga0209253, IMG submission 187145) | Freshwater lake sediment microbial communities from the University of Notre Dame, USA, for methane emissions studies - BRP12 BR (SPAdes)... | ecosystem: Environmental > Aquatic >...
ACGCGGCGCATCGTACGAGCCTGTACAGGATCCGACATCATTGAGCGGAGTCTACCGCAGGGGCGTTCCGTCCAGAATCGGCGTCGACAATTGTGCCGGAAGAACGCCCGCTCGCAGGGACCGGTCGATCTATACGTACAAGACCGAACTCGATCCTGCGCTTCTCAGGAATCCTTTGTTACGAGCCCTTTGGCACAAACCATGGAATCCATGGAGCGCAATGCGCTACGACTGCTGTTGGCCGAGGCCGTGTAAAAACACCGCGCGAAACGAGTCGTTGACAACGACGACCTCATAGAACGCGCTGTATGCGATTTATTTGGGGTCGGGAGGGGTTTTGATACTCCCGAAAACGGACCGCAACCGAGTTTTTACAAAGCCTCGGCCAGGACCAGCCGTAGCGCGTTGTCCTCCGAAGCGGACGCCCAACAGCAACGCCCGACCACCCCACCTCTCCGTCGGCGCGATCGCGTCAACCCGTGATAGCCTGATCCGCTAACGCATGGTGGGGTTGAGTTGCCTATCTTTTGGAACGTAAGATCACGCTGTGACCGAAATCTCCGATGACGCGAAGCGCAATCGCGTGGGCTGGACGAAAGCCAACGCCGATTTCACGGACAAGAGCGCGCGCCACGCCTGGGCGGCCGAGGAGATAACGTGGGGAGTCTTCGGCGTTCCCGAGGCATCGCTCGACACCCTGGGTGACGTCGCCGGCCTCGACGTCGTCGAGCTCGGCTGCGGCACCGCCTATGTCTCCGCCTGGCTCGCGCGAAGGGGTGCGCGTCCGGTAGGCGTCGACGTGACTCCGGCGCAGCTCGCCACCGCCCGCCGCTGCCAGAACGAGTTCGGGATCGACTTTCCGCTGGTCGAAGCCAGTGCCGAGAACGTCCCGCTACCCTCGGAGAGCTTCGACCTCGCTGTGTCCGAGTACGGCGCCAGCATCTGGTGCGACCCGCACCTCTGGATTCCGGAGGCACACCGACTGCTTCGCCCGGGCGGACGGCTGTGGTTCCTCCGTAACAGCACGCTCGCGATTCTTTGTGCGGCCGACGAAGGCCCGCCGGCCGAATCGCTTCAGCGGTCGCAGCGCGGTCTCGGGCGAATCGAGTGGCCCGGCGAGGTCAGCGTGGAGTGGCAACTGCCTCACGGCGAGCTATTCCGCCTCCTCCGTCGCACGGGTTTCGATGTCGTCGACCTCGTCGAGCTGTACCCGCCCGACGACGCGGTCGACCATTCCTACTACGACACGTTCTCGGTCGAGTGGGCGCGCAAATGGCCGAGCGAGGAGATCTGGGTCGCGGAAAAGGCCGGGGGACCGCGGCGAACTCGAGCTGCTCGCAGCGTTCCGCTCTGACGCCCGGCGTGGCCCGCCGGTTAGCTTGATACGTCGAACGTCCGGTTGTCGTGGAGCCCCATGGCTGGAGTGGGTCGATAGTGCGAGTTCGGTTCTTCAGCCAGCTGACGTTCGCACCACGATTCGGGCCTGCTGGTGGCCAGGATCGTTGCTGGTCCGCTTTGGAGAAAGCCTCGCAGCGCGTACGGCGCCTTCGTAAGTCCGCTGTACCCCTGAGAACGGGCACGCCCGACGCAAGAACTGCGGCCAGCGCACTTCCGGTGTTGGCCGACTACTGCCCTTGCGTGAACTCCGCCGGTCGCACGATCAAGGTAAATTCAGATTGGTGGAATGACCTACCGCATACCCAACAGGACTGGCTGAGTACGTCCGGCCGGCGATCGGGTTCAAAGGACCACATGATCGGGAAGGTTCAGCGGCCAGGTTTGGATGGCAACATCGATCCGGACTTGGGACTCGATGAGCCCATGCGTCTGCTGGTGACTCCGAGAGGCCATCGCGCCCATCAAGACGCGGACCCCGATCCTCTGAGCTAGCGCGGTCGCTAAGTGCCGGCTGGTATGCTGCCACCCGCCGCCAGTGAGCGGTCCGCCGAGCGGATGCTCGCCGCCAACCTACTGAGGGACCGTATGAGCGCTTTCCCGTCCGATCGACCGCGCAGCAAGCTCCCGATCGTTTCCGTCCTCATCGTGATTGCTATCGCCGCCATGGCCGGCAGTGCTTACTACCTGCGACCACGCTTGGAATCCGTGCCGCCGCAGATAACCCTCTCGCCCAACGTCGATGTCCTGGGCTTGGCACCACTTGAGATCCAGGTCACCGACACGGGGACAGGACTGAGATCTGTCACGGCGACGCTGTCCCAGGGCGGGACCGAACATCGCCTCGCCTCCGAGCAGTTCGACAGACCGGTGGGCGAGAAGAAGATTGCGGTGGCCGTGACGAAGGTGTCCGGCGTGAAGGAAGGACCCGCCGTGCTCCACGTCACCGCACGCGATGCGTCGCTGTGGCATTTCTTCAGCGGCAACGAGGCCGTGCTGGAGAAGAACCTCGCGATCGACATCACGCCGCCCACGCTGGAGCTCATTGCCGACGACCGCTACGTCAATTTCGGCGGCGTGGGCGCGATCGTCTACAAGGCGTCGGCGGACACGGCGAACAGCGGGGTGAAGATCGGCGATTACTTCTTCGCGGGCTTTCCCGGCCAGGTGAAGGACCATCCGGACCACTTCCTGGCCCTCTTTGCGCATCCCTACAACGCCCCGCCGGAGGCGAGGCCCACGCTGGTCGCCACCGACAAAGCCGGCAACACGCGCGAGATGTTGCTCGCCTACGAGCTCAAGAACGTCCGGTACAAGAAGAGCACCCTCGCCATATCGGACAGCTTCCTGCAGAGCAAGGTGGCGCCGCTGCTCACCGACGCCACCGCACGGCAGGGCGCGCCAAAGGACGTCTTCGTCGCCGTGAACAGGGGGCTGCGCAAGGAAAACGAGGACCGCATCACCGCGATCACGAAGAAGGCCACACCCTCGATGCTGTGGAAGGACGCGTTCGCTCAGCTCAGCAACTCGAAGGTCGAGGCGAACTTCGCGGACCAGCGGACGTACACGTACAACGGCGAAACGATCGATACCGCGTACCACCTCGGTTACGACCTCTCGGTTACAAAGCACTACCCGGTCGAAGCCTCCAACAGCGGCACCGTGGCCTTCACCGGCGACCTGGGCATCTACGGCAACACCGTGATCCTCGACCACGGCCTTGGCCTCTTCACCCTCTACGGCCATCTCAGCTCGATCGACGTCAAAGCGGGCGATTCCGTCGCCAAGCGCCAAGTCCTCGGCAAGACGGGTGAGACGGGGCTTGCCGCCGGCGACCACCTGCATTTCGGGATCTATCTCGATGGCGTCGCGGTGCTGCCCGTGGAGTGGTGGGACCAGAAGTGGATCGACGAGAACATCAAGCCCAAGCTGGAAGGACGGAGCGGGCAGGAGATCGCGGAGGCGCAGCAGCCGGTGAAGGGAACGCGGAAGGGTGGCGGAAAACGACGGCGATAACCGTTCGCCACCCGGCTGCTCGGCCGGCCCGGCCAACGGCGCGACCCCCTGCGAGGTTTTCGGGTTGAGCGCAGGTCGGGCACCCTGCGCTGATGCCTACTCGATAGGGAGTCGGGTGATTACCTTGGAACCGCTTGTGCCCGCTATCGTGAAATCAAAGCGCCCCCAGTAAGCGTCCCAGAACGTCAATGTTCCAGTGCCAACCGGGGTCCCCACGACCTTGTTCGGATCGAATGCGGTCGCGAAGTGTGGTCCGGTGTATCGGTAGACCGAACCAGAATACTCGGTGGCACCCCAGGTGACGTGCCACCTGCCCAATTCCAGCGTGTACCAGGTCGGCAGTCCTGCCGCGTCGTAAACAAACCAGACGGCGAAGAGCTGGTTGGTCGGGCCCTGCGAAATGCTCAGCCCCCATCCCGACTCCAGGTCATTCCACCACATTCCCGAGAAGTTGACCGCGGGTACCGTTCCTCCGCCGGCACCGTTCGTGGGACCCTGCGGCATCCGCGGACCGACCGTGAACTGTGCGTTCGCGGATCCCGTCAGGTCTTGCAATTGCACGGTGTAATTGCCGGTTGGAAACCGGCCGAGTTCAACATCGTGGGAGGGACCGCAGCCGATATCGATGATGAAGTCCAAGGCAATCGTGATAATGGTGCCGCTCATCGAGACCCTGGCGCCGTAAATGCAGAACCCGGCCCCGTGCCGACCCGGGTCGATTCGTGCGTAGACCGGCTCCTGATAGCGTGGCGAGGCCGGCATGATTTGAAGCATCGACTGTGCATTCGCCAGGCCGCAGAGAGCAACCGTCGCAACGCCCGACGACAGCCAGAGACAAAATCGATCAAAGGGCCGCATATCCACTCCGCGTAATGACGCCGAGCGAGAAGCCGGTCGCGGATGACACATGAGCAGTCAGTCTGCGTCGGACAACCATCGCGGACGGTCGGCGTGCCTGGACCCACCGTGGTAGTGGTCACAGTTGATGCCCCACCCGGATTCCGAGCCGCCGGGCGTATGCCACCAGAGTCCTTGGTGATTGGGTTCCGGCGCAGTCGCGGCTGCGAAGTCAACCGGCTGCGCAGAGGTCACCGGTGAAAGGCCGATCCACCCTCCGAGGATCACCCAGACGACGCCAATCAGAAGCCGTGCCCATGTGCGCATCGCCCCTCCCTCCACCTGCGGGCCGGCGCGCCCCCGGGGCCGGACGGCCCGAGTCAGGACTTCGATGCAGTCATTACGCGCGTCATTTCGAGCTGGAGTGTTGACGCGCGTCAACGCCATGCGCGCTGGAGGCGATGCGCGACGATGCACCAGAGAAGGGCTGACGAGCCTCCGAGCAACGATATGGCGCGCAAAATAAAAGGGGGCCAGGCGGCCCCCTTCTTCCGGCGAACGGAGCAGGTTCAGCAGCCGCCCTTCTTCTCCTTCTTCGCCGGCGCGGCAGCAGTCGCCGGAGCGGCCTTGGCAGCCTTCTCGACGGCCTTCTTCTTGTCGGCGTCCGACATCTTGTCCCAGGCTTCCTGCGTGACGTCGGCGGGCTTCTTCATCTCGGCGGCGGCCTTCACCGCTGCGGCGTCGGCCTTCGGCGGATCGGCCGCGAACGCGGCTGCGCCGGTCAGGCCGAAGGCAACGGCGACGAGGGCGGTGGCAAGCTTCTTCATGCGCGTGACTCCTGAAAAGGGGTTGGTGGCGGGACTTTCCCGCCGGACAAAAGGACGCGGGATTATACCGAAGGGAACCGGACCTGTGCACCCCGGCCGCCACCGGTCCGCGTCGGCCCGACGCGCTCCTCAGCGTCCCTTCAGATAGCGCGCGTCGTCGAAGGTCGCGACCCACCGCGGCCGGTACGCCACCCCGAGCGTCACCAGCATGCCGGTCACCGTCGCCTCGCCGAAAGCGAGGTAGAGCAGATACGGCACGTATTCGCCGAAGACGAGCTCCCGCGGCAATCCGGCGGCAAGCGTGAGCACCGTGGCGCCGGCAAGGCCGGCCGCGCCGAACGCGAGCGCCGCGCCGAGAAACGCGCCGACGAAGACGTAGATGAAGAAGTTGGGAGGGAGGAAGCGCTCGGCGAAGCGCAGCGTGACCCACGTCACCGCGATCGGCAGCGCCGACATGGTCAGGAAGGCGATGCCGCCGTTGACCCACAGCCCGTCGCGCACCACGATGAGCAGCGCGACGGCGAGCGCCGAGCCGACGATGGCCAGCGCGGGGCCCATCGACAGCGCGACGGCCGTCACCCCGAGCAGGTGGAACGTGAATCCGGCGCCGACCGTCGCCTGGATGCTCCACAGCACGACCAGGAAGAAGATGCCGCCGTACCAGACGTGGACGAGCTCGCTCTCGCCGAAGCGCGACCACGGCGCGACCCACGCCGCGCATCCGAAGACCGGCGCGGCCGCGAGCCAGCCTGCGATCGTCCAGGTCGCGGGCAGCGATAGGGCGGTGAGATCCATCGCGTCATTGTAGAATCGCCGGCGGCAACTGCGGCCGCCTTCCCGATCGAACCATGAACCGTACCGCCACCGAAGACGCCAGGAACGGCCTTTCCCCGCTCGCCGCGCAGATCGCGGCGGCGTTTCCCTCGCTGGCGGCCGCGCCGGCCCCCACGCTGGAGCGGATCGCCCGGACGAGCCTGCATCGCAAGGTGCCCGCGGGCACCGTGATGTTCAGCGAGCGTTCGCCCTGCGGCGGGTTCCCTTTCGTGCTCGCCGGCACGATCCGCGTGCTGCAGCGCTACCCCAATGGCCGCGAGCTGCAGCTCTATCGCGTGAAGCCCGGGGAATCCTGCCTGCTCTCCGGAAGCTGCCTCCTCGGCAGCGTCGACTACGACGCGACCGGCATCGCGGAAACCGACGTCGAGCTGCTGATCCTGCCGCCATCGGAGTTCAACGCGCTCATCGCCGAGGACGAGACGTTCCGGCGGCACGTGTTCGCGCTGTTCGGCGAACGCCTCTCCGCGCTGATGCAGGTCGTCGAGGCGGTCGCGTACCAGAAGCTCGACCAGCGTCTCGCCGCACTGCTCGTCGGCCGGACCGCCGACGGCGAGATCCACGCGACGCACCAGGCCCTCGCCGACGAGCTCGGCAGCGTGCGCGAGATCGTGTCGCGGCTGTTGCGCAGTTTCGAGGACCGAGGCTGGGTCGACCTCGGACGCGAGCGCATCCGCGTCAAGGACCGCGACGCGCTCGAGGGCGTCGCGCGCGGCTGACCGCCGCGCGAACGAGGCATCCCGGCGCTAGTCGCGCCGGGCGGCGCGGCGGGCGGCGGCTTGTTCGGCTCGTCCGGACCGGCGCGCGGCGGTCGTGGCCTGGCGCTGCTGCCGCTCCAGCAGGCGCAGCATCGTCGCGAGCGTGATCGAGCTGAACGTGGCGGTCGCGATTTCGTCGATCTCGGAGAGCACCGCAGAGAGAGCGCGCCCCACCGGCGTGCGCTCGCCGGGTTCGCGCCGCTCGCCGTCGGACCCGGAAAGCTCCTCGAACATCCGGATCACGTCCATCAGCGTCAGGCGCCGGGCGTTGCCCGCGAACCGGTAGCCGCCGCCGACCCCCCGCACCGACTCGACGACCCCGGCGCGCGCGAGCTCCGACAAGACCTTGGCAAGGTGGTGCGGCGAGACGCCGTACTTGGTCGCGATCTCGGCGGCCGCGACGTGCCGCGTCGGGTCCATCGCGAACTCGAGCACGCTGTAGAGTGCGAGCCGGGTGTTCTTCTGCAGCTTCATTCGTTGCTCCGCGGCGCGGCGCGCCGCACGTTCCGTGTCCCCTCTCCGGCGGGGAGAGGGGGAAACAGCGAGGGAAAGGGTGGCGGTCTCACCGTTCCAGGTCCATCTCGAGCGGGATGAAGGGCCCGGCCATCATGCCCTGACTGCGGAAGAACGAGAGGATGAGCGTGTTGTCGCGGGCGAGCATCGTGCGCACCTTGGTGACGCCCGCGCGCCGGAAGCCCGCGCAGATCGCCGCCAGCAGGCGCGCCCCGACGCCGTGCTGGCGCGCGTCGGGCCGCACGTCGATCCCGAACACCCACCCGCAGGGCGGCGAGCCGAACTCCCAGTCGCGCACCTCGCCGATCACGAAGCCGACGACCGCGCCCCCCTCCTCGGCGACGAGGAACTGCCGCAGGGCGTCGCCCCCGCCGCCGTAACGGCGGAAAAGCGCGTGCCAGTAGCCGCGCTTCTCGATGCCCGTGACGGCGGCGTCGATCGCGACGATCTCCCGGAGGTCGCCGCGCCGCACGGCCCGGATCGAGACCGCCGGGGTGGACGCGGCGCCCGCCTGCGCCGAGGCTCCGTCCGGACCTTCACGCCTCGCACGCCTCGCCGCCACGGCCCGTCCCGCCAAAAGAATGACGCACATCAAACCAAAACCCGCATTCCGATGCCAGATTAGCCGGATATCGGCGAAGTCTCAACCGTTTCGCCCCGATCCGCGGACCGCACGATGCGGGTCGAGTCCCTGCCGGAGGATGCAGATGAGCGAAGTCGCGAGCCGCACGCGGCACGTGCCGACGTACTGTTACCAGTGCGTCGCAGGGCCGGATCTGCTGACGGTGAAGGTGGTCGACGGCGTGGCGACCGAGGTCGAGCCCAACTTCTGCGCGGCGGAGATTCATCCCGGCGGCGGCAAGGTGTGCGTCAAGGCGTACGGCCTGGTGCAGAAGACGTACAACCCGCACCGTGTGCTGACGCCGATGAAGCGCACCAACCCGAAGAAGGGGCGCGACGAGGACCCGGGTTTCGTTCCGATCTCGTGGGACGAGGCGTTCGATCGGATCGCCGAAACGCTCAACGCGGTCCGGGCCACCGGCCTCACCGACGCGTCGGGCTACCCGCGGGTCGCCGTGAGCCTAGGCGGCGCCGGCACCCCGCAGTCCTACATGGGCACGTTCCCCGCGTTCCTCGGCGCGTGGGGGCCGGTCGACATGGGCTTCGGCTCCGGCCAGGGCGTGAAGTGCTACCACTCCGAACACCTGTTCGGCGAGTTCTGGCACCGGGCATTCACCGTCTCGCCGGACACCCCGCTCTGCGAATACCTGATTTCCTGCGGCGCGAACGTCGAGGCCTCCGGCGGAGTCGTCGGCGTCTGGCGCCACGCCAATGCGCGGGTGCGCGGGATGAAGCGCGTCCAGGTCGAGCCGCACCTCTCGGTCACCGGCGCGTGCTCGGCGGAGTGGGTGCCGATCAAGCCCAAGACCGACGCCGCCTTTCTTTTCGCGCTCGTCCACGTGCTGCTGCACGAGATTCCGCGCGCGCGCCTCGACGTCACCTTCCTGGCGCGGTACACGGCGTCGCCGTACCTGGTCGGGCCGCGCGGATATTACCTGCGCGACCGCGAGACGAAGAAGCCGCTGGTGTGGGACGCCGCGCGCGGCGCGGCGGTCGCGCACGACACGCCGGAGCTGACCGAGGCGCTCGAAGGCCGCTTCGAGGCCGACGCCGTCGAGCTCGGCCCCGATGGCGACGTGCTGGGCGACGGGCGCATGGTCGGCGAGACGGGGTTCGCGAAGCTCGTCCTCCACATGGCGCAGTACACGCCGGAATGGGCGGAGTCCATCTGCGACGTGCCGGCTGCGACGATGCGCCGGATCGCCCACGAGTTCGTCGATCACGCGCACGTCGGCGAGACGATCGAGATCGACGGTGTCCGCCTCCCCTACCGGCCCGCGGCGGTGAGCCTCGGCAAGACGGTCAACAACGGCTGGGGCGGCTACGAGTGCGTGTGGGCGCGCACGGTGCTCGCCTCGCTCATCGGCGGTCTCGAGGTGCCGGGCGGAACCCTCGGCACCACGGTCCGGCTCAATCGGCAGGTGCCCGCCCGCGTCGACAGCGTGCTTCCCGGCGCGGACGGCTTCATGGAGTACCCGCTCAACCCGACGGACAAGGCGCACTGGTCGCCGAACCCGAACATCCGCAACGCTTACCGGACCATGGTGCCGCTCGCCGCGAACGGCCCGTGGAGCCAGGCGCTCGGGCCCACGCACTTCTCGTGGATGTTCCTCGACGAGACGCCCAAGGGGCTGCCGCGCGTGACGCTGCCGGACGTCTGGATCGTCTACCGGACAAACCCCGCGATCTCGTTCTGGGACACCGCGGCGCTCGGGCAGAAGATGGCGCGCTTCCCGTTCATGGTCGCGTTCGCGTACACGCACGACGAGACGAACCACTACGCCGACCTCCTGCTGCCGGAGGCGACCGACCTCGAGAGCCTGCAGCTGATCCGCATCGGCGGCTCGAAGTTCGTCGAGCAGTTCTGGCACCGGCAGGGGTTCGCGCTGCGCCAGCCCGCCGTCGCGACGCGCGGCGAGGCCCGCGACTTCACGGCGATCGCGACCGAGCTCGCGCACCGCACCGGGCTCCTCGAGAAGTACAACGCCATGATCAACAAGGGCGCGGCCGGCGTTCCGCTCAAGGGCCCGCACTGGGATTTCTCGCTGCGCGCCGAGGAGACGCACGCCCCGGAGGCGATCTGGGACGCGGTCTGCCGCGCCGCGAGCGCCGAGCTGACGGAGGGCCGCGAGGTTCGCGATCTCGCCTGGTGGAAGGAGAACGGCCTCGCCACCAAGGCGTTCTCGCAGACCAAGTGGTATCTCTTTCCCACGCTCGTCGCGAAGGGCCTGCGCTTCGAGCTCCCGTACCAGGAGCGCCTGCAGCGCATCGGCGTCGAGCTCGGCCGCCGGCTGCACGAGCACGACATGCACTGGTGGGACACGCAGCTGCACGAGTACCAGTCGCTGCCGGCGTGGAAGGATTTCGGCGCGCCGTGGGTCGCCGCGGTCGTGAAGGCGGGCGGCGAGCCGCGCGACTATCCGTTCTGGCTCCTCACCGCGCGCAGCATGCAGTACGCGTGGGGCGCCAACGTCGGCATGCAGCTCATCAAGGAGGTCGCCGACAACGTCAAGGGCCACCGCGGCGTGATCATCAACACGGCGGCCGCGCGCAAGCTCGGCATCGCCGACGGCGACCCGGTGGAGATCGCGACGCCGCAGCGGCGCGTGCGCGGGCGGGCCGTGCTGCGCCAGGGCATCCGCCCCGACACGCTGCTCCTGCTCGGCCAGTTCGACCACTGGGCGACGCCGTACACCAAAGATTTCGGGATGCCCAGCATGAACTCGCTGTCGTCGATGTCGCTGGACCTCACCGACGCCACCGGTTCCAGCGCCGACATCGTGCGCGTGCGGATCGCTCCGGCGGAGGGCGCGCAATGAGACCTCCCGTGTCGGCCGGTAAGACGACCGCGTCGGATTGCGCTGCCGTCGTGGGTCCGGCTTCAGCCGCAAGCGTGGGGCTGCATCGATGACCCGCTGGGCGATGGTCGCCGACCTCCGCCGCTGCGTCGGCTGCCAGACGTGCACCGCGGCGTGCCGCCACGCCAATGCGACACCGCCCGGCGTCCAGTGGCGCCGCGTGCTCGACATGGAATTCGGCGAATACCCGGACGTGCGTCGGGCGTTCGTGCCGGTGGGCTGCCAGCACTGCGACGAACCGCCGTGCCTGGACGTCTGCCCGACGACCGCGACCCGGAAGCGCGCCGACGGCATCGTCACCATCGACTACGACCTGTGCATCGGCTGCGCGTACTGCGCGGTCGCCTGCCCGTACCAGGCGCGCCACAAGACGCTGCGCGCCGGCTTCGCCTACGACAGGCCGATGGAGAACGAGACGAAGCGCCGCGACGACGCGCGCCTCGCGGTGGCGACCAAGTGCACGTTCTGCGTCGACCGCATCGACGAAGGGCTCGCCAAGGGCCTGCGACCCGGCGTGGATCCGGAGGCCACGCCCGCGTGCGTGAACGCGTGCATCACGCAGACGCTGCAGTTCGGCGATCTCGACGATCCGCAGAGCAACGTGTCGACGCTCCTCGCCGAGCATCGGCATTTCCGGATGCACGAGGAGCTCCGTACCGGCCCCGGCTTCTATTACCTGTGGGACGCCAGGGAGGCCGCGTCGTGAGCGCCATCGCGGGGGAACACCCATGACCTATCCATCGGGTGGTTATGCAAACTACGGCCCGGAGCCGTGGCAACAGACGAGCTGGGACTGGCGCGCAGCCGGCAACTTCGTCTGCGGCGGCGCCGGCGCCGGGCTGATCGTGTTCGCGGCGCTCGCCGACGGCGGGCGTGCCGCGACGGTTGCGCTGACGCTCGCGGGGCTTGCGCTCGTCGGCCTCGGGCTCGTCTGCGTCGCGCTCGAGCTCGGACGACCACTGCGCGCGCTCAACGTGTTCCGCAACCCTCTCACGTCGTGGATGGGGCGCGAGGCGTGGGCCGCGATCTTGCTGTTCCCCGCCGGGCTCGCGGCCGCGTGGGGCGTGCCGGGAGCGGCGGCGGCGGCGGCAGTGCTCGCGCTGGCCTTCGTCTTCTGCCAGGCGCGCCTCCTGCAGGCCGCGAAGGGCATTCCCGCGTGGCGCGAGGCGCTGCTCGTTCCGCTCGTGGTGACCACGGGACTCGCCGAGGGTGGAGCCCTGTTCTTCGCGGGCGATCCCTGGCATCGCGCCGGCACGCCGTGGCTGCTCGCGGGCTTCGGCGCGCTCGTCCTCGTGCGTGTCCTGGTCTGGCTCGCGTACCGCCGCAATCTGGCCGGCACGATCGCGCAGGGTGCCACCGACGCCCTCGATCGCGCCGGCAGCGTGCTGCAGCTCGTCGGGACCGTGGTCCCGCTGGCGCTGATCGCAGCGGTCGCGACCGGCTTCGTGTCGGGCGCGCTGACGCCATGGCTGGCCGCGGCTGCCGGGCTCACCGCCGCGGTGGCTGGCGCCTACACGAAATTCACGATCGTCACGCGCGCCGGTTTCAACCAGGGTTTCGCGCTCGCGCACCTGCCGATCCGCGGCGCGCGATGAATCCCCGGGCCGGCGACCCTCCGGCCAAGGGCGGCCGCCGATTGCCGGCGCCTTGACGCGCATCAATTGACCCTCGGCCCACCTTCGGGTAATTTGGTATCCGAATACCAATTTAAGGCGGCGCATGCAATTCCAGCGACAGGTGAGCAATGTCCTGCACGACGAGCACACGGCCAACCTGGACCTGCTCGGTCGCGTCGAGCGCTCGTTCATGCGCGTCCCCCGCGCCGGCGCTGTTCGCGATGCCGAGCTCGCGCGGCTCGCCGGAAACTTCGCGCGGCACATCGAGCAGGACATCGGTCGCCATTTCGATTTCGAGGAGCGGGAGCTCTTTCCCCGGCTCGTCGAATCCGGTGCGGGTGACCTCGCCGGCCTGCTCTCCGAGGAGCACGTTGCGATCCGCGCGGTGGCCGGCGAAATCCTGCCGCTCGCCCGCTCCGCCGCCGCGGAGACGCTCGACGACGCGGGCTGGGACGCGCTCAGGCGCGGCGCGCTCGAGATGGTGGAGCGACTGGTTTCGCACATCGACAAGGAAACGGCGGCGCTGCTGCCGGCGCTCGACAACCTGCTCGACGAGGACATCGATCGCGAGCTGGCGTTCGCCTATGCGTCCGGCTGAAGCCGGACCCACGGGGCAAGACCGGACCCACGTCAACATGC
>Ga0209253_10003991_pt1 | contig 12911 bp, 15 predicted proteins | sample FrelakmetBRP12BR_FD_187145 | JGI IMG/M metagenome (GOLD analysis project Ga0209253, IMG submission 187145) | Freshwater lake sediment microbial communities from the University of Notre Dame, USA, for methane emissions studies - BRP12 BR (SPAdes)... | ecosystem: Environmental > Aquatic >...
TGTCGCTGACGTTGAATGGGTGGAAGGGGCCGAGGATCGCGAGCTTCCTCGCCGGGCTCGGGATGATCGGGGCCTCCCTCCTCACCATCCAGCACTTCTTCGCCGCCATCTTCCCGGCCTCGATCTACGCCGGTTCCTTCTGCGACATCAGCTCGTTCTTCAACTGCAACAGCTCGGTCTACGCCCCCGTCGCGCAGTTCGGGGGCGTGCCGCTCGGCTATTTCGGGCTGATGGCCGGCGGCCTCGTCGTCCTCGGTACCCTCTTCCCGACCGAACGGCTCGAGCGCACCAACGCCTTCATCGCGACGTTCAACGCCCTGGGCGTGGTGGGTCTCGCGATCTACTCGGTGTTCTTCTACGGCAGCCTGTGCCTCTACTGCAGCATCTACTGGCTCTTCTCGCTGGCGAGTTTCTTCCTCTTCTGGAAGTGGGGCGCCGGCCGCGACGCGCCGGGCGCTCTCCCACGGCTGCTGCGCCCCTCCATCCTGGTACTGATCGTGTTCGGCGTGGTGCTGGGGAGCGGCGCGTTCGGCTACGCTCGGTTCACCGCGGCGAAGCAGCAGGCGCAGTCGGGCGGCGAGGCGGCGCGCGTGGTGCGCGAGTACTTCGCCCTCCCCCACGTCAGTTGGCCGAGCGAGATCTCGCCCTACTGGTCGGTGCGGAGCACCCCGCGGTTCGAGGACGCGCCCATCCAGGTGGTCGAATACGGCGACTTCCTCTGCTCCGACTGCCTGACACTCTACAACCAGCTGAAGCAGTTGAAGCGGGAGTTCGCGGGAAGGATCAACATCGCCTTCCAGCCCTTCCCTCTCGAGGCGAAGTGCAACCGCGTCGTGGACAAGGACAAGCACCCGGGCGCGTGCGATATCCACTACATCGCGGCCGCGGTGGAGCTGGCCCGCTTCCCGCAGCTCCACGACGAGATCTTCGACCACTTCCAGCAGGCGAAGCGGCCCGAGTGGCGCGCCGAGCTGGCGCGGCGCTACGGCGTGCCGAACGCGCTGACCGACTCGACGGCACGAGCGACGGTGGTGCGGCTGATGGAGACCGGCAAGGAGTACGAGCGCACGTCGGACCGATACGCGTTCGGCATCCGTTCCACGCCGACGATGATCATCAACAACCGGATGATCATCGGGACGCTGCCTACCGCGCAGCTGCGGGCCATCTTCCAGGCGCTGGTGGACCAGCGCGCGGGTGCCGAGGGCGGCGGGCGGTTCCTCGAGAACTGGGTGCAGTAGCGGGAGGCCGGGCGAAGGGGAGGCAGCTGTGACATCGAGCAAGGTGGGGCTCGTCCTCGCCGTCCTCGCGGCGGCCACGGCCGGCGGCGCTCAGGCCCAGCGCGAGCCGTCGCTCCAGGTCGGGGCCCCGGTGCGGGTCTCCGGGCTGGACGTGCCGGGTTCCCCGCTCACGGGGATGTATGCCGGCCGGGTGGGCGACACCGTGCTGATCGGCATCCCGGGGGGCAGCGACGCCGTTCGGGTGCCGCGCCGCGCCATCTCCCACCTCGAGGTGCAGATCGGTCGGCGCTCGGGGGCCGCGCGGGCCTCCATCGTGGGAATGCTGGCCGGCATCACGGCGGGCGGAGTGGTGGCGTTCGCCGTGCGCTCGCGCATCGAGACCGGCCAGGGCGCGGGCCTCGTCGTGGCAGGCAGCGCAGTCGGCATCATGGCGGGCGGGCTCCTCGGCCACGTCCTCTTCCGCGCGGCGCGCTGGGTGGCGGCCCCGCTCGAGATGCTCGACGTGGAAGAGCAACGGCCCTAGTGCACGCCGGTCAAGCGGCCCTCGCTGATCGGGTCGCCTTCGCCACAGGCAAGAAACCGCCGGACCGCAAGTTGCGTATCACCTCTCAGCAGGCCACCCGTGACTCGAGGAGGCACACGTGAGAGGTATCGTCCTTGCCGTCGCCATCGCGGCGCTGGTGCCCGTGGGCGCCGCGCGCGCGCAGACCGCGGCCGACTCCGCCGGCATCCGGCAGGCGGCCCTGGACTACATCGAAGGCTGGTACGCCGGGGACGCGGACCGGATGACGCGGGCGTTGCACCCGCAGCTCGCGAAGCGCATCGTCCAGACGCCCCCCGGCGGCGAGAGCACGCTGGGCGAGATGGGGGCCGAGACGCTGATCGGCTACACCCGGAACGGGGGCGGGCGCCGCACGCCGGTCGCGCTCCAGCGCAAGGACGTGCGCATCCTCGACATCTTCGCGGGCGCCGCGAGCGTGCGGGTGGATGCCGCGCAGTGGGTGGACTACCTGCACCTCGGGAAATGGAACGGCCAGTGGAAGATCGTCAACGTGCTGTGGGAGATGCGTCCTCAACCGGCGCCTCCCCAGTCCCCCCGCTAGTGGAGGAGTATCCATGCGATTGGTGATGCGCACCGCGCTGTCGGCGGTCGTCCTGGGCCTGAGCATCGCGGTGTCCGCCGCGGCCCAGCAACCCGCCAGCACCGGCGAGTACCCCGGCCTCGAGACCGGGAAGATGTGGACCTTCGACGTGCCGCCCCTCGAATACTGGGCCCGGCGCTACAACTTCCGCCCGAACCAGCAGTGGCTCGACCACGTCCGCCTCTCGACGGCCCGGATCCCCGGCTGCACCGCGTCGTTCGTCTCGGCGGACGGGCTCATCATGACGAACCACCACTGCGCCCGCGGCTGCGTCCAGCAGGTCACGCACCAGGGTGAGGACCTGCTCACCAACGGCTTCTACGCGCCGACCCGCGGCGATGAGCGCGCCTGCCCGAACTTCGTCGTGGACCAGGTGGCTGAGATCACCGACGTCACGGCGCAGGTGAACGCTGCCGTGCCGGCCGGCGCGACAGCGGACCGGGCCGCGACCCTGCGCGGCGAGGCGACGCAGTCCATCCAGGACCGCTGCGACGCGTCGGCTCCGAACACGCACTGCGAAGTGATCGCGATGTATCGCGGCGGTCAGTACAAGCTGTACCGGTTCCGCCGCTGGACCGACGGGCGCCTCGTCTTCGCGCCCGAGGTGCAGGCCGCGTCGTTCGGCGGCGACCCCGACAACTTCACCTATCCGCGGCACGACCTCGACATGTCGTTCCTGCGCGTGTACGAGAACGGCCAGCCGATCCGGGCCGAGCACTTCTACCGCTGGAGCGCGAACGGCTCGCGCGAGGGCGACCTGGTCTTCGTGGTGGGCAACCCCGGCAACACCAGCCGCCTCCAGACGATCGCGCAGCTCGAGTACCTGCGCGACGCCCAGTACCCGGCCACGCTGCTCAACCTCGGCAGCCAGATCGCGGTCTTCCAGCAGATGGCGCAGGCGAATCCGGAGCGCGCCGAGGCCCTGCGAAACACCGTCTTCTACCTTCAGAACTCGCAGAAAGCCGTCACCGGCTACCAGTCCGGCCTGCTGGATACGCGGCTCCTGGATCGGAAGCGTGCGTGGGAGCGGGACTTCCGTGCGCGGGTGAACGCCGATCCCAATCTGCAGCGGCAGTACGGCGCTGCGTGGGACAACATCGCCCGCATCAACCGCGAGCAGACCTCGCTCGACGTGCGGCGCCGCTACTACGCCTTCGGCGCCTTCGGCTCCCGGCTCCTGAACTACGCCGGCGGCCTGGTGCGCATGCCGGTGGAGACGGCGAAACCCGACTCCGCGCGGCTGCCGCAGTACCGGGACGCCAACCGCCCGAACATCGAGCGGATGCTGGGCGCCCCGGCGCCGGTCGACACCACGCAGGAGATCCGGCTCCTCACGGCCTACTTGACGGCGCTGGCCCGTGAGCTTCCGGCCACGGACCCGGTCCGCCGGCAGGCCCTGGGCACGCGCTCGCCCGAGGATGCGGCCCGCGCGATGGTCACTGCCACCCAGATCGGCACGGCTGAGCAGCGCCGCGCCATGCTCCAGGGCGGAGCGCAGGCCGTCGCGGCCTCGACCGACCCCTTCATCCAGCTGGCACGGGTCATCGATCCGCTGTCCCGGCCCATCATCGCGCGGTGGACCGTCTTGGGTAACGAGGAGACGCAGGGCGACGAACTCGTGGCCCGCGCGCTGCTGGCGGTGTTCGGCAGCAGCGTGGCGCCGGACGCGACCTTCAGCCTGCGGATCTCGGACGGGGAGATCCTGCGCTATCCGTACAACGGCACCTTCGCACAGCCGTATACCACCTTCGCCGGGCTCTTCGACCGCTCGTACGGCTTCGCGGGCGAACCGCCCTGGGACCTGACGCCCCGCTGGCAGGCGGCGCGGACCAGGCTCGATCTCTCGACGCCCTTCAACGCCGTCTCGACGAACGACATCACCGGCGGCAACTCCGGCTCCCCGGTCGTCAGCCGCAATGGCGAGATCGTCGGGCTCATCCACGACGGCAACATCGAGCAACTGCCGCTCGACTTCATCTTCCTCGAGACCACGGGCGGGCGATCGGTGTGGGTGGACTCGCGGGCCATCATCGAGGCGCTGCGGCGGGTGTACGACGCCGGCACCCTGGCCGACGAGCTGACGCGCCGGAACTGACCGCGCGCTCCGGCTCCCACCCGGGGGCACTGGGAGCGACTGTACGAACGCAGCGGGCGGCCGAAGTCGGCCGCCCGCTCGTCATTCCGGACACCCGCTGGCCGGGGCAGCTAGGCCTGCGTCTCACGCGACGGCCGGAGAAGCCGGTCGATATCGGCCGAGTACTCCTTCGCGCGCTCCAGCAACCGCGCCGGCTGCTCGCGGCTCTTGAGCGCCACGATCCAGAGCCAGCTCTGCGCGTACTCCTCAGGCGTCCAGCCCGCGAGCTGGTTGCGCACGGCGCACTCCCGGAGCAGCGCCGTCGCCTCTTCGACCTCGGCGCCGGTGACCTCCAGCGTCACCCGCTCCTTGACCGTCGCGGGATTCACGTGGCGGACCGGCTGGATGAACTCCCAAGCCATCGTGCTCGCTCCTGAGGAACCCTGCGCAACCAGGCTCAAATAGCGCGCGGCGAGCGCGGGATGCAAGGCGGGGCTGCCAATCCCGCTGACCCGTTCGCTATGCGCGTCCGAGGATTCCCTGCATCTGCCGGGTGCGCGGCGTCCCGAACCGGAGTAGCGCGTGGGCCGGGCGACGGCGCGCGCGGTGCGGATCAGAGCCGGTAGACGGTGATCACGGCGTCGGGGAAGATCAGCCGCTGGGCGCCGGCCGGCAGGTCGTGCGCCGGGTCGTGCTCGACCGCGAAGACCCGCGAGAAGCGGCGCTCGCGCCACGCTTCGAGTACCCGATCGAGGATCTTCGAGCCGTACGGCGGGTCGGCGAAGGCGACGTCGTAGCTGTCCGCTCCCAGCGCCTCGGCGAATGGGATGGCGTCGCGCTTGAAGATGCGCGTCTGCCGGCGCAGGCCGAGGGCGGCGACGTTGGCCTTGAGCGCGTGCAGGCTCGACGGCCGGAATTCGACGAAGTCCGCGCTGCGCGCGCCGCGCGAGAGGGCCTCGAGCCCCAGCGCCCCCGTGCCCGCGAAGAGGTCGAGCACGCGCGCCCCCTGGATCTCGCCGGCGATCGCCTCGAGCAACCCCGCACGCACCTCTTCGGCGGTGGGGCGCACGCGGAAGTCGTGCGGCGAGGTGAGATCGCGGCCCCGGAACCGGCCGCCCACGATCCTCACGCGAGAGCCTCGGCCTCGCGCTGAAGCCATGGGCGGATGACGTGGCGTAGTTCGTACACGAACCCCTCCGGGTCGTACCGCCGGGCCGCGACGGCCCACGTTGAAGTGCACGCCGGGACGGTGCAGGTTATCGGGGTGAATATGGCACGGGCCGGCGGTTCGGTCGAAGCGGCCCGCGAGGTGCAGGCTGGGAGGCACCATGGGCGTGTTCGCGTTCAAGGTCGAGAACCAGAGCCGGAGCGGGAACCCCGAGATCCTCGTTGGCTATCGCGGGATGGGGTTCAGGAACGGAGCCGACGTCTACTACACGAACGATTCGATCCGTGTGACCGGCGAGATCGAGATCAGGGAGTACGGGCGGGCAACCTTCGTGGGCCGGATGACCTACGACGCGATGAAGGCCGGGGCATCGTTCAAGGTGGACGGCTTGGGCACCGTGCGGGTCGGGATCCGGAAGCTGCTGCTTGGGCTGGTGCAGGCGATAGACGTCCACTGCGATGACGTGCGCTGGAAGGGGCACGAGCTGGTGCACTACCGGGGGATCGGCGTGACCTGATCTGGCAGTGCCCGAGGTGGGAATCGAACCCACAAGCCGTCGCCGGCACGGGGTTTTGAGGACGCCACGCCGCTCGGACGTAGAGGTACCAAGAGACACTGTCGCGTACCACCGCGCCACTTAGCCCGCCCTGCCGTGCCGGGTTCTACCCGCGTCTGCGGACGACCCATGGAGAGCCCAGCGCGTCCGACGAGCAGGCCGGGGCGACAGCTCGAAGCCGACGTCAGGCCGCGCCGGGCCGATCCGCTAGCGGCGCGACGGCGCCGGCGGTGGGGGCAGCGGGATGTCCGAGTTGAAGATGTCGCGCGTCACGCGCCACGCACCGGCCGACTGTCGGCGCCAGATCTCGATGTACTTCCCGGAGTCCGGCACCGCCGCTCCGCCCGCCGGGGTCACGGTGAGCCAGTAGCGGCCGCGAACGTATGCCAAGTCGCCCGCGCCCTCGATCTCGCCCAACTCGAAGCGCAAGCCAGACATGGGAGGGGAAGACGAAAAGAACGCTGCAAGCGCGGCAGCGCCTTGTTGGAGCGGCGCGTTCGGCGGCAGCACGATCGCATCACCGGTGTAGTAGGCCTGGACGTACGCAGTCCAGTCCTTCGTGGCTGCGTTGCCGATGGCAAGAGCGGAATCGGCGACGGCACGGATTGTGGCCCGATCGGCGTCCGAGATGGACGTGTCCTGCGCCCGCTGACAGGCGGCGAGTGCCAGCATGAGCGTGCTGCCGGCCAAGAGACGGCGACACATGTCAACCTCCGGATGAGGAGTCGTATGCTGCGTTGGAAGACCCGTCCTACGCAGCATCTCCCCGCACCACATACATCAGAGGCCCGCGGACGGCAAGTGCCGCAGCACAGCCGCGCCAGCGACCCGTTCGCGACCTGAAGGCCCTCCCGAACGTCAGCCTGGTCCTCCATCGCGGCGTCGTGATCCGGGATTGAGCGGCTCTACAGCGGCTTGACGTTTCCTTGACGACGCCTGCATACGTTTGTTCGCGAGGATGCTGCCATGGGGGGCGCCATGCGGATCCGCCTGCTGCTCGCCATCGCGCTGCCATGCATCACGGTCGCGTGCAGGAACCCTCTCGCGGACCTCCGTGACGGCCTCGGCTCGCCGCGGCAGCCCATGGAGGTAGGGCTCCCGCTCGGCCCGCTCCTGTCCGACAGCTCCGAGCGTGTTTCACGCTACGTGCTCTCGCCTGACGGGAGCGAAGCCTACTACGTGACGGGGGCCGGCGCGTACACGCTCAGGGCGGTGAACCGCACCACCAGTGCCCGCAGGACCCTGGTGACCGGGCCGTGTCGCCCCAACCAGTTCGCGCCGTCAGCGAGCGGAAGCCACTTGTACGTCGCCTGGAGCGACAGCTGCGATCAGTACGGTCTCCAGCAGGGTCCGAGCAGGCTGTACCGCATTTCGGTGAGCAGCGGGACCGTCGAGCTGGCGCTGGACAGCGCGCTCGCGGCGTGGCCCGCCCTCGACGGCCAGCGCCTGCTCTACGTACCGTGGTGCTCCGCGACCTGCGACCACCAAGTCTGGATCTACGATCCGGCGGGCCCGACGCGCCGCTACCTCGGCCGCGGTGATTCCGTCGTGCTCTCGCCGGACGGCCGAGAGGCCCTCCTGCTGCCCAGCAGTTGGACCGTCGGTCCCTGGACCACGGTCATCGCCTCGCTGGCCGACAGCACGAGCCGGCCGCTGTCAGTGGATCTCCCGGGCGGGCGGATGCAGGCGTTCCGGTGGGCCTCGGACGGGCTCTCGGTGCTCTACACCCGCACCAACGCCGCGACCGACTCCTTCCTGATACGGAACCTGACGACCGGCGCCGAGCGGCACCGCTACACGGCGGGCTGGGAGCGTTGGCTGGGGGGCGTCGCGCTGTCGCCGGACGGCAGGCGCCTCGCGTTCGTCGTCACGGCATGCCGCTCGTATTCGTTCGACAACCCCTGTTACCCGTATTCGGGACTCTTCACGGTGAACCTGACGCAGCTCGGGGGCGACCAGGGCTCCGGCTCGCTGACGGCCAGCGGCCCCGACGGGTGGATCGACGCGCCGGTCTTCACGCCCGATGCGACGCACGTAGTGTACGTGTACAACGGGACGCTGCGCGCGAGCGTCGTGCCGTAGGCAGCCGAACCCTCTGACGACAGCTTCAGCCTGACGAAGTGGGACGAGGACCGCATGGAAGCCGGAGGGTGCGGCGAGCGCCTCGCCAGCCGGGAGCAGCCCGGAGACGGAGTTCCCGCGAGTCCAGGCAGCGAACTCCTCCTCGAACTGTGCCTTGTCGGCGTCCTCCGGGCGCGCACCGCGCGGGGGCGATGGCGGGTACGTCGGGGGGATTGGCGACGTGGATCGGAGCGCCCTAGCCCTGTCGCCTGCCGCTCCATCAGCACGCGGCGCAGCGCCGCCGTCACGCTTGACGCCTGCTTGACGGGGCGCTACTAGGCTGGACGCGGCTCCCACGGAGGTCGCCGCCATGAACACCCGCCTCGCGCTAGTCCTCGCCGGTCTCGGGCTGCTGCTCCCGATCTCGCTCACAGCCCAGCAACCGCTGCCGCTCACGCCGGGCCAGCGCGTGCGGGTCGTCATCCCCGGCCCCGGAGGGCGACCGGCCCGACACGTCACCGGGAACCTGCTGCGCCAGGGCGCGGACACGCTCGTCCTCGTGACCGGCGGTGGGCTCGTGCGGCCGGAGACGCTGGCTGTCGCCCTCGCCCCTGACCGCCGACTCGAGGTCGTCGCCGGGACTCGCAGCCGCTGGCGGGAGGGCGCCGGTGTCGGCTGCGCCCTAGGATTGGTCGCGGGCGCTGCCATCGGCGCGGGGCAGCGGAGAAGCCCTGGCCCATGGAACGTTGGGCCGGACATCGATCCGCAGATCTTGCTCGCGGGTATCGCAGGTGGCGCTGGCTGCCTGGTCGGTTGGGCAGTCGGCAGTTCGATTCGGACCGAGACGTGGGCGCCCCTGGAGAAGGCAGGCGTGCGCCTCGGCCTGGCCCCCCTACCCGCCGGTCGCCTGGCCCTCGGCGCGGCCATCAGCTTCTAGCGGGGGTCGCCATGAACCCTCGACTCGCGCTGCTCGCGGTTGCGTTCGCTCTCGCCGTCACCGGCGCCACCGGATGTGAGAGGTCCACGTCACCCACATTCGCGTCGAACCCCTTCTGGATGAGGGTCCTCACAGCGGAGGGCGATGCGACCCGGCACCTGCTGTCCGTGGGCGATACCGGCTTTGCGGAGCTTTCTGCGGCGAAGCCGGGATGCACTTGTGACTTCTGTTTCTGCGTAGAGGATGCCTACGGCGCGTTTCACAGCTCCGATACGAACGTGGTGGCCCTGCAGTACCTCGATTCGACAGACGCCATGGGGCGGACGCGACTCGGTCACTCGGTGCAATTCCTCGGGAAGGCCCCTGGCTCGGTCCAGTTGTCATACAGCAGCCTATTCACGTTCACCCTAGAGCCGTGGAGGGACTCAGTGCGAGTGGACGTCGTGGCGGCGCGCCTTCCGGTGGACTCCCTCCGCGTGCGTCTGGATCCCTCCACGAACACCTACGCTGTTGCGGCCGTGACTGACGCGGCGGGGAATCTGGTCTCGGTGACGCTCCCCGTGGGGTCTTACGTCACCGTCCGTTCCCTCGCCTTCCGTGGCGGTGATCCGGCGGTGTATCTGCCAGGGACGGTCGCGTCATCGGATACCAGCGTGGCTCCCGTAGCGCCAATCTCGCCGTACTGGGCTGGGACGTTCCCTTGGGGCCGCCGCGTAGGGTGGTCGTCCGTCCGGGAGGGCCAGACTGCAACCGTGTTGGGTAGCTCGCCGGGCACCGCGACGGTGACGGTCACCGCGCGGAGCCAACGGTATTCATTCCCTGTGACGGTTCAGTAACGCCGGGGCTCCGCCGGCCGCGCCGGCGCGCTGCTGGGGCACGATCACCCACGCTTGACGCCTGCTTGACGGGGTGCTACTAGGCTGGATGCGGCTCCCACGGAGCTTGCCGCCATGAAGACCCGCCTTGTTCTGTCCGCCCTCGCCCTCGCCCTCGTCGGTGTACCCGGTTGCGTGTACCACCACCGGCCCGTGGCCAACATGCGGGAGTTCCTTGCTGTGCCGTACCGCTCCAACGTGAAGGTCACCCCCCGAGACAGCTCGACGTTCACGCTCTACCCGCCCGTGGAACTGAGTGGTGACACGGTGTTCGGGTGGTATCGGCCAAGGGGCCAAGAGGGCATGGTGCGCGTCGGGGTGCCCCTGCGCGACGTGCGACCTGCGCTAGTGCGAAGCGGCGTCAACTGGCCGGTGACCATTGCCTCAGCAGCGATTGGCTGTGCGGCGGGCGGTGCCGTCGTCTACTTCCTCGTCAACCTCAAGAGCGGGTACATGGGCCGCATAGTCAAACCGAGGTAGTTCCAGCGCGACGGGGCGCCGCGGAGCGCCCCGTTCGCGTAGGGGGCCCCGTTTGCCGCTCGGACGACGCCGGGCGTATCAGTGTGGCGGTGTGGCACTAGCGCAGGAGGGCGCGGATGAAGCCCATGCTCCTTGTGGTGACAGCCGTTGCAGTCGTCGGAGGGTTCGGGTGCAAGGACAGTACTGGGCTAAGCGGGCAACTCGATACAAGCCTGCATACCTCCAACGCCAGTTGGGACAGCGTAGCCATCACAGCGAGCGTCCGCTGGCGTCTTCTCCACGCGACCGCCGGACAGGGGGGCGTGGTTGTAACGGGATCCTACGACATGACCTTCGACAACCACACCGGCCGCGACTACACCGTCGGCGTCAGCAAGCTGGGACTCGAGAACGGTGATGGCGTTGCGCTCGCTCAGGTCACACCGACTGGCACATCCCAATGGGTCTTCAGCCGTTACCTCGTCGCGGGGGTGTACACCGAAACGGCGGGCAACTTCACCGTCACACTGCCTTCGGTTCAGATGGCGAACAGCCTCACGCACATGAACATCTGGGCCTCCTTCTGGTGACCCTGGGGTGACGCCAACGCCTATCGTGCCGTCATGCGTGCCGACCACATCAGGCTGCGTGACGCCTCTGCCCTCTCTGGCCTGTCGCCCAAGTTCGTCCTCGAGTTGTGCCTCGTCGGCATCATCCGGGCGCGCGTGGCGTGGGGTCAGTGGCGCGTGCATCGCGAGTTCGCCGTGTGGAGGGGGCTCTAGCGGTCCCGTGCGCCGCGCGCCATGCTAGGTGAACATCGCTGGCTCGGCACTCCGGCAAGGGGGATGCGATGTTCACCAGGGCGTTCGTTGTCCTCGGCCTAGTTCTCGGTGTGCACTCCGCTGTCGCCCAGACCCCCGAAATCCAGGCCCTGCATCGGAGATGCAATGCCGGCGATATGGCAGCCTGCGGCATGATTGGTATGGCGTACGAAATGGGCTTGGGCGTGGCGCGGAACGACACGCTCGCGGTCCAGCTTTACCGGCGAGCCTGCGACGGCGGGCTGATGAACGGGTGCTTGTTGCTGGGCTCGATGTACCGGGAGGGCCGGGGTGTGGCGCGGAACGACACGCTCGCGGTCAAGCTCTTCCAGAGAGCGTGCGAAGGCGGGAACATGCCGGCTTGCGACAGTATGCGCGTGATGTTGACCCGTCCGAGACCTCCTCACTGACCTGCCACTCCTGCATCATCCGCGCGCGCACCGTGCGGGGCGGCTGGTGGGTGCATCGCGAGGACGTCGCCCTGCTCGCGCTCCAGCAGCTCACAGAGCCACGCCCCCAGCCCGCGCGCCGTTCCGCCGACAGACGCCGGCGGCCCGCTGACGCGCGTTGGCGCCCTAGGCTTGCGTGTCGGAATGCACCTGAACTCGAGGAACCGCCGTCAAGTCCGTGGTCAGCTCTCCCGTAGTCGCCGGCGCTGGATTACACCAATGAGGACGAGAAGAGCGCCCAACAGGACCAAGGCACCGCACACCGACAGCCCTATGGTGAAGCGGGTTCGCATGAGACGATGCAATTCCTCGGGCGAGATGACCCGGAAGTCCAGGGGCACACGCACCTGGGATCTCGTGTTCGTGAAACCCCGCCTATGATCGACCGGGAAGATCAGATAGCCACGCAGCCACCCGCTCACTCGGCCGACAGGGGTTCCCGGCAATACAGGGAGGGCTCCTTTGATTGTGATTCGCGACGATCCTGTACAGGCCGCGCCTCGGCAATACCCGACGATCCTGTCGCCCCACACACGGTCCTCGCATTGGAACGGCCATGTCTGGGTGGAATCGCTCGATGGAGTGAAGGCCAGCGACTCACATCTGTACAGGCCAGCATAGGACTTAGTCTCGATCGTCTCCCAGACCCTGAGCGGCCGACCTGCCACGACCCTATCCCCGAAACGATCGCCCCGCCGGTGAGCCACCTCACCCAAGGCGAACACCGAGCCCACTAGGCCGAGAAAGAGACCAACGCCGACAAGTATGCCGTAGTCGAATCTCGTCATCTTCGCATGTCTGGCCACCGCTCTCGCTCCCGCTGTGAATCTGGCGCAACTCTCCGCAGCGGCGCTCCACGGCGCATACTATTACCGCGCCGCGGGCGCGACGGCTAGGTGCGGCACGGCCGCGCCAGCGCCTCGCTGGGGCACGATCGGGGGCGACCCTTGGCCCGGACACCCCCGCGTCCGCGCGATGCTCAGCGGGGCGCCGCGATAAGACATAGTTCAGCCAGAGTGGGGGCCGAAAGCACAGCGAGGCGCTTCCGCGCCCCGTTGGCTAACTCGTTGTGGTTGTTGAGTGCCCGAGGTGGGAATCGAACCCACAAGCCGTCGCCGGCACGGGATT
>Ga0209253_10003992_pt1 | contig 12908 bp, 17 predicted proteins | sample FrelakmetBRP12BR_FD_187145 | JGI IMG/M metagenome (GOLD analysis project Ga0209253, IMG submission 187145) | Freshwater lake sediment microbial communities from the University of Notre Dame, USA, for methane emissions studies - BRP12 BR (SPAdes)... | ecosystem: Environmental > Aquatic >...
CTCGAACAAGGCTCCAAGTTCGCCATCCGCGAAGGCGGCCTGACCGTCGGCGCGGGTGTCATCACGAAAATCATCGAATAAGAGAGTAGTTAGGGAAACATGGCTTCGAAAAAAAAAGATGTCCGCCCGGTGATCATCCTGGCATGTAATGAATGTAAAGGTCGTAATTACGTAACGGAGAAGAATCGCCGCAACGATCCGAACCGTTTGGAGTTCAACAAATATTGTCCGTGCTGTCGGAAGCATACGTTGCATCGCGAAACTAAGTAGTCTGGAGTCGGATAGTCAGATAGTCTGAGGATCAGAGAACCATTTGTCTATAAGACAGGTGACAATCCGACTGATCTTGAAGGCCAGTAGCTCAATTGGTAGAGCACTCGTCTCCAAAACGAGCGGTTGTGGGTTCAATTCCTGCCTGGCCTGTAGAAACAACGCCGCCCTCCCTTTTTGGGCAGTTCGTGAGGCGGCGTTGTCACCGTCAGTAAGAAGGAGCTAGACGTGTCTGGTAAAGATGATAAGACCAAGCGCGAGAATCGAATCCAACGCTTTTTCCGCGAGACCATGGGAGAGCTGCGCAGAGTATCCTGGCCTACCTGGCCGGAAGCGCGTAACCTGACCGTTATCGTGATCATCGTGCTGGTAATCATGGCCATTTTCCTCTCGTTGGTGGATTTATCCGCCACAAGGATCTTGTCCCTGGTTGTTGGTACATAGACGATCTACCCGGAGCAGATTGAAGAGGTTGAATGATCCAAGACCTGGATCCAGAAGAGCAGTATGAGCAGGAAGAACCGGTAGAATCCGAGCAGATAGACTCTGACTCGGACCAGACCGTTTTAAGCGAGCCGGAACCTGTTCGCCAGGCAACTCCCGCTCCTCAAGAGGATCTCGGATCGATCCCGGAAGGTGGGCCGGCCTGGTACGTGATCCACTGTTATTCCGGCATGGAAAACAAGGTACGGCACAACCTCGAGCAGCGCATCGAGACCATGGGAATGAAAAATAAAGTTTTTGACGTGGTGGTGCCAACACAGGAAGAGATCGAAGTTCGTGATGGAAAACGCCGCACCGTGGAACGCCACATCTATCCCGGCTACGTCCTGGTCAACATGCTGCTGGACGAGGAATCATGGTTCGTTGTTCGCAACACACCGGGTGTGGCCAATCTGGTCGGAATGGGCAACCTGCCAACGCCCCTACGTCCCGAAGAAGTGGCCCAGATCCTAAAGCGCATGGAAGCCGAAGCGCCGATGATCAAGGTCTCTTACAAGGTCGGGGAACGCGTCCGCATCGTGGATGGACCTTTCAACGATTTCCGGGGTATTGTCGCAGATATTGACATGGAGCGGACCAAGGTCCGTGTGATGGTTTCCATGTTCGGGCGTGATACACCGGTGGAATTGGATTTTCTGCAAGTAGAGAAAGCATAACAGCCTCCAGTCCCTCGCCCGTGATGTTTCACACGCATTGATGAGCGACGAAAGCTGCTGCAAATTCGTGGGAGGGCCTCCCGTAATGGCCCGCTAAAACCACTCGTACCGGGAAAAGCCGGTACAAGGAGAAAAGAATGGCTAAAAAAATAAAGGCAATTGTTCGTCTGCAGATTGAGGCCGGCAAGGCCAATCCTGCCCCCCCGATCGGTCCGGCACTGGCCGGCCATGGCATCAACATCATGGCATTTTGCAAGGATTACAACGCCCGCACGTCAAACCGCCCGGGTGAGATCCTCCCGGCAGAGATCAGTGTCTATACCGATGGTTCTTTCACATTCGTCCTGAAAACGCCACCCGCGGCAGTATTATTGCGGAAAGCCGCCGGGATTGAAAAAGGCTCCGGTATCCCCAATCGTGAAAAGGTTGGTAATGTGACGCGCGCCCAGGTGCGCGAAATCGCCCAACTGAAGATGAAAGATCTGAATGCCCTGGATATCGAAGGCGCCATGCGCCAGATCGAGGGCACTGCCCGAAACATGGGTATCGTCGTTGTTGATTAACCCCGTGGGAGGGCCGCAGTCCGGCCCGCTTGCACCACAAAGGAGAATTCATGGCTAAACACGGAAAGAAATATCTTGCCGCCCTTGCCAAAGTGGATGTGGATAAGTACTATGCTCCACTGGAAGCGGTCAAACTGGTCAAGGAAACAGCTTACGCTAAATTTGATTCGACAATGGAAGTGCACATGCGGATGGGCCTCGATCCCCGTCAGGCCGACCAGCAGGTGCGTGATGTAGTGGTTTTACCGCATGGCCTGGGCAAGGCAGTACGCGTACTGGTCTTTGCGCAGGGTGACGGTGCCACCAATGCCCGCAACGCCGGCGCGGACACCGTTGCAGATGACGATGAAACATTGGCCAAGATCCAGGGCGGCTGGCTTGATTTCGATGTTGCCATTGCCACACCCGACATGATGGGCAAGGTCGGCAGACTTGGTCGCGTGCTGGGACCGCGCGGCCTGATGCCGAACCCCAAGGCCGGCACCGTTGTCAGTCCTGAGGATATCGGCCGCGCCGTTACCGAATCCAAAGCTGGCCGGGTCGAATTCCGCTTGGACAAGACTGCCAACATCCATGTCTCAATTGGCAAGGTTTCGTTCGACGAAAAACAGCTTTTTGAAAACTTTGCCGCACTGATGGAAGCTATCACGAAAGCCCGTCCATCAGCTGCCAAGGGAAACTACATCAAGCACATCACAATGACTTCAACGATGGGCCCCGGCGTCAGAGTGGATGCCAACCTGGCTCAATCGATGGAGGAAACCGAATAGAAGTATTCGGGTAGCCCGAGGATTTTTCCTTCGCCGAAGACGGCAGGTGCTCTGTGATTTCTTGCGGAGCTTAATCTCCTGCCCAGGTGAAGACTGGTGGAAACACCCCCCTTTTCCGGGGAAAAAGTCTTTGCCTGGTATCTCGGGCAAAGACTTTTTGATTGGAAAGGAGGTGATATTCGTTGGCTAAATCAAAAGCACAGAAAGAGGCCATGCTGGCTGAATACCTGGGATGGCTCGGAAAGAGCCGGGCCGTGGTATTGGTTGAGTATTCCGGATTGAAAATGAAAGATCTGGATATCATCCGTGCCAAGGCGCGTGAATGCGGTGGTGAGTTCCATATCGTCAAGAACTCCCTTGCCAAGTTGGCATTGGAAAAGGTCGGCTACAGCGTCCCGGCTGGTTATGCCCAAAAAAGCACTGCCATCGGTTTTTCTTATAGCGATGCAGCTGGTTTCACAAAAGCCCTCACAGAAGTGACCAAGGGCATGGAAGCCGTCAAGGTGAAAGGCGGTTTCCTGGATGCTAAGGTGCTCAGCGCTGCACAGGTCAAATCCCTGGCCTCCCTGCCACCGCTGCCGGTCCTGCGTGCCCAACTGTTGGGCGTGCTGCAGGCTCCCGCCAGCAAACTGGTGCGCACGCTGGCCGAACCTGGCCGCGCATTGGCGTACATAGTCAAAGCCTATTCTGAAAAGACCGCAGCTACTGCGGCATGATCATAGTAACAATGTAGCAACGACTTAAGTCGTTACTACCCCTAATAAATTCAAAGGAAATCTGAAGGAGATTTACAATGGCTGATCTGGATAAAATTGTCGAACAGTTGAGCGGGCTCTCCGTTCTCGAAGCTGCTGAACTGGTCAAGAAACTGGAAGAAAAGTGGGGTGTCTCTGCTGCTGCCCCGGTTGCCATGGCCGTTGCCGGTGCTGCTCCCGCAGCCGCGGCCGAGCCGGTCGAAGAAAAGACCGAATTTGACGTGGTCATCAAGGATGCTGGTCCAAAGAAAATCGAAGTCATCAAAGTCATTCGCCAGCTGGTGAGCCTGAGCCTGACCGAGGCCAAGACCCTGGCCGAAACCGCCGATGGCAAGGTTCTGGCCGCGGTTGGTAAAGACGCCGCCATGGATGCCAAGAAGAAGCTGGAAGAGGCCGGCGCGGTAATCGAAGTTAAATAAATGCCCAACAGGCGATAATCAAAAAGGCGACTTTTCGGGTCGCCTTTTTGATTTAACCACCCAGTACTTAAGTACTATTCATGCCGGTTGACTAGCCGAACGAAACGGAATATGATTGGTATATCTGGTCTGACCACCATACCAATTGGTTTGTATGAAAATCCTACCGATCACCCACAACACCCTTTCAGAAACCATCACGGGCAAATTGACCGCTTCCATGCTGGATGGCAGCTTGGCGCCCAATTCCCAACTTCCTTCCGAGAGGGAACTGATGAATCAATTGGGTGTCAGCCGCGCCACCCTGAGGGAAGCGCTCAAGGCGCTGGAAGAATCAGGTCTCATCGAAGCCCGCCCAAATGTAGGCTGGTTTGTGCACGCGCTTGACGAGTCGAACATCACCAAAGCGCGCGAGCTTGCTCACAGGGATGGAGTCACCCAGACGCGTCCCCCCTCAAATGAAACCCCTACCGGCCCGCTGCGTGTACCTGTTGCCCCGGAAAAGCCCCTGCACATACCCAATCTTCACACCGACCGGCTGGGTACTTTTGAGTTCATCTCCTGGTGGGAGCGGGAAAAGGTTCAAAACGCGCATGTGCTGGTGGTAGGGGCCGGCGCGCTGGGGAACGACGTAATCAAGAACCTGGCGCTGATGGGCATTGGTTATATTTTCATAATTGATTTTGATACGATCGAGGCTGCCAACTTAAGCCGGTCGGTTCTCTTCCGCGAATCGGATAACCGCCGCAGTAAAGCCGAAGTGACCGCCGCGCGTGCCCGGGATCTCAATCCGCACATCCATGTCCAGTACCTGAACGGCGATGTGATCACCCAGCTCGGCCTGGGTGTCTTCCGGCGCATGGACGTGGTGATTGGCTGCCTGGATAACCGGGAAGCCCGCCTGGCGATCAACCGTTTCTGCTATTGGATGAACAAACCCTGGGTGGATGGAGCCATCCAGGAACTGCTTGGATTGGTGCGAGTCTTTGTACCCGGCCAGGGCGCCTGCTACGAGTGCACCCTGACCGAGGCAGCCATTCGTGACCTCTCGCTGAGATATTCCTGCCCACTGCTTGCCCGACAGAACATCCTGCTTGGAAAGGTGCCTACAACTCCCACGATTGCCTCCATTATTGGAGGAATGCAATCCCAGGAAGCTCTCAAGCTGATCAACGGGATGCCGGTGGAACCGGGCAAAGTCATCCATTACAACGGCATGGTCAATGAAATGCACACCACTGCCTACGTGCCGCGCCAGGAATGTGAGAGCCATTGGACTTATGGTGAGATCACAGAAATCCCTGCTCGTGCCGAGCGCACTACTTTGCAGGAATTACTTCGTATCGCACGCGCTGACCTGGGTCCGGAGGCGGTGATCGAGTTGGACCAGGAATTGATCATCTCCCTGTCTTGTCCGGTTTGCCATACCGTCGAAAAGGTGCTCAAGCCGTTGAGTGCGGTCTCCTTTGAGGCAGGGCACTGCCCGACCTGCGGAACCCTGCGCGAGACAGAAATGACACATGCCATCACAGGCGAAGAGAATTTTCTTCACCGCACGCTGGCCAATGTCGGTGTGCCGCCACTCCATATCCTGCGTGCCCATAATGGACAGGAATACCGCTTCTACGAACTTACTGGCGACCTGCCCGAAGCGCTGCATTTCCACGATTTTGAACAGGTCAAACAACCCCAACCAGTGCGCGGCCGGATCCATATCAAAGAGGACTTCCATACTGAGCCCAACTCAGAAAATCCCGTCCATGGCCGCGTGAAGCTGCTCGAGTGATGGCAGCCCAACCATGCAGTTGTTAATTATCCATGCCTACCGACAAACCCACCCTGCCTGATCCTCTCTACATGCTGCTGGCACGCAAGTTGGTGCTCCTGCTTCTGTTGATGCTCACGACTGTCATGATAATGGTGGCTCTGCTCATGAAGATCCGGCCATCCATTCTATGGCTGGCGTATTTCACCACAGTTGTATTCATCGGACTGGTTGCCGGCGTCTCAGTCCGCTGGATCATTCCCAAAAAAGTTCCTGTTGCTCGGATCGGCTTGATCGTAGCGTGGGTAATTGGTTGTCTGACTCTCATACGCTGGTTTACCGGGTGGGACTTTGGCATCAATTTTAAAAGCACTGCAGGTGCTCTATTGGATTGGCAGGAAACAGGCCAGATCCTGCTGGCAATCGGGATCGCCCTGCTGGCCTTGTATGCCTGGCAACGCCCGGATCGTAGTCAAGTCAAAAGCAGGCAGGCAAGCGGCGCCAAAAAGATACGTCCCACTCAACGAAAGCCTAAGAAACAACCCAAGCGCGCGCCAGGAACGCGGTCGGCAGTGCCAACTCCCAGCCTGGCATCACCAGCCGTTTCTCAAGCGCCCGCCGCCGGAACTGTCCAAACGAAGCAAAAGCGTCTCAAATACCCCAAGCCCAGGCTGCAGGTTTCCGTGCAGGAGCAGCATCGTTGCCCTTATTGTCTGGAATTGATAACCAAGGATGATCAACGCGGCGTGGTGGAATGTGAGATCTGTCATGCCCTGCATCATGCAGATTGCTGGGCTATCACGGGTGCCTGCCAGGTGCCTCATTTCACCACATGACCATATTCCGATTTAGGAGACCATCATGCCCGATTTGAATGTAACCATTGTTCTACCCAGCGGAGGGGCACGCAATGCCGAGGTTCCCGATGATGTGACCATTCATGACCTGCTGATTGAACTGATCTCCCTGTTGAAGTTGCCCACCATTGGCCCAGATGGCCGCCCGATGTATTACCGACTGGACAGTAAAGCCCTTGGGCGTGAACTGAAGGATGAAGAGACGCTCAATTCCGCTTCTGTCCCGGAAAACGATCGTTTGATGTTGACGGCTGACATCACCGCCGGTGCAATTGGTCTGGACCAGAGTCCCCGCATGCGGCGTTTGCGGGCCGACTTTAAATTGATGCAGGAAATGGCCGCCCGTAGCGACCTGATCAGTTTTGAAGCCAAACGACCACACGCAAACATACCTCCCGAGACTTATATAGTCACATTCAAGTGCCGGGGCATCGTCAACGTGGATCAGCAAGGTAATCCCAAAATCGGCACACGCCACCAAGTGGAAATCTACCTGCACAACCAGTATCCACAGCGCTGGCCGGGTATGAAATGGCTCACCCCCATCTGGCACCCGAATATAAACCACTTGAACGGCAGTGTGTGCATTGATGCAGCCTGGTGGACAGCCAGCCGTTCGCTCGACCGGCTGGTAGTAATGCTCGGTGAAATGCTCCAATACAAAAACTTCCATGATGACCCGACCAAGCCACCTTTTCCATGGGATCCCGAAGCGGCTCGTTGGTGCCGGGATTATCGCAAGTCTCATCCCAAGGCATTCCCGTTGGATGAGCGTGAGCTCTTGCGCCCCGAACGTGTCAGGCTGATTATTAAAGATAACAAACCAAGGCCCAAGATCCGCCTCAAGTGATCTTACCGATTGGCTGTGATCCAGCCTCATTTCGAAAGGAGAAAACCCATGTCTGATCTAGCTGTTACTGTAGTGCTTCCTTCCGGAGGCAGCCGGACCGCCGAGGTCCCGGATGACGTAATCGTCAAGGAATTGCTTCCAGAACTTACCACTTCGCTTGAACTTCCGGTCACCGGCCCGGATGGGCGCCCAATGTCATACCGGTTGGACAGCAAGTCGCTTGGCCGGGAACTCAAGGAGGACGAAACTTTGGCACAGGCCGGTGTTCCCAAGGATGACCGGTTGATGATGACCGCCGATGTCACCGCCGGTTAGCTATTCCGCTGCCAGACCGTCTGCATGTCTCCCGGGACGGTCCGGATTATCAGCTAAACACCTGCCCTTATGGCCCAATCACGCATCCGCGTAATCCCACGCGAAAATCCTGTTCCCCGGGCGGCCCGCCTGCCAATGGGGAATGCCTGGCACTGGATATCCCCTTATGAAGTCAATGGGAACGAAGCGCCCATTTCCGTGTTCCTCACCCGAAGCGCCTTCAACCAGGCTGCAATGCATGCCTCCAGCGACTCGGAAGTTGAAGTTGGTGGAGTTCTGGTAGGAAAATGGTGCGTTGATCCAGAAACCACCCGGCAGTATATCGTTGTCACAGCCTCCCTGCCGGCCCAATTTACCCAGCAGGGCAGCCTATTTCTGACTTTTACACAGGACAGCCTGGTGGATATCCATACCAAACTTAACGATAAATTTCCCGACGATGCCATTGTCGGGTGGTATCACACTCATCCCTACATGGGAGTCTTTCTCTCCCAATATGATACCTGGCTGCATGACCATTTCTTCACTGAACCGTGGCAGGTGGCACTGGTAATTGAACCGCATAGTGAAGCCGGCGGATTCTTTATCCGCCCAGCGCGTGGCTCGCTCGATGCCGTTCAATACTTCGGATTTTACGAACTTGACGACAATACTGGCCCAAGTATCACCCATTGGAACAATCTACAACTGGAGTCGGTTGATGCTGAAAATCAAGGAGCGAATCACCATGAATAGACGCATGCGCACGTATTATTACGCCGTATTTGGTGCAATCGGCGGATTGATCGGCTGGCAAATCAGCAACCTTCTGGGACTATCGTTCATTACCAATATTTACTACAGCGAGGCAATCGTCGGTGCCTTGGTTGGATTAAGCATCGGCCTGTTAATCGGGATCGTGGAAGGAGTGTTGACTCGCAACCCGATCCAGGCCGGTAAAACCGGCCTGCTCAGCGGCCTGCTGGGCCTGGTCGCAGGAGCGATCGGCTTGCCCCTGAGTGAGTGGATGTTTCAAGCAGTGGGTGCCGGCATTTTCGGCCGCGCCCTCGGTTGGGGAGTGTTCGGGCTCTTGATAGGTGTGGCGGAAGGAATATTCGGCAGGAGCCAGCTCTGGAAAGGACTGCTGGGAGGGTTGCTGGGCGGAGTAATTGGTGGCTCCCTGTTGGAGGCCATTCGCATCATGATGAAAGACTCCTTGACGGGCAAAGCGGTCGGTCTGATGCTGCTTGGTGCTGCGGTTGGCGCCTTTATCTCTTTGATCATAATATTGCTGTCCCGTGCTTGGCTGGAGGTCATAAACGGCAAACTCAAAGGTACAGAGTTCATGCTGGATAAGTTCATGCAATCCAGGGGTCCGGCAATTGCCATTGGGAGCAGCGCTTTAAAATCCGAAATCGTCCTGCCCGATCCCGATATCGCACCTCAGCATGCCATGCTGACCGGGGACGGAACGCATTTCATCCTAAAGGATCTGAGTCTTTCCGGCACCTTCATCAATAAACGCAAGATCGAACGGGTCCAGCTGACCAACAGCAGTACCATCCGTATGGGGAATACCGAGATGGTCTATCACGAGAAGAGGTAAAAATGAAATATCCCCGACGCCTATCCATGATTGGATTAAGCCTGCTCCTTTTACTAATCCCGCTCCGAAACGTTCGTGCACAGGCTGCCGGTTGGCAGGTCCGCATCTCACAAGTGGATAATTCCAAATTCCCGCAGGTCACCCTGTATGTCTCAGTAACGGATTCCAATGGAGAGCCATTGGCGGTGGATCCTGGAAAGGTCCAAATCTCGGAAAACGGCGTATTGATGCAGCCGGACCAGGCTAGCGGATCCGGCGATATCGGCAAGCTGACCACACTGCTGGTGATGGATATATCCGGCAGCATGAATAACGCCGGAAAGCTGTCGGCTGCCAAAGCGGCGGCTCAAGCGTACGTCGATCAAATGCGGCCTGGCGATCAAGCCGGCCTTGTCACTTTCAACACAAAAGTGATCTATATGCAGTCCATTACAACCGACCATACCGCTTTGAGCGAGGCGATCAAAGGGCTGATCGCCGAAAATGACACTGCCATGTTCGATGCCCTTTCACAGGCAAACCAGATCATGCAGGACTATGCAGGCCGGAAAGCCATCCTCCTCCTTACGGACGGACTGGATAATCAGAGCACGCAAACCTTCGATCAGGTTATTCAGACCATCGATACAAGCGCTCTTTCCATCTCGACCGTCGGACTGGGTAATCCGGATAACTCTGGTCCTTACTTCGGCCTGGATGAACCAGCACTCAAATCACTGGCAGAAAAGGCTGGTGGCGTTTACAGCTATGCCAGCAACCAGGCTGATCTATCCAGATTATTCACATTGTATGGTCGGGCATTGCAAAGTGAATACCGCTTCACATACACTACCCCATCAACCTTGCGGGATGGACTCAGCCGGAACTTGACTGTTTCTCTGGATGGGACCATCTCTGTCAAAATTAAATACAATCCCGGCGGGGTATTGCCGGAAGTGGCCAGCCCGGCTTCCTGGATGATCTTCCTCGGCCTCCTGGCAATTTTGATAATTCTGCTGTTTATCCCGGCTCTGATCGCCCATTTTCTGGCCCGCAAACCAGCCAAAGCAAGTCTGGTAAGTCCCCTGATCTCAAAATCGCGTATCAAATTGAAGTAATGGCCCATAATAAAAAAGCGACCTAATAAGGTCGCTTTTTTATTGTATGGGACAACAGCCTGTTCAACGGAATAGGGGAAGGAATTGTCAAAGATAGGAATTCGAGTTTAAAGCATTCAATGGATCATGGCCGGAACGGATCGTAATTTGGGTTTGTACCAGCCCATATGCAGGCTGCCTTGGCAAACTGGTTGCATTCCATGCCATGGGAACAGCGGTGAGATAGGACTCGTGGCGGGTCTGGAAGGAAATCCATCGGATGGAGCACTTCGGCTTCCAACGCAACATCGTGCATTATGTGCTCACAAAAACAGATCTTGCTTGCTTCCCATGTACGCTCAGCCATGGCATGCCTCCAAATCTAAAAAGAGTTTAAAACATCTGAAGTGGGATATCCAGTGACAGGCGTCCTGAATCATTATGACAATTCGCGTTTTTGGAAAACATATGTCCATAAATAATTCAGGATCATTGCTTGCGCTCCAACCGCAACAGCGTGCCTGATCCATAATCAATCAAATATATCTCCCCGGCCTCATCCAGACCAAACGTTGTGATCTGTGCCCCTATCCTGAACAGGATTTTGACCTGTTGATCTTCTGCACCCGGGCGGATCAGGCCCCAGACATTCCCGGAACAATAATCCCCGTAGAAATAAACTCCCTGCCACTCAGGCAATTCCATACCGCGATAGACACTCCCGCCGGTTATGGAGCAACCCTCCGCGTGAGAATATTCCGTTATCGGCCATGTAAAAGGCACATCCGCAGCAGGCTGACCTTTGTAAGCATGCGAACCTTCATAGTAACTCCAACCAAAGTTCATGCCCCCGGGTGTACCAGCCGCGACAAAATCAAGTTCTTCCCAGGCGTCCTGGCCGACATCTGCGATGAACAGGTCACCTGTTAAACGGTCGAAAGAGAAGCGCCATGGATTACGCAGTCCATATGCCCAGATTTCCGGCAGTCCGCCGGTCAGGGAAAAAGGGTTGTCAGCTGGGATGGAATATTTTTCTCCATGATCAACATCAATCCGCAGCATCTTGCCCAGCATGGTTTGCAGGTTTTGACCATTTCCATGGGGATCGCCTCCGGAACCGCCATCGCCGAGCCCGATGTAAAGATAGCCATCCGGTCCAAAAGTCAGGCCACCGCCGTTGTGATTGACATAGGGTTGGTCAACTTGCAGGAGATCCGCTTCGCTGGCTGGATCAGCACGATTGGGGTCGCCTGGTGGAACGTGGAAGCGGGCGATGACAGTATTTCCATCCAGATCTGTATAATTGACAAAGAACAAGCCGCTCTGGGCAAAATCGGGATGGAATGCCAACCCGAGAAGTCCTTGTTCCGAGTGTTGGCTGTCAATCTCACTTTGAATATCCAGGAAAGGTCTGGGGAGGATTTGGTCATTTTGAAGGATGCGGATACGCCCGCGTTTCTCGATAATGAATAACCGCCCGGATCCATCACTGGCATTCTGAACATCCACCGGCGCTTCCAGGCCGGAAATAACCTGAGCCCACTCGTACCCGGCCGGGTCGGGAAATGTAGAAATTGTAGGAATGGCCGTTGGGGAAGTTTCTATCGTGATTTCGGCCGGCGTGGGAGCTGCTACCTGTGTCGACGGGTTGGTTGGAGGAAGAAGCGGGGTTATCGTTGACATGGCAGTATTTTCCCGCGCCGGACTACAGGCCACTAGGAGTAAAGCGATGGCGACCAGGAGTCCGAGAGGAAGGCAATAGCGGATCGTACTGGATATCCGAGAGTTATTGCTTGTCTTCCGGGGCATCATATGCCTCAGCATCGATGACTTCGCCGGTACCAGCCTGCTCAGGCACATCCCGCCAGGTGCCCGTGACTACTTTCTGCATGGCATTCATATGCTCCTGAACCACCTCGTCAGGGCAAAGATTGACGAACAGCATGGCGCCCAACCAGAGCACAGCCGCATCATCGAGCGCGCCGATGAACGGGATCACAGCCCCCGGTAAAAGATCCACCGGTGAAATCAAGTAGATCAATGCTGCAATTGGCAGAAGCTTGAGAAAAAAATTGACACGTTTGTCACCCATCAATCGCAGGATAAGTTTGACTCGCAGGATCAGATCCTGAAAAAAACCTTTGTTCTGGTTTCGCAAAATGTCGAATTTGGCCATTTTTTCTCCTGGTCACGCAGCTACATGTTCATATCCGATACAGAAACAGCTCCGTCCACCGAAAGACCGCTAACCCATAATTGCTCGTACACAATCGCAAGCCGGAGGCTGGTTTCTTCCACAAAACGATCACCTTCAACGCTGGAAATGGATATATAGGGTCGATTATACAACTCCTGGATCTCCGGGTCAGTACGCTGGAAGTACTGCTGGATGGCTTTGACGCTCCAGATCAAACTTTCCGGCACTCTGTACTCCAGCATGATTTCTGCTATACGCAAATGAAAAAAAAGGTGGCCATGACGGTATTATAAAGCTTCCACTCCTGTTTGTCCTTAAAAAGGAGT
>Ga0209253_10003993_pt1 | contig 12908 bp, 8 predicted proteins | sample FrelakmetBRP12BR_FD_187145 | JGI IMG/M metagenome (GOLD analysis project Ga0209253, IMG submission 187145) | Freshwater lake sediment microbial communities from the University of Notre Dame, USA, for methane emissions studies - BRP12 BR (SPAdes)... | ecosystem: Environmental > Aquatic >...
TAGATGCGAAGAGGGGCAGGGTCGACTTCATCATGGAACCCAGCGCCCGAGCCTTCAAAAATGTGAACCCCAACACGATATCGTTGATCGCGCTCATCTTGGCCGGCCTGGCCGGTCTGCTCGTCTATTTTTCCTATGACCCCTGGAAGTTGCTCCTGCCCCTCGCCGCCATCGTCATCCTGATCAGCGGCTACTTCGACGGTTTGGACGGCAAGGTCGCTCGACTGTCTGGCACAGCCTCGAAGAGGGGCGACTTCATCGATCATGTATACGACCGTTACGCGGATGTCTTGATGATAGGAGCGGTGGCGGTGAGCGCCTGGTGCAATCCATACATCGGGTTGATGGCCCTTGTGGGGGTGCTCCTGACATCCTACATGGGAACGCAGGCACAGGCGGTGGGCGCGGGAAGGCACTATTCTGGACTTCTAGGCAGGGCGGACCGGATCGTTCTGATGATCGCCGCTTGCATCATCCAATGGGTCCTGCTCCTGCTCGGGACTAGGTCCATCGACCTGGGCTCCTTCAGCTTGACCGTCTTCGAGATCATGATGCTATGGTTCGCCATCGTGGGCAATCTGACGGCCATCCAAAGGGCCTATACCACTCTGAAGATTCTGAAATGAACATTTGGCTCGAAGGCGCTTGGGGCATCTCTCAATTCTTGGGGCTCGCATCCGCGATGTCCATCTTGCCCTCTTCTTTGATCGTCGGCTCAACTGAAGCCTTGGTAGCCAAGCCCCGCCTGTAACGCCGTCGCCGCTTGGCCCGATAATAGATCAATGGATGCTTGACCCATTCCGCCCGACAAAGGTCGTCAGGATTGAAGCAGATGGAATTGGTCTTCATGGTCGAGCATTCTGGCGGAGTGTAGGTCGTCCCGGAGATCTCCCCGGTGATGTGGTCGATCTGATACCTGGTCTTCGACTCGTCGAAGTCTGGAGAGGAGGCGAAGATGGTCATGATCTCGTCCCGGCTCAGGCCGATCGAGAACAGGAAGGAGGTCAGTGCGAATCGGCCCGGGTGGGAAATGTTCTCACCGGATTGGGCCATGGCGATCAGGCGGCGGATGCATGGCGGGAAGCTCTCTACGTCCACATCCCCCAGCTCTTCGACCTTGTAGCGGTCCTTCATCTCCTCCGCGAGATGCTTCATTTCCAGTATGTCCGGTTTCAAGGCGTCGATCATCCATTGCGCCACCTTCAAAGGAAGCTCTTCCTCAATCTTATCATGAAGGGCCTCCTCGAGGACGCGGGCGAACTTCGTCTTCGGGAGGGACACCTGCCCTCTCTTGACCTCGGTGTTCACGAGCTTCCATTCCTTGCTCCTGATTCCCGATGTGAACTTGAGGAACTCGGCGAAGTGCATGCTGGGCACTTCCTCCACGAGCTCGGCGTCCACCCCGAGCTCCAAGGCGATGTCCATCAAAAGGTCCAAGCTCTCTGTCTGTAGGCGCTCGTACGCGGTCTTTGCCTCGGCCAAAGCGTACCTCCGGATTAAGAAGCCGTCCCCCACGCAAGATATGAGGATGCGCGCCATAGGATAGCTGAGGACCTCCGTCAACTGGTCCTCCTCGCTGACCATGGGGTTATCGGCGATGAGCGCTTTTTCCATGGAATCGGTAACGCGCTTCTTCCCGCGCACCCTGGCGGCGGAGAAGGCGCTGTGCTTGAGCAGGTCTTCCAGGGTCACCCCCTGTTCTTTGACATATTGGGATGCGCCCTTGACGAAGGGATAGCGCGCGAGCTCCTTCACTTCCATTGCGCCACCTATCGCCAGTTCCGAATAAATAGATTGCAATCGAAAGCGGATCACCTTAGAGTCACAAACTCCGCCAACTTGTCCGCGAGCCCTGGGTCATCGAGCACGCTGCCCACTTCCTCTAACTTCCTGAAAGGTCTGGAGCGTACAATTCTTACCGCCCGCTTGTTACCTATGGATGGAAGCGACTCAAGCGCCGCGATGGGGCAGGCGTTGATGTCGAGAGGGGACTCGACTGCAGTGATACTACGGAAGCCCCAGTCTACCACTTTGCAGTCCACGAACCTCCCCAGCTCGATGGGATAGTTGAAGCCAACCAATAAGGGGTACGTCCCGATTTGACGACCGAAGGTGTGCTTACCCTCCTTCAGCTCCGTGTATATTCCGGTTAGCCTTGTGCCAATGGGCACTAGCTCCCTCAGCAACTGACTGTCTATCTCCTCTCGAACGGTCTCCTTGAACTTGAAGAACTTGGAACGTCTGATTGTGGGCTTGAATTCCCTTCTCACTGCCATCACCTGCCGGATGTTGATCCTCCTCAGAAGTAAGCCTTCGCCCCTCACCTTCCTAAGGAATTCCAGGTTCAGGCGGAGGGTATCATCGCTTTCCCCGTCCAGGCCGATGATGAAGTTGAGGCCGGGTAGAACGTAGGGCAATCCGGTCGGACCCCTCTCCCTGCCCACATCGTTTATCAGTCTTATGGCGGCGAGCACTTGGTCGGGCTCGGCGTTGAGATTGTTCGCCTCGACCACGCGAGGATCGGCGCTCTCCATGCCGAGGGCGAGCACGTTCCCGCTGGTGCAGTGCTCAACAATGCTCCGCAATATCCGCCTGGATTCATGCGGATACTTCGCTATCACAGCTGGATTGGCATTGTCTAGGTGAAGGACGTCCACATCCAAGGACCTCACGCCTTTCAACAGGACCTCGATCGCCTCAGGGTTCGGCCTCGGGGTCTCTGTCCCATTCGTTTCGGACTTGTACGAGATGAAACATGTCTGCGCCCCCAGGCGAAAGTTCCGCACTCCCAGGGAGCGCAGCCTCGCCGCCTCGGCTATGACATCCTCAGGCTCTCGGAACAATGGCCTTCCTTTCAGCGGCTCGACGCAGAAGGAGCATCCGCCGCTCCTGTACCGGACGCAGCCTCGATAGGTCTCTATCTCAGCGATCAGCGGTTGTGGGAAATCCGGATGGCCAGTAACGCAATCCGCGCCGAGCAACAGCCAGCGGTTCCATTCCTCCAATGTGCGCCAGCGGTCCGTCGCTTCCCCTTTCCTCAGGATGTCGAATATGGCCGCGGGCGCGTCCCGCTTCGCCACAAAATCGAAAAGGTCCGATAATGCATCAATCTCATATGCGGCAGGACCCCCCAAGACCTTGAACCCCTTCATCTCCTGTGCGAGGCATCTTATCTCCTTGATCGAGGCAGGCATACCCCGGAGGTATCGGCCAGGAACGGCGCAGCCCGCCAATACTGCCACCAGGTCTGCTTTGGGCAGAGGGCGTCCCTCCCTTACCCGGTCGATGGTGACCAGGGTCGCGTCCGCACCACCCTCCCTTGCCGCACCTACCGCGGCTCGGATATGAGGCGAACTGTATGGCGGGACCCCTAAGGAGGCCGGCTCATCGATGTAGCCGTCGATTAACAGGACCTTGGCGCTCAAAGCTTAAACCAAAATCCTGCAAGGAACGCCCCACTATTAATCAGTTCTATGAACCTCTCTACGACCTTAAATAATTTTTAATATTTTTATATATAATCATTAAAATTATTGTTCTCACTTTTTCAAGAAATGCTGGAAACAATGATTCGTGCTTTTCGGGTCAGGTGAACGTGTGCCGTGATATCGCACTACAATGATACGAGCCAGATTGGCACGCTCAAGCTTTAAATAGAGGTCAAAAGGCTAGTTCAATTGGGCCAGTGAAGAGGACAGATAACCATGGAAGATCCGACATCTAAAAAAGATGCAGAAGGCGCGTCCAAAACGAAAGTAAATGAAGAGCGCCTCAAGAAAGCCAACGAACCAGCCCGCCTCGCCATCCGCTATCATTCCTTCTACGAAGGCAAGATCGAGACGGTCGCCAAGTGCCCCATTCGAAGTGTGGACGATTTCGCCATTTGGTATACCCCAGGGGTGGCGGAGCCTTGCAAGGCCATCGTGAACGACCCTTCCTTGGTTAACGAGTTCACGAACAAATGGAATACCGTTGCCGTGGTCACGGACGGAACGCGAGTGCTCGGCCTTGGGGACATCGGGCCTTTGGCAGGCATGCCGGTGATGGAAGGCAAAGCCCTGATCTTTAAGTACCTGGGAGGGGTGGACGCATTCCCTATATGCCTGGACACGAAGGATGTCAACAATATTATCAACACAGTGAAGTGGATCGCGCCCTCCTTCGGCGGTATAAATTTGGAGGACATATCACAGCCTAAGTGCTTCACTATTCTGGAAAGGTTGAGGAAGGAACTTGAAATCCCTGTCTGGCATGACGATCAGCAGGGCACGGCCACCATAGTGTTGGCGGCGCTAATAAACGCCCTCAGGCTCGTCGGTAAGAAAATGAACGAGGTGCGAATCGCCATGATCGGCGCAGGCGCGGCCAACATCGCCATCTCGCGATTGATCGTTACCGCTGGGGTGGACGTCCGTAAGATACTCATGACCGATTCCAAGGGCATCCTGCATAGTGGGCGCAAGGACCTGGAGGAGAAGTATCCTGAGAAATGGTCTATGGCGCTCCGGTCCAACTGGGAGGGCCGCGAAGGCGGAGACAAGGAGGCCATTAAAGGTGCGGACGTGCTGCTTGCCGCATCCAGACCTGGCCCGGGCGTGGTCACCCAGGGCATGGTGCGCTCCATGGCCACCAACGCGATCGTCTTCGCCACCGCCAACCCCGTGCCGGAGATTTGGCCCTGGGAGGCGATGGAGGCCGGTGCGAAGATAGTGGCCACCGGCCGCTCCGACTTCCCCAACCAGGTCAACAACTCCTTGGTCTTCCCGGCGGTATTCAGAGGGGCCTTTGATGTGCGGGCCTCCAAGATAACCGATGAGATGTGCATTGCCGCCGCAAACGAGCTGGCCGAGACCGCCAATGACAAAGGGCTACAGTACAATTACATCGTGCCTACCATGGCCGATTGGGAGGCCTTCCCCCGCGAAGCGACGGCATTGGGCATAAAAGCCATTGAGCAAGGGGTGGCCAGCAAGCGGTTCAATCGCCAGGAGCTCTACGAAAGGGCACAGGAAATAATCAGCCGCTCCAGGAAGGAAACAGAGCTGCTCATGAAGAATGGTTATATCAGGACCATACCTGAAACAGCAAATGGGTCGAAGTAAGAGTCGAGGAATTGGTAAAATATTTTTTACCTAGATAAGCGTCACGCCGGTCGTTTCCACGGTTTGAATGCCCTCGAGGGAGCGGAGCTTCTCCTCCAATTGCTCCATTATCCCTTCCACATCGTTCATGATGCAAATGATCTCGAGGATCTTGAGCCCGAAGGCGAACGGCTTGACTTCAGACCTAGCCACCTGTACACCGGCAGGTACCATCCCTGGGACCTTCTCCTTCAAAGCCATCATGTCGACGGCGGTGCCCTCTGGCATTAGGTTGTAGGTGACGGCGACCCTTCCCATTCGAAACACCTAAGGTCCGATGAAGCCGCATTTTGAGCAAGTGTAGATGACGCTTTGGTCACGGCAGTTGGAGCATCGCCCGATCTCTTTCAAGCCACACACTGGGCAGGGGAACGAGGTCGTGTTTTTTCCGACCAGTCTGACCCCGCAGGAGCTGCAAACCTTCTCTTTTTCCATGTCGCTCGCCGAGGCAGGATTATGGTTCGTGTATATATACGTGAGCGGAGAAAAGGCGACCTGCCTTGCAGAGCCATGGCAATCCAGTTTTTCGTTAATCATGTTCAATTGTTGGTAATTCCTTCTAATTCTTTCGTTCAAATTATCTAACGCAGATAATTGAGCCGTTCTCAGAGCTCGGTCCACCCCCCCAACAAGGGCTTCCAGAGCGGTCGGTGAGTAAGTTTAAATAATACTACTCTTTTCTCGTGTCTCCGCAGCGCCGGATACTTACTTGCCAATGGGCCCGTAGCTCAGCTAGGTAGGGCGTTTGGAGACAAGCGCCCCTAGAAAGAGCACCTGGCTTTTAACCAGATGGTCCGGGGTTCGAAAGCCGTCGGTCCAAAACCGAGGGGGCGAAAATCCCCGCGGGCCCGCTTGGAAAGGTGAGGGACACATGGAAGGCACAAACGCGACAAACAGCTTTCGATGCATTTTTATAAGGCCATTACATAGTGGAAAAGAAGGTCCGGCTAGTCGGGGCGAGGTGAGTTTTCTTGGGAGAGGACGTTCAATTCAATGTATTTAATCACGATTTGGTGCCAGCGCATCATCTTCTGACCGAGGATGAAGTTAAGGCAGTATTAGTAAGATTACATATCGATAAGGATCAGCTCCCGAAGATCAGGAGAAGCGACCCTTGCATCCGTCTCCTAGAGGACAAATACGGCCCGATCAAAGAGGGAAGGGTTATCAAAATCATTAGGAAAAGCCCCACTTCCGAAGTGGCAGTTGCATATCGTCTCGTCGTCAGAGGGTGAATCTTTTGCGCGATCTGGTAGAACTCTATTTCAGGGAGAGGAGCATCGTTAACCATCATATCTCCAGCTTCAACGACTTCCTCTCGACCATGGACAATCCGAACAGCAGGATGCAGAACATCGTGGACAACCTGCGGGTCTCCGCCGAGGACACGGAGCGCGGCATCATCCGCCTCGACCCCGAGAAGACCGATAGCCGAATCGTGGAGATCCGCGTCGGTCGCAAGCGGGACGAGAAGACGGGCATGACCGATCCGCAGGCTCGCCCCACCGTTCACATAAAGACGCCGGAGATCCGTGAGGCCAACGGCTACGTCCATCCTTTGAACCCCATGGAAGCCAGGCTCAGGAACCTGAACTATCTCGCTCCGGTCGCCATCGACTTCACCGTGGTCGAGGACGGCATCGAGAAGGAGCCGGAGCGCGTGCACATCGGTGACCTGCCCATCATGGTCAAGTCCAAGCGCTGCACGCTTTACAAGGAGAATATGGAGGAGGAGCGCGAGTTGACCGAGGAGGAGTACCGCCAGAAGCTAATAGGCGCGGGCGAGGACCCCATGGACCCCGGCGGGTATTTCATCATCGGTGGTACGGAAAGGGTACTGATAACCCTGGAGGACCTGGCGCCCAACCGGGTCATGGTGGAGTTCAACGAGCGCTATGGCACGAAGCTCGAGGTGGCGAAGGTTTTCTCCCAGAAGGAGGGGCACCGAGCGTTGACCCTGGTGGAGAAGAAGAGGGACGGCATGCTCATGGTGACCGTACCTGCCGCTTCCGGCCAAATACCCCTGGTGGCTCTGATGAAGGCGCTGGGAATGGAGTCGGACGAGGAGATCTACAACGCCATCTTCTCCTCAGAGGAGATGGCCAACATCATTTACGCTAACATCGAGGAATGCCAGGACAAGAAGCTCTACCCCCCAAACGGCATCTTCACCACCGACGACGCCATCCTCTACCTGGAAAGGAAGTTCGCCACTGGACAAGCGAAGGAATACCGGGTGAAGAAGGTAGAGAGCATCATCGATCGGTCCCTGTTGCCGCACCTGGGGGACGTCAAGGAGGACCGCATGAAGAAGGCGATCTTCCTGGGAAGGATAGCCAGGTCCGTGCTCGAGCTCTACCTCAACAAGAGGAAAGAGGACGACAAGGACCATTACGCCAACAAGAGGCTGAAGCTGGCCGGCGACCTGATGGAGGACCTGTTCCGAGTGGCCTTCACCAACCTGATGAAGGACCTGAAGTACCAGTTGGAGCGCTCCTACGCCCGGAAGAAGGACCTAAGGATATCGAGCGCCATCCGGCCGGACCTGCTCACACACCGATTGCTGCACGCTCTGGCGACAGGCAACTGGGTGGGAGGAAGGGCCGGGGTATCGCAGCTCTTGGACAGGACCTCGAACATGAGCACTCTGTCTCATCTCAGGCGCATCACCTCCTCGCTCACGAGGTCCCAGCCGCACTTCGAGGCGCGGGACCTGCACCCCACGCAGTGGGGTCGCCTATGCCCGAACGAGACACCAGAGGGGCAGAACTGCGGCCTGGTAAAGAACGCCGCGCTCATCATCGATGTCTCGGAGGGATTCAGGGAGGAGGACGTCGCCTACATGCTCAAGGAGCAGGGAGTCAAGGAGGTCAAGGGACCCGCCTCTGGCACCCGAGTCTATGTCAATGGGGACCTCAAGGGCGTTTGCGACAAGCCCCGCGAGCTGGTGGCCGAGATGCGCCAGAGGCGCCGCATTGGCCTGCTGTCCCACGAGATTAACATTCGCTACGATCTGGAAATGGACGAGATCATCATCAACTGCGACGAGGGGCGTCTGCGCCGACCGCTTCTCGTCCTGAAGAACGGTCGCACAGTATTGAACCGTAAGCACACGGAGGACATCCGCGAGGGCAAGAGCCGCTGGTCCGATCTCATAAGGGAGGGAGTTATCGAATGGATCGACGCCGAGGAGGAGGAAGACACCTTCATCGCCATCGATGCCTTCTCCGTCCCGGACCGCTGCCCTGGCTGCTCCGTCGCGCTTTCATCGACCGACGTCGATTGGATGAACCCGGGCGTGCCGGAGGAGGACGCCGTGCTGAAGTGCCATCACTGCGGCGCGGAGATGAAGACCCCCTTCCAGCTCACCGAGGAGCACTCCCACATGGAGGTGGACCCGATGGTCATCCTGGGCGTATGCTCGGGGTTGGTACCTTATCCAGAGCACAACTCTTCGCCGCGGGTCACCATGGGCTCGGGCATGGCCAAGCAGTCGCTGGGACTGGCGGCGAGCAACTATCGCCGCCGGCCCGACACCCGCGGGCACATCATGCACTATCCGCAGAAGCCGATGGTGCAGACCAACACCATGAAGTTCGTGGCCTTCAACGAGAGGCCGGCGGGGCAGAACTTCGTCGTCGCCGTCCTATCCTACCATGGGTACAACATGGAAGATGCCCTGATCCTCAACAAGGCCTCCGTGGACCGGGGCCTGGGACGCTCGACATTCATGAGAACCTATCGGGCAGAGGAGCGCCGTTATCCAGGCGGCCAAGAGGACCACTTCGAGATACCCTCTCCAGATGTGCGGGGGGCTCGGGCGGACCTCTCCTACAGCAGCCTGGGCGAGGACGGACTGATCTCGCCCGAGACCGCGGTGCTCGGGGGTGATGTCCTGATAGGCAAGACCTCGCCGCCTCGTTTCCTGGAGGAGGAGACGGACTTCCTGACGCCGCAGAAGAGGCGGGAGACCTCCATAACCTGCCGGCCCGGCGAGACAGGCTGGGTGGACAGTGTCATGCTGACCGAGTCGGAGAACGGTTCCCGGCTTGTAAAGGTGAAGGTGCGCGACGAGCGCGTGCCGGAACTGGGCGACAAGTTCGCCTCCAGGCATGGACAGAAGGGCGTGGTGGGCCTGATAGTCCCGCAGGAGGACATGCCGTTCACTTCCGAAGGAGTCATCCCGGACCTGGTCATCAACCCGCACGCCATCCCCTCCCGTATGACGGTGGCGCATGTCCTGGAGATGATCGGCGGGAAGGTCGGTTCCATGGAGGCTAGGACCATCGACGGAACCCCCTTCTCCGGAGAGCGCGAGGACGCGATCCGGGAGGCGTTGGTCAAGAACGGCTTCATGCACTCCGGAAAGGAGGTCATGTATGATGGCCTGAGCGGTCAAATGATCGGCGCGGACATATTCATCGGAGTTATCTATTACCAGAAGCTGCACCACATGGTCTCGGGAAAGATGCATGTCCGGTCCCGTGGTCCGGTGCAGATCCTCACCCGACAGCCCACCGAGGGTCGTTCCCGGCAAGGGGGCCTCAGGTTCGGGGAGATGGAGCGCGATTGCCTCATCGGCCACGGTGCGGCCATGGTGATCAAGGACCGCCTGCTGGACGAGTCCGATGGCACCTTCCAATACGTCTGTGGGAACCCAGGCTGCGGGCACATCGCCATATTGGACCGCAGGGGCGCGCTCAAGTGCCCCGTTTGCGGCAACAACACCAACGTGCACCTGGTGCAGACCTCCTACGCCTTCAAGCTGCTGCTGGACGAACTGCTCTCGCTTGGCGTGGCCATGCGCCTTCAACTGGAGGACTTGCGATGATGCGCGGAGTCTCCAAGCGGATCGGCTCAATCAAGTTCGCCTGCCTTTCGCCAGACGAGATACGGAAAATGTCGGCCACGAAGATCATAACCGCCGACACATACGATGACGATGGGTTCCCCATCGACATGGGCCTTATGGACCCCCATTTGGGCGTCATCGAGCCCGGCCTCAGGTGCAAGACCTGCGGGCACAAGGTGGACGAGTGCCCAGGTCACTTCGGCCACATCGACCTGGCCATGCCGGTAATTCACGTCGGTTACGTTAAAGAGATAAAGAAGCTCCTTCAGTCGACGTGCCGCGTCTGCGGTCGCCTACTTCTGACGGAGGAGCAGGCGAAGGAGTACCGGGAGACCATGCTGTCCGTCGAGGAGATGGGCGGCGACGCGCTAGATGTCAGGATGGTGAGCAAGGAGACCGCCAAGGACGCCGCCTCCCGGCCCACCTGCCCCCACTGCGGCGCGGAACAGATGAAGATAACCCTAGACAAGCCCACCACTTTCCGAGAGGATGGGCACAAGCTCACGCCCAAGGAGGTTCGGGAGCGCCTGGAGCGCATACCCGACAACGACCTGCTTCCGTTGGGCATCGACCCCTCCTCCTGCCGACCCGAATGGATGGTGCTGACCGCGTTGCCCGTCCCCCCAGTGACGGTCAGGCCTTCGATAACGCTCGAGTCCGGCGATAGGTCCGAGGACGACCTGACGCACAAGCTGGTGGATGTGCTTAGGATCAACCAGAGGCTGCGGGAGAACCGGGACGCGGGCGCCCCCCAGCTTATAGTCGAGGACCTGTGGGAGCTGTTGCAGTATCATGTCACCACCTACTTCGACAACCAGACCTCCGGCATACCGCCGGCCAGGCACAGGTCGGGCCGGCCACTGAAGACCCTGGTGCAACGATTGAAGGGCAAGGAGGGCCGGTTCCGCTCCAATCTGTCCGGCAAACGGGTCAATTTCTCCGCTCGTACTGTGATTTCCCCCGACCCCGGACTTTCAATCAACGAGGTCGGTGTTCCAGAGGAAGCAGCTCGGGAGCTGACCGTGCCCGTCTTCTGCACCAAGGCGAACTTGAATGTGCTGAGGGGCATGGTCAAGAGGGGCGTGAATCCCAAGACGGAGACATACATACCAGGAGTGAACTATGTCATCCGTCCGGACGGCCGGAGGATCAAGGTAACAGACAAGAACGCGGAGACCGTCGCAGAGACGGTCGATGTGGGCTTTATCGTTGAGCGCCAGCTCATGGACGGCGACATAGTCCTGTTCAACCGGCAGCCCTCACTGCATCGCATGTCCATGATGGCGCACACGGTGCGCGTCATGCCCTGGAAGACCTTCCGACTGAATCTGTGCGTCTGTCCTCCCTACAACGCCGATTTCGACGGGGACGAGATGAACTTGCATGTGTTGCAGTCCGAAGAGGCCAGGGCCGAGGCGCAGATCCTTATGAAGGTGCAGGAGCACATCCTATCGCCCCGTTTCGGCGGTCCGGTCATCGGTGCCATCCATGATCACATCACGGGGACCTTCCTGCTCACGCACAAGAACCCCCGGTTCACCAAGGAGGAGACGCTGTTCATGTTGGCGCGCGTGAAGCATAAGTCGCTGCCCGACCCCTTGCAGTCCAAAGGCGAGGAGTATTGGACGGGGAAGCAGCTCTTCTCGTTGATCTTGCCGGACGACCTCAACATCACCTTCAAGTCGTCGATCTGCCGCAAGTGCGCAGTGTGCCAGAAGGAGAAGTGCGATCTCGACGCCTTTGTGAAGATCAAGAACGGCGCGCTATTGTACGGGACCATTGACGAGAAGGCCATCGGCGCGTTCAAGGGAAAGATATTGGACAAGATCGCTCGCGATTATGGCGCGGACACGGCCAGGGTGCTCATCGACAACGTTACCCGGTTGGCCATCGGCGCCATAATGGTCAAGGGCTTTACCACCGGCATAGACGACGAGGACATACCAGAGGAGGCCAAGCGCCAGATAGAGGAGGTCCTCAAGGAGGCGATCAACAAGGTCGACGGACTGGTGGACGCCTACAGGCGGGGCGAGCTGGAGCAGCTGCCGGGCCGATCCTTGGAAGAGACGTTGGAGGTGGAGGTCATGAAGGTGCTGGGAAAGGCGAGAGATGAAGCAGGCCAGATCGCCGGCCGGCACCTCGGTCTGGAGAACTCCGCCGTCATCATGGCCAGGTCCGGCGCTCGAGGCTCGATGCTCAACCTATCCCAGATGGCAGGCTGTATAGGGCAGCAGGCGGTCAGAGGCGAGCGCCTGTCCCGAGGCTATTGGAACCGCACCCTGCCCCATTTCAAGCAGGGCGACCTGGGCGCACAGGCGCGCGGCTTCGTCATAAATTCATATAAGTCAGGGCTGAGCCCGACCGAGTTCTTCTTCCACTCCATGGGAGGTCGGGAGGGCCTGGTCGACACGGCCGTCCGTACTTCCAGGTCTGGATATATGCAGCGCAGGCTGATCAACGCCCTGGAGGACCTGAAGCTAAAGCAGGACGGGACGGTGCGCAACACCGCCGACTCGGTCATACAGTTCAAGTACGGCGACGACGGGGTGGACCCCTGCCGCTCGGTGCAGGGCGAGCCAATCGATATCGATGACATCTTGGTCGAGGTGCTAGGTGACGAGGCCGAGCTGCTCGGCCGCATCGACGAAAGGAAGGTCATATCCTACGCCGCTGTGGAAAAGGACCTGATGGAGACCGAGGAGGAAGAGGAGGAGTTCGAGGAGCCCGAGTTCGAGGGCGGAGGTGAGGAGTGATGGCCAAGAAGGACACGGAAAATGCGTTGAAGAGACGCAAAATCAGCGATGAGTCGATCGCCAAGCTCCTCGCGGAGTTCTCCAGCATAACGGACATATCCGCTGCCGGGGAGGAGAAGCTCAAGAAGCTCGGCCTGAAAAAGGAGGAGATCTCCCATCTGG
>Ga0209253_10003994_pt1 | contig 12904 bp, 9 predicted proteins | sample FrelakmetBRP12BR_FD_187145 | JGI IMG/M metagenome (GOLD analysis project Ga0209253, IMG submission 187145) | Freshwater lake sediment microbial communities from the University of Notre Dame, USA, for methane emissions studies - BRP12 BR (SPAdes)... | ecosystem: Environmental > Aquatic >...
GATATCCGCATATCGTTCATGAATTCGTTTTCGTTCGACGGCGATATGTTGGCATGGACGAAAAAACCTGTTCAAAAGACAGAAGAGGAAAAAGCGAAAGCAAAGGTAATGGTAAAATAATAAAACACTGTGCGTGAAGGGAATCAGTTCCCTACAACCTCTCTTTTTTTTACCTCCTCACGGGAGACTAGGTGCCGGTCAACAACAATTCCCTCAGCTTTATAGGCCTGTGGCCTGCCGCAGCATTTTGTGAATGGGTGTTCCGTGGGTCTTTGCCAGAGGGTGTATGAGCATGTATTGTTTTTGTGAGGTCCTGACGAAAATTCCATATCATGATCGTTTATCATGTCTTCAGAAAACCGGACGGAATCCGCAAAACTGAATGAGGTGATAAAATCAATACCCCGGTCAAAAAAAAAACATCCGGGATTAATGAACCGCCAGGTCCGTATATGCCGATCAGATGAGCTTTTGTAGAAAATAAAATGATATCATCGAAAGTGTTATTCACCAGCGTCGATGCACTGATAATTACAACGTCAGCAATTCCCAGAGCCGTTTCATTTTCTTTTTCAGAATGAACAATGATATCTTTGGGGCCATACGTAATACCCTCATCAATAATCACGGTTCCGAATATCTCTTTTAAACGCATATCAGTCACATGCAGCTCGCGGCATCTGTTCCGGAGATTTCGCATCTCGATGGAATATCCGACTACTGCGACAATGTCTTTTTTGGTAACAAGCCGGGAAACCGTCGGGTATTGCCGGACAAGTTTATCTCCAGGTATCCAGCACTGTGAAAGAAATCCCTGGTTCCTTATTGATGAAGATCCAAGATACGCTTGAGAAAGTGCACTCATTGCAGCAATACCGATTGAACGCTTCTGGAGATCCGTTGCATAGATGCCCCGGTCAGCGATCTCGAAAAGCGTTTTTCCAATCAGGTTCAGGAATTAATGTTTTCTGTCCGGTCCTCAATTGAAGCATCAGTGCCCGTTAATTTTGTCGCCATTCCGCACTCATTGTTCGAACCAAGCACGGTATTCCAATGGGGTTTTATTGCCAGACGCATGAGTCTGCCCGGGCGGACCGGGCTCTCTTCATACAGTTTCTGCAACCGTTCGAGTGTGAGTTCGAGGATGTTTTTTTGAACACGCCGGTTTTTTTCCTTGTCGGGTTTTCAGGTTTTGACATGCCGGTATCAAGCATTGATCAACAGTAAAAGAAAAATATTATAGTGACTGACATCCCTTTGGGATCAGCTCCAACCGGACACATACACACAACAGATGCCACATTAAAAAGTTCATCAACTGATGGTAAAAATCTGTCAGAGAACAACACCATAATTTTGAGAGAAAAAGGGGCAGGAAGCAGTAGAATATACTGACATTCCTGCAGCAAGATTATTTTATATTCTGATAAAACGCTTTTGAGGGCAAGAACCTTTTATTACAAAAAATGATGATCCCAGTGTATGCAGGATGAAGAGATAACCCGGGATCCGCTGTCATTTGTTCCGATTGGGATCATCCATTCACCATTTACCGATATCATTGGTATGCCCATCCAGCCAAATGGGGCACGGGATATCCGTGGTACCGTCAAGATATCCGGTGAATACGCTGAAGGACTTACGGATATCGAAGGTTTTTCCCATCTTTTCCTGATTTATGCATTCCACCGTTGCCCATCCTACCAGCTCATGGTTACACCGTTCCTCGACACCACTCCCCGCGGCGTGTTTGCCACCCGGGCACCCCGGCGCCCGAATGCTATCGGGCTTTCAACCGTGCGGCTCATCGAAGTGAAAGGTACGACGCTTGTCGTTGAAGATGTGGACATCCTTGACGGGACACCCCTCCTTGACCTGAAACCCTATGTGCCGGTATTCGACTCGTATCCGAATGCCTCGTCAGGATGGCTTGAACGCAGTGCGCACAGTGCAGGATCGTTCCGGTCGGATGAGCGATTCCGGTGATTTGCTCTGCAGAGCGCAGACAGGAGAATCCCATACTTGTGAGAGATCCCTGTATCTTCTTTCTCCATCCCGCACTGAATTACAAGCACAGAAGACGCCGGTAATTTAGAACTATTAATAACAAATAGTTAACTTAATTTTAAAATACAATATTTATAACATCTTCTCGCCTATTCACAACAACCGAATACAGAATTAATTGTTGCCAGGAGGATTGGAAGGTGCTACGTTTATCCCGAATGATATTTTTTTCGCTCGTCTTCTGCTGTGTTATTGTTTCACTTATTGCAGCAGCATCTGCCGCAACAACACAGGTACGCATAGCAAAATATGCAGCTGATAACGTGACAGTGATCAATGAAACGACCGTAACGTACCACTGGATGGAAACAAATCTCCCGGTGATGGGAGACGGGAAGACTCATTACTATCTTCAGGGACCGGTTTTTGTTGACGATGCTGATCCGGCTCGTGAAGAACAGCTTCGCTGGAATAGTGCAGAAGATAAAAATGTGCAGGAGAAGGATATGGGGGCTGTCAAAGGTACAAATCTCAAAGACCTCTGCGATCTGGGCGGGGGGATGGCTCCTGGGGATGTGATGAAGATCAAAGCCGATGACGGGTTTACCAAAACCTTTGCCTATGAAAACGTATACACCCCAACACCCCGACAGGGTCCCATGGTGATCACGTGGTATCATGACGAAGAGGGGTATGTCCCCCAGTACCGAACGGGAATGCGCCTGATCTTTTTTGCTGACAATTCCAGCAATCCTATGGGAATCCATGCCTTAGGAAATTACGACTGGCACGAATCCGCTGCACCCGATTACTGGTATTATTACCGGCAGGGGGACGAGAAGTACCCGACAACGACCGGGCTCTCGGTCCAGTTGATATCTGATATTTTGATCTATTCTCACAGTACAGCCGGTGGAGAACCGGCTCGCACCGTAACGACCGCAGCGGCTGCAGCACCGACACAGGCAGGAACCACACCTTTTGCGATCGTGTGTTTGCTTGCGGCCTGTGCTTTCCTTGGATTTATCATGCATAAGAGGGGATGAGCATGAACTCCAGATTTTGTTATGTACGTGATTCAGCAAAACAACTGCTGCATAGGATCAGACTGCTCCCATTTATTATAGCCATAATCCTGTTCTGCGGGATTGTGAACCCCGTTTATGCAGCGCCCACAACAGCAGTCCATATAGTAAAATATGCCACAGACGGCACAACGGTCCTCAACGAGACGACCGTTGATTACCGCTGGATGGAAGCAAACCTGACTGTGCAGGGTGACGGGAAAACGCATTACTATCACCAGGGACCGGTCTTTACCGATCTGAAAGAAGACCAGTGGGACAGTAAAGAAACAACGAACTTCAAAGACATGGGAGCAGTGAAAGGGACAGCAGTCAGGAACCTCTGTGATTTGCTGGGTGGCATGGCACCTGGTGATGAAGTCATGGTCAAATCCGGTGACGGGTATCACGTGGAGTTCCCCTATACGAATATCTACAAACCCGACCCCCGCCAGGGAACAATCACAGTCTGCTGGTTCAATGGCGAAGAGTCGGCTATCGGTGAACGGCAGGGAACCGGTTACCCGCCAGATTACCACGTTGGGATGCGGCTTGTCTTCTTTGCTGATACCTCAACAAACAAAGAAGGAAAACATGTATTCGGGAACCAGGACATGCGGCAGGTAATGCCGGCAGAAACAATCCACCTCTTTGACGACCTCTACCCCTCCACCAGCGGCTATACGGTAAAATGGGTGAATGAGATCCGGATTTACACGGGTGGATATAACGGTTCTGCAGATTTGCTACCAAAGTCGTATCAGTCCAAGATGGATGAAACGTACCCTGCACCTCCTACTACACAACCGACCCAAACGGCGAACCATTGTGTATTTCTCCCATTTTCAGCGGTCCTGATACTATCCGGAATCGTCTGTTTTCAGAGGTGTAAGAAATGATCCCAAGGAAAATGCTTCTTTTCTGTGCTTTCACTCTCGTACTACTCATGTCCGTTACCTTTTCCGGATGCGCATCGAAAGGAAAAGAGGTATCATTGCGGGTAAACGATCCGGCGATCAAAGACTGGCAACTGACCCTGAATGGTACTAGGGAGAAAATTTTAAAAATCGATGATCTGCGCAGGTTTCCGGTTGCATCCGGACACTGCTATGCTGTTTCCACAACGGGGATACGGTTCGGGCCATATCTCTGTGCCGGGGTCGATATCAGGGAGCTTATCACCGATGTGGGGGGGATGGGTCCTGCTGACCAGGTCTGGATCTCGGCACCGGACGGTTACCTGTGGGTGTTTGATGCTGAACAGATAGAAGGAAAAGGATTTGTGACTTTCAATGCTGATCTCAAAGAAATTCCATCTCCTCCGCTTCGGATTATCCTCATGTATGAGCAGGACGGGAAACCGGTTTCTTATGATGACGGAGGACCGGCCCGTATCGCCATTGTTTCCGATACTGCAGGAGTTATCACAGAAGGTAGCGCATGGGTCAAATGGGTGGACAAAATCGAGATCAAAAAGAAATGAACTCCACACGCATAATCTGGATGTTGGTGTCATTCTTCCTTATTGCCCTGCTGTGCAGCATTGCCGGGTGCAGCTCCGGCATGCAACAGCCAAAAACGGTACTCAAAGTGGTCCCGGCAGGAAGCCTGCTCCAGCCGTTTGATGAGGTGGAAAAAGCCTTTGAGGCACAGCATCCCGATGTCGATGTCCAAGTGGAAGGACACGGCAGCATCCAGGCTATCCGGCAGGTTACAGACCTGCACCGGCCAGTAGACGTTGTCGCTGTCGCGGATGCATCCCTGATCCCAGACCTCATGTTCCGGATCGATTCAACGACCGGTGCAAATTTCACTGATACCTATACGCCTTTTGCGACGAATGCAATGGTCATCGCATTCACGAATAAAAGCAAGTACGCAAATGAGATCACCGAGGAGAACTGGTATCAGGTGCTTTCGCGTCCTGACGTACGCGTCGGGATCTCCAACCCGATGCTCGACGCAGCAGGCTATCGCTCGATGATGGTCGCCCTGCTCGCTGACCGGTACTACCAGAATACCACACTATTTCCGATTCTCATCGGCGGTCACTTCGCACCCTCATTGGTGGTTCAGGATGCGGGTGGAATCGCGACCATCAAGCTTCCGGAAGTGCTCCGTCCATCAGATGAGAAACTCGTGATCCGTGACGGGAGCATCTTTGTCCTGTCCCATCTTGAGGCTGGTGGTATCGATTATGCATTCGAATACCGGAGCGTGGCAGAAGGGCATGATCTCAGGTGGGTCAGCCTCCCGCCGCAAATCGATTTAAGCTCGCCAGGTTATGCAGATGAGTACGGAAAGGTCAGGGTAATCCTCGGATTTCAGCGGTTCAGTGCGATTGGCCAGGACAGGACCGGGCAGCCAATTGTCTATGCAGTCACCATTCCGAATAATGCACCAAACCGGGAGCTTGCACAGGAGTTTGCAGATGTTGTTATCCAAATGGCAAAGATTGGAGGGAAGGGTTGGCCGGCGCCATTGAACTGATCGGTTATGCTCCTGAACGTGAAAATCAGATTAGAATAGAGGGAATCCTGAATCATGGCAACCAGTATCCGGTATGATTCGTGCCTGACATTATTCTGGCTCATGGGGAGTGTAATAATCGTCATTACCCTCATGGCTCTCCTGAGCATTGCAGTGCCGGAACTGTCAGACCTGTCCCACCTCGCCTCGGTGGCAACAGAGTCCGATGTGATTGAAGCGATACTCATTACTATGGTTGCGGCATTGGTGGCGGTATTCTTCCTTGTCATTTTCGGCACACCTCTTGCTTATGTGCTGGCACGGAGCACGTTCCGCTGGAAAGGGATCGTAGAGAACATTGTCGACGTCCCGCTTGTCCTGCCGCACACGGTGGCCGGGCTGATGGTTTATCTCCTCTTCATGTCCCGCGGTCCTATTGGTGCTCCGTTTAATAGTATTGGAATCGTGTTTGAGGATGCATTCCCCGGCATTGTGGTAGCAATGATTTTTGTCTCATCACCTTATTATATCAACGCCGTGAGGGAAGGCTTTGAGAAAGTCCCGGTCCACCTCGAAAATGTTGCCCGGACGCTGGGCGCGACACGGTTCCATGCATTCCGGAGTATCACGCTACCCCTGTCCACCCGCCATCTCCTCTCCGGCTCATTACTTGCATGGGGCCGTGCGGTTGGCGAGTTTGCGGCTGTCATCATGATCGCATACTTCCCGATGGTCGCGTCCACGCTCATCTACCAGCGGTTCACGACTGGTGGGCTTGCAGAGAGCCGGAGCGTTGCTTTTATTATGATCCTTATCTGTATTGCTGTGTTCGTTGTCTTCCGGTGGTTAACCCGGACGGTGGGGGGGTATGACCATGATCGCGCTTAAGGATCTCTCGGCTGCAATAGGAGATTTCCGGCTGGACAATATAAATCTCGAAGCCGGTGACGGGGAGTACCTTGTCCTGCTCGGCCCATCCGGCGCCGGAAAGACCGTGCTGCTTGAAGTGATCGCCGGGCTCCGGTCACCGGATACCGGCATAGTCACCATCAACCGACGTGACATGGCTGGTGTTCCCCCGGAACATCGCGGCACGGCACTCGTGTACCAGGACTATTCACTCTTCCCCCATATGACCGCTGCCGAAAATATCGCATACGGGCTGAAGCTGCAGAAAAGACCTGTCCTGGAGATCCGGAAGCGGGTGGATGCCCTGCTTGCCGATTTTGGGATTTCATCGCTGAAAGACCGGTATCCGGGCTCCCTGAGCGGTGGGGAGCAGCAGCGGGTTGCGATTGCCCGCGCCCTTGCCACGGCTCCCTCCGTCCTGCTGCTGGACGAGCCGTTCGCTTCACTGGATCCCAAGACCCGTGACGAATGTATACGGGTGATGCTGGAACTAAAAGACACCCGCTCGATCACGATAATACAGGTCAGTCACTCCGGTGATGAAGCATATGCCCTTGCAGATCGGGTTGATGTAATTCTCGGGGGCAGGCTTGCACAGGTCGGCACTCCTGATGACATCTTCTGCCACCCGGTATCCCCGGAAGTCGCACAGTTTGTCGGGATGGAGAACGTACTGACCGGTACGATTATGAGCAATGGATCCGGCCGTTCCTGGATCAGCATTGGACCAGCAGCGATCCTGCTCCGGGCCGAATATCCGCGTAGTGCCCGGATCAGTATCGGGATTCCTGCCGGATGCGTAAGGGTGGTATCCGGGCAACCGGTTTTCAACGATCCCGGTATGAATTGTATCCCCTGTCATGTCCGGCGGGTGACATTGGGAAAAGACACTGCCACACTCAGGCTTGAAGGGGCAATCCCCCTTACTGCGGTCATGAGGCAGACAGACAATGACGGGCAGATCCCCTTGTGTGGAATGCCGGTGTATGCAGTTTTCAAAGACACTGATGTCCGGGTTCTTTCAGGAGCGTGATTGGATGATAATCCGACGAAGGATGGTAAAACTACGTGTATGTTTTATTATTGCTGCTATTGTGTGGCTTGTCGTTTGTCCTGCAATTGCCTTATCATTCACTGAAAATCCTGACATTTCCAAAGATATCACGACACCTTCCATGGGACCGGTCGTTTTTGGGACCACCCGGAACTCAACTGTCATCAGCATCGTAGCAGATCGTACCTGCAATCCGACTATCCGGTACGCGAACGATTCGTATTTCTTGGCTTCACAAAATTATAACCATGAAGTGTTCAGTCCACAATCTGGCAGGGATCACGCTATCCGGATCACTGATCTTGAACCGGGGACAAAATACCACTATCACGCAAGCGGATGCGGAGTTCAGGATATTGACAGGACATTCTCGACATTTCCTGCGACCGGCTCCTGCACATTTGTTGTCTATGGTGATACCCGTGAACAGGCACCTCTCTACAATCAGACAGAACGGCACAAACTTGTGGCCGACCGGATAGCGCAGGAGCAGGATGTCCTGTTCGTCATCAATTCCGGGGACCTTGTTGCAAATAGCACCGATGCAGCGGAATGGTCACGGTTTTTTAATGCCACAGAAAAGGTGCGATCGATGACAACCTACAATGCTATCCCCGGCAACCATGATACAGACCGATTGCTGTTCCGTCAGCTCTTCGGGACTGATAACACGAACTTTTTTGATTGCGGGAATACACGGATTGCCTTGCTTGATTCAACGGATGTGTCATCCATGACCCTGGAGGATCAGGCAGGGTGGCTGACTTCTGCTTTTGGATTCTATAAAGGTGCAAAAGTCGTCATCATGCACTACCCCACCTACAGTTCCGATGATAAGCACTACGGGGGATGGGAGAATATCCAGCGGATACTCGTCCCGGTTTTTCAGGAGTCCGGGGTCCGGTTGGTTTTCAGCAGTCACGTGCATGCATTCGAGCAGGTGAAGCGCAACGGCATTACCTATATCACGGAAGGCCGGGGGGGCGCTCCTGCCTATCCGCTGAACAAAACCCGAATCCCCGGATCGGAAAGAGCTTATGAAAACACGCTCGGGTACAGCCGGGTTACCGTGAGTCCGGATTCAGGTATAATTTCGGTTGATATAATCCGGGTTGCAGATGTTTCACCCGACCTGAGCAGGATTGTGACGGTATATCCAACGGGAATCACCGATGCCCGGATCAGGATTATTCCAAGACGCTTCCATACCGGTTTTCCGGATATTACCGATCTGATATGCGGATTTGCTCAGAATGGTGATGAGGCCGGAAAAACAGAATGTCTGCTTTTTTAACAGGTGATTTCACTTCATTCAGGAATAGGATAACCGTTCTATAAGATTCAGAGCAATTAATTCAAATCCCTCTAGACCCTGAACGTGTATGTCGTTGAAATCGAGGATTATGGTCGTGGCCCCCCCTCACTTCACAGCCCGTGGCCGGCTTTTCTGCAAATGTACTATCTAGGACATCACCGTTTATGTTAACTATGTTAATTTAACAAATTCAAGAAATAAAACATAATTTTTATATTGCCTTATGCCAAACAAAGGGTGTTCGAGTTTGAGTGGAATACGGAGCATGGTGAACTCTGAACTTTTGGTGATGACAATGTCGAAAATTAGGCAACCGTTTTTATTACTTTCAGTTCTGTTGTTATGTACAGCACTTTTTGCCGCATCGGTAATGGCTGCAACTACAGAATTACATATTGTAAAGTATGCGAATGATGGTACGACCATCCTGAACGAGACAAATAAAACCTACCAGTGGATGGAATCGAACCTGTCAGTATTGGGTGACGGAACAACACACTATTACAGTCAGGGACCGACGTTCAATGTAACCGACCCGTGGGATGATGCAGAATATAAAAATATTGTTCCTGACAGGGATTGGGGAGCAGTTAAGGGAACCGACCTTAAGGATATCTGTAATCTTGTTGGCGGAATGTCAGCAGGAGAAACGGTAAATATTAAGGCCAGTGACGGATTCAGCAGAACCTTCCCCTATGAGTATATCTACACACCAAATCCCCGTCAGGGACCGATGGGTATCACATGGTACCGTTCAGATGATGGATATGTTCCTAATTATAGTAGTGGAATGCGTCTAGTCATGTTTGCTGATGCTAAAACCAATACCTATGGCTGGAATACATCGGGATGGCACGTCTTTGGAAATGCCGACATGCGTGATAGCTGGGCACCCAACGATTGGTATAATTATAGCGGCGGCATATTCCCGTCGTCCGGTGGCGTTTCAGTAAAGTGGGTATCAGATATCATCATCTATAGTAACGAGGCCCCACCCGTAGACACTCTCTATAACGGACCAGTGACTCTCATTCCGGACACGACCTTCACGGTGATTCCCTACAATAATCTAACGGCAAGGTATACGGTCAACACGACCACACCACTTGGGGCACTGGATGCTGCCTCTCGAACCGGGGGACTCACGGTCAACATCACCGACTTTGCATATTTCACCAGCAGAAATCTCCTGATGGTTGACGATATCAACCAGTATCGGCTCAAAAAGGTCAAGGATGCAGGTGGCAATACAATTGAAAGCTGGAAATGGCAATGCCGGATCAATCGGAGTAATGTCTGGACTACTCTGGATGATTGGGGTCAGCCGACCGTCTACGCTTGGCAAAAATACCAGCTGCAGGACGGGGATCAGCTCCAGTTCTATTATGGCGATACATATCTTCCCGGATACGGATCCGATATGGCTATTGCCCAGGTCCTTATCACAGTTGAAGGAGGAGAAGAACCCGGTGATTGGACCCTTTCCTTAAACGGCGCAAAGAATACTACAGTATCGAAAACGTTTTTTGAACAGGGGCTTGCCTGCCCTGCATCTGGTCACCAGGTTTTCTGGAATGATACCGATGGAAACACGTGGGGCGGGGTACCCCTCTGGGTGCTGGTTAGCATGGTTGATGACAACCCGGATGTCGGACCTGACCATTATAACTTCAACGACAGTATCGCAGCACAGGGTTACTCGGTCAAGGTTATAAGTGGTGATGGCTGGGATACGACACTTGCAAGCGCCGATATTGCGCGCAACGATAGTTACCTTGTGGCAAACACTTTTAACGGGCAACCACTTGCACGGAATACAACCAATGGTAAACTCAGCTGGCCACTCCACCTCAAAGGAGAGGCTGTCTTTGGCGGTCAGCAGGTTGGTAACATTACAAAGATAGAATTGTCCGGACTTCCCCAGCCCCCAACGGAATGGATACTCACCCTTGAAGGAGATGTTACGGATACCATCACGCAGAGCTACTTCATAGATGCGATTGCCTGTCACCATAATGTGACATATACCGATGGAAACGGCCGGGTCTGGAACGGGGTACCTCTTTGGGATCTGGCTGGCGCTGTTGATGATATCGAGACCACAAACCATTGGACATTTAATGATACCCGTGCTACGTCCGGTTATACCATACGGGTCATTGCCGGAGATGGTTTCAATAGTACATTTTCCAGCCAGGACGTGAGCCACAACAACGGGTACATTGTCGCAAACACCCTGAACGGAACCCCGCTCTCCGGGTCTAATGGCCATCTAAAGCTTGTCGGGCCAGCCACGTCTTCAGGAAGTCAGAGGGTCGGCAACATCACAAAGATCAGTCTCGAAGGGCTCCCCGCATTCCCCGCGGGAGACTGGCAGCTTATGCTCAATGGAAAGATCAGTGATGTTATTCCGCAAGGAGAGTTCGAGTACTGGGCCGGTAATCATAATGCGACTTACACAGATGCAAGCGGGAACGTATATACTGGTATCCCGCTCTGGCGGCTCATGGGATGGGTCGATGACCGGATCCCGCATGGCCCCGATGGCTTCAATGATGCTACAGCAACTGCAGGATACAAAGTCATTGTCAAGGCAGGAGACGGGTACGCAAAGGAATTCACCAGTAGTCAGATAGGTAAAAACGACAACTACATCGTAGCCAACACCATGAACGGGACCTCGCTCCCAACCGGTGGCTCTCACCCACCCTACCCACTCAGGCTCGTGGGCAGCAGTGCAACCGGTGGCAATAGTGTAGGCAACATCGTCGAGATCCAGCTCACCGATTTCCAGACTCCGGTTGAAGTGCCAAAACTGCATATCATCAAGTATGCTGGTGATGGTGCAACGGTAATCAACGAGACGACGATCGATTACACCTACATGGAAAGCAATCTGCCCGTCATCGGGGACGGGACAACCGCCTATAAGTTCGAAGGGCTCACCATGAACGCATCGAACCTATGGGACCCTGAGGAAACATATCCCGGTGGATTCAAGATATCAAACGTAGTGAAAGGTTCCCGCGTTCGCGACCTTGCTGAACTTGTCGGTGGGATGGGTTCAGGAACAACAATTACCTTTGTTGCCAGCGACAATTTTGAGACAACACTTCCCTATTCATCGATTTATACTAACCCGGCAGTCCAAGCCCGACAGGGAGATGCAATAATTGCCTGGTGGGGTGATGGACAATATGTACCAATGTATGAGGATGGGATGCGGCTTTTCTTCACCCCGGATGGTGATCACGTCTACGGACATTGGGATATGCACGAGACGTTGCCATCCCAGTACTGGCGTTATAATTTCCAGAATGGTGTACAGTATCCATCAGCCGCAGGGCTTTCAGCAAAATACATCACCACTATCAAGGTCTATTCCATTCCGGAATCAGACTGGACTCTTGAACTGGATGGTCGGGATATCGGCGGTGTCAATTATACCGTCAGCAAGCCATTCCTTGAGGAGGCAATTGCCTGCCAGTTTGGAGCTGATCATAAAGCGACATATACCGACAGCAAAGGTAGAGTCTGGGAAGGTATGCCGTTATGGTTCTTTGTCGGGTTTGTAGATGACGCCGATCAGCACTCCGCTAATGCCTATAACGAGACAAAGGCACGTGCCGGTTACAATATCGTAATAACAGGAAATGATAGTTACACAACTACTATCTCCAGCAAGGACATCATCCGCAGCAGCAACTACCTGCTTGCGAATTCCCTGAACGGCACACACATTGCTGAAAGTGATGAGAACTGGCCGCTCAGGTTTACCGGAGCTAACGTTTCCGGAGGCATGACGGTTAAAGGGGTTAAATCGGTCAAACTGATCAGGATCGCGGAACCGACACGGATTGGAGTAGTCCGGTTTAATAATACCTGGCTGCTGGACGCATCCGGCAACGGAGCGTGGGGTGCCGGTGACCTCACATACGCCTTCGGAAAAGCCGGGGATGTATATGTAACCGGTGACTGGACCGGCATCGGCACGACCAAGATCGGGGTAGTCCGGTTTAATAACACCTGGCTGCTGGACGCTTCCGGTGACGGAAAGTGGGGTCCGGGAGACTACCAGTACACATT
>Ga0209253_10003995_pt1 | contig 12901 bp, 7 predicted proteins | sample FrelakmetBRP12BR_FD_187145 | JGI IMG/M metagenome (GOLD analysis project Ga0209253, IMG submission 187145) | Freshwater lake sediment microbial communities from the University of Notre Dame, USA, for methane emissions studies - BRP12 BR (SPAdes)... | ecosystem: Environmental > Aquatic >...
ACCCCGGTCGGGATCGCCAACGCCGCAGGGGTTCCCTCGAAGGCGTGCGAAAGCTGCCACATGCCCAAGGCGACTTCGGGCGGCTTCCCGATGCACCTGTGGAGAGTCAACACCAGCAACAGCTACAGCACCTTCCCGACCGCTGCCGAGTTCGGGCAAAACAGCAACCCGGCGCTCCCCAACCCGGGCACCAAGCGGATCGCAAACGCCGCTGCTGACGGTTCGTACGCCAGCGCGGTCTGGGTCGACGTGGATTACGCCTGCGGCCAGTGCCACGGCGGCGGGCCGAACGAGGCAAACCCGGTTTATGCGGTAGCGGACCGGGTCGTGGCAGGGGCGATGTACTACCCCAAGGCCACCCTCGCGGCCTTTGCTTCCGGCGTTCATGACGGTACCTATCCGCCTCCGACGACGAACCTGGCGCCGGTCGCGGGGTTCACGGCAAACCTCGATCTCAACACCTGGGTGGCGACCCTCACCAACAGCACCACGGACGAGGACCTTCCGACGGTCACGTACTCCGTGAACTGGGGTGACAGCAATTCGAACAACTACACGGCTGCCACCATCGGTGCGGCCACCCACACCTACAACACGGCGGGAACCTTCACGATCACCCTGAAGGCGACCGACAGCGCCAGCCTCTTCAGCACCGCAACCAACTCCGTCACCACCGCCGCCTACCAGATCCCGGTGACGGTCACCGCGGGGCCGGCGGGCTCTGCGACCGCCAACTCCGTGCTTCTCACCCTGAAGAGAGGGACCACGGCCATCGCCAACTACACCACCCCGGCGAGCGGCTCCGGCCCCTTCAGCTACAGCTTCACGGGCCTGAAGCCCGGAACGAACTACTCCGTGAATGCCTACAAGTACCAGGCGGTCTTCGCGGAGACGAACCCGACCGCTTCCATAACGGTCGGACCTGATTCCGCGACCCAGAGCTTCACGACGGTGAAGACGAAGTTCAAGATCTCCTTCACCGCCAAGGGGTCCGGCGGCGCCAATATCTCCGGCGTGACGATCATCGTCAAGAACAGCGCCGGGGCGGTCGTGGCGCAGGGCACCACGAACACGAGCGGGGTCTATGAGACCAACATGACCCTGGCCGCAGGCAGCTACTCGATGACCGCATCCAAGACCGGTAGGGCTTGGGTCAACAGTCCGTCGTACTTAACGTTCGCAAACGGCGGTGCCGACGGTGTGGTGAACTTCATTTCCACAACGCCATAGCACGGCCTGGCTTCACCGGAAAGGCAGGGGGGATCCCCATCCCCCCTGCCTTTTTATATTGAAATGAATAGGGATTTTCCTCCACGGGATAGGCAATTCACTGCCCCCATTGGGGATTTCACCGGTCAACCGGTTTCAACCAGGAAAAGGGTGGGTGGAAGCCCAAAGACATAAAAGCTTTTTAAATCAAATAATTATTAATCAAGTGTCCCCCCTCTGGGGCCCTCCTTCGGGTTGGCATACGAATTGCTCTTTATCTCGGCAAGAGATTTGTCTGCCATAGGTCGGGCCTTTCGAGATGCGGGGGTGTCGAGAAAGGCGAAGCGGATCACGAGTTCAGGTCGTAAAAAAAAGACGGAGGAAGGAAAAGGATGAGAAAGATCACACTTACAGCGTTGTTGATTGCGGTCGGGATGCTCATGGTATCGACCGCGGCATTCGCGGCGATCACCGCGGCGCCGGGGACCGGCATCAAGGGATCGGCCCACGACCTGAGCTTCGCCACGGGGCAGGGGCTCGCCTGGGGCGTGGCCGGCCTCGACCCGTTGGACAGGATCTGCATCTTCTGCCATGCGCCGCACCACGCCTACAAGCTGGGCGACCCGGGCGCGCTCGACTACTACCCGCTGTGGAACCATGCGGTCGCAGCTGGGCCCTGGACGGGGTATTCCAACACCGACCCGGCCGCCCCGGTCGTCCCCGGCGAGATCAAGCATCAGCTGAACGCCGGTGTTGACGGGCAGATCCTCGGTCAGCCGGGCGGCGTGTCGAAGATGTGCCTGAGCTGCCATGACGGCACCCTCGCGGTCGCGCAGTACGGGTTCGCGCCCTCTTCGTCCATCGGGAGCAGCACCGGCCCGAGGGCGACGCCTGCCAGCCGGATCTTCATCGGCGGCGGCGCCGCAATGCTCACGAACCACCACCCGATCGGCTTCGATTACGGGGCCGTGATCGCGGCGGGGGACACCGAGATCAGAGGGACGGGGAGCCCGCTCATCGGCTCGTCCCGCGGCATGACGATCGATATGGTCCTGTGGGGCGGCAAGGTGGAGTGCACATCGTGCCACGACGTGCACAACACGCAGAACGACGGCCTGAAGCTCCTCTGGGTCGAGGACACCGGGAGCGCCCTCTGCTTCAGCTGCCACGCGAAGTAAGCACGGGCAAAGCACCGTAGAGAACGATATTGAGGGGGGGGGATGGATCATTCCATCCCCCCCCTTCCGTTTTCGGGGTTTTCATCCTGTTTCATTTCTCCATCCCACAGTTGGAACGGATTCGCCTGCCGGGATTCCGCACGGGTTCCCGCCAGGGAGGTTTCCGGCGGCTACGTTCGGCGGAATGGGTATGTAACTTGCTGTCTATAATATGGATGTTTTGCACATTGGAGGAAAGTGCTCGAAAGGTATACGGAAAGAAGGAAAATTCGGTTCCGGATTCCGGGGAGTGTTTTGATAACGCTTAACATTCTCGTTGTAAGTTATTGGAATAACATTCGATTTCCATGTCTGGCGAACACGGGGACCGGTCGGTGTCGTTCGAACGACCCGAACGGATGTAGAGAGGAGAAATAGCCGATGGGAAAGAGATTCGCTGGATTTGCCATGATTTTTCTCATCATTGCTGGTTGCGCATCCAAGCCTCCCAAGCTGGAGCTTACGCTGTTTTATCCGCCTCCGCCCGAGCTTCCGCGCCTCCAGTGGCTCACCTCCATGATGGGCGCGAAGGACATCGAGCAGAAAAGATCCGCCTTCGAAACCTTCGTCACGGGGGAAAAGGAGAGCGGGGCGCGGCTGGACAAGCCCTACGGCGTGGCGGTTCAAAAGGGGAAGATCTACGTCTGCGACACGAACGCCACCGTCATGGTCTTCGACCTCGAGAAACGGTCCTACGGCCCCCTGCCGGGCGCCCTGGGGCCCGGGAAACTCCTGCAGCCCATCAACGTGAGCATCGACAGGGACGGGAACAAATACGTGACCGACGCCGTGCGGCAGCAGGTCGTCGTGTTCGACCGGAACGACAAATACGCCAGGGTGTTCGGCCTGCCCGGGGCGTGGAAGCCCGTCGATGCCGTCCCCTTCGAGGACAAGCTCTACGTGGCCGACATAAAGAACGGCGAGATCCACGTCCTCGATAAAACAACGGGAAACCTGTTCAAGCGGTTCGGGAAAAAAGGGGAACCCGACGAGACCCTCAGTCTGCCGACGAACCTTGCGTTCGACCGGGACGGGACCCTCTACGTGTCCGACGCGGGGAGGTTCCAGGTCGTCAAGTACGACCGGGACGGCCACTTCCTGGGCACGGTCGGTAAACTCGGGAGCAACCCGGGGACCTTCGCCCGGCCGAGGGGCGTTGCGACGGACCGGGAAAAACGGCTGTACGCCGTCGACGCGTCCTTCGACAACATCCAGATGTTCGACGAGAAAGGGCGCCTGCTCCTCTGGTTCGGGCACTTCGGGCAGGCCGGAAGGCTCCCGGGCGAACTGTACCTGCCCGCCAAGGTGGCGGTCGATTACGAAAACATCGATTTCTTCCGCGGCTTCGCGGCCCCGCAGTTCGAGATCGAGTACCTCGTGGTCGCCACGAACCAGTTCGGCAACCACATGGTGAGCGTGTTCGCCTACGGGAAGGCGAAAGGCGAGAAATACCCGACGGACGAGGAGCTCTCGAAGACGCTCGAGGAGAGTCTGCGGAAAACGAACATCCAGCTGCAGGAACGCGAGGAACCCCGCTGAGACGGGAAGGGGACGACGGGAAAGGAAGACGGCCGGGGATCGTGAGGGCGATTCGATCGACCATCTTGCCGGTTCTGCTGCTGGCTCTCCTTTTTGGCTGCGCGGGGAAGAGCCGGTACCAGATCCTGACCTATTTCTTCGACGGGGTGCCGCCGCCCGAAGAAGAGCGGGGCGAGGCCGGCAAGGGGAGTCGAAAAGAGGGCGCGGCGGCACCTGCCGCGGCCAGTTACGTGGAGCACGGCCCCTACGCCGCAAAGCAGTGCGAGTCGTGCCACGTGAAGGCGTCGAACCGGCTCGTCCTCCCCATCAACGAGCTCTGTTTCCAGTGCCATGCCCTCGACATCCGGAAAAAGTACCTCCACGGGCCGCTCGCTTCGGGCGGCTGCAAGGTGTGCCACGACCCTCACCGTTCGAGATTCCCCTTCCTCCTCGTCTCGGAACCGAAGGAGTCGTGCCTCCACTGCCACGACGCGAGCGGGATCGCGAAGAAGGAGGTCCATCGACGGACGCAGGCGCAGTGCACGGCGTGCCACGACGCCCACAGTTCCGACAACGAGTACCTGCTGATAGGAACCGGTAAAGGATCATGAGGACAGGATTCTATATCGGGTGGCCGTATCGTTCGATGCGCATGTGACCCGTGGGGATTATGGGAATTGTCGCGCGGTTCATATTCTTTCTGCTGGTTGCCTCCCTGGCGATGCCGGCCGGGGCGTTCGGGGACATCGGCGAGTTCGCCCCGCGGATCTACAATAACGAAGGCGAGCTGGAGATCGGGGCGCTCTACGACAACTACAAGAACACCTCGGGGGGCAAGGGGACGGAACAGACGGACTCTTTCATCTACGAGCGATTCATCTTCACCACGACCGGTTACGTCTATCACCCGAGGTTCATCCAGTTCCTGGGGAAAATCGCCCTCGGCTACAACCAGGAAAAGTTCACGGAGACGGCCTCCTCGCCCTCGCTGGACCAGTCGTGGCAAAACGTCTTCCGGGGGGAATACGAATTACGGGCGCTCGTATTGCCCGAGCACCCCTACAATCTCGAGGCCTACACCCTCCGCAAGGAACCTCTGGTTCGTGGCCTTTCCGCCGGGATCTACAGATCGGTGATCACCAGCAGCGGGGCCCTCTTCAAATACAAGGAGAGGCCGTACAACCTTCTCCTCAGCTACGACCACACCAACATCGAGTCGAGGACATTCACCCAGGATACCGATGCGTTCGTGGCCAGCGCCAGTTACACCAAGGATTGGGGATCTTTCTGGGGGTCATACTCCCGCGTCGACTCGGACACTTCCCAGACCCTGGGGGTGCCGAATGCCACCAGCAATACGGTGGACAGCTATTCCCTGGGGAACTATCTCAGCTTCTGGGAGAAAAAGGCCCGGCTCCGGTCGACCGTGACGGAAAACAAGTTCGGGCAGTCCGGCCCCCTGTCGACGGTCGACGACGACCGGGTGACGTGGGTCGAGCAGTTGAACCTGGACCTTCCGTGGCGCTTCGAGGTGGCCCTCGCCTACCGGTACTCCGACGACGAACAGAAGACCCGTCTTACGAACAGCCCCACCGAAACCGAGCTCTGGAACAGGAACCAGAACGCGAACCTGCTGGTCACCCAGAGGCTCTACCAAAGCCTGGTGACGTCGTACAGCTACAACTATTTCACGTCCACGTCCTCCGGCGGGGATTCGACCTCGTCCTCGCACATCCTGACCAGCACGTACCGGAAGATGATCCCCCGCGGATACCTGAACGCCGGGATCAACCTCGGCCGCACCGTCACGGAGGGGGAGGGTGTGCCGAACGTCATCAACGAGGGACACAACGCACCGATCTTCGGGGAGTTCACCCTCCAGGGCAACAACGTCGACGGGGCCTCGATCGCCGTCACGGTCCGGTCCGCCCAGAACGGCAACATCCTCCCCATGGTGAGGGACTTCAATTACCTCGTGACGTCGTACGGCCTCACCTTCCGGATCCGGATCCTGTCGGTCCCTGCGGAAGCGGAAAGCCCCGACCCCTTCTACCAATACGAGTTCCTGGTCACCTACTCGTTACGTTCCGTCGACTACAAGGTCGAAACGACGAATTATGGCTTTCGCCTCGGGCTGAACCTCTTCGAGCGCCTCGTAAACCCCTATTACTCCTATTCCCACTCGGACCAGAACGTGGTGTCCGGGAGTTATCCGGGGGGGGACCAGACGGTCGTCATCAACACGGTCGGCGTATCGAGCGAACAACCTTCCTACACCCTCCTGGCGGAATACCAGGATTACGATTCCACGCTCAACCCCACGAAGACGTTCCGGGCGGAGGGGTCGTACTGGGAGACCTTCTACGAAACGACGAGCCTCTCGGCCAATGCGTACTACATCGACAGGGAGTATCTCGCCGTGCCGGAGCTGAATACGCCCCAATACACCGAGACCACCCTGGGGGGGAGGTTGAGGGGGGAAATCAAGATCCCCCGTCACAATCTCACCGCTTCTCTTGCCGCCAACTACTGGGAAACGAAGGGAATGTTCAAGACGGAAAGCACCCTGTTCAGTGCCCAGCTGAACTGGAGGATCGGTCAGATGGAACTCACCCTGGGAGCGGATGTGGGCAGTTCCGTGACGGATCTTCAGAAAGGGAAGCAGGAAACGGACCATAATCTGTACTACTTCACGATGAAAAGGAGAATGTTCGGGCGATGATACGATTCCAACATTCCGCGGGACAGGGAGGGTGGATGCGCCGTTCGAGAGAGTGGGGAAACAACGAAAGAAAAACGGGAATCGGAACGTCATGGGTCGTTGTCGCGTTCCTGCTGTTGCTGCTCGGAGGGGGAGCGGTCCGGGTCCTGGCGGACGAAGGGGGACCCGGGAAAACGGACCCGGCAGGGGCGCACAACAAGGTCGCCGCGAAAGTGAACGGGGCCGAGATCCCCGAGAAGTACGTGAAGATGATGATGGATCGGATGCACCCCGGAATGGGGCGGGGGCATGCCGCGCCCGGAGCCACGGAGGAGACGAGGCAGAGGGCGCTGAACCGGCTGATATTGCAGGAGCTCGCCTGGCAGAAGGCGGGCGGGAAGTTGGACAGGGAGCTGGTCGACAGGAAAATCGCGACTGTGAAGGAGAGGGCGGGAGGGGATGAGGAATACCGGAAACTGCTCGAGAAGGAGGGGCTGACCGAGCGGGAGGCGGTGGCGGTGGCGGCGAAAGGCATCGTGTTCGACCGCATGCTCGCGGAGGAAGTCATGAGCAGGGCCTCGGTGTCGGAGGACGACCTCCGGAAGGAGTACGAAAAGGAGAAGGAGCAGTTCCACACCCCCGAAAAGGTCGACGTCGCCGATGTCGTCTTCTTTCTCGAGACCGGCGACCAGGAATCGATCCGGAAGGCGGAGGAGATCCGCAGGAGGATCGCGGACGCGGAGGGGAACGACCCCTTTCGCCTCGCCCCCGACGGAACGTTCATCGTGAGGGAGGTCGAGGTCCGGAAGGAAAAAGAGAGAGAGCTCTACGAAGAGGCGAAGAAACTGCCGGTCGGCGGACTTTCCGGCGTGATCCGGACGCCGGACAGCCTCCACATCCTCCAGCTGAGGAAAATCACTCCGGAGAAGCAGTTAACCTTCGAGCAGGCGAGGCCATCCCTCGAAGGGAAGCTGAAACGGGAGGCCGTGCAGAAGAGGATGCAGGAGTGGGAGGCGGAACTGAGACGGGGCGCGACGATCGAGATCCCGGGGGCCGGGGACGGCGCAGGGGGCCGGAAATAGGGTGAACGGGGCGCCGCGGGACATCGGAGGCGCAAGGAAGATGCGGTACGGCATGACCAGGATCCTGTGCATGGGGATGTGTCTCGCGGCCCTCATGGGTACGGGATGCTCCCGGAAGTGGGTCATGGATTCCCAGCCGCCGGAGGCGGGACTGGTCTGGCCGCAGGCCCCGGAAACACCGCGGATCCGGCACCTCGGGACGATCACGGGGTTCCGGGAGCGTGGCGTCTCGCTCAAGTCGGTGTTCTTCGGGAAGGGCGAGGACCGGCTCGTCAATCCCGTCGCGGTCGCGGCGGGAGGGGACGGAAGGATCGCCGTGGCCGATACCGGAACCCGGCGCGTCCACCTGTACATCCCCAAGGAGGAGCGGTACATCGGGCTCTTCCGCTCCGGTTCCGGGGAGATGATGTCCCCCGTGGGCGTGGCGTTCGACGACGAGCTGCGGCTCTACGTGTCGGATTCGTTCCACGAGAAGGTCTCCGTCTTCGACAGCGGCGGGAATTACCTCTTTTCGTTCGAAAGGACGCGGGACGGCAGGTTGCGGAGACCGACGGGCCTCGCGTACGACCGGGACCGGAAGACGGTCTTTGCCGTCGAAACCGCCTCGCACAGGGTCCACGCCTTCACGCAGAAGGGGGAACCCCTCGCCTCCTTCGGCGAACGGGGGAGCGGCGACGGGCAGTTCAATTTCCCGACCCACATCTTCCGGGGGCCAGCCGGGCGGATCTACGTGACCGACGCCATGAACTTCAGGGTCCAGATATTCGACGCCGCGGGGAAATTCATCTCCGCCTTCGGCCACCACGGGGACGGTTCGGGGGATTTCTCGATGCCCAAGGGGGTCGCCTCGGACGGGGAGGGCGTCGTCTACGTCGTCGACACCCTGTTCGACAATGTCCAGCTCTTCGACGAAAAAGGGGAATTCCTGCTGACGCTCGGGAACCGGGGAACCGGCCCGGGCGAGTTCTGGCTCCCTTCCGGGATCTTCATCGGCGGCGGGGACCGGCTGTACGTATGCGACACATACAATCGGAGGGTCCAGATCTTCGAGATCCTGAAAGGTGGCAAATGAAAAGGGTCCTGACGTGCCTCACCGGCATCCTCATCCTGTTCCTCGTGTGGACCGCCGGCGCGAAAGGGGGGATCGTCGATACCCGGCACAACCTGTCCGCCACGGGACCGGGGGAGATCAAGGCGCTCCCGGGGGCGGATCCCCAGAACCGCATCTGCATTTATTGCCACACGCCGCATAACGCGACCCCCCGGACCCCGCTCTGGAACCGGTCGATCAACCCCGTCAGCTACGTGCCCTACACGAGCACGACGATGGGCGCGGCCCCTTCGCAACCTTCCGGCCCTTCCAGGCTCTGTCTCAGCTGCCATGACGGCACGCTCGCGCTGGGGGCGGTGTTGACCCCCGCGGGCGGCATCGCAACGACGGGACAGATCGCCCCCGGCAGGACCTCCTATCTCGGTATCGTCCTCTCCGGAGACCACCCGTTTTCCTTCCCGTATTACGATTCGATCACGAATCCCCTCGCGGGACTCTCCCCGACCGCGCCGACGGACCTTCTGTTCTATTCCAACGGCGTCATCCATTGTTCCACCTGCCACGATCCCCACGAGGACGCCTACAGATCGGCGGATAAAGACGGACGGCTTACCGGGAAGTTCCTCGCGGCGGAGAACCAGTACTCCGCCCTCTGCGTGAAGTGCCACACCTCGATCGGCGGGTGGACCGGGGGGACCCACAGGGCACCGACGACCCTGCTGACGGTGGGGAGCGTGCTTCCGGTGCCGCCGAAGAAATGGCCGACGTGGAATACGGTCGCCGAATGGGGGTGCGAGGGTTGTCACACGTCCCACTCCGCCGCGGGTCAGCAGAGGCTCCTGTATTACCAGGAAGAGGAGAGGAACTGCTACACCTGCCACGACGGGACCCTCGGGCTGAAAAACATCAAGCGGCAGGTCCAGAAACCGTCGGCGCACCCCGTCGAGTCGACGGTGGGCATCCACGACCCGAAAGAACCTCCCGCCCTGATCACGGCCCGACATGTGGAGTGCGCGGATTGCCACAACCCCCACGCGGCAAACGGGAACACCGCCACGCCCCCCTTCGTCTCCGGAAGGCTCGGGAGGGTGAGCGGCGTGGACGCGAACAGGGTGGGGGTGCCCGCGGCGACATACGAATACGAGATCTGTTTCAAGTGCCACGCCGACCTGGCCCCCCAGTATCCCTTCATCCCGAGGGTCATCAACAGCGCGAATACCCGGACCGAATTCTCCCCGCTGAACCCCTCGTATCATCCGGTCATCGGGGCCGGGCAGAACCCGAATGTCCCGAGCATCCCTTCGGAGTTCGAGCCGCTCCTCAACACGGCCAGCATCATCTACTGCACTGCCTGTCACAACGACGACACCGGGGGAACGCGGGGGCCTCACGGTTCCCGCTTTCCTCCGATATTGATGGACCGGTACGAGACGGCCGACGGGACCCGCGAGAATCCCGCGGCATACGCCCTGTGCTACCGGTGCCACAGCAGGAAGAGCATACTGGACGACGTCAGCTTCCGGAAAAATGCCGGGACGGGCAGGGGCGGCCACAGCGGGCATCTCGCCGCCGGCGCCCCGTGTTCGGCGTGTCACGATCCCCACGGCATCGTGGACGACTTCCAGTCGGGAAGCCACACCCACCTCATCAACTTCGACACGAGGATCGTATCGCCGGCGGGGACGCTTCCGCCGAACAACAAGCAGGTATTCACCGACACCGGCGTCTTCTCGGGGAGCTGCACCCTCGTCTGCCACGGGGTGACCCATAGCAACCGAACGTATCCGTAGGCCGGGAGCCCACCCGGACCGACTTCGAGGGAGTGAGGAAGGATCATGAAAAGAACAGAGAGCGGTACCCAAGGCACTCGGACAATTCCCGGGCGGCGCACACGACACGGAGTGGGGCCCCTCGTCGTCCTCGCCCTGCTGGCCGCCCTCGGATCCGGTTGCGGGTCGGGGGGAGGAGACGGCGGAGGCGGGACAACGAATCCCGTGCTGACCCTGGGCCCCGCAATACATTATGCGACGCCCAGTTCGCAGGGCACCAAGGTCGCGGTGGGAGACCTGAACGGGGATGGCCGGGTGGATGCGGCGGTTCTCGCGGAACGCGCCGGGGAACAGCACATCCTGTTGTATTACCAGAATACTAGTGGAGCCTTCCGGTCGGCGGTGGATATTCCCGTTCCGGACCTCGCCGTGAAGGGCATTGCCGTTGGGGATGTCAATAACGACGGAAGGGCCGACCTGGTCGTTTCCGGGGTGTCGAAAACTTCCACCACGGGGCCGCCGGGGCGGTTGCTCGTTTATTATCAGAATCCGGCCGACGGGACGCTGTGGGCCCCCCTCGAGGTCGTCGTTTCGTCGACGGACGTCGGCGACCTCTGCATCGCAGATCTCGACTCGGACGGGCGGAAAGACATCGCCGTATTGGGTTCCCCGGGGACCGCCGCGGCAGGCAACATCTCCATTTTCTACCAGAACAGCGGCGGGGCCCTGGATCCGGAATTCCTGTACCAGGAGGCGTTCGTCCGGGTTTCGGGGAATATCCGGGCGGCGGACATGAACGGCGACGGACGGAACGACCTGGTGTTCCAAAGCGGCGATCTGGAACTGGCGGTGGTCCGGCAATTGGACAACGGCGATCTGAGCCCCATACCGGACCTCTATGCGGTTCCCCCCGGCAGTGCGCCTGCGGTCGGCACGTTTGCGGTCGGCGACGCGAACGGCGACGGGAAGAACGACGTCGTCGCCGTGTCCTCGGGGACGACGGGCTTCTTCTGGTTTTTCCTGCAAGACGCGGCCGGCCGGCTGGGTTCCCCTCTTCCGGTCCCGCTGCAACAGAAACCGCCGGATGCCGTCGAACTGGCCGACATCAACGGCGACGGCCTGAACGACATCGTCGGGGCTCTGGCCAATTACGTGCTCGTCTATTATCAGGGACCCGATCACACGTTCGACGCCTCGGAGTACAACTCCTTCGTGTTCCGGCCCTCGAGCGCGGGGGATTCCGCGTACCGGCAGTCGCTGGCGACGGGGGATGTCACCGGGAACGGATTGCGGGATGTTCTGGTCACCGGGGGCGTAGAAGGGCTATACGTTCTGCCGGGTATCCCGCAGGCCTCCGCGGGGACGAGCCATTCCATTCTGGGGAAGGTGGTGTCGGGAGGGACCCCGCTGCCGGGGGTGACCGTGACACTGCGCGGGGCCACGAGCAAGACGGTCACGACCGACGGCAGCGGAAATTACACCTTCACCGGCGTGGGGAACGGCAGTTACACGGTCACGCCCTCCAAGCCGGCCTACACCTTCTCGCCGGCGAACCGGACGGTGGCGGTCAGCGGGGGGGACGTCACGGGTCAGGACTTCACGGGGACGACGTATTCCATCTCCGGGAAGGTGCTTTCGGGAGGGGTGCCGCTGTCGGGAGTGGCCGTGGTGCTGGGCGGGGCCGCGGGCAGGACGGTCACGACCAACGCGACCGGCGACTACACGTTCACCATCGTGGGGAACGGCAATTACACGGTCACGCCCTCCAAGGCGGGGTACGCCTTCACGCCGGCGAGCCGGTCGGTGGCGGTGAACGAGGCGGACGTGACGGGTCAGGACTTCACGGGGGCGACGTATTCCATCTCCGGGAAGGTGACGGCGGGAGGGGCCCCGTTGTCGGGGGTGGCCGTGGTGCTGGGCGGGGCCGCGAACAGGACGGTCACGACCAACGCCAGCGGCGACTACGCGTTCACCATCGTGGGGAACGGCAATTACACGGTCACGCCCTCCCGGGCGGGGTACACCTTCGCGCCGGCGAACCGGTCGGTGGCGGTGAACGGGGCGGACGTCACGGGGCAGGACTTCACGGGGACGACGTATTCCATCTCCGGGAAGGTGCTTTCGGGAGGGGTGGCGCTGCCGGGGGTGACCGTGTCGCTGGGCGGGGCCGCGAGCAGGACGGTCACGACCGACGCCAACGGCGACTACACGATCGCCGCCGTGGGGAACGGCGGTTACACGGTCACGCCCTCCAAGGCGGGGTACTCCTTCGCGCCGGTGAACCGGTCGGTGACGGTCAGCGGGGGGGACGTCACGGGTCAGGACTTCACGGGGACGACGTATTCCATCTCCGG
>Ga0209253_10003996_pt1 | contig 12900 bp, 9 predicted proteins | sample FrelakmetBRP12BR_FD_187145 | JGI IMG/M metagenome (GOLD analysis project Ga0209253, IMG submission 187145) | Freshwater lake sediment microbial communities from the University of Notre Dame, USA, for methane emissions studies - BRP12 BR (SPAdes)... | ecosystem: Environmental > Aquatic >...
TTCAATACCCCGTCCGCTTGCGGCGGGGTAGTTTATTTAACGATTCACCTATTATCGATTCACCAACTAACCAGTTTTTATCTGTTTCAGTGTTCTGATGCGGGCCAGCTCTTCCTGGTAGCCGTAGATGTGCGCGCCCGCGCTGTAGGCGTAGATGGGGCCGTCTTTAAGGCCTGCCTCATCAGCCACATATTTTTTCAGCAATTCTATGCCGCCAAGGTTGGTGGGAAATCCCGCCCACAGGTCCCAGGAACGGAAGTAGCAGCTGACCGACAGAATCAGCTCGTCTCCCTGCGGTATTGCTTTAAAATCAAGCAGCCGCAGGCACGGCGGATCAAGCTTGCCGTCTTTGCCGATGCAGGTGTCGTAATCTTCAGGTGAACCTATCTCAACGATAGCCTGATTGGTAAGCGGCGTCTCTTTGAGCAGTGCTATCGCCCGCTCAAGCTGGGTGCCGCCCTGCGGCATGGGGTGGTGGACTCTGCTGGCATAGCGGTAGGTTTCATTTTCCGAGAGCCGGGGATTCATCAGGTAATTCACAAAATAGTCCTCAATATACCCCATGGTGGTCGGCGATGGGATACCAAGGCCCGGAGGAATGACGGGAATCATGTCCTCATCCGGATGCTCTATAAAGACGGCAATGCCGGGATACTGGAGGCGATACTGCTCATGCTCAAAAGAGCCCTTCTGTATGGTCTGCGTATAGCAATGATCAAAAATATTATAAATCAATTGAAACCAGGCATCGGCTATGGTCTTGGCTTGCAGCAGGAATGGCACCATCTTTCGGTCTCCGTTAGGCTCTTGTTTAGGCGCAAAGATAAATCTGGGAATTTTGCTGTAGGAGTGGCTTTAGCCGCGAAACCATCCCTTCGGCTGCGCTCAGGACAGGCACGCATAAATGCGCTCCTACAGAAATTTCAAATATCTTTGGCCAGAGATTATACGCGTATGGGGAGTATAACAAAAGGAATGCCCTGATGGTAGAGTTTTCTCTGCAGGGTAAATACCAGGTAGTTATGGTGCAGCCTGCTGTAAAAGGAATCTTCCGGGAACACCAGCTGGCCGCCGAAGAAGATTGCCTGGGGGAATTGTTTCAGGATGGCCGGGGTTAATGCAAGGATCCCCTCCACAACATCGGTGCTGACCGAATAAAAACTCTCCGCGTAAAAGCCGTTTTCCTTCATGTACTTAACATACAGGTCCACGTCATGTCTTGTGCTCGTGTGCAGGCGTTCCATCTCTGACTCGCCCTTGAAACTTCCTGCATCAATGGAGCCGATCTGCACAAAGGCAAAATTTTTAAAGGTGTTGCCGAACAGCCGCAGGATGCTGAACATGGTATGCAGCCCGAGGCCGTTGAAACCGCTGACTAACAGCACCGCGGTCATGGCATTAAGATTACATTCCGGAGCAGGTTTGACTTTATTTGCTGTATCCTGCTTCAAGGTCGACACAATGGGGAGCACCAGGTCGTCAAGTCTTTGCAGCAGCTTGGCGGTGTTCGCGTAATGCCGCTTTGTGGTTATGGCAATGGTAACCAGCGAACCGGTTACAACTACGGTGATCCAGCCGCCTTCATAAAATTTGAGGATAATAACCGAAATCAGAACAAACGTGGTCAGCATGAGGCCGATGCCGTTAATGCTTAAACCTTTTATCCATTTGGCCTCTTGCTGCCTGCAGTTCCACCAGTGACGCACCATGCCGAGCTGGGAAAGGGAGAAGGTGACAAACACGTTGATGCTGTAGAGCACGACGAGGAACCGTACCGAGCCGCCTGACAGAATCATCATGACCAGTGATATGACGCCCATGATGAGGATGCCGTTCTGGTTTACCAGCCGGTCGCTCAGCATGGCAAACCGGGTGGGGAACCAGCGGTCAAGCGCCATGTTGGAAAGGACCCGCGGGCCATCAAGAAAGCCGGTCTGGGCAGCCACAAACAAGAGCACTGCCTCGGACGCAAGCGTTATCAGGACAAAATAATACCCCAGATTGGCGGGCCAGCTCCGGACGACATTTTCCAGCAGCACGGCATTGAGGGTTTTGCCTGCAACCGGCTCCAGCCGGTAGAGAATGTAGCCTCCCATGATGCCCACCACCATAAACGCAAGCGACCCCGCCATATAGCGCATGGTCTGCTTTGCGGTTTCCACCTTTGGTTCGCGCAGTATCGGCAGCCCGTTGCTTACAGCTTCAATACCGGTAAAGGTGCCGGCGCCCATGCTGTAGGAGCGAAGGATCAGAAAAATCATGCCGACCAATCCGAGTTCACTCTGTGCTGACCGCACATCGCGGGCAGTAGCGGTTATCACTTCCGGGATATTTATAAGATGGGTAATGAAGGTGTAAAAAATTACAAACGCGTGGGTCACGATAAATATCAAAAATATCGGCACCAGCGGCAGCACGGATTCCTTCACCCCGCGCATGTTCAGGATGGTAAGCAGGATTACGCCGCCGACTGCAAGCCACAGCTTATAGGGAAGCCACTCCAGGGGAAAGAAGCTGAAGATTGCATCAGCCCCGCTGGCGATAGAGAGCGTTATGGTTAAAATATAGTCAATAAGCAGCGCGCATCCGGAAACCATGCCCGCGGAAGGAGACAGCAGTTTGCTGGCAACGAGGTAGCCACCGCCGCCGGAGGGAAAGAGCTCGATTATCTGGGAGTAGCTCATGCTGATGATAACTATGGTGAGCACGGTGCCCAGCACCACGAAGATGCCGAGGAAATGATGGCCCTGCAGGGTTATAAACGCTTCCTCAGGACCGTAGCAGGAGGAGGTTAAGCCGTCCGCGCCGAGGCCCACCCAGGCAAAAAAAGCTATCAGCGTGAGCTTATGGAAGACATGGGGGTCATTGGGGTCGCGTGCCCCGCCCAGCAATAATCGTTTTAGCCGGTTCATAATAGATTACAGAAGGAAATCAGGAATTGTCTGAAACGTTGCTATGCGCATTGGGGCAAGCAGGTTGAGAATTAATGCAGCATAAAACAAGGGGCAGTTGTCATAAAGGAGGTAGGCGCTTCAGTAAACTGAATTCTAAACCATTGAAGGTCTGTCCTGACGCCCTGGACGTAATAACCTCTCGTCCGGTACTTGGACTGATGATCAACTGCCCCTAATATATTATTGATGTGTGTTACATTTTTTTTTAGATGATTAATTTTAGCTCAATTATGGAAAAATTCAAGGGCTATTATTCCAGAACTTTCCCCCTAAAATTTATATAGCTGTCATTACTATAGCGCACGGGGGAAGGGACTCGGGATAGTCCACCCTCCGCAGTGTTAAAAAAACAAACGTATTAATGATTGCTAAGTATACATTTGAATTTGGTCTGGCCACACTTTTCAATGCTACCTGCCCTCCGCACGAAGCGTGCTTCGGAAGGCTGGCGGAGGACGGGTGGCTCCTGTTCCTGCGACATGATGCAATCGCAGTATCCCGCACCTAAATGATGTCCGTATACAGTTTATTGCCCTTCTTGAGCGCTTTCATCGCAGGCTCAAACATCATCTTCCGTTTTACCGTCTGGGCGAGAAAGAGCCGCTGTAAGCCCATGATGCGCGTGTTATGGGCTGATGACGCTGATTTAAAAAGGTCTTCCGATGGATTCCATTTCCCCGTTGCCACATATCCGCTCATATTCATAAGGTCTTTGGACGGAAGGACCCATTCAACAAACTTTCGCATATAGGTGCCCCGGTTATCCCACATGGGCCGCTTGAGAAGTTTTCCCTCTGCAGCCATGGCACTGAATATTGCGCCCAGTTCGGGATTTCTGACCATGACGCTGTTATAGCCGAATTCACTGACCTTGAGTTCTGAAGCAGTGATGCCAATGCTTACATCAGCCTCCTTGCAGACGATAAAGCTGGGGCAGACCATGCACCCCATAAAGATCACGTCTTCGAGATAGTCGGTATACTTGAAGGGGAAAAATTTTCCATCCCTGGTCATGATATTGTCCTGAACATACCAGAAGAAGTTTTTACCTTCGTTCAGGAACTGGTAGAGAGACTTTTTGGTATCTTCCGCGTACTTGATAACATCTTCTTCCCTGATGCCGAGCTTCTGGTAAATTTTATCAATACCGCCGTATTTAGTATTTGAAAAGCAGTTAATGGCAATGACGAATTTCAGGTTCTGCAGCAGCTTTTCCGCGGTTTTTGCCAGTCCCTTAAAGATTTCCTTCAGCTCCGGGTCATCCCGTATCACCTGCAGTTTTCTCAACGCCTGCACATGGCAGGAAAGCCCCACCACAGCGTAGCGCGGATATTCGGCAACTTTTTTCAGGTCATGCAGGACCGGGCTGATCTGGTTTTTTGACTTGGAGCCCCGCAGGGTCTCTTCAGGCCTGGTTGAGATAATGGTTTTAGCATGATGGCAGATGAAGGAGTCCTCATGAATTTTACCCAGATGGAGAACTGCGTCAACAATGTTTTTCTCCAGGAGATAATAGAGGAGGGCGGTGGCAGTACCCCCGTTTGCACCCCGGTCAAAAATCTCATCAAAGAGGGAGCGGGCAGTAAACCGGTCAACGCACCGGCCTACACGGGTATCCACCTCGTTCTGCTCGGCACCGAAAAAACGCTCTTTGACTTTACCCAGCGGGGAAAAGCTGCGGGGACAGCCCTGGTAGCAGAAGCCGCATTTGGTGCACTGCCCCACCAGGGTGGGGACGTTGTTCTGCATGGCAATGGCTTCTGTCGGGCAGAGGCTCACGCACAGCCCGCAGGCAGAGCAGGAGAACTCGATTACTCTCGTGAGTGCCTCAAAGCCGGTTTTTGAAATTTCAAGATGTTTTTTGCATGCTTCAGCAATCATCAGTACTTTCCTCCGCGATCAGTTGTTATTTAAATAATATAGATCACTACATACGTGCACCAGGGAACAGTTGTCTGTCAGCTGTCTTTTGTATTCCGCCCCCCGGCAAGCTGTTTACCGCAGCGGCACCTTATAGACACCGTACAGGAGCAGTACATAATCAATGAACCAGATGATTTCAATGGAAAGAATGATAAAATGAAACAGGCGGATTTTTTTTATTTTCCAGACAAACAAGGAAAACAGGAACAGCAGCCACACCAGTATTCCCAAAAATATCGCTGCTGTTATAGCAGGATTCCCCGGGAGATTGATCGCCAGGGATTTAACTCTCATGACCGGCAGGACGCTGCCCAGAAAATCGATTACCACCGCCACGCTCATGGTCCAGATGGATGATTGCGGTACGTTATTCTGGAAGGAATTGGCAGCGCCGATGAGGAATAGGCAATAGGCGATAAGATATATAAAATCACCGCTCAGCGTCATGTCTCGTCACCATTATTTATAGCGCGTGAAATCAATTTTGAAACGGCTTTCTTTGCCATTTTTATTCAGAATCAAAATTGCGGGTGCAGCAGAGTTGAACGCATCATATCTGAAATAAGTTCTCATGATTGCCCAGTACCCGGGGAAACCAGCCATTGACCTGGTTGCCGCAGAGTCAGAACTAAAGCTGTCTGCGTGTATTTTTTCCGGTTTTATTACTTTGGCACCCTGCAGCAAAGTAACCTGGTAATCTCTGGCGAAATCGAGGCTGCGGCCATATACTTTGATATTAATCTGGAGGCACGGATCGGATACTATTTCCGCCTGCTCCGGTGCGGATAACGTTCCTCCCTGACGGGCTTTTTGCGCGGACATAATGGCAAGCTTGTACCATTTGGTATGAACAACCCCGCCTTCCGCATACTCCTCTGCCGAGCCGAAAGCATAGCTGCCGTCAAGGTCTTTTTCTATAGAGCTGCGGTTTGTATTGCCAAAAGCAATCGCTTCCTCAACCGCTTGCGGGCTGAGATTAACCGCCACAGCATGTGCCGGGAGGACCGGGACAAAAAAATAACATACTAACAAAAGAGTAAAGTGCTTTTTCATATGTCCGCCTCCTAATTAAATGACCAGTTGAGCCCCATGCTTACCCCGCTGAACTGCCCGTCAAGGCCATGGTCATTTTTATCATTATATTCCCGGAACATGTATTTAGCGTTCAGCGTTATCGTCCTGCTGTACAGGTAGGTGATGCCGAACGCGGTTTCCAGCTTGTTTATCTTGAGTTCTGAAAGGCTCCCTATATTGGTACCGTCAAAATGCGAGTCAAATTCAGCACGGCTCCGGGTATAGGTGACTTCACCGGTAAGGGAGGTGCGTGGATTAAGAAGGTAACTCACAGACAGGAAGTAGGCCTGGCTGCTGTCATCATAGGGCGCCTCATTAAACAAAAACAGGCTCGACGCGTCTTTGAGGTGATAGCGCTTATAGGAGAGCGGAGAGTCAATGCTGGTTTCCATAAGCGAGTAGGCTCCGCTTACCGTTACTTTTTCCGCGGGGACATACCAGAAACTCAGGTTCCACTCATAGTGGTCTTCGTCTACTTGATAGCGGTCATTGTCGCTTTTAACATACCTGAAGTTTGAATTGAGAGAAAAATTCTGCAGCACGCTCCATGACAGTGAGCTGTAGAACTCATCCGCGCTTTGCGGGAGGGAGGTCTGAACCAGGCGCAGAACATCCGGGTCCTCATTGACGAACGGGTCGCCGACCCGGGTCTTTTGATATTTAACATGCAGCCTGAGCTTGCGCAGCATCCGGTAGTTTGCGGTAAGACGGTAGGTCTGGGTCCTGGTTGAATTTACCTGGAAATTGTCCCGGTCAATATCTTCCCAGATATAGGAAAATTTAAGATTCAGCTTCTTTATAAAACTGGTGCTTACGTCAAAGCCGCCGCGCCGGGTATCGCGATCAATGCTGCCCGGCGTGGAGTTGTGCATATGGTATTGATTAAAAAACGCATCTGCCGTGCAGTAGCGGAAAAAGAGCGTGCTGAGGCGCGCTGCTACGTTGTTGTAATCAATATCATTATTAGTATCCCGGTTATCTTTCTCTCCGGTCTGATAGCTTGCAAAGAGAGACGAGGACAGGGGCAGGCGCGTCAGGAGCTTTATTTCGTGCACGCTGTTGCTGGTGTCGGGAACCAGGCTGTAGGGCGCAGAGCCTTTCACCAGAAAAAATGAAGCACCGTCACGGTAGTTATTGTACGGCGGGGAAGCCCCTTCATTAAAAATCCTCTGCAGATGGCTGTACTGGATGGTGGCGGGCCCGGCGGTGCCCGCAACGGTAAATTTCAGGTCTTCGGTAGTATCGTTCACCCGCTTGTTTCGTGAGCTGACATGGCACTGGGAGCACTTGGCCACTGTTGTTGCCTGGCGGTGGCCGCGTTTGCTGTAGCTGCGGTAGTCCATTTTGAATTGCAGAAAGGGAAACGCGGGCAGCCGCAGGGTGTTGCCTGTTTTCAGTTCCTCTATCAGGATACGGTTGCTCTGGTCAGGATTGAAGTCTGTTGCAAAGTCCTGGTTTGAAAGGGGGTCATGGTCAAGGTTGTGGGTGAATTTTTGATAGGAAAACGCTGTCTGGAATATCCGCTGTATATCTATGTTGAAAGAATAGGTCTGGTCATTGGCGGAAAAAAAGCGGCCGCTAGCGTCAATAAAGTTTCTGCCCTCGCGCCCCTGCAGGGTGAAATACGCATCAGCCCCGGACCGGAGATCATCATATTCCCCCACCGTGCTCCGGTTACCGCTGACATTGAACTGATGAAACCCGGTCCCGGCCGTGACGCTTAATTCCCGGTCAGCAGCGGCTTTCTTGTCCTCGGCACCATGCGCACCGGTCGCCGAAAAGATGCATAGTGATATGGTCAGATACAATAAAATGTTTTTATATGACACGGTGTGTACTCACTCCACCATAACCCGGACAAGCCGGAACCAAATACTTTTTATGTATGGCCACAGAAAACACAGAATAACACTGAAGTTAAAAATTTCTCTCTGTGAAAATCTGTGTAGTTCTGTGGCTAAAAAAACACAAAAATAACACCTGAGCAACTAAAAACCCCTCGCCCTGGCGCTTGAGCAATACCGAAAAGCTCATTGCACGCCTTAAGACAGTTACCTCGTCAAAGCCTTTCCCGGAGGAAGCTGCGACGGCAGGTCGCTTCCGTGCACCTGCGGGTGGCACTGGGTGCATGAGGTAAGCAGGGCTGCCATGGTCGGCTGCGGCCCGGTTTTCGGGTTTACCTGGTGACCCTTGTGACAGCGCAGACACAAAAAAGGCTCATTCTGCACCAGCAGGTTATTGGCAATAGTGCCGTGCGGCTCATGGCAGATACTGCAGTCTTCCACGGCCGGCGCGTGCTCATAAACAAACGGCCCCTGATACTCTGCATGACATTCCAGGCAGAGGTCGTTCAGGGTGTCCTTCTGTAAATTATTATTTTCCGAGCCATGATTGTTGTGACAGCTCGTGCACTTCATCTTTCCCTCCCGGACCGGGTGATGGGAGGGTAATGCATTCTGGGCCTTCTTTTCCTGATGGCAGGTGTAGCAGATTTCAGGATCACCCAGATAGACCATTTTCGGGCCGGTCACCTTGTGTGATTTGTGACATTCACTACAGCCCACGCCGTTGAGCACATGAACATTTGCCCGCCAGTCCATGCTGGGGGCTCCGGTATGGCACTGCAGGCATAGTTCAGAACCCTCGGCCGGCGTCAGACGGGGAAAGCTCAGGATATCGGTAACAGCCCCCCGTGATTTCACGTGGAGGCTCCCCGGGCCGTGGCATGTCTCGCAGCCGCGCTCAACGGACGGGACTTCACGGGACGAAATCCGGTAGTGCACGGTTTTTTTATACTGCCGGTAGATATCATCATGGCATGGTATGCAGGAATCAGTGCCGGTATAAAAGGCTCCGGGAATGGTCGGTACCACCGCTGGACTGCTCAGGCCCTTTAGATAACGCTGACAACTCAGCGAGCAGCAGAGCATGACGAGAAAAAAAATAATGTTGCGCCATTTCATGGTTCTATTACGCAGAGCCTTATTCAATGATTACCTTCCCTCCTGCAGACACATACTCATACACTTCACCTGCAGGAGCAGCCGTGAGCTCAAAGGGATAGGTGCCGGCCGGCATGTCTGCAGGCGGCGTAATACTGAGCTGATAGTTATTAATCTCGTGCGGAGCCAGGTCCATACGCATTTCAGAGGGATTCATCCATCTGGTTGGCGTGCTCAATCCACCGACGCGGACGTGTATTGGGGCAAAACCCTGATTCTGCACGGTAACGGAAACGAGTGCTGACTGGCCCCGGCTGATGCTGCACACCGGCTGAGCAATCCAGATGCGCAGGGTATTGCGCGTCACATCACGATCAGTAACAATGGGCGAGAGCATGCTCAGGATGCCGTTTACCAGCAGATTCGGGCCGCACACCTTAGTGCGTGACCGGGGCTGCCAGTCTCGGCCATATGAGGCATACACGCCGCCATTCTGTTCATCAAAACAGCAGTCTTCAATTTTTTTTACCCCAGCGGTAATTTTTTGTTTAAACCGCTCAAAGCCTGACAGCCGGAAGGCAACATTGAGCGCCATCAGGCACGCAAGCTGTGTTTCAAGGAGCTTGCTTTCATCTGCCGGCTGCAGGTCTTCGGTGAGGCACGCGTAAAAGCCGCCATGCACGGCATCCCATCCCTTCTCAATTAAAAGGTCTGCAGCGTCAATAACCGCTTTGCCGTAGCGATAGGCCTTCATGCTTACCGGGTCAAGGCTTGGCGCCGGGCCCAGATAGGTGTAACTGGCAGGATAGGGACGGCCGGTAAATGCATGGCTTCCCCGGCGCGGGCCCCATATGGATGGCCCGGCATTGTGATACTGAAAATAGAGGGTAAGGGCAAGGCCGGCAATCTGTGCCAGGTCTTTTCTGGTTTCAAGCGGCTGCCAGTCTTTGGTGAATGAGGTGTAGAATCCACCACGGCTGCGGTCCTGAGCTTTGTCAAGAATAAGATCAGCAAAATCTTCCGCCCGTTTCCTGTAGTAAGCTGCCCGGGCGCCATAGGGTGAATCAACCCCGTCTTTCCAGGCGCCGTTCATGTGCTGGAGCATGCCTGTCTGGCTGGCGAGGTCTTTGGTAGCTACTGCCGGAGCCCAGGTTTCATGATACAGGGAGAAGAATCCGCCATGTACCGCATCCCATGCCTTGGTGACGGCAACATCCAGAAAATCAAAAGCCTTAAGCAGGTACGCATCCTTTTTGCTCACCTCGTAGAGGTGCATGAGTATCCCGAATATACCATCAGTTGCTTTCAGGCTTTTATGGGTATCAATAATGCGCCACTCCCGGTCAGCTTTTAAAAAATAGCCGCCATGCGTCTTGTCTTGAAAGCGCTCCATCACCGTGTCAACCGCCTTTTCAGCTTCGGCAATGCTCTCCGGATCGTGGCTGATCATGGCTCCGATTACCGAAATACGGGCTTCGTTGAACTGGTCATCCACATGCTTGTCGCTGTCGATGACGCAGGAAAAGTCCTCAGAAGTTTCATGATACAGGCCGCCCTTTTCACTATCTTCATAAGATTGCGTAATAAAGCTCATGGATATCTCCTGTGGTTATTGCTGTAGATGGCGGGTGATGGAAAAGTATCATAAAAACTGAATGATTTGTCAACAAAACTATTAAAAAAGATAAGAAAATTAATCCGCTGCCGTCTTTTAGTATTGCTTCCCGTATGATTCGTGTAGTATTTTTAAACAAAAACCATTTCAAGGATACGCAGCAGACAATGACACAAGGAATTATCATAGCAGGTGAGCGGAGCGGGGCAGGTAAAACATCCATTACCCTCGCGCTGGTACAGTGTTTTATAAACAGGGGCCTGAAAGTTCAGTGCTTTAAGGTAGGCCCGGATTTCATTGACCCGGGCCATCATGCGGCAGTGAGCGGCAGGGCTGCGCGCAATCTTGATGGCTGGATGATGGGAAGACCATACTGCATTGACTCCTTTGCAAAACACGGCCGGGACATGGACCTTGCGGTTATTGAAGGAGTGATGGGACTGTTTGACGGCTATGACGGTACCAGTGAAGACGGCTCAACCGCACAAATGGCCAAATGGCTGAACCTGCCGGTGATTCTGGTTGTTGACGGCAGGGCTTTTGCGCGCAGTGCAGGGGCGCTGGTGCTTGGCTTTGAGAGCTATGATAAAGACGTGCCTATTGCCGGTGTTATCTTCAACAATGTTTCAGGGGAGACGCACTTCAGGTATCTGGCAGACGGGGTTCAGGGAAGGTGCGCGGCTGAAGTGCTGGGTTATGTGCCCCGCACCAGAGACTGGGAACTCCCGGAGAGGCATCTGGGCCTGGTCATGGCGGAAGAAACCGTAGCGCTGCAGGAAAAAATCAATGCCATGGCGCGCCATATTGAAAAGACCGTATCGGTGAACAGGATCATTGAACTGGCTCAAGCGCCGTCTGTTGTTTTGAAAGAACCTGCAGCACCTACTCCGTCAGCACCAAAGGCGGTAACCATCGGCGTTGCCCGGGATGAGGCATTCTGTTTTTATTATCAGGATAATCTTGAACTGCTGGAAGCGTGCGGAGCTGAAATCCGCTATTTCAGCCCCATGCATGACCATCACCTCCCGGCAGGGATTCACGGGCTGTATCTTGGCGGCGGGTATCCTGAACTCCATGCCCGGGTGTTGAGCGCGAATGTATCCATGAAGCGCGAAGTGCACGCGTTCTGCAATTCCGAAAGACCGGTCTATGCCGAATGCGGAGGATTTCTGTACCTGTTAGCAGCACTTACTGATCAACAGGGAACGCAGCATGAGATGGCGGGTGTGTTCCCTGCAGAAGCACGGATGCGCACGCGGCTGCAGCGCCTGGGCTATGTTGAGTGTGCAGTTCTGAAGGGCTGCCCGTTTGCAGCTGCAGGAGAAAAGCTGCGGGGGCATGAATTTCATTACTCGGATATCACCGGGCTGCCGGAAAGCCTTGCCCGCTGTTACAGCGTGCAGCAGCGGAAAAACCGCCCGGCTTTTCTTGAAGGCTATACCGTGCGCAATGTGCTGGCCAGCTATATTCATCTGCACTTTGCTTCAAACCCGGCGTTTGCTGAGGGTTTTGTAAATTGCTGCCGGGAGCAAATACCCTGGGAAGGCTGCGCTTGACAGAGAAAATAATGTACGGTAATGTTGAAAAATAGGGGTCAAGGGTTCAAGGAGCCGAGGGTTCATGGATTTGAGGGTTCAAGGGTTCAAGTAAAATCTTTATTGAAAAAGAAAAACCGCGAAACAAAGGGTGTAAAAAAATGGAAGAATTCAGACGGATTAACAGACTACCCCCGTATATTTTCAGCATCATAGACAATTTGAAGCTTCAATCGCGCCGTGAAGGAGAAGATATCATAGATCTGGGTATGGGTAACCCGGATCTCCCGACGCCGAAACCGGTCGTGGATAAACTGATAGAAGCCGTGCAGAATCCCAAAAACCACCGCTATTCAGTGTCACGGGGCATCTATAAATTGCGGCTGGCCATCACCAACTGGTACCGCAGGAATTATAATGTGGATTTGGATCCGGACAGCGAGGCTATTGTTACCATGGGCGCAAAAGAAGGCCTGAGCCACATGGCCCTTTCCCTTGTGGGGCCCGGAGATGTCGTGCTGGTGCCGAATCCCGCCTATCCCATCCACCCCTATTCAGTGGTTATTGCTGGCGGTGATCTCATGAGCTTTCCCATAGGCACGGGCTATGATTTTTTTGAACAGCTCATGAAGGCGGTCAAAAGAACCTGGCCCAAGCCAAAATTGCTCATCATATCATTTCCCCACAACCCGACGACCGCCGTGGTGGATCTCGATTTTTTTAGAAAGATTGTTGATTTTGCCCGGGAGAATAAATGTCTTGTCATCCATGACCTTGCCTACGCGGACCTGGTGTTTGATGACTACCGGGCGCCCAGCCTGCTGCAGGTGCCCGGGGCAAAAGATATCGGCGTTGAA
>Ga0209253_10003997_pt1 | contig 12898 bp, 14 predicted proteins | sample FrelakmetBRP12BR_FD_187145 | JGI IMG/M metagenome (GOLD analysis project Ga0209253, IMG submission 187145) | Freshwater lake sediment microbial communities from the University of Notre Dame, USA, for methane emissions studies - BRP12 BR (SPAdes)... | ecosystem: Environmental > Aquatic >...
AAGCACCAGACCATACACAGACAATTGAACTTCCATTTTCTTCAACACACAGACGGAGCTAAAGAATAATATCTGCAAAATGTAACGTAGAATCATGAATTGTGCAGATTGGAAGCCAACATTTCTACAAACGGAGTGTTGAAGATGAAGGGCATAGTTGTTTATGACACCTCCTATGGAAACACTAAGAAAATCGCAGAGACAGTCGCAGAGACACTAAAAGAGTGTGGAATGGAAGTTGACATCTTCGACGTAAAAGACGTAAAGAAGTTAAGCGCGAAGGACTACGATTTCCTGGTTCTCGGTTCTCCGACCAAATTTGGCACAATGAGCTTTGCAGTCAGATTCTTTTTGGGTAAGGTGAAGAGTGGGGAATGGATGAACAGGCCTTTCACAGCCTTCGACACTGAAAATCCTGAGAACATGGAAAAGAAAGAATATAGTGCAGCCGAAAAGATTGCTGAAAGGCTTAGAGATAAGAGGATGAATCAACTGTTGTCAGTTCTGAAAGCTGCTGTATTGGGGCAGAAGGACCGCTAAAGGAAGGAGAAATCGAGCGGACAAAAGACTATGCAAGAGAACTCGTCACTAAATTGAAGGAAGAAAAAGTCTGAAGAACATTTTTTGTTGGGTCATTAAAGCCACAAAGCGTCAGAAGCGCTTTCTGACGCAGCCTATTCTAAGGGTCTAATGTGTGTGCGCGCACCCGAAGATACACACAATTTCACCTTGGCCCAATCCAAAGGTTCGAATCCCTGTGACAACCATGCATAGATTGCCTATTGGCTCAAAGAAGCAGTTTTATTTTCTTTTTGCGTTTCAGGAGCGCGAACGATCGGACCGTAAGCCTCATACCTCTTGGACCGGTTAGACCTAAACATTGAGTGCCGAATGAAGAATAGTGATTATGTAATACACATAACGACCAAACGTGGACGAAAGTGGAGATACCTCAAAGAGGGTAGCGACTGGACCCAAACCGCTCCAACTGGAACAGTCAGACGGCTCAGTGCCGAGCAGTTGTTGTCACATCTCTTACCACCGCTTGCAGCAGACCAGCCTTGGCTCAGTGTAAGGGTGGTCAGAAAGGAGTGGCCTAGCCTACGGATTCTAGAAAAGAAAAGGAACAGCGAAGCGAATACATCTCATAGAACAATTAGAATGTGACCTACTGCGACCTACTGCTCACTCTTTGAGAAGCGGTTTTGAACCTGAATTGTGTGTGTATCTTCACCATCAGCCAGAAGAGTTATGTCCGTAGACATAGGTATTGCACGGTCAAAACGGATTTGAGAAATTCCAGATGGCTAACGCGCCGCTAGTCAGTACCTTCATAGCTGTTGGCCTACTTCCCGTCGCGTTCTTGTTCCTGCATGCTTTCCTGAGTGGTTTGAAGAAGTGGAGATTTCATCCTCTTACGGGAACGCTGGCAATAGTCTGGGATCTTGGCATGTCTATTGGATACATGATGTACAGATCGCTTGGTGGCAGAGTTGAAGGCAGTTCTCTTGAGTTGACAAGTACTATGCTTACCTATTTCACAATTCATGGACTTGTCGCATTTATAGTCATCATGTTAGAATTAGGAGTCATTGTCACAGGATTGTTGCAGTGGAGACAAAACAAGACTCTGGCATGGCATAGAAGATTGGCGAAACCACTATTCGCCCTCTGGTGGTTTGCATTCATCACTGGAGAAACATTCTATATTATCATGTACGTGAAATAGATCGTGCATTCAACAGCTAACGGTTCATGGTGTGGTCGCCCGCAACAAATTGACTCATACTCGTGGTCAGAATAACTGAATGAATTTGTCGGGTTCTGATGGGCTGAGTAGGAATCGTCTGCCTTTTTCGTCTTTAACGAGGACGAGGTTGTTCCTATTGGTGGCATGCATGCAAACTCTTCCAAGACCCCTAAAACTGAAGTACCCGTAATAGCCGTAGAGACCTCCGCTACCGAAGAGTCTGATTCCCCACCATGTCCATCTCCATAGCTCAGGTTTCTGAGCGGCAGTGATTTGAAAGTCACCTATCAACCGCTTAACGACGATCTTGTTATCAGTAACCGTGTACGCCCGTGGAGCCCACAAATAGGGAGATCCAAGGACAGCGCTGTAGAGCACCAACATTCCAACCAGAATTGAGAGATTGCCCGCAACAAAACCGAAAACAATCATGACAAAGATCATAACAGCAAAGACGCAGATAGTCACTCCCTTAACCAAGTTGTCCCAGGGCGCTGCAAAACAGACCCGTTCCATCTCTCGTCACCGAAACATAATGGAAGAGCGAAGTTCAAACCTTTTTGTTTTTCTTTCACTCAAGATAGACGGATCGGAGGATTCCCACATAATTGGAAATAGTATTTTGAATCTGATTTCTTTAACAAAACGAGGAAAAGGAGCAGGAGAAATCCTGACCTTACCTTTCAACTGGTTTGATGGCCTTCCTCAGAAGCTCTCTTGTCTCTGCATTGTCTTTGTAGCCGTGACTCTGAACCGTATGTTTCGCAGATATGTCCAAGATCTGATCTAGCTCTTTCTTGGTAAAGTCGCCCTCATACCAGCGTAAACCGGCGCCGCATTCAGGTGGGCACGCTCACTCCATCATCTTCTTTTTTTCCAAACGTCGTCACCTTCACGTCTGCCCTTTGAAATTACATGCTGGCTTGCGTGGTTATGAACAATGGCTAGTCACAGATGTTACTGACAAACAATTGAGAAATGACAGCTTTTCCGCTCCCACAACCTTGACTGGCGACGATCCACAACTATTCAGGTCGTTTGAACAAGACTGTCAAGTTGCGAGGGAGGCTATCATAGTAGTCAGTTAGGCTTAGCTTCTCCAGTTTTCTCAATGTCATAACCGGTAGCTCATCACGTGGCACACCATTCAAGACTAGTTTAGTTTCCTCTTCAGAGAATTGTTCTTTTTCTCCGATCCACTCTATGAAGTTCCTGTTGATCGGACAAGCTCTTTGACAGTGCATGCATCCTACTATGCAGTTGTGCCAAGCAGATTTCATCCAGTCGGGAAACGGAATGTCACCCTTTTTCTCGTTATGATACACAATACATCGCTCGGCATGCAGAAGAAAGCGGTCAGAAGAGATGGCGCCAGTGGGACAGGCTTTTCCACAGAGCTGGCATTTCTCGCAGGCTTTCATCATTGATGCTTCCTGCCAAGTATCCTTCTCACAAGGCAGATCGGAATAAACAGCGACAAGCTGGAGAAAGCTTCCCATCCCAGAGACATAGCAGATGTTGTTTCTTCCATACTGGCCCAGACCGCTCTGCACTGCTAACAGTTTCAGAGGCAAAGCAGTAGTCGCTAACCTGTATCCTTCCTTCGAAAGAAATTCTGCTAGGAGATCCTCAACTTGTCTCCTTGTTTCACTGTATGGAGTGTATGTTGGAGGAAGAATGAGTGGTCGCCTCTGTTCTTTCCACGTAAAAATGGCTTGAGTTTGGGGTCTGGGGACAGCGACAACGATTAGAGACCGAGCTTCTGGCAATCCTCTGGGAATTCCAAAATTGATCCAACCAAGACGTTCTTGATAGAAGTCTTTGTCAAACAGGTTCTGTCGGTGACGTCTTTCTATCTCTTGTTGTAGGGATGGAATGTGATCGATTGAAACTACTTGTGCTTGAAAGCCACGTTTTGTCATCTGAACAAACAGTTCATGAACAGAAGCATTCATACCAAACGACACCAAACCACTATTGGGTTCGACTTTTTTCAGTTTGGTCAGGATTCAGCATGACGAATCATGCATCAAATCCATGCCATAATGTATGCCGAAGGATAGCCTCTCAAATCCATTCCACAGTTGGGGCAGAAGTTTCCTTCCGACCAGTTGCCACAGCGTGGACAGAGCCTCAAGGTACCCTTTACAGCCATCGTCTTCATCCGGCTTATATGTCTACAGACTTTCTATTTCTTGTGGGTTGAGTTTTGCGAGTCAGCGACCGTGTGGGATGCAAGAGTTTTCCATGTACCGATGTGAAACATGACTGCTATGCTATTCCAAACGTCGTTGTGAACGCCAACAACATTTCTATCGTAATGATCTCAGAGTCCGCACCAGCTGATCCTAACGATTACTACTACGCAAGTGGAGACCCATTGTTTCAGAAGACGACCGTTCAAGCGTTCAGAGACGCTGGTGTTAACGTGTCTTCAATAATGGATCTTGTGAAGAAGGGCGTCTATTTTACGACGGCCGTCAAATGCGGAAAAACTGCGTATGGTATAGAGTCGAGTACAATCAGAGAATGCTCAGCCATTTTGGAGAATGAACTTGCACTCTTTCCAGATGCTATGGTGCTCATGCTCATGGGAGATGTAGCTATGAAAGCTATCAATTACATCGCAAAGAGAGCTGGTGAAGAAAGAGTGATCCCATCCGGTCCCACTTACAAGATCCGAAAACAAGAGTATCATTTTCGAGGAAAGAGAGTCTTTCCATCTTACCTTCAAGCAGGCCCCAGCTACTTTATCGAGAAAAGCAAAAGGAGAATGATCGCGGAAGACATCACAGCAGCGACAAGTCTTGTGAAGTGGGAAACACCGCGCCACAAGATAGATTTACAGTAGAGTTTCAAGTAGGTGTGTGGATCGACAGATGCACTTTATTCTCTTTTATGATGTTGTCGATGGCTTCGTCGACAAGCGCGTACAGTATCGTAGTCTTCATCTAGATCACGTTCGCAAAGCCTACGAACGGGGAGAACTCGTGCTCGGCGGTGCTCTCGCAGAACCTGTTGACGGCGCAGTTCTTGTTTTCAATGTGTTATCTCGTGAGACTGTGGAGCGCTTCGCGGAAACTGACCCGTACGTCATCAATGGGTTAGTTACACAATGGCGAGTGCGCAAATGGATGACCGTCATAGGCGAAGGATCTACACCACCACAAATGTTGCAGGAAGATGAGGTAAACCGATATTGAACCGACAACTATCTGACAGTTTCTCCAGACTGTCGACACCTCTTATCGCTGATGCGTGTGTTCGACGGGGGATTCCACTTCGTATTGCGCCACCAAGTATCCGACCGGTTCTATCCAAACATCGTGTTGCAGGGGGCGTGTTACCAGTTCGGCACTACGGGAGTGTTGACATATTCCTGGAGGCGATTGGAGCGGCTGAACCTGGCGACATCTTAGTTATTGATAATGGAGGGAGAATGGATGAGGCATGTATTGGGGATCTCACAGTTCTCGAAGTTCAAGCTTTTGGTCTTGGTGGAATCGTCGTCTGGGGGATGCACCGAGACGCTGAGGAACTCATGCAAATCGATCTTCCAGTATTCAGCTACGGAACGTACGCCGCTGGGCCAGTAAGGCTAGACCCACGCGATCCAGACGCCCTTTCTTCCGCTCGAATAGGAGACTTTCTGGTGAGCAAAGAAGATGTCGTCTTTGGTGACTTGGACGGAGTGATCTTCGTTCACAACGAAAAAGTCATGGATCTGATTGATTTGGCGTCTTCTATCATGGAGAAGGAGCGAGAACAAGCCAAAGCGGTGCGATCTGGTAGCACTCTACGAGACCAGTTTAGATTCGAAGAGTATCTGACTCGACGATCCGCAGATCCAGATTACACGTTCCGAAAGCATCTGCGAGCTCTAGGCAGGGTGGTCGAAGAATAGTTGCAGACTGTTTCATCAAACATAAGATCTAAATCGACAGAGGAATCCGTCATAGTTGAATCTGCATTTCCATAGTTCATGAATCCATATCGAAGGATCGTTCCAAAATTGGTCTCAATAACGGAGTTGGCGGCTATCCTTTCTGCGATAGGCGTACTTACTGGAACAGTCTTCGTTCTCTTTCAGCTTAGACACATGGAGATGCATAGAAATGTCGAGATCTCTATGAAACTATTCGAGTGGGCGGAGAGTGATAGACTCCGTAAGGCTTTCAGATGGGTCGAGGATGAATTCCAATTTGGGGACTATGAGAAGTATAAGACACAAGAAGAGACTAGTTCTGAAGTGGGCGACTATCCGTACGAGGTCACCGCATTCTTTGAACAGGTAGGTTTCCTAGTCGCAAGAAAGTTTGTAGACCTTGACGTCATAGATGACCGTATCGCCCCTTACATAGTCTCAAATTGGAAGAAGCTGGAACCTTGGATCTTGGCCCTAAGAAAAGAGAAAGGTGACCAAACTTTCGGAGAACACTTCCAGAAACTCTACGAAAGAACCACTGAATACATGAGAAAACGTTGAGTTGATGAAGCAGCTCGGGATATTGGATCTTGCCATTATGCGAAAAATAGGGTGGAACGCTCATGAGTAAGGCTGAAAAGGACGAGTCGAAAAGGAAAGAAAAAGATGCTTTTAGCGATGCAATAGAACGTAAAGATGAAGCCATCGTACTTTTCTACGCTTCTTGGTGTCCATTTTCTCAAAGATTCCTGCCCATCTTTGAAGAGTACACGAGAAGCAACCCGCGAGAATGCATTAGTGTAATAATCGATGAGAAGCCTGAATTGTGCGAAGAATACTCTATTGAATACTATCCTACGGTTCTTCTATTCAAGAAAGGAAAAGTGATGAAGCGCCTTGATGCAGAACCTGGAATTGGTTTGACCGAAAAGCAACTAAAAGAGCTTACCAAGAATCCGTAGGTACCCTTGCTTTATTTTGCCCGTTATGCAAAGCAAGCCTGCAATTGGCAGGCTATTTCAGTGATTCGTCGCCGTCATCAAAACCTTCGTCTATGTGCGAGCCGTCACAGAACGGCTTATTTTTGGACTTTCCACACCGACACAATGTGACGCGATTGCGAACTTCGTAAGTGTTTCCATCGGATGATTGGACTGGTACGCCACCCTTAAGCCATATTGGGCCACTCACTCTGTTCTGGGGGTCCTCAACCAAACTTATTGACTTTTCAAACTCTTGTTCAATTACCCGTCTAGTCTTCTTGTCCCACTGAACTAGCCTTCCTGAAGGGCAGTTGCACGCTTCTTCAATGGCCAATTCTCTGGCCTTTGGGTTATCAGAATTATCGGTGAGCTCCCATGTTCCTCCGCCCCTGTGGCAAAATCTTGCAGAAGAACACAAGGCAGATGCATCCTTTAGTCTCAATGTCGGTCCTTCCATAACCTGTGCCTGCTTCTCAAATGGTTCCTTGCTTGCGGTTTCAGTGCCATCGAACCCGACTTTTGCATGCGTGCCATCACAGAACGGTTTGTTTTTCGATTGACCGCAACGACAGAGTGCGCATGGTTGACTAGGAGGTATTCTTTTGCCTTTAACCCACTTTTCAGGTTCCCCTTCTTTTCCGATTGCTATGATCTGCTTATCTATTGGCAAGGTTCCTGAAATCAGATAGGGGCCATCTTTTGTGATTATTATCTTGGCATCTTTTGTCATGGATATACCCCTCCTGTCTGGTTACAAAACGCATGACAAAACGTTTTCTGTCTACTTAGTCACAAACCTCTGGGTGAGTCTATGGACAGCACCACATGCAATGCGTTCTTTTCATGTATCATATTGGTCGGACAAGATCTAATAGTTCATCCTTCGTCAACGGAAGCCTCTCAACGGTATCAAGAATTATCTTGCCTGAGATCTCTCGTTTTTTCTCGATCAATCTGTCAATCTTCTCCTCCAAAGTTTCTTTGCAGATGATCTTGTGAACGTAGACAGTTCTCGTCTGACCTATTCGATGGGCTCTATCCGTAGCTTGATCTTCAACAGCTGGGTTCCACCATCTATCAAAGTGTATTACGTGATTTGCTGCGGCAAGATTAACCCCGTAACCCGTGGCTCTCACGCTGAGCAGCGCAACCAAGGCATCTCCATTGTTGAAGCTATCAATTAGATTCTGTCTCTTCTTCGTTGGAGTTGATCCATCAATTCGTATGTGATCGATGGACTCGCCTTTTAGCCATTCCTCCAACAAATCCAGTACACGCAGGTATTGGCTGAAGACTAAGACGCCTTCTCCGGATTCTACTATCTCAACGAGCTTCTTTGTTGTAAAGTCGAATTTTTCACTTCTTCCAAGTAGTGGCTTATTCCGGTTGTTTATCAGTGCAGGATGATCGCACAACATTTTCAATTTTGGCAGTACTTGAAGAACGGTGGGTCTTTCTTCTTCTTCTCCTGCTTCGTATCTTCTTATGTGACTTGACGCTCTTTCAACTATCTGACCGTATAGAGATCTTTGCTCTTCCGTGAGGTGACAATAGCATCGTATGTCTGTCTTGTCGGGCAGCTCAGGGGCCACCTGTCCCTTGAGCCGTCTTAGTGTTAATGGTCTGATCTTTCTGGTAAGTTCGTCTCTACGGGTTCTGTCGCCCTTCACGATAGGTGTGTCAAACTTCTTCACGAAGAGGTGATAGGAGGAGCCCAGGTAGTCTCTGGTGAGAAAATCGAATATCGGCCATAGCTCGGCAGGTCTGTTCTCTATGGGGGTTCCACTCAATACCAGTTTGTGAGCAGAACATAGCATTCTAGCAGATCGAGACCTCTGCGTGTAGGGATTCTTTATCATATTCCCCTCGTCCAAAACGACAAAGAAGAATGGTGTTGGCTTGATCTCGTCTATATCATTCGCTAACGTATCGTAGGTAGTGATGTGAATTGTGGGGCGGGTGGAAATGAACGTCTTCTTGTTTCTGTTTGTGCCAATGTATTCTGATATTGGAATCTGTGGATAGACTTTTTCAAGTTCTCGATGCCAATGTCTTATGAGTGATTTGGGACATATGACTAGACTCTGTCTTGCATCATTAGATTTTTCATAAGCAAGTCTAATCGCGATGGCTGTTTGAATGGTTTTTCCAAGGCCCATATCATCGGCCAGTATCCCGTTGAGATTGAACTCGGAGAGCCAAGTTAGCCAATGAATTCCTTGTCTCTGATATGGTTTGAGCACTATCTCTGATTTCTGCAGATCATTTTCTGCACTCTCGGACAATCTGAAATGTGGGTCTAATCTGAACTCGGTCACATTCTCAAGGAAGCCCCAAAGCTTAGGGGATATGCTTCTGAAGCCTCCAGTTTCTTTGACTTGAAGCTTCATACCATCTCTTGATCGAATGATGCCTAGAGATCGAATCTGTTCTCTCAGTCTCGCGACAGCAGCTTTGTCTATCTTCACCCAGACAAGTTTGCCATCTTCAACGTGGACGAATTCTGTTTTTTCCCCTGCTGCAAAAAGATCTGCAGGAAGTCTGTAATTGCCGACTTTGTATTCAACGTTGAATTCAAGCCAGCCCTCTTTCCCAGGACCCAACTGAACATAGGGTACCAAAGGTTCTTTCTCAATCGCTAATCCAAGCAATTGCGGCTTGAAGTACTTCTGAAGAACGGGAAAGTCCTTTTCGAAAAACCTGGATGCGTCATCGTTTGCTACCCTCCTCTTGCCCGATTCTAGATAGTCTCTGATCATCCAGTTCATGATTCTGGGACGTCGGTAAAGTCGACCTGCAAATTGAACAAGGAACTTGTCATGTGTCGAAGTAAACTCACGCAGGAAAACGATGCGGTCGAACCCAGGCACTTCGTATCCAGTCTTCACACAGATACCTGTGCTTGGAGCATACGATATTTCTGCTCTTCGTTTGAGCGGAGTTCTGGACCGTGGGAGAACCTCAGGAAAGTATTTTCCTACTCCCTGCCCTGCAAGTTTCATGCCTGCCTCAACGAGATTGTAGAATTCTTTCTCAAACTCGCGTAGCGTCTTCTTGCCCAAGTTCACAATTAGGGGAGTTCTCTTCGCATCATCATAACTTCCACATCTAGGACAATACTTTGAACCATCGGAAAACGTCGACCCACATTGTCTACACGATCGCATGTCCGGTTTATCCCAATCACGTTCAATCAAGCGTAGTTGTGCAGATCGACTTGTTGAACGATTCACGTCCAGTCGTTGTCGCCTGCCTTATTGATATGCTGGACATGAAGAAGTCAATACTATCTGTTTTCGTGCTCAGTGCTTCCTGGAATAGATGACTACGATTGCATCAGGTTCCAGCTACATTTCTAAGCCTAGAAAGAAGTCTTACTTGTAACTAAGCTTGAAGTGTTCTTCCATGATGTGATGATATTGGTCTGGCGGCATGAGAGAATAAAAGGCTCTTTCGACCACTTCGCTTAGTGCTGGGTGAATGTGCATGCCTCGGATGATCGGTTCTGCACTTTGCTCATGAGTGTACATCAGGTCTATGATCTCTTGGATTAAGACAGAAGCCTGTGGTCCTATGATGTGTGCTCCCAAGATTTTCAATGTGCCCTGTTCAACGATGACCTTAACGAAATAGTCTTTTGCGTTCATAGCTTGGCCTTTGGCAGTGTCCTGGTATCTCTGGATGCCAATTAGCACCTTGTCCTTTCCGAACTTTTCAATTGCTTCTTTCTCCCTCATCCCGACGCTTGAGATTTCAGGATAAGTGAATACGGCGTGTGGTACAGCATGGTAGTCTGCCTTCACGTTTCTTCTCAATACTGCGTTGTAGTATACGATCTTTGACTCGTAGTTTGCCACATGCTTGAATGGATATATTCCGTCGGCATCGCCCAGAGCCCAAATGTTCGGCTGTGATGTTTCTAGATATTCATTCACAATGATCCACCCGTTTGCGTCTGTTCTTATCCCAGCTTCTTCTGGGTGAAGAATGTCAGTATTCGGTCCTCTCCCAGTGGCGATCATTATCTCGTCCGCTGTTACCATGGTCGTTCTTCCGGTGGCCCTGTCAAAAGTTGTGAGGCTTTTCTCGCCTGAAGGTGTCTTCGCTGTTTCACGAACTTCGTGGTTCGTCAAGATTGTCAACTTTTCTCGCAGTTCTCTTTGGGCCAGCGCTGAGACTTCTGGCTCCTCTTCTGGAATGAACTGTAGATTTCTTCCAATGATAGTGACCTTTGATTTCATAGCTGAAAAGAAATGGCCGTACTCTGCAGCTATGTATCCGCCTCCCACTATCGCGATGCTTTTGGGTAGCCTGCTTATTTTCAGAATGGTGTCACTTGTATGATACTCTGTCTTGTCTAGTCCCTTTATGGGCGGTACTATCGGCTTTGACCCAGTGCACAGAAAGATCATTTTTGACCTTATGGTCTCGTTGCCAACCAGGAGCGTGTATGGAGCGATAAATTCAGCCGCGGCTTGATAGTAGTCTATGTTTTTGGAGCGCGAAAGTCCCTCAATTATGACGTTTATCTCAGGGTAGACAAGACTCCTCATTCTCTCCATAATCTTTTGAAAATCTATGGTTCTTATGTCAGTATCAATGCCAAATTCTGGCGCTCTTTCTATTGTTCGGATCAATTCAGCGGGGTAGGTCAGGATCTTTGATGGTATGCAACCTCTTGTTAGACAGATTCCGCCCGGTTCATCCTTGTCTATGACCGCCACGTGGATCTGCGGACTCTCTCGAATCATGATATCTACAATGCCCATCGCAGAACCTGTCCCGATTGAGATCAAATCGTACTCCTTCACTGCAACTCCACCCAGCTTACATGTCGCACATGTTCAGTATTTTTCTCCCGTATTTTTCTCTGCTGGCATCATAAGTCTTTAAAGTGCATCGCAGCTTCAAACCCAATCTCTTGGTTAAGTTCATGTTGAGGAGGCACAAAAAGCGTGACTGTTTCAAATGTCAGATATGTTCACACGAACATCGTTGCGAAAGACTGGAAACGTCTTGCAAAGTTCTACATTGAAGTATTTGGGTGCAAACTAGTTCCGCCTGAGCGTGATCTCTCAGGTCAATGGCTGGATGACGTGACAAGCATAAGATCTGTCCATATTCATGGTGCACACTTGCGTGCTCCGGGTTACGGTAACACTGGTCCAACGATCGAGATTTTTCAGTACGATGTTGAGACCGAAAAGCCCAGAACTGCTGTCAATCGTCCCGGTTTTGGTCACATTGCGTTTGCAGTTGATGATGTGGATCTAGCGCGTGAAGCAGTGATTGCAGCAGGTGGTAGCGATGTTGGAAAGATTGTTACTGCGGAGATCGATTATGCAGGTAAGGCTCGAATCGTATATGTTACTGATCCCGAGGGCAACGTCATCGAACTTCAACATTGGTTTCGCTGAGTATGCAAGAAGACAGAACCCTACCACAGGTTGGACACTCTATGCATCAAGACTTCATGTCCATTAGACAGACTTTTGCGTGTCCTTCCACCTTCACTTTTGGATATACTTTCTTGACTATCCCCTTCTCATCTATCAAGAAGGTGGTTCGTTCTGTGCTCATCATCTCGCGACCATAGAGGCTTTTCTTTTTCCAAACCTCATAGAGTCTTAAGACTTTGGCTTCAGGATCGCTAAGTAATGTAAAAGGTAGCCCATACTTTTCCTTGAATTTCTTGTGGGATTCAACACTGTCTTTGCTCACGCCGACTATTACAGCGTTCTCGTTCTCCAACTGTTTTGTTGTGTCCCTAAACTCAGCAGCTTCACGAGTACAACCAGGAGTGTCGTCTTTTGGATAGAAATAAAGAACTACTTTCTTACCTTGATAATCTTTGAGTGACACTTCACGTCCATCATCTGCCTGCAAAGTAAAGTCCGGAGCCTTATCTCCCTCTTTGACCAAACATATTCACCACATACTGGTTTCGTTATCCCCTAACTTAAGAGATGCGTCCGGACCTAAGTTTGATGAAGAACTAGAATGATGCCAGTCATCTCCCATATCGCACCTAGCGCCAGAAGAATGACCACGATCACATAGATTCTGGCAGCATCCTTCCAGGCTATCTTGAAAGCTGCCCATCTACTTTCTACTCCATATCTTGATGGCATAATTGGAGCTAGTGCAATGTGAATTCCTGCTGCACCTGAGAAGACGTAGGCGCCTAGCTCCAAGATCATTGTTCCAGCACCGAGCACAAACCCCGCCACAGATGAGGCG
>Ga0209253_10003998_pt1 | contig 12897 bp, 16 predicted proteins | sample FrelakmetBRP12BR_FD_187145 | JGI IMG/M metagenome (GOLD analysis project Ga0209253, IMG submission 187145) | Freshwater lake sediment microbial communities from the University of Notre Dame, USA, for methane emissions studies - BRP12 BR (SPAdes)... | ecosystem: Environmental > Aquatic >...
ATGATGAAGGAGTCGAGTTCTTGTTCGTCTCTGAAGATGATGTTCGTGGGGAGTGACTCGTAGACTCTGTGCCAAACGTACATTGGGATGTTTACGCCGTCCGCGCTGATGTCTTCGATGAGGTGGTCTTTCATGAGCGGGTCGATTTTGCCGTAGCCGAAGAAGTCGCGGATAACGTAGTAAGTGAATTTATCTATGGATTCTGACGGGACTTTGATGTGGTATTTCTTGATGGTTTTCTTCGTTTGTTCCTTCAAGTAGTTTTCGGCTTTCTCTTTTGTTTCTATTTCTTTGAGGTCGACGTCGATTTCATCCATAAGTAATTTCTTAATTTCCTTGAGCTGCTTTTCCTCGTCTGCCTGGAGAGTTGGTTCTATTATTTCGTAGCGGGTCTTTTGAGTGTCTGGGTCGTTGATTATAGCTGCGTAGACATATGGTTCTTGAATGGGATAGGCTTCTTTGAATGATGCGGGTCTACGGGTTTCGGGTTTGATTGTGATGGTCGTGGCTGGTTTTTCTTCGGTTTGGGCCATTCTCGTGTTTATTTCCTTTATTGTTGGCACTGTCCCTCGTCGTTCAGACTGTGTTGTGTTCTGCAAGAATATATGACGTAACAAGTCTTAATAAGGCCTATGCATGTTAAATCCTTAGCAAATCGCAGCCTCGAAACTCGCAATAGCGCCTACTTGTCAAGTTTCTGGGTGCAATCGTTGGAAACCACGAGCTTGAGCAGTAGTTCCTCGGGCTGTCCTTGATTGTCTTGCGAAGCGTGAAATCAGTTGACTTTTCCACTTCAAGCAGAAGAAGAGCCGTTCCGTTCGTCAGAACACTTACAGACTGTCTTGCCAGAGCTATCATCCTACCATCGGTTGGAGCCCGTTCAACAGCGATAGGTGATGTCACTCTATTTCAGCACCTCTTTCGTGATGACGGCCATAACCAAAAATGAAATGAAAGATCAGTCATCATGCTTCCGAAGCAATTGATTCTGCGACAGTCTTGGCCCATATTTTGAGAGTAGTGTACAGTCCTTTCTTCCTGCGGGTCAGTCCGGTTGGTTGGGCGAGAAGTATGCTGGAAACACACTTTTGGGAAATTGGCTAGCCGGTGCTGGCCTTACAGTGTCTACTAAATGGTTGCAGCTGGAAATATCCACGCATCACATTTTCACCTGATGTGTTTATGGGGCAACATATGTACGTTCTGTAGGAACGCAAATTTAAAATCTGTTTGAAAATAGAGCGTCTGTCTATTCGGGGGAGCTGCGATCGGGGGTAGTCTGGTGGTCGTTGGCGGAGTTGACAGGGCTGAGGATGAAAAGAGGTCTGAGAGAAAGCGAGAAGTGCCAAGCCTCTTTGGTGGAAGAGGCAAGAAGCCGGGAGTTAGTTTCTGTCCGAAATGCGGTTCGACTAACCTTTTTTGGGCTTCAGGTCTGCCACAGTTATGGTCTGTGTGGGAGTGCAGAAACTGTGGGTATCGTGGAGCATTCATGTTGAGAGATGGCAAGCTAGCTGAGAGAATAGCAGAGGATTACAGGAGAAAGACAAACAAGAAGTGGGCACGCGTACGAACCTGAGCTCCGTGGGGCATCATCCTGTCAGGAACCTGCCGTTCTTGTAGAACATCTTGCCGTCTGCATAGATTTCCCCGCCTTTATTCATGTCTTTCAGGATGTCCCAATGGATGGCCGATTTGTTCAGACCTCCTGTTTCCGGGTAGGAATTTCCCAGAGCCATGTGTATGGTGCCCCCCATTTTTTCGTCGAAAAGCATCTCCTTAGTGAACTGTGTTATGCCGTAGTTTGTTCCAACGGCGACTTCGCCGATGCGGTTTGCGCCTTCAATCTTCAGTATCTCTCGGAGTAGTTCGTCTCCTTTGGCAGCTGAGGCTTTAGTGACTTTGCCTCTCTTGAAGGTGAGTGTGATGTCTTCAACTTCTTTTCCAGAGTATATTCCTGGGTAGGTGAATCTTATCGTGCCGTTGAGCGAGTTTTCAACTGGACCAGTAAACACTTCGCCGTCGGGCATGTTTAGTTTTCCGCAGGAGTTCAGCCATCTTCTGCCTTTGACGCTGAAGTTCAATTCTGTGTCTTCACCTACTATCCGAATTCGGTTGGTCTTGTTCAAGAGGTTGCAGGTCTTTTCATGTTGTTTCTGGATTTTCTTCCATTCGAACTCGGGGTCTTTCTTGTCAAGCAGGCAACTATTGTAGACGAAATCTTCGTATTCTTCGAGGGGCATTGCGGCTTCTTGTGCTTGAGCACTGATTGGGTAGGGCAGAACTGTCCATCTGAGTTTTCCTTCTGTATAGCGTTTGTCGAAGATTTCCCTGATCTCTTTCTGGGAGGCGTTGTGCTTCCTTATTTTTGCAGAGTCTATGGTTGTTAATCGCTTAGGGTTTGGGTCGCACGCTACTCTTATCATCACATCCGCGTTTTCCACGAGGAACTTCGAGAAAGGCGAGACAAATTCCAGCTGGGGCTCTTTTGCATATTTGTAGAAAGTGTAGTCGAAATCAGTATTCGGTAAGAACAGCGGATAGGCGCCGCGTAGCAAGCATTCTTTGTACAGCGCGTCAATCAACGGCAAGGCAAACGTGCTTCCTCGCATCAGCACGTGCTCTTTTGGTTTGACGTTTACGCTGTAGTGAGTGCAGAGTTTCGCGAGTTTCTCAACTCTAGAGTCAACCATCTAGGCCACCAGTGGAGAAAACATAGTCACCAAATAGCTTGCCGCAGTTATTATGCCTTGTTCATTCTTCGCGCATGTTCTATTCTAGTGTTGCGTGTCTGCGTTTCATGTCTGCTTCTGTGCTTCCTAGGCGGTGCATGAGCTCGACGATCAGGCTGTCTAGAAATACCATGCTGTTGATTTCGAATATGCTTCCGAGGGGGGTTAGGGGTTCGCCTACACCCATTATTTGTCTTGTGAGATAGTCTTTCTCTTTCGGTGTTCCTGCTTTGGTGCGACCTTTGACTTCTACGACTAGGTCAGCAAGCTTGCCCAAAGGGGACTCTGGAAAGCTTGTGATTGCGATGACTCTGGCTCCGATATCTCTGGCGGCGGCGCTGGCGGTCAGGACCATTTTTGTGGTTCCAGTGCCGCTGATGGCTATGAGGAGGTCTCCCTTTTCTGCTGCGGGAGTGATGGTTTCGCCCAGAAAGTATACGTTGAAACCCAGGTTCATGAGTCTGAGAGCGAAGGCTCTGGCGACGAATCCGCTTCGGCCCATGCCCACCGTGAAGATTTTCTGGCCTTTTGACCCGAGCAGACTTTTGAGGAGTTTTTCAACGGATTTCATGTCGAGTTCTTCAATCGACATTTTTATGCATGCAGTGATTTCTTCTGCGGCCGCCATTAGCCATTTCAACGGTTTCTATCTCCCCGAGTGACCCTTTACAGAAGTGTGATTGTTAAAAGTTTTGCGGTATGAGTCCAAGATGCCAGAATATCATGGAGCATGGGAACTGGCACGTATAGGCGAATGTAGATTGCTGCTGCAAGGATGGTTGCTGTGATAGCGATCAAAGCGAAGTCGCCTTTGCGCATCTTGAGCGCGTAAAGATTTGTGCGTTTTTTGGTTGCTCCCCAAGCGCGGGACTCCATGGCTTCGGCCAGTTCGAGGCTTCTGCGGATAGCGCTCACGATGAGCGGTATGAGGATGGGGATGTAGTTTCTGATTCTTTTCATGAAGTTGCCTTTCTCAAGCTCCAGACCCCGAGCCTTTTGAGCATCCATTATCGTCTGCGCTTCCTCTGCCAGGACAGGGACAAAGCGGACGGCTGTTGTGAAGGCGAAGACGAACTCGTAAGGTACACGGGTTTGTTCCAGGGCCAGGCCCAGATGGTCTGGTGACGTGGTCAGGAAGAAAACAGAGAAAGATTCTACGAGTACGACGAAACGCAAGGTCAGTCCTATCGTAGTTTCAACGTCATAGGGCAAGATCGTGTAGCCTGCGCCAATGAACTTGAAGATGAAGTTGGTGAAGAAAATGAGCGCTGCCAGGTAGCCGGCTCCGCGCAATGAGCGGACCCATTCGCGTTGGACGCGGGCGAGGAGGACGAAGGGGACTTGGAGAAAGAACAGCACGATGAGTGGAATGAGTTCGGAGTAGAGTATGGCGATGACGAAGATGACGCAGACGTAGATGAATTTGATGCGGGGGTCTAGGTTGTGAATTGGTGAGTAGACTTTGCGGAACTTTAGGCCGCTGAAGACGCTCATCTGCCACGTTTCTCCAGTATGTTTTGCAGGATTCTTGCTGCTTCGTAGACATCGATGATGTCTTTCTGAAGGTTCAGGCCTGGCAGTTCAAGGAAGATTTGGGCGATCTGGGGCGGAACGATGGAAGCTTGTGTGAGGATTTCGGGGTCGGTGAGAATTCTTGTCGCTATGCCGTCTGCTATGACTTTGCCCTCGCGCATTAGCAGTACTCGCGGGTTGCATTCGGCCACGAATTCGACGTCATGCGTGACGGCAATGATGGTTTTCTGCTGAGTGCGCATCTGCATGATGAATTGGCGGAGTTTTTCTTTCTGTTCGTAGTCTTGGCCGATTGTCGGTTCGTCAAGAATGAGAGTTTTTGGGTCCCACGCGAGTATGGAGGCGAGTGCGACGCGTTTTCTTTCTCCACCGCTGAGCATGAAGGGTGACGTTTTCCTGTACTGTGTGAGGTTGAGTAGGTTGAGCGCCCATGTTATGCGTTTTTCGATGACTTCCGTTTCGTATCCGAAGTTTTTGAGTGCAAAAGCAATTTCATCTTCAACTGTTTCGCTGAATAGTTGGCTGTCGGGGTTTTGGAACACGAAGCCCACGTCTTTCGAAAGCTCTGCTATGCTTCTTTTGGTTGTGTCGACCCCGTCGATGAGCACTTGGCCTTTCGCGGGCTTGAGGAGTCCGTTGAAATGCTTGACGAGTGTGGTCTTACCTGCGCCGTTTTGGCCCATTATGGCTACGAATTCGCCGTCCTTGATGGTCAATGACACGCCTTTCAGGGCTTCGACGCCGTTCTGGTAGCTGAAGTAGACGTCTTTGACTTCGATCATCGGGTTCGGAGGGCCTCCTTCAAAAGTTTTGCCATGTCTTCAGATGAGAGAGGAACAGTGTCACCGAGTTGTATGCCTTCATGCTTCAAGATCCGGTAGAGATGGGTTGCTTTGGGTATGCCTACTCCGACTAGTCGGGCTTCTTCTGATTGAAGGATCTGGTGTGGGTCGCCGTCGAGCATGACTTTGCCGTTTTCCATGATTATGATGTGGTCTGTGTACTTGGCGGTGAGGTCGAGCCGGTGTTCGACGAGAACAACGGTTATGCCGAGGTTTCTGTTGAGTTCGCGGATGACTTCGAAGATCTTTTTGGCGCTCAAGGGATCTAGGAATGAAGTTGGTTCGTCGAGGACTATTATCCTTGGTTGCATAGCGAGGACTGAGGCGATGGCTACTCGTTGTTGTTGTCCGCCTGAAAGCTCGTGTGGTGGCCTTTCGCGGAGTTCGTAGATTCCTGCGAGTTTGAGTGCCCAGTCAACTTTTTCGCGGATTTCCTTGCGTGGGACGCCGAGGTTTTCCAGCCCGAAGGCCACGTCTTTTTCGACTGAAAGCGCGAAAAGTTGGTTTTCTGGGTTTTGGAAGACCAAGCCCACGTGCTTTGCCAGCTCGTGTATCGGGTTTTCGCTGACTTTCTTGTCTGCGACGATTATGCTGCCTGTCATTTCGCCTTGGTAGAAGTGGGGGATGAGGCCGTTGAAGCATCGGCATATGGTGGTTTTGCCGCATCCGCTGGGGCCTGTTATGAGCGTGAATTCGCCTTGTTCTATTTTTATGGAGACACCGCTGATGGACTGTTTTGTGGCGCCTGGATAAGTGTAGGAGAGGTTGTGTGTTTCTATGATGGCCATGATTGCGGTGCCTGCCCTAGTTCAAGCGGGCGTTCGGCTCATTTAAGAGTAGCTACTTAGTTGTGGTTAGCTTTGCCTTGAAAAGCCACAGGCATCTTTTCAAGCCGATTTCAACATCGCCTACACCGTTCACGCCTGCGGCTGTAGAGTGGCCACCGCCCATACCGTGCAGGTATTCGCCCAGTGGGTTGGCAATGTCTCGGCCTAGGTGCACTTGTGTATGCTTGTAGAAGTCGAGAGAGCTGCGCATGCTGATCTCTATGGCTGCGTTCTTTTCCCCTGCCACAACGCCAACGTGTGCACCCAGTTCGACAAGTGCACGTGCGGCTGAGGCCTGGTAGGCGCTTACATGGGACAGTGCAATTATCCATTGGCCGAGTTTGAAGAGACGTGTTCTTCTGCAGGCTTTCAGCCTGGCTACGCGTTCGGAAAAGTCCATCGGGAGGGACAGTTGTGCGAGGTTTTCCTGTGCGTTGACTCCAGCATCGATGAGTTCGGCGATGTTCTTAAGAGTGGTTGAGCTTGCGAGGATGAAGTGGCGCGTGTCGAAGGCTATGCCGAGGAACAGGGCTTTGGCTTCGTTCGGGCCTGGTTTGAGGTTTGCTTGTCTGTAGAAGTCGTATACGATTTCGCATGTTGATGATGCGGATTCGGCAGTTATACAGATTCTTGCCAGCTGCTCAGTTTCAGGATGGCTTGCGTGATGGTCGATGACTATTATTGGCGCTTTTGCATTTTTGACGCTTGCTGCAAGATTGTCGAGTTGCTGTATTGTGTTTGTGTCGAGCAGAATTATCGCTTGGGCTTTGTCGATGTCGGGTTGGATTTTCACGTCTATGGGCAGATGCTGCATGATGTGCTTTGAAAGACGGCTTACGCCGTTTGCAGCGCCTATCTCGACTTCCAAATGGGGGAATGATTGTTTGACCAAGCTTGAGAAGGCGTAGGCGGAGCAGATAGCGTCTGGGTCAGCGTTATGATGGCACAACAGGGTAACCCGCTTCGCGTCAACGGCTTTGAGGAGGGAGACTATTTCATTGAACGACATGCCAGTTTCCTCAAATAGTGTTTGGCTGAAGCGAACGCAGCCTTGACAGCCTCATCTGCGAGTTCTTTGACATTGAAATCTCTCAAGAAAGTTGACAGTTCCACGTTGACTTCGACTTTCACGGAAACGGGTTTTGTGCCTTCTGCTTCAGCGGTTATGTTGAGAGTGTCTATGTTTTTTGAGGAGACTTTGGACAGAATGTGTTTCCGTGCCGCTTCTTCAGCGTTCAGGCAGAGTTCTTCGATTTGTTTGTCACTCAGTTCTTCTAAACCCAGCTCTTCCACGGGTTATCACCCAGAAAGAAGAACAGGTTTCTAGAGCTGCGGAGAAACTGGGTTGAGGTCTTGGCGAAGCTGCGTTTCTATGTCTTTCAGTTGGTTTCGTAAACGCTCTTCTTGCTTCTGCAAGACTGTAACGCGTGTGCTGAGCAGGTCTTTTCGTTCAGTCAGCTCAGAGATTATCCTAGTTCTTTCGGTCTTAACCAGAATTGTGCCCATCGCCTTGTAGACAACTGCGTCATCAGTCATTTTCTGCAGTTCACTTAAGGCTTGCTCGGTTTCTGATGATTCGACATCTACTTGTTGCTTCTGCGCCAGAATTGATTGAAGCGTCTGCTGAAGCCTCTGCATCTTTACGAGACGCTCTTGAACCTGAGGCGGCAGAGCTGAAACTTCGTCACTCACTGTCTTACCTTCCAACTGCACAGCAATAAGATACGCTGCTAATTAACATTTTCTTGCTGAGCCCAAAGCCTCTTAACATGGTTCCATGTGTAGAAGAAAGCATCATTGCCTCTTCAGAATTTCAAAAACGTTCGTGATGGAGTTTATCCATCTTAGGTAAGCGTTCAATGTGGCTCGCAGTGCCACAGTGTCCTTTGCTTCAACCTTGACAGTCAGGTATTCTCCTTCTTTCTGAAGGGCTGTGTGTGAACGTGTTGTGATAGCGTTTTCGACTTCGGGTCGGAGTGATTTAAGCATGGTTTCTGCTTGTTGTTCTGTCAGAAATTTCAGGCGTATTGTGGCTTTTGCTTTCACTGATCAGACTCAACCAAAAACAAGATAGAGAGTTTGTGGCTCAAAAGGCTTGAGCCTGAAAAAAGTCGGATGCTAGTCTTCTTCCTCTTCTGTGTCTACTTCTGTTTCTTCTTCTGCGGCTTCTTCGATTTCTTCGGTTTCTACTTCGGTTTGCTCTTGTTCTTCTGGGACGGTTTTTTCGGCTGTTTTGACCGCTTCTTCTGCAGCTAGTCCGTGGGCTGAACGTTTTGCAACTATGCCGAGTTTGGTGGTTGGTGTGTAAGCTCCTCCTGTGAAGGTGAAGCTGCATTTTTTACAGAGCCACACGCCGACGCTCTTTCTTTTGACTCTTGTGAAGCCACAGCTTGGGCATTTGTGGCGAATCCTCATGCTTGCCATTACTTTGACGTAGCGCTTTCGCACTGTGACGCCGTAGCGCGGTCCGAAACCGCGTGATGGTCCGACTTTCTTCATCTTTGGCATCGTGGGTCCTACCAGTTGAGTTTCTTGCGCAGTTCTTTAGCCTTTTCCTTCGCTATCTTTGCTGCTTCGAACACTTGTGATGGTTCGAAGTAGCCTCTTCCGCCTTTTTGGATGGCGCATATGTTGTCGTCATCGTCTATGGCGAAGCTGATTCTTGCGTCCGCAACTTGCTCTTCTTCAACCCACGGGTCGACGATAAGCTTGTTGCCTATCTTTGCGCATGTCACGGTTATCGGATGTTTCTTCAGTGGGAGCTGTTCGTAGCCGCTTCTAATTTTGACTTCGCCTTCTTCGATCTCGTACTTAGACATTTTCGTGTTTGACAGTGCTGCCACTGCGGCAAGTGCAGATGCATCGATCAGGTTGCCGTCGTAGTTGAGGACGTAGACGTCGACGAACACAACGAAGACTTTTTTGCCAGGTTCGATGACAAGCTTCTCCGTGTCGATCATTTTTGATTCTCTGATGCCTCGGTCGACGACTCTTGCGAGTTCGATGCTGTTCTCGTCTGGTGGGCCGGGTTCGTAGTTTGGTGATGCAAAGGGTACGAGCTCCGCGTTTACTGTTAGAACGCCTTCATTGGGAGTATCCGAAAAGGGTTCGCCCATCTCGACTTTTATGCCGACCACGACTTCTGTCTTGCCGAGTAGCACGCGGGCGGAGCCTTCAGCGCGTTCGATCAGACCCAGCTCAAGCTTCATTTCGCGGTGCTCAAGCAAACCTCTGCCGTCTAAACGGTTGTCTTTCTCGAGTAGCTGTTCGATCTGTTTCCGTTTTACCTTTGTTATGATTGACATTACTCTTCAACCTCCTCTTCCTTGCTTTCCTCTTCACCTTTTGTGGTTACGTACTTGGTTTTCAAGGCTTCTTTCTGCAACGCGTAAACGGTTTTGCAGCCGTCCATTGCCATGTTCACGGCTTTCTCAAATTCTTCATATGTGAGTATGCCGTCCATCTGCAGCAGTGTTACAGCGTTCAGGTTGGGCATCATGGCGACGGGTACGTCGGCTGAGCCCACTTTATCTTCAGTGTCAAACAGGTCAAGCACAACCGTGTTATCGATTTTACCTGCTGCACAGGCGGCGACTAGGTCGCGCATTGGTATACCTGAGTCTGCCAGGGCTAGGGCGGCTGCGGTTATGCCTGCACACCTTGTTCCGCCGTCGGCCTGGAGTACTTCAATGATCACGTCTATCATCGTTCGCGGGTAGTATTCCATGAATATTGCGGGTTCAAGTGATTCTCTGATGACCTTTGAAAGTTCTATTTCTCTTCTGGAAGGCGCTGGTGATTTGCGTTCTTGCACGCTGAAGCTAGCCATGTGGTAACGGCACTTGAGCACTGTACGGTCTTGGAGTGCCAGGTGTTTGGGGTGGACTTCTCTTGGGCCGTACACTGCGGCTATTACCTTGTTCTTTCCCCATTCAATGTACGCTGAACCGTTGGCGTTTGAGATTACGCCTACTTCCATTTTTAGGGGTCTTAACTCGTCAGGCTTTCGGCCGTCGAGTCTTAAGCCTTTTTTATCGATTAGTTTTTCTGGTTTTTCGTTCACTCTGTTTTTCCTCCTTTCTTGATGTTTTCTTCTTTTAGCATCTGGGTTATGCGATCGGTTAGGCCTGTTGTGTGGGATTCTGCCTCGATTTTGAGGATGGCCTTCATCGCAAGTTGTTCGTCTTCAAGATTCTTTCCCGTGATGAGTACGACGCCGTTCACGCCGAGGATTATGTTGCAGCCTGTTTCCTGTTTTATCGTGCTTATCATTGAGCCTTTTCTGCCAATGATCCGTGGGACTTTCGTCGGTGTGACCTTGAGGATTTGGCCGCGTGTTATTTTTCCAAGTCCCGGTTCGGCTACTGTCAGTTGCGGGTCGTGTGTGCGGTCGTAGGAGGCTACTTTTGCCACTACCAGGTCTCCGGCGTCGAGGACTTGGGGTAGGTCATCTTTCTGGGGTTTGAACGGTCTGCTGAGCACGTCTGAGGCTCTGAGCAGGGCTGGGTAGGGAGAGTTTATGTCTACCATCCATCCGTTAAATCCGACTTCGGTTATTGTCCCGATGACTATGTCTTCCATCCGGGGAATGTAGAAGCTCTTTAGCGCTACAACATCTACTCTTTTGGTTTCGTACTCTACGATTCCGACTCTTGAAGCGTAGATATTTTCTTTTTCCTTGTATGTGTTGTCTCCAGCGATGTAGTCGCCCTCTGCGATAAGGTCGCCTGGCGCTACAACCTGTCTTTTTTCTAGAAGTATTGGCACATGTTTCACCTCATTTTCTGGTTAGAAAACCTTTAGGGGTTTAGTTTGACTTCGCCCTGTCCTTTGGTTATTTCTCCGAGCTTGTCAAGGAACGGGGCATAGCTGCCTGCGGGCATTTCAAGTACACCGTGCCATGAACCGTCGTTGCGCCATTCCTCACGTTTGATCGTGCCGAAGCCTTTGATGGTGCCATATGCACGGACGGAATGGGCTGTGGGAACTGTTACGTCTACGGTTATCTGTTCCATCTTCAGCGGCAGGATTGTTCTGAGCAGTTTGATTATGTCTTTAGCTTGTTCTTCCACGGGTTTGAAGGGGTCGATTGGGTAGCGGATCTGTTCCATGGAGTTTTCTATGCGTGTCGGAGGATGCGGCAGGTTTGTTCGGGGGTCAACGCTCTGGCGCGATATGAAGTCGATAATCTGTTTCCGTTTGTCTTCCACCATCTTTCTTCGTTGTTCTGTTGTGAGCTGCAGTGTGCCTTTGGTAAGAATTGTTTCGGCTATTTTCAATGCGTCCGTGGTGCCGAATGCTTTGCGCAGGATTTCTTCGGAGGGTTTGGTGCCTTTGTTGGCGTCGGAGAATATGATTTCTCCGGCTAGCACTTCTCTTACGCCTGCTATCTTGCCCAGCCGGTACTGTAGGGCTTTTTCGGGTTTCACAAGAATTTCAAAGTGTTCGTTGTTTACTGTCATGCGCCCAACGGTGTATTTATCGCTCATCAGTTTTTCACTTGCCCACGCTTAGCTCCTTCAAGATGGCTTCAGTTCTTTCGTCGGTTAGGAATTCCATCTTCTTCGTGTCAGCGGGTACGGTGCATACTTTGATCCGCAACGGCAGTTGCCGGGCTTCCAAGGCTTTGGCGAGGCATTTGATGGTGAGTTTGGTGGTTTCGTTGAAGCTCATGCCTTCCTTGTATTCGTCTTTGAGTATGTTGAAGACTGTCTCTCTTCCTGCACCTTCCGTTCGGGCTTTGTAGCCTCTGTAGGTTCCGCTCGGGTGGGTTCCAAACACGCGGCTACCTGTCTTGTCGACTCCGGCGAAAATCATGCTCACACCGAAAGGTCGTACGCCTGCGTGTTGAGTATACATCTGCTTAATATCGCAGATTCGCTTTGTTACAACTTCGACGTCTATTGGTTCATCATATGTCAGTTTGTTGCTCTGCGCGTAGATGCGTGCTTGGTCGATCAGTATGCGTGCGTCTGAGCTCAGTCCCACTATGGCGGCGCCTACGTGGTCGTCTATTTTGAAGATTTTCCATGAATACTCTGACTCTTCGAGCGGGTCAATCGTTTCCTCAGCCCCCATAACAACTCCTTCGGGGCAATGAATAGCCAATATCGTGGCTCCTCGATTTACCAGTTCCATAGCGTATTCTACTTGAAAAAGTCGACCGTCAGGCGAGAAAACCGTAATGGCACGATCGTAAGCACCTGGTGCTGCAAATACAGACATTCATTTCATCCTCACAGTGTCTTCTAACCTTTTGCATGTCACATATGACAACTATACTAAAAACCTTTCCTATTTAAATCGCGATTTTAGTTTAATTCTGCTACTTTCGTTTTCGGAAGATTTTGCCGCCGTCGCCGTAGTCGCCCGTCACGTATTCGAAGCCTACTTCCACTAGTTTGGCTGCTTCCTCAACGTTGTCTGCTACTTTGACGTGGTATTCATCTATGCATTGTTGTCCGAAGAGGCCTTTTTCAATGGTTATGTAGACGAGCGTGTTTCGGATGTTTCTGTGTCTGAGCAGTTCTTGAACGTGGAGTATGTCTTTGGTCTTGTGCGCGCCAGCTTGTTGCTAAATTCGGACTTTAATAGATTTTATTCGGTTTTATAGTTAGCCTACAGTTTTGGGTTACGCATCTGTCTCTTGCCAGTTTGCAGTAACCGCCTTTCTCGTACCTGCAGGCCTTCTTGAGCCTCGAAAACTCCAGAACAACGACACTAGGCTGAGGAGCCGCTTTGGGTTGAGGAGCGTCTGCGGGGCGGTACTGGAATTCGGGCCTTCCACGGCCTTCACTCGGCTTTTTCTCTTTCAAAACGAGCCCTTCAGAGCCAAGCCGCATCAGATGGACGATGACCGTTGAACGGGCGAACCCTGAATCCCTAACCAACCCAGCAAGCGTAAGAGGCTCACCTTTCCTGGTCAGAACATCAAGCATCTTCCTATCAAAAAAATCCAGATACATA
>Ga0209253_10003999_pt1 | contig 12896 bp, 7 predicted proteins | sample FrelakmetBRP12BR_FD_187145 | JGI IMG/M metagenome (GOLD analysis project Ga0209253, IMG submission 187145) | Freshwater lake sediment microbial communities from the University of Notre Dame, USA, for methane emissions studies - BRP12 BR (SPAdes)... | ecosystem: Environmental > Aquatic >...
TCCTTCTCTATTCCCTGCCTCTTCGAGCCAAGTATAAGCGCCATCTTTATCGAGAATATACACGATATGTAAGGTGTCGTTTACCAATTCGTTGATTGAGGCTTCCATTTCGTTAAAACAATCCGGGGGAATGCAATTAGGCGACGGAGAATTGGTTATATTAATCCCCGTTGACCAATTTATGCCATTATCCGTTGAAACGGAAATATAAAGGTCGGCATTGGGGTAAAGATAAGGAAGCGCTGAACAATCTTCATAGGTGCGCCTCTCGTAAACAGCATACAGAAAGCCGGTTTCAGGATCCTCCGCCGCCTGTACTCTACAGACCGGCCATCTATAGCCGGAAATACATGCATACCTATCCGGGTCGTGAATCCAGCCATCAGCCACGACCGTAAAGGAGTCGCTTTCCTCGGACCAATGCCAGATATAGGACATGAATTTATCGAATGCGACACTATCACGATTGGTAGAGTCAAACATAATTTCCCGCGTCGTAAAAAAAATATGAATATTTTCATCTTGAGAAATCAATATATCTCCGTCAGATACGGGTCTGAGCGGATCTGTTAGTGCAAAGTTGGTTATATTCTGTTTTGCATTCCAATCCCAATTAATACCATCCGGCGATGTTATGAGCCTGACATCTGTATCAAATTGATATGAATAATATTCATGGTTGAATATTTTGTGGCGGAACCAGAAAATAGCCGTCTTGCCTGTTACGTTTGAACTGGCTATGTTATAATTTGGCGGCGACAGGGTATCAACCATCTGCCATTGTCCGATGCTAAATGGCTCCATGTTGTAGCTGCTGTAAAATAATCCTACCCATGAAAGATCTTGAAAGCTACTCCCAACCAGATGCACCCGTCCATTAAACCCCATTGCTCTTCTCACCTCAAATTCATCGGGGTACGCAATTGTATCCAGCTGTATCGAATTGAAACTATCTGCCTCGTACCAGGCGCGCATAGTGCGTACATATGGATCAAACGATTCAAGCCCAAATTCAAAATTACCTAGACCGCCATCACCGCTTTTAAGCATAATTGAATGGTATTCTTGATTGCTTACTCCAGGAAACATCCAGCACCCAGTATCACCGCAAGCCCAACCCGTTTGAGGATCATAATAGTTATAATACCCTCTCCTGTGCATGAAATACGGATAAGGAGAGGCATATGTCCATGTTAGGCAAATATTATTAGTCAATGGATGAAGAGCTATCATTTCGTCAACATTCACAACGCGCCATTGATTTTCCAGCCAAGTCGTTCCCACCGTATCTATTTCCCCCAACGGCTCCGCAGATGCCACCAACGGTGAAAGCAATAATATTAAAACCGCGGCAAATGACTTGGCCCGGTTTATATTTGCATTTTCCCTTTTCAGCCTCACAAATCGCTCCTGTTAAGGTTTTCGGAAGCTGGCCTGAAATTAGTAATAAATTCATAATAAATTATGTCCATGATGTCAAGGGAAATTCACAGTATATTTTGTCTTTAATTGACATCGTTAATAAACATATATTTTATTGAATTTACTCAAACACCTGAATTAAAGTTCTCCCGATTTTTGTGGTTCCACTGACCCCACCTTTGTAGCAATAATATGGTTGCGTATTTGATGACTTGAATTGCACCTCCAAATGGCAAATTTATAATAATTTGAGCATTAAATTGGCACAAGTCCCTCAATTCTCTGTAAACAATGCAGAATATTAGGATCCAATCCCCGAACCTATACTTCAATATTCATAAAAAGATAAGTTTCAAAATTTATTGGGAGATTAATATTTGAAATTGTTTATAATAGTATAAGCCATGGAAGAAAATATGCCCCACCCCAAAGGAAAAACTCCAGACGAGCTGATGGAAGAGGCCTTCTGGACTAGGCGTGATATTTGCAGGCTTTTTAGGAAATCTCCCGATACAATTGATAAATTCATTAATCACCCCGACCCAAAAAAGAGGCTTAAGGGATACATGATCAACAATACTTGGATGGCCGAAAAGAGGACGGTATGCTATTCTTAGTTGAAATATAAAGGTGGCGGCTCCTAGAATGATGTTGTTCAAGTCAATAATCATCAAAAAAGGAGCCGTTATGAGAAGGATATTACAGGTCAGCAAGAAAGGCAAGACAAGAATTGCGAAAAGAATTGAGGTTTCGAGCCTGGAGGAATACGGGGCCCTGGATATCGATATCAAGGCGGAGTTGATTGGGGAGTTGATTCCCCTGGGGCTTATGCATGTAAGCGAGATGCTGCAGGAGGAAGTAAGAGAGTTGGCAGGTGGAAGATACAAGCGCGAGGGGCTTCCCGGTCATGATAGATGGGGTTCCCAGCGGGGTTCGGTCTATATTGGAGAGCAGCGGATCCCGCTTAGCATCCCGCGGGTGAGAGACACAGCTAAAGGCAAAGAGGTGCCGCTTAAAGGGTATGAAATGCTGCAGTCTCCCAAGCCGGAGGTTGAGGATCGTCTCTTAAAGCGGATATTGCAGGGCTTAAGCTGCGGGTCTTACCAGGACTGTTCGGAGGCGATTCCAGAGGCGCTTTCTTTGAGTCCCTCGACAGTTTCCAGGCGTCTAATCAGGGCCAGTGAGAAGAAGCTTCGGACTCTTATGGAGCGCCGGCTGGAGAAGTATGATTTTATCGCTCTCCTCCTTGACGGCAAGAAGTTTGGGAATGACGGGATCCTTGTGGCTTTGGGCATTACCCTGACGGGTGAGAAGGTGATGTTGGGGATAATCGAGAGTGACACGGAAAATCATGTTGTCTGTCGGGACTTTTTGAGGCGGCTTATTGACCGGGGGCTAAGCTATCGAGAGGGGCTTTTGGTTGTAATCGATGGAGCGAAGGGGTTCAGAAAGGCGGTCTCGGAGGTTTTTGGCAAGTATGGTGTGGTGCAGCGCTGTCAGTGGCATAAGAGGGAGAATGTGGTAAGTTATCTGTCCAAGAAGCTTCAGGATGAATATCGCAGGAAGCTCCAGGCAGCTTATGAGCTGGACGATTGCGCTGATGCCAGGAGGGCTCTCTTGGCGATAAGAAAAGAGCTTTGTCGAATTAACGAATCGGCGGCATTGAGCCTGGATGAGGGGTTTGAGGAGACCCTGACGGTTCAAGGTCTGGGGCTTTCCCAAGAGCTGAGGAGAAGTCTTAAGACAACCAACTGCATTGAGTCGGTGCTCTCGCAGGTTGCCCAGAAGACGGATAAAGTTGATTACTGGAAGAACTCCGGCCAGAAGCATCGCTGGACAGCCAGCGCTCTGCTTGAGATTGAGCCCAACCTCAACAAGATCAGCGGTCATCGGCAACTGATGAATTTGAGAATCGCCCTACAGACAAGAATCGCAAAAGATAATGGAATTGAATCGATTAAGAAGGAAAAGGAGATGGTGTTTGCCTGAACGCAAGCGCAAGGGCCGCTACCCAACAAAAGGAATTTCAACTAACAATGGGATTGACTCGAAAAGAGGGAAGTCCTAAAGTATTTTAGGTATCATCCCTATGGAAGGAACGAATAGCGTATTCATATTATTGGCTACTCTCTGCAATTCTCTGGTTCAGCGTGGTTGAAAATGGTTTAGATCATTTTCAAATTAAAAAGATAGAGCTTCCCGTAACATCTATATTGTCAATGTGTTATGTATCGTTTGTTCGCCCGGAATCATAATCCTCGTGTCCGGGGTTCGAATCCCTGCGCCGCTATTGTCTTTCAAAGAGTTACAAGATAGTTCATATTTATATAATTGGTAGTGGGAACACTGCGGGAACATTTTGAATAAAAAAAACCGCCATCTTGCGATGACGGTCAGTTCACGATTTAATAGTGTGCATACTCAATAAGGCAATTTGGCTATCATTTCTGCACTGTGATCTTCTGCCAGATGAGCATAGATCATAGTTGTGTCGATTTGAGCGTGACCCAAGAGTCTTTGAACTGTGAACAATGGAACACCGGCCATAACCAAATGACTGGCGAAGGTATGTCTGAATGTATGGCATGTCGCCCAGGGAAGTCCTATAGATGTTAATACCTTTGAAATGTGCCGGCCAACCCACCATTCAGACCATTGTGGTAATTCCTTTCCTCGTTTGGAAAATGGTCCGAAGACCTTGCCATCTTTTCTCCTTTTCAATTTATTCAGCATTTCAATAAGATTGGGTGAATACTTAAGGGGGATCACTCTATTTCGTTTCCCTTTAGCGTTGACGCCTTTAATGACCACCTGTGCTCTGGCCAAATTTATATCGCTCCATGTGAGCGATAGGGCTTCACCTAATCTTGCGCCGGTTCCAAGATAGAATCTGACTATTGGTTCGAACTCTGATCCAGAAAATGTCTCAAGAGTCTTTTTTATTTCATCAAGGCTCAGGTATCTAGGAAACTCCGATTGAGGCACTCGAATGTATCTGATGCCATCGAGCGGGTTCTGATCCATCAGCTTCCAGCGTTTGGCCGTATTAAAGGCGACTTTCAGATGGCGAAATTCGAGGTTGATGGTCGAAGGGCTGACCCCTGCATCGAGGCGATGGCGTCGGTAATCTTCCATTGTGATACATTCTATAGATCGAAGATAGAGATTACCGGTGAAATCCATGAAATTCTCAAACACTTTTTTCTCACGGAGTAACGTCCTGGGTGCCTTCACCTGTTTGCCTGATGCGATATACTCCTTTTGAAAATCAGAGAGCTTTTTGCTGGAGATTTTCTCATCCAATGCTCCTTCGTTCTCTAACCTCTCACAAAAGTTCTTATATACTTTTGTCGCTGTTCGTTTGTCGCAATTACCGATTTTATAATGCTCCTGTTTGTTTCCTAAGCGATATCTAATAATCCAGGCGTGGTGGCCAGATCTATATATTCTTTTGATTAATGAAGGCACCTTTTTCATGGATTTGCTAATGTTAATTCGGCAAATTCGTTTATCGGCATGCTATTTTGTTTGCAAATTGGAAGTCCACGGCAAATAGTCGATTTGTATGCTAAAACAATCGATGTGTTTTCGAAAATAAAGGGGCAGCCATCAAGGCAGCCCCCTTATTGAGACGATTTAATATCGCTAAATTCTACCGACCAGTGTCGACTGCGACTTTCTGAGTTGTCTCTTTTCGTACTTCCGACTCATTGGGATTTTTCATATCGAGCATTCGGGCTCTGAGCTCATCATTGTTTTGCATGAGTTGTTCCTTAACCCCAAGCCTCACCAGATATCTTGACCGTATCAACACGCCAAGCGAAACAAGCATGAAAAGAATCGAATTTGCGCTTCGGAAGATATAGCCATAGTTAAACTGTGAATCAAGAACCGCAAAGATTCCGAGCATGAAAAGTATTAATCCCCAATAAAGCATAATTCCCCCTTTATGAAATGATAATAACTAATCACTTATAATATCGGCTAAAGAAATTTACCCTTTATCCTTACCATCCTAAGTTATCTATATCCTATCGCCTGGTAACAAGCGTCCATGGGAGATTTGAAGGCCTTCCTGACAAGATTGCGCCCGTCATAGATCTGATGAAAGATAGCAGTAAGTAGGTCTTTTTTGTAATATTTTATTGACCGCATTTAATTGTTTTCCAACGACTTCCAAAAATCTCGCTATTGTGTAACCGAATCGGAAAACTGAAACCTACAAAAGTCTGGGGAGAGTGGGGTTGGGGATTTTGCATTGTACCCTGCAAGTGCATATATTTAAGCAGCATTCCGCATTGAATGATAAATTCTGCAAGCTATTAGTTGTTAGTGTATTTTAAAGGCAAAATACCTTACAAAATAATCCATTGACAATATAATCGTATCCCGCATATTTACGACACATCTTTGATTCTGCATCTGTGATCGTTGCATTCACCTAAGGCTGGAGGAAGAAGTGAAAAAGAGCTGCGGCTTTATAACTGAGCTAATGGTATTGTGTGGCGCCTTTTTGATGCCTCTGCCAGCGCACACCCAAAATATCGAATATGTAGGGAGTTTCAGGACTCCGGATCAAGCGCTCGGTGTTGCTGTAGAAAATAATTATGCTTACGTGGCTGATTACGATTCAGGATTGTTGATTATAGATATCACCAATCCAGCCAGCCCGTCGCTGATTTCAAGCTACATTACTCCAAGCCACGCAATGGGCATTCTCATTCAGGGCAATTACGCGTATGTTGCTGACGGCTATGCGGGGCTACAGATTATTAATATCGTTGACCCTGCCAGTCCTTTATATGTTGGCAGCTATGATACTCCTGCTTACGCTTGGCGCGTTTCTGTTTCAGGCAATTATGCTGTCGTGGCCGATGCCAATAGTATCCAGATAATTGATATTGCAGATCCAGCAAATCCTCTTTTAGCAGGAAGCTTAAGTTCAATTCGGGGCATTCAAGGTGTTTTTGCGGCAGGATATTACGCATATACCGCAGAGACCGACTCCGGTCTTCAAATCATCAATTTCGGGGATCCGGCCAATCCTTATTTAGCTGGAGGGCTTGATACTCCGGGGTATTCCAGGAATGTTTTTATTTCGGATAATTATGCCTTTGTCGCCGATGACGCAGAAGATCCCGACCATTATCTAAATGCCTGGGTTCAGATCATTGACGTTATTGATCCCTCATGCCCTATATTAACCGCAAGCTTTTCTACGCGTGATTATAGCTGGGATATATTTGTCGCCGGCAATTATGCCTATGCCGCTGAATTCACGTCCGGCATACAGATTATTGATATTGCCAACCCCGCTAATCCCATTGAAGCCGGTTATTATGATACGCCAGGAATAGCTTGGGGTATTTTCGCCAGGGGTAATTTTGTCTATGTAGCTGACGATTCATCGCTGCTGATCCTTAGATTCACTTCATCTGGTATTGAAAAAAACGATAATCCGCCGAAAGAGTTTTCGCTGGCACGGAATTATCCCAACCCCTTCAACTACCAGACCACGATTCAATATTTTCTTTCAAAGCAATCGTTGGTTACAATCTACATCTTCGATATCCTTGGCTGCAAAATAGAAACGCTGGCAGAGGGAATAAAACCGGTGGGCGAACACCATGTAACATGGAATGCCAGCGGCAGGTCATCGGGGATTTATTATTTTGGGATCAAGGCGGGTGATAAGGTTGAGACTAGGAAGATGGTTTTATTGAAATAATTTGCCATTCGTATTTGTCAATCTTAAAACTTATCATTTGTAAATTCGGGTTTCGAGTCGGATGCAACCTCCAATTACAGGGCAATACAGGATAACGAAAGACAACAAGGTCAAAGACTTAAGCCTTATTGTCTTTTCCGGTATTGTCCCGTTTTATTGCCTGTTACGGCATGTTATAATAGAAAAATGTTAGATGATCTTTCATCTTTTGTGCATGCCTACCGTATGAAAATGCTACGTAATCCTGCCCTGGCTGGACGGACACGGAGAAGGTGTATCTTTGGAAGTAGGAAGTGTCCATATGGGAGCAATACGAATTTATGCTCGCCAGTTCAAACTTGAAGTTCAATGTTTGGCAGCCGGGGATAAGCGAGCCAAAACTAAACCCCAGACAATTAAACAAAACCGTCTTTTAACTGCCACCCCTTTCCTGTTCAGATTCCTTTGAACCGAAGCAATGACAATCCGTACTGGTCCCATGCCGAAAAACGCCGTATGCCAGAGCCTTACAGCGTCCGGACATGGATTTATCCGAACTCCGGGATCATCGGTGCGTTTCCACCTCGCATTTTGAGTATCGAAAAATGAAACGTGTGTTTTTGCTGTCGTGTGCTCTACTATGCGAGGAATCTGGATTCCGCTTATACCGGTCCGAATCCCTAGGCTCTGCAGGATCTGTATGCTGGCAGGGAAGATGGTGAGTGGCAACTGTTCGATCCCCTATACATAACTACTGCGGTATAGCGACGGCACGCACTTTTAGTTTCTCGATTTCTAAAATCAATATCAGGACAGCCTGAAAACCGAAAGTAATGAACCGCTGAATTCCAATTCGCCCACAAGTGGGTAGCATAATCGAAATTGGATATGAAATATCCATCCTTTAATTACTTCATTGCTTTTCAGGCATTGGAATGGTTTATGTACCATGCACTTACCGCGTTTCAATAAAAGCGATTGCGCGGGTATGAAAATTGCCCTGGCTGTCTGCTGTATGATACGATTGAACAATAAACCAAAAAATGTGAAAGGAGCAAAGATGAAAAGGATTTTATTGGGAGTTGTAGTAGCGGCGTTATTCCTGATTTCGACCGCCGCCAATGCGGCCATTGATACCCTCACCATTTTGCATGTGAACGACACCCACTCTCATCTTCTGCCGTATGGCCCCAGGGATGGAGAAGGAAACCATATGTGGGGAGGATGGGCCAGACTAGCGACTTTGATCGGGATGAACGAGATAACCTGCCCCAACGCGCTTAAATTCCACAGCGGTGATTTTTTTGTTGGAGATTTCATGTTTCAAGAATATGTGGGCGTCGCCGAGCTCGAGATTATGAAGGCGCTTAATTTTGATGCCCTAGAATTAGGAAATCATGAGTTCGATCTTTATCCCTCGACGCTGAAATATGTATTAAATCAGGCCGGATTTCCATCGAGCGGCTTTCCGGTTCTCTGCGCTAATCTTGATATCTCCGGCGACCCGGAAATGGCGTATTTCGTATCTCCATATACGATTAAGGAATTTGGAGATTTCAAGGTTGGTATTTTTGGCCTTTTGACCGATTTAACCAATCAGATATCAAATCCGTCGCCAGTTAGCGTTATATCTCCGTATGCGGTCGCCCAGGGATGGGTGGATAGTCTTCGGACTGGTCTTGGGTGCGACGCCGTCATCCTCATATCCCACATGGGGACCGACTATGACCAGATGATCGCGGCGACCACCAGCGGCATTGATATAATTATCGGCGGCCATTCCCATACTACCATTACCGAGCCGCTTCATATCGGCAATACAATTGTGGTTCAGGCCGGAGAATTTGGAAAATACCTGGGCAAAACCACGGCGATATTTGATAACGGGGCTTTCGTCTCTTGGGAATATGCGCTAATTCCTGTCGACCAGGCCGTACCAGAAGAGCCGAGTCTTGCTGGAATGATCAATTACCTGGCTGCCGGCGTCGAGGCCGATCCGCGCTTTGGCCCTGTTTATAGCGAGGTCATCTCCACCGCCGCAGGCGATATTGAGAAGCCGCTGCACGATGGTTTTTGCCGCGACAACGGCCTGGGGAATCTCATCGCCGATGCCATCAGGCAACAAGCAGGAACCGATATAGCCTTTCACCCCCAGGGATTTTGTTCACAGTCCATTTATGCGGGGCCGCTGGTCGGGAACGATATATTTCAGGCCATGCCTTACGGATTTGACCCTGTATCGGGCCTTGGCCTGAAAATAGCCACGTTCGAAACGGACGGGATGTCGATTATGGCAGGGCTCGAATTCGCCGTCTATAACTTGCCGTACATGGAAGATTTTTTCCTGCATGTTTCCTCCAACTTTTCCTTCAATTATAATTCTGCCAATGCGCAAGGCTCAAGGATAGACTATTCATCGATTCGGATAAATGGTTTGCCGTTGAATCCGTTCGGTACCTATTCCGTGGGGGTGCCTGACGGCGTGGTGCCGTTTCTCAGCCAGATTCCTGGATTTCAGGTAAACAATCTGACTATTACTGAAGATTTTATATATTCCGTGATGGCAAATCTTATAACGGCGAATTCCCCGATATCCTACTACTCCGAAGGTCGGATTTTGGATATGGCCCCGATGGCGGATCCGATCGCCGGAACCGCCGCTTTCAGCGATGTTGTGACGCTGTTTCAGGCGAACGGGAGCATTTCCAGATCCTGGATTGCACCGATGCTTCTGCACAAGCTTGATATGGTTTCATGGTATCTTGCTCGGGGTTATAATAGCCATGCTATCAGGGTTCTGCGATTTTTCAAGATGGTGGTCAATGATCAGTATCATCACGGCGGAATCAACGCCCTGGCTTTCGAAAGGCTCATGTACCTGGCCGACGCCCTGATTGATTCGATTTCTAATTCCCCGCAGCTGGCCAGGGGAGAGGTTGCGGATGATACCGACCTGCAACCCCATGCTTTCGAGCTCACGCAGAATTACCCAAATCCCTTCAATCCCCAGACGGAAATCAGCTACAGCCTGCCTGACGATGGCGATGTCAGGCTGGTTATATACGATATTTTGGGCCAGGAGATTGTAAGCCTGGTCGATGGTTACGAGTCAGCCGGAATCAAGACTGTCATCTGGGATGGCAAAGATTCAAGCGGAAATGATGTTGCCAGCGGCGTTTACATTTACCATCTGGTCACGGAATCGGGAAAACTTGCCAGAAAAATGACGCTTATCCGTTAGATCCGCAGTTTCATGATTCGCTGGTTTCGAGAGTGCAGGCGGCCCTGCACTCTTTTTAATTTCTTGAATTAAATTTAAATCCGCTTTATAATTGTTTGAGTACCTTAAAATTGCAGGCTGCGGGTATTGGTTTTAATAAGAGTACTGTTAACGATCAGAAATTTATGGACTCGAATCAAAATGCTCGCCAAAATGCAGGCCGTTTTTTCAAAGGCGACCTGATTCTGCATTATCAAATTATCGATAAAATCGGCTCCGGCTCCATGGGAGAAATATACCTTGCCCTGGATACAAAGCTCGATAGAAAAGTGGCCATTAAGATTCTGAGCCGGGTCCTAGATGCCGATTCCGCGAGGCTGTCAATTCTTGAGGAAGCCAGGGCAAGTTCGCGATTAACACATCCCAATATCCTGACCATTTACGGCGTTGAGACTTATAGAGATATGGGATTGATATTAATGGAGTATTTTAATGGGCAGAATCTAAGCGATTATATTAAAAATAAACGGCCGACCATAAAACATACCTGCGAAATAGCGATACAACTTTTCGAGGGCTTGAAAGCCGCCCATGAAGCCGGAGTCATTCACAGAGACATAAAACCTCAAAACATCCTGATAAATGAAAATAATATGATCAAAATCTGTGATTTTGGGGTCTCAATTTGTGGTGAAAAGCTCAAAGACCGCCCCTCGAACCAGACTGCGGGAACCATTTCCTATTTATCTCCGGAACAGGCACAGGGACTGGAATTAACTCAGCAATCGGACCTGTTTTCGGCTGGAGTATTAATATATCAACTGGCCACCGGCAAGCTGCCGTTTGAGGGAAACTACGAGGCTGCCATCATCTATTCCATCCTAAATGAATCTCCAAGGCCGCCATCATCGCTAAATGCTGAAATTCCGCCGCAGCTTGAACGAATAATGATGAAGCTTCTGGAAAAAGAGCCGGCGGAGCGCTTTGCGACTGCCGGGGATACCATATTGGCGTTCAGAAATTTCACTACCGAAAAAGACAGCCCGGGGCATATTCCCTCCCGCAAAAAATCCACATTGCTACTGATATTGGCGCCCCTTTTACTGGTAATTTTGGTTATCGGGGGTAATTACTTTTATGGCGGCGGGGAGAAGAAATCCCGGAATAACTTAAGGATCGCTATTTTGCCTTTCGGTAATCTTGGCCAGGCCAGGGATGATTATTTTGTGGATGGGATGGTTGCTGAGATCACGACCAGGCTGGCGAAAATTTCGGCGCTGGGAGTCATTTCTCACACCAGCTCGGGGTCATATAAAAATACAGATAAAAGCGTCCGTCAGATAAGTCGGGAGCTTTCAGTTGACTATTTGCTTGAAGGGAGTTTGTTGTGGGAGAAATCTCCGGATAACAGCAATGTAAGAATAAATGTTCAGTTAATAAAAGGATCTGATGAGACGCTTGTTTGGGCCGAGACATACGAAAGGCGAATCGATAAAGTTCTTACCATGCAGTCGGAAATCGCGGCCTCGGTGGCAAGGGCATTAAATATTGCCCTGATGACGAAAGAAAAAATATACCTGGAGAAGCAGATGCCGGTCCGCCCGGAAGCTTATGATTATTATTTGAGGGGGAAGCAGTATTACGCGCATAGTTGGGGCGCCCGGGACCTGAGGATCGCGGAGCAGATGTATAACAGGGCAATTCATGCCGATACCCAATTCGCTCTGGCGTATGCCGAGCTTTCCCGCGTTTATTCCAACATGTATTTGGACTATATCGATAGGACGGCCGAATGCCTTGAAAAAGCACGCAACTGCGCAGAAAATGCGATACGCTTTCAGCCGGATCTGCCCGAGGGTCATCTGGCCCTAGGAAATTACTACTATTCGGCTGCAGATTTTGAAAACGCCTCCATGCAATATCAATCGGGGCTGGTGGAATCTCCGCGAAATAGCGAACTGCTCAAGGCGCTGGCCGGCACTGAACGCAGAAGAGGGCTGATAGAAGAATCGATCAGGTTATATCTGCTGGCGTTCGAATTGGATCCGCTGTCGCATCTCAACGCATTCGACATCGGATCGTCGTACTGCCTGATCCGAAATTATGATAAAGCCGAGTTTTATCTCGACAGGGCGATTGCTCTGGCTCCCGACTGGCCATTGGCCAATATTTTCAAAGCCTGGATACAGGTGCTGCGTTCCGGCGATATTGAAAAGGCCGGCGAAATATTGGAGGAAGCTTCGCATATAAGCAACCTGGCCAAAACTGAGTATTATGAATATTACCTCTGGCTAAAACTCATTCTGGAGAAATCTCCGCGGGCAATAATCGAGAACTACGAGGCCGACTTCGATCGGCCATCATATTATCTCTGGATGGCGCGATCCTATCGGGCTATCGATAATGACGCTGTCGCCGCTGTTTATTATGATTCCGCTCTGGTCCTGCTGGGTGTCAGAATCAAGGAAAACCCGATGGACCCGCGCTATCGAAGCCAATACGGCCTGGCCTGCGCCGGGCTGGGCAAAAAAAACGAGGCTATCCGGG